>ENA-OZKW01000012-OZKW01000012.1-human-gut-metagenome-genome-assembly--contig:-NODE-12-length-85298-cov-44.175580_pt1 | contig 85298 bp, 69 predicted proteins | sample MGYA00244833_ERZ653778 | MGnify/ENA primary metagenome ERZ653778 (study PRJEB26926, sample SAMN06165284) | human gut metagenome | biome: ENVO:00009003; feature: ENVO:2100002; material: ENVO:00002003... | reverse complement strand
GCCGCCAGAAGACCAAAACCGTGACGATATGGCAAAGACAACAAATGAACAGTTGAAAGAGAAAGATGCAGAGATTAAGCGTCTCCGCAAGGCTTTGGAGTTAGAGAAGCTTCGCTCTAAGGCATTCTCCACCATGATTGACCTCGCAGAAGAAACCTTCAATATTCCTGTGAGAAAAAAATCTGGTACCAAACAGTAAGCTTGCTCCGCACAGAGTGCCAGAGCCAAGGTTTAGGCACTCTATGCGGGCTGTTTGGTTTCACCCGGCAAGCATATAATAAGCGCAATGTCTCTGACGGCTTTGCTGAAGAGGCCATTGAGTCTATCATCATTGAAAAGGCACGTGAGTATCGTAAGTCGAATCCTGGCTTAGGAGCTGCAAAGTTGCATGTCATATTGAAACAGATGTTTGAGGATACAGGCTGCTTCCCTGGTCGTGACGCATTTATTGAGATGCTGCGTAAGCATGGACTCATGGTACGTATAAAGCGCCGTAGACGCTATAAGACAACAGATTCCGACCATAATTATCGCAAATACCCAAACCTGATTAAGGGAGTAGTTCCTACCCATCCGAACCAGATTTGGGCAAGTGACATCACCTATGTTGAAACCAATGAAGGTGTGTGCTATCTCTCGCTTATAACAGACCTGTATTCCCATAAAATCGTTGGATGGGCTGTTGGTCCAACATTAGAAACTGTATATCCATTAGAAGCGCTTAAAATGGCATATAAAAGCATTGATGAAGAAACTGCAAAAGGACTCATTCATCACTCAGACAGAGGAAGCCAGTATTGCAGTCAGAATTATGTATCTATCCTAAAAAGTCATGGCTCACAAATAAGTATGACTCAAACAGGAGATCCTTTGGAGAATGCCATAGCAGAACGTGCAAACGGCATTTTAAAAACAGAATGGCTTTATAGAATGACAATTCCTACTCGTAAAGTATGTAAGAAGGAACTGACCAGGATTATTGCGTTTTATAACGACGAAAGACCGCATATGAGTATCGGTAATCAAACACCATCAGTTGCACATACTCAAGTGGGGCCACAGCAGAAAATGTGGAAAAATCCTTGGAAAAATTCTTCTAATTAGTTGAAAATGTGTATCTTTGCATTTGAAAGAATATCATCACCGTAACCTTTCTAGGGATAGCTCCTTAAAAAGAGTAACCTAGTTAGGTATAATGGGTATTCGCTGACAACCCATATAGTGATAAAATAAAAAATGCGTAACTCATTTAGTGATAAGAAAAATAGATAGTAACATATTTAGTTTAACCATCCTAAAGGTGACAACTTTTTCACGTATAAGACAGTTCTAATCCTAATTAATATTAAAAATGTGCAAGTTTGCCACTTTTTGATATGAAAAATGTGTATTTTTGCCGAAAAATCATATTAGCGAAGAAATTATGGCAGAAATACAAAGAGAAATACTAGATAATTTGAAGGCGTGGAAGGAGAATCCGCGTCGCAAACCATTGGTGTTGCAGGGCGCACGCCAGGTAGGTAAGTCGTGGGCATTGAAGAAGTTTGGCAGGGAATGCTTTGAGGATATGGTTTACATCAACTTCGATACGATGCCAGCCGTGAAGGAAGATTTTAAACGTACCAAGGAGCCTTTGAAACTCATTAAGTCGATGGAGCTGATGACGGGGAAGAATATTTCTCCAACTTCCACTCTGATTGTTCTTGATGAGATTCAGGAATGCAATGAAGCATTGAATAGCTTGAAGTATTTCTGTGAGGATGCTCCGGAGTACGCTGTTGTGTGCGCAGGTTCACTCCTGGGTGTGGCTCTTAATCGTACAGGAGCGTCTTTTCCTGTGGGTAAGGTTGACTTCATGACTCTTCATCCCGTATCGTTTGCTGAATATCTGAGGGCGGCAGATGCCCAGCTCTATCATTCTTATCAGATGATAGACGAGGTGATGGCTGTGCCCGAGGTGTTGCACCAGCAGCTGATAGATGCTTACAAGTTGTATCTTGTGTTAGGCGGAATGCCCGAGGCGGTAAGTGCCTACATCGACACTCGTTCGTGGGCGGAAGTAAAGGTGGTTCAGGATGCTATCCTCCAGTCTTATTCCCTTGATTTTGCCAAGCACATCAGCAACAAGGATATCCCACGTGTGTTTCAGGTTTGGGGCAATTTGCAGAATCAGTTGGCTCGTGAGGATAAGAAGTTCCGTTATGCAGATGTTCAGAAAGGGGCTAGGGCACGTGAGTATGAGGGAGCCATCGAATGGTTGTGCCTGGCTGGATTGGTGCATCGGGTTTCGGCGATAGAAACTCCTCGCTTGCCGCTCTCTGCCTATAAAAAAGACAATGCCTTCAAGCTTTATCTCAATGATGTGGGCTTATTGGGACGCAAGTTTGATTTAGATGCTACTACGGTATTGATGGGCGACAATCTCTTTACGGAGTTCAAGGGGGTGATGGCAGAAAACTATGTCCTGCAGGCTTTGGTTCGCCAGTATGGCTGCCAGCATTATTATTGGACTTCTGGCAATACGGCAGAAGTGGAGTTCCTGTTGCAGGATGCTGGTAAAATCATACCTGTTGAGGTGAAGGCTGATAAGAATGTCACGGCGAAGAGCCTGGCGTATTATCGCAAGCAATATCTCCCTAAACTATCAGTTCGTCTTTCTGCTCTTAACATGAGGAAGGACGATGATTTGCTCAATCTTCCATTATATCTGGTTGATAAATTGAAAATGTTTGTGGAGAGTATGGCGTTTAATGAATAATAGAAATTTATCCATACTCTTTGTATGGATTTTTGCGTTAGTGCAAATTAAGCATGTTGAAACATGCTTAATTTGCAAATCTTGTTTTTGTGGTTGATATACAAAAAGTTGTTTCTATCCCTCGCAGAGCTTAGCCAGTTCTTCCAGGTTATCCGCCACTTCAATCACATCCCGCCAATCGCCACGAATCATGCTTTTCTCTGCCATATCGTCCAACAGGGCGATGGTGGAGTTCCAGAAGCCTTTCATGTTGTAGAGAATCACCATCTTGTGATGGTAGCCGATGGTGTGGGAGGCAGCGATGGTGAAGATTTCATCCAGGGTGCCGACGCCGCCAGGAAGAGCTACGAAGATGTCGCTCTGGGCAAGCATCAGGTCCTTGCGGTCGCTGAGATTATCACACGGAATCTCGATGTCGAGGTCAGGGAAGGTTCTGCCGCCTCGCTCTACAAGCGTAGGAGCCACACCGATGGTTCTGCCGCCATTCGCCTTCACTGCCTTGCCGATGCAATCCATCAGACCGGAGTTGCAGCCGCCGAAAACCAGGTCGTGGTCGTTCTCTGCCATCCACTTTCCCATCTCTTCAGTCATCGTGAAGAAGTCGGGGTCGATATTCTTATTTGCTGAACAAAAGACAGCTATTTTCATATTGCTTTATCTTCTATTTGATGATGTTTTATCCGTTATTTATAAATGTTTTAGGCAAAGGTACGTAAAAAAATCGAGATTATTGGGCTCTTTTTGCGGATAATTTCTTAATTTTGCAAACAATAACTAATCTTATAAACAGGAAGAAAGATTTCTAACAAAACAAGACAAGAGAATGAAAAGGATTATCGCATATAGTATTATCGCATTGTTGCAGGCGTCTGTGTCGCTTGCACAGACCTCTGTGACGCTTGCACAACCCCCTGTGTCGCTTGCACAGACCTCTCCGAAGCCGAAGCTTCAGAAGCGGGAGAAGTATGAATGGCAGGGAGAGATTCCTACCTATGTAGAAACGCTGAAGAAGGAACTGACCTATCCGATGGCTTGGGGCAACAGTCCTATCAGAAACTTCAAGAAGTGGAAGAAGGCGGCAAGGGCGAAGGTGTTTGAATGTATGATGACGCCTCCGAAGGCGGCTGCAGCTTGGAATATGGAAGTATTGGGCGAGGAACAGAGAGACGGATATAAGGCGCAGAAAATCGCCTTTAATATCAACGCCTATTCCCGTATTACTGCTTATCTCCTGATTCCGGATGGCAAGGGACCATTCCCAACAGTCAATGCGCTTCATGATCATGGCGCTCATCTCTTTATCGGAAAGGAGAAGATGATTCGCCCTTTCTTTACTCCGGAAGAGAAAGATGCTCCAGAGAAGCAGGCGCTCTGTCAGGAGATTCTGGACGATGCAGATGCGTGGGCAAGGCAACTTTACGATAATCAGTACGTGGGCGATTATCTGGCGAAACATGGCTACGTAGTCTTTTCGGCAGATGCTCCGATGTGGGGAGAACGAGGCCGAAAGGAGGGCGTGGATAGAAACAAATACGACCTGATAGCCGGCAACATGATGATGTTGGGTAGAGACCTCTCTGCCTTCATGACTTACGATGATATTTCCAGCACCGAGTTCCTGGCTTCGCTGCCGATGGTGGATGCGAAGCGTATCGGGTGCGTGGGGTGTTCGATGGGAGCCTATCGTTCGTGGATGCTCTCTGCATTATCGGATAGAATCAAGGCGGGTGCTTCCATCTGCTGGATGATTACCACCGATGCGCAGCTTACCCGGAGATTCGGAAGAAAGGAGAATGGCGGTTTTGCGAATTGCATCCCCGGTCTTCGCCAGTATCTCGACTATCCTCACATCGCCTCCCTCGCCTGCCCGAAACCGATGCTCTTCATCAATGGCACAAAAGATAAGCTCTTCCCTGTGCCTGGCGTAAAAGATGCTTTCGCCGAAATGCACAAGGTTTGGAAGAGTCAGGGGACTGATAATCTGCTGGATACGGAGCTTTGGGATATTCCTCATTCCTGCGGTTTGAAGGCACAGGAGAAAATGCTGGAGTTTCTGGACAAGAATTTGAAATAAGAAATAAATAAAGAGCGGAAGAACAGCTGGGGTTAACAGAGTTAACAGTTAACAGCTGATTTTCCGCTCTTTCTTCTATAAATCTGTAAAAGTCTACTACGCTAACCCCTTAAAAAATGGCGTTAGCGTAGTGAACTTTTTGAGTATGCTGAATGCGTCTTTACCACAACTCCTTAGGCGACAGGTCTTTATCCTTTCTGCCCATCAAGTAGTAATCGGCAAGGAACTGGAGGTTTGCCTGCGTAATCTTCAAACCTTCTTCCTTTACATACTGGCTTGTAAAGATGTTTGCGTCAGGAATCAGGTTGTTTTCTATCAGTTTGCAGACAATTTCGTAAGGGAATGGGAGACCATTGCCGCTGATAATGCCGAAGCTGTCGGTCTCTGCACGCTCCTGTACATAGTATGGGTTCTCAGGCGATGCGATGCAATGAGCCAGACCGAAACTGATGTTGATGCCTGTGTATGGACTTCCGCTTAAGATGATGCCCTTCTCGTATTTCTGAGGGAATCGGATGTCCTTTGGCAACTCGAATTCTATCTCCTTGAGGAATTCCTTCAGCGTCTTCACATCTTCCAGGAAGATGAACTTGTCTTCGTATCCCTTCGCCTTGAGCAGATTGTAGTCGTGAATCGCCTTCTCATGATCCACCTTTTCATATTGCTCAGTAGCCTTCTTTCTGAACTCCTCATCCTCCCAGAGCTTGTGGGTAGGCATGTTCCTGCAAATCTTGCAGAGCCATTCGTAAGAAGTGAGCGCCAGAAGATTGTTTCTGCCGACGATGGTCATTTCCATCTGCACAGAATAAGCGAGCGGTTCGGTGAGACCCTGAGGCGAGTTTGCCATCTGCTGGAGGGTAAACTGCAGGCGCTTCTGGTTGCCTACGTTGAAATAGCAACCATAATGGAACCACGCCAGGGTGTCGCGACGGTGAATCTCATCCAACTCCTTGTTCTTCTCGATTTCCTCTTCGGTCGTTTCAGCGTTGCCCTCTATCTCAGGCATTTCGCTGAGATAAGTCAGAAGACGCTCGTTTTCCGGAGCCGTTTCATACTCTCTGTCGAGAATGTTGTAGGCAAGTTTGGCAGCCAGTTCCAGGGTTCCGAAGAGGAAAGGAACGGCTTCCTGTACGAAACTGCTCTGCTGGTAATGGTGCCAGAGCAGGAACTTGACATCAGCGATGTTGATTTCCTCAGGGTCGTAAGCCGGGTCATCTTCGTTGAGCGTACTCTTGATGAATTCGCTTTCTTTCTCATAGAAAGGAATGTAGGTGCCGTAGCGCTGCTTGCATTCTTCCGTGAAAGTCTTCCAGATGCCTGTGCCCGAAATCACATCTTCGAAATAACCGGCAATGCTGAGTGCCAGCTGCTTGGCTTCATCCATATTCTTGAAGTTATGGGTGTAGCACGCCTCGTCAAGAGCGTGGTATATTTCGTTGGCGAGTTCTGTATAATACAGATCTGTTTCGTCTGCTTTTTCGTATGGATGCAAAGCAATCCATTCTTGGGTGAAAATAACTTTTTTCATATATTTCAAGTTTTCTTGGTTATCTGTTTGTTGTAACTTTCATGCAAAGGTAATAAAATATTGCAGAAATCTGCAAGAAACTCACATTTTTTTCGTATCTTTGCACCCGAATTTAGGCAATCTTAATAAATGCGTGGGATTGCCGCAAGCGTTTCGGAAGGATTTTGCACCCTAATTCATGGCTGGGAGGGTGAATTCGGCCTTCCATTTTGATTATAATGAATTAAGGTTAAAAAGATTTGAAGACATTTGAAGAATTGGGCGTGAGCGAGGAGATTCGCCGTGCCATCGAAGAGCTTGGATTTGAGAATCCAATGCCAGTTCAGGAAGAAGTTATCCCATATTTGCTTGGTAATAAGAACGACGTGATTGCGTTGGCGCAGACCGGTACGGGTAAGACTGCATCTTACGGTATTCCGGTTATCCAGAAGACTGATGCCAGCAGCAAGCAGACACAGGCTATCATCCTCAGTCCTACACGTGAGCTCTGTCTCCAGATAGCAGACGATTTGAACAGTTTTGCCAAGTACATCGACGGTTTGCATATTGCCGCTGTTTATGGCGGTACCGACATCGGAAGCCAGATTCGCACCCTGAAGCATGGTGTGCAGATTATCGTGGCTACCCCTGGCCGTCTGCTCGATTTGATTAATCGTGGCGTGGCTCAGTTGGAGAACGTAAACAACGTGGTGCTTGATGAGGCTGACGAGATGCTGAACATGGGCTTCTCAGAGAGCATCAATGCCATCTTCGAGAACGTTCCGGAAGATAGAAACACTCTGCTCTTCTCGGCTACCATGAGCAAGGACATCGAGAAGATTGCCCTCAACTACCTGCACGACCACAAGGAAATCGTAGTGGGTTCGCGCAACGAGGGTGCTGAGCATGTAAACCACATCTACTATCTGGTAAATGCCAAGGACAAGTATCTCGCTCTGAAGCGTGTGGTGGATTTCTATCCACGCATCTTTGCAATTATCTTCTGCCGCACCAAACTGGAGACTCAGGATATTGCAGATAAGCTGATTAAGGATGGTTATAATGCAGAGGCGCTGCACGGCGACTTGAGTCAGCAGCAGCGTGACCTCACCATGCAGAAGTTCCGCAACCATACCGTTCAGTTCCTGGTGGCTACCGATGTGGCTGCCCGTGGTCTGGACGTAGAGGATCTGACTCACGTTATCAACTACGGTTTGCCTGATGATGTGGCAAGCTACACCCACCGAAGCGGCCGTACCGGTCGTGCTGGAAAGAAGGGAACATCTATCTCTATCATCCATACCAGAGAGAAGTTCAAGGTTCGCCAGATTGAGAAGCAGATTGGCAAGGACTTCGTGGACGGCGTATTGCCAACCCCAGAGGAAATCTGCAAGAAGCAGCTCTTCAAGACCATGGACGACATCATGAAGACCGATGTGGATGAGGATCAGATTGAACCATATATGGCAGAAATCAACCGCCAGTTTGAGTACATCGACAAGGAGGACATCATCAAGAAGATGGTGACCATCACCTTCGGTAAGTTCCTCGATTACTATAAGAACGCTCCTGAGATTATCAAGCCAGAAACAGGCAAGGGCTCCCGTGGCGGCGAAGGCCGTGGAAGCCGTGGCGAAGGCCGTGGCAAGGTTTCCAATGGTCGCAGAAAGCATGAGACTGAGGCTGGTTTCAAGAGACTGTTCATCAACCTGGGTAAGGCGGATGGTTTCTATCCGGGCGAAATCATGCAGTATCTGAACAAGCACGTGAAGGGTCGTCAGGAGGTTGGTCACATCGACCTGCTGAGTAAGTTTGCTTACATCGAGGTGCCTGAGGAGGATGCTAAGCGCGTGATGAAGGCTTTGAACGGTACTGAGTATAAGGGCAGAACCGTGAGATGTAACGATGCTGATGAGGAAGGTCATGGCAGAGCAGCCCGTGGCGGACGCAGTTCTGAGGGCAGAGGCGGTCGTTCTTCAGAAAGAGGCGGACGCAGCCGCAGAGGTTCTTCTGATGATACAAGAGACTCTCGTGATGCTCGTGGAAAGGGAGGACGTGGAAGCCGTGGTGAATCTCGTGGCGGCAGAAAGTCTCGTCCTCAGGAGGATACAGGCGATTGGCGCCAATTCTTCCAGAACAACGACAACGTGAAGTTCAAGGGTGAGGAGCCAAACTTCGAGGAAGAAGGTTGGGCTCGTCGCAGACCTAAGAAGAAGTAATTTTAGACGACGATATATAATAAGGTGAAAACCTGCATCAAAGGGATGTTTTGATGCAATATCCATATTTTGCGGTAAAAATACAGCAATTTCTTTGGTAAATTGCGGTGTTTTTACCGCAATTTTTGTATATTTGCAGCCGTAAACATCAAATTTATTGTATCTTTATACGCAATTTTAACCCTAAAAGATATTCTGTAATAAGTAAATGAAGAAATCTATTCTTATCGCTTGTCTGGGACTGGTAAGTCTGGGCTTGCAAGCACAGAGCATTTCGCTCGCTGGTGAATGGAATGTGGAGTTGGGAAAGAGCGGTAGCGCTTTCGCCAAGAGTAAGCGTGCTTCGCAGGGTGAGGTGAAGCGTGCCATTCTTCCCGGTACCATCGATACGAATCATCTGGGATTCGCTCCGAAAGATACGATGGAAACAACGCATCTTACGAGACTCTATGCCTATAAAGGAGCTGCAAGATATTCCAGAACCATCAATATTCCGAAGGACTGGAAGAAGAAGCCGGTAGAACTCTTCCTGGAGCGTACCCGACCGACATGGGTGTATGTGGATGGAGAGCTGGTGGATTCCTGCAACTTCATCTCTACTCCCCAGCGCTATCTTCTGCCAAAGAAGGTGAAGCCGGGCAAGCATCTCCTGGAAATCGTGGTGGATAATGGAAAAGGTGTGCCTGATCAGGTTTACGGTTCCAGCCATGCTTATACGGAAGATACGCAGACCAACTGGAATGGAATTATCGGAAGGATTGAACTCCTGCTTGTCGGTTCTGCTGATAGCAAATCGGCAGAAACTCTAACAGGAGCAATCCCTAGCCGTTCTGTAGCTTCTCCTTCCGCCCTTCAGATGCCTGATTTCGCCAAGGATTTCCATATCAAGGGCGCCCACTTTTACGCCAATGGTCATAGGATATTCCTCCGTGGCAAGCACGATGCGGCTGTATGGCCGCTGACGGGACATGTGGAAATGAGTGTGGAAGGCTGGATGAAGTATCTCGGAACCTGCAAGGAGTATGGAATCAATCATGTGCGCTTTCATTCCTGGTGCCCACCGGAGGCGGCTTTCGTGGCAGCGGACAGTCTGGGAATCTATCTCCAGCCGGAACTTCCTTTCTGGGGTTCTTTTGACAAGAAGGATGAGAAACTCATGACTTTTCTGCATCAGGAGGGAGTGAATATTCTGCGGGAGTATGGTCATCATCCATCTTTCAGAATGATGGCGCTGGGTAATGAACTCTGGGGCGACATCGACAAGATGAAGGAGTTTGTGGATGATTTCCGCAAGATTGCGCCTGATAAATACTATACCTTCGGAAGCAATTACTATCTCGGTTATCAGGGAATAAAAGAAGGAATGGATTACTTCACCACTTGCCGCATCGGAGGCGAGGGATGGGGCAAATACAATACTCATACCCGTGGTTCTTTCTCGTTTGCCGATGCCTACGATGGAGGAATGATCAATCATTTCCATCCTAATTCTACGATGAATTTTGATGAGGCTTGCGATAAGGCAGGAATCCCTATCATCTCTCACGAAACAGGCCAGTTTCAGACCTATCCTGACTATCGGGAAATAAAGAAATACACCGGAGTGCTTCATCCTTATAACTTTGAAGTGTTCCGCCGTCGTCTGGCTGCAGCCGGAATGCTCTCGCAGGCAGATGATTTCCACAAGGCTTCGGGCTTATGGAGCGTGAAACTCTATAAAGCCGATATAGAGATGGATTTGAGAACCCGGAATATGGCGGGCTTCCAACTGCTCGATATTCAGGATTATCCCGGTCAGGGAAGTGCTTTCGTAGGCATTCTGGATGCGTTTATGGAGAGCAAGGGAATCACTACGCCCGAGGAATGGCGCCAGTGGTGTTCGCCTGTGGTTCCTCTGCTGGAAATGAAGAAGTTCTGCTTCGTGGATGGCGAGAAGATTCAGGCTAAGGTAAAGGTAGCCAATTATGGCGGTTCTTCGCTGAAGGGCAAGAAACTGAAATGGCATCTGGCTGCCGAGAACGGATTGTTCTGTATGGATGATGGAACTTTCAGCACCAAGGATGGTGAAGTGAGAAAGAATGTGGGCGATTTGATGGCTGAGGATGAGGGAGTATTGAACATCTTTTCATACGATGAAGGTTGGGTGGATGTGGGTGAACTGAATGGTGTTTTTCACGTACAGAAACCTACCAAGCTGCTTCTTACATTAAACATTGAAGGAACAGAGGCGAGAAACTCCTACGAACTTTGGGTTTATCCGAAGAAGGCTTTGGAAAAGAAGGGCGTCATCATAGCCAAGGATTTGAATGATGAAGTGGTGAAAGTCTTGGAAAAGGGCGGAAAGGTGCTTTGGATGCCTACGGCTTCCAGCCATTTCGTGGCTGCCGATGATACACTTTCGCAGGCAGATAATGCTACGCCTTATACTGTTGGCGGACTCTTCCAGACCGATTACTGGAACTATCGCATGTTCAAGACCATCTGCGAGAACAACAAGAAGAAAGTTTCTCCAGGAACCCTGGGCATTTTGACGAATCCGGAACATCCGATATTCAAGGGATTCCCTACGGAGATGCACACCAACTGGCAATGGTTTCCGGTTATCAAGGAATCGCATCCGCTGGTGCTTGACAACTTCTCCAAGGATTATCGCCCGATAGTTCAGGTGATAGATAACATCGAGCGGAATCATAAGTTGGGCTTGGTGATGGAATGGAAGGTGGGAGCCGGAAAGCTTCTCGTCTGCATGAGCGATTTGGAGAAGGCTGCCAAATACCCGGAAGGCAAGGCTTTCTATCAGAGTGTAATTGATTACATGCGCTCTGCCGATTTCAATCCATCTGCAGAAATAACGGTGGAGGAATTGAAGAAGAAACTTGCCGAGAAGCCTCGTCAGGTTTCATTGAAGGAGCTGAATAATATCTCGCAATATTAGTTGCGAACCTATAAGAAAAAACAAGAGCGGAAAGCCAGGAGTTAACAGGTTAACAGTTAACAGCTGATTTTCCGCTCTTTTCATATCATCCTGGGACTAATCTTTATTCCAGGATAAGCCATTCTATCATCTCTGTTGATTCAGAGATAGAATTTACTTTGCATTAATCTCCTTCAAGAGGCGGTCTGCGTGTCCCCACTTATCCATCAGGTAGAGCACGTAGCGAATATCTACACCGATGCAGCGAGCCAGGCGCTTGTCGAAGTTGATGTCAGAACTGAGGCTGTCCCAGTTGCCATCGAAGGCAAGACCAATCAACTCACCCTTGCCGTTGAACATAGGGCTACCAGAGTTACCACCGGTAATATCGTTATTGGTGAGGAAGCAGAGCTGCATCTTGCCCGTCGTCTTGTCCTGGTACTTGCCGAAATCCTTCTCAGAGAGAAGCTCGTGCATGATAGGCTCAGCGTAGTAATCGATAACCTTATCGCCCTTCTTCATCTTCTCAACGATGCTCTCGGCTGTGGTGTAATAACCAGATGGCTTGCCACCGAGGTCGAAACCGCCTACCTGACCATAGCTCAATCGCATGGTGAAGTTGGCGTCGCTGTAGTGAGGCATGTCCTCCTCCATACGGAGCTTGGCAGCACAGAGATACTTCTCCTGCTCGGCGATGCTGTCGTTGATGCTGCCCATCTGAGCAGCGAAATCGCCATATACATCGTTCAAATCCATACCGAAGCTTACGCCTGGATCCTTCTCATATCCCTTCTTGTTGAAATAGAGCTTGGCGCCCTTCTTCATGATGAGCGACTTCTCCCAGAGATAATCCACATACTTGGCGTAATTGCCGCCAAATTCTGCGTCGATGGTCTTGTAGAACTTAGGCAACCATTTTGCATCTACGTGCTCCTTGTAGTTCTTCAAGAGGGTAGCGAGTACCTCTTTATCGAGCGCCATATCCCATTCTGCAGAGTTATCTTCAAACTCATGATACTGCTTCTTCTTGTTCTTCTCAGGACCCTTCACCTCCATGTTGGTCTGGAGCTTGATGGCACGGGTAGAGAACTCGATGTTGCTTCTTCTTGTGAAAGATTCAGCGAAGTTGGTCCAGGCGTATTTCACGTCTGCGCTCTCTTTGTAGAGCTTGGCGAGTTTGTCGAAATCTACCTTGTGGGCAAGATCGTTGGCTGCCTTGGCTGTATCCTGCCAAGCACGGAGACGGGTTTCGTACTCACGCTTCAGATTCACGATGCCGATAGAGTCGATACACTTGTTCATACCGATGGCATTCTTCCAGTAGTTGGAAGAGCTGGCGTACTTGCTGTCGTACTTGATGCGGACAGCCTCGTCGGCACGCATGTGCTTCTGCATTACCTCCTGCTTTACGCCACGAACCTGGGCACGAGGTGCATTCTCAGCATCGCGCATGGTCTGGATTCCGTAGCTTGAGAGATAGCGCTCTGTGCTGCCTGGGTAACCCATGGTCATCGCATAGTCGCCATCCTTATAACCCTGGAGAGAAACCTGTGCCCAACGCTTTGGATGATAAGGCACATTGTCCTTGCTGTAGGCAGCAGGACCATTGGTCTTAGGGTCGGCATAGATGCGGAATACAGAGAAGTCGCAGGTCTGGCGAGGCCACATCCAGTTGTCTGTATCGCCACCAAACTTACCCATAGACTTTGGCACGGTGAAAACCAGACGGAGGTCGGTGAAGTCGCGGTAAGTAGTAGCGTACCATTTGTTGCCCTCGTAGAAAGGCTGAACGGTGATATGGAGGGTAGAATCGTTCTTCTTCACCTCCTTAGTCATCTCGTTCTCCAGAGAATCGATGAGTTCATCGCGCTTCTTGTTGTCGAGTTTCTCGTATCCGAGGCTCATCACCTTATCGGTTACATCCTTCTGTTCAACCATAAAGCTGACGAACATATTCTCGTTAGGCAATTCCTCTGCGTAAGATTTAGCAAAGAAACCGTTGAGCATGTAGTCGTGCTCCACGGTAGAGTGGCTTCTGATAGCCTCGAAACCGCAATGGTGGTTGGTAAAGATCAAACCATCAGGAGAAACGACTACGCCCGAGCAATAGCCAGAGAAGTTGACCACAGCATTCTTCAAGGCGTTCTCGCCGTTGTAGAGCTGGTCGTAAGTCATACTGAAACCTTCGCGCTGCATCATCTCATACACAGCGTTAGGCAAGTTGTAAATCGTCCACATTCCCTCGTCAGCGTGAGCGGTATTGATTCCGCAGAACGCCATGATAGAGGCGATAAGGACCGTTGCTTTTTTCTTCATTACTTGTTTTTGTTTTCTATTTTTATTATGATGTTATTTATTCTTTTTCTCATACCATTCTTTCCAAGTCTTTGCCTGTTCTGTCATTCCATATTGCTGGCGTGGATGTCTTGGGGTGTTTGGATATTTCCTTTCAATAGCTTTTTCTGAGAGGGCAGCGTTTAAATATAGTTCACTAAAACTTTTTCTGTCCTTTAGTCCGATTGCATCCATAATTTCCGCAGATGTCATATATTCATCGTTAAAGGATAGAATAAGAGTCTCCACATGTTGACTGAACTTGTGGGGTACTTGTGGGGTACTTGAGGATAGATTGCGGGGTACTTGTGGGGTACCTATTCTTGGCTGCTCTTTCCAATCATCAGTCGGCCGAATATGCAAGTATCTGTTTTTGAGAACCCAGCTATCTTTTAGGAGTAAGTTTCTGAAGAAACGAACAAGGTAGATAGGAGAGTACTCTATATCTTTATTGATATTGCGATAGTTGGCACGAACTAGGGCATTGCGGAAATACCAGGAGTGTTTGGCGAACATTTCGTTGTTCACTTCATATCCTAACGAACGGAGATATTGGATGGTGAAAATTGCCGTGGTTCGGGTGTTTCCTTCTCTGAAAGCGTGGATTTGCCAGATGCCTGAAATAAATTTGGCAATATGCTCAATCTTCTCATCATCCGTCAGACCTTTATATGAGAAGTTCTTCTCCTGCTCAATATCCCAGTCCAAGGCTCTTCGCAAGTCTTCCCAATTCAGATAGTTTACGGAATCTCCTTCTAGCACCCATTCTTTCTTGGAAATATCGTATTGGCGGATTTCTCCTGCGTGCTTGAATACCCCCTCGAAAATTCTTCGATGCAGGGAAACATATCCGTTGGTATTGAAGGCAAAGGTCTTGCTGGCGAGAATCTTCGCGATGTTGGCTGAAACCTTATCTGCCTCTTCCTCGTCTTCATCCTTAGGTGTACGGACCGTCTTGCTCTGATAGTAAGAGTCAATCAGTTTTCTGGTTTCATCCAGAGTGATTTCCCCTTCGATATTTCGCTTAGCCACATCTATGAGATACGCCGACGGTTGCAGCCCATCTACAGCCTGCAATCCGATAGCCGTCTTCCAGTTCTCGGCCCTTTCCTTCTGCGAAGGTTCTCCTTGTCGGAGATATTCGTCAAAGGAAGAGAAGTCTTGATAATCTTTATTCATAGATGTAATGCTTGATATTTAACTTTGCAAAGTTACGACTATTTCCCGAATTTACCAATGATTTAGGGTAAAATATTAAAGAATTGTCCATTTATAGCTTAGTTGTGTGCCTAAACATTAATTTTCTTAGAAAAAACTTATTTAAAATGATACGATTTTCAGAAATAATAACTACCTTTGCATTCGAGTTGGAGCGGCATGAAAAGACTTGCCGTGATGAAGACTCAATTTAATATAGAGCGTTTTGTAATTATCCAAGAACTGAAATGTGGAAGTTTCAATATCAAAAGGATGATGGCAATGCTGCTCACGCATGGGATTATTATACCCTTTTCTGAAGGGATGATATACCTCATAGCGTGGGCTATTGCATATTACTTTTGATAGGGTCTTTCCACAACCTCAGTTCTGGTAAGTGCAATAGTTCCCACGCTATCTTTTTTATTAACTGCTTGCTTCTGGGAAACAGTTGGCAAAAAAATATGCATTATGAGTATTATTGTTATTTTAATTAGTCTTGTTTATGGAATATTGAGTCTTATTTTGTTCTTCAAGGTTTGGGGAATGACAAATGATGTAAGAGAATTAAAAGAAACTTTGTTGTTTGAAATCCAAAAGAAAGGCAAAGACTCAAATCCTTGCAATAATTCTATTCAAAATGCAAAGGATGAACTGGCTGATGTGGAAAAACAAAGTGAAGAAGAACTCTCTCCTAAAGAAGTTTTAGAACATCAATTTGTTCTTGCTGTGAAGAAATATAAAGTGCAATGTGCAACAAATTCTGTTTCTGAGGAAAAATATAATGTAGGCGTGCAATCAATAGTTAAAGCTTACCAAAAAAAGGCTAAAGGAGAGCAATTGAATATAGATTTTGCTTCTTTGCTTGCTTAGGTTAAATGTTTCCATAAGTTTAAATAAAGAACTTATGGAAACATTTTTTCTTTTGAGTAATTCGGCGAATACTTTTTGTAAGTATCCAAGCCGTTATTGTCTGACAGGAAGATGATGGTGTCTATGAAATAGTAGTTGCCGTCATCTCCAACCAAAACATTATTAGGCACGGCATCAAAGATGTCGTGAATGCCATTGGTGAAATATTCTCCATTGTCTTCTGCGTGGAAACCGATGCGCTCAAACTCAGCCTTGATTTCTTCGGGAGTAGCTTCCCTCGCATTTACAACAAGTTGTTGGCGAAGGACAGCACAAACTTTTCCATCTCGATTCTGTGAGAAACCGATGAAATCGTAGGCGCAATCAGGAAAGTATTGGTTATGGGCAGGAATGCGTTCAAAGAAAGGAGTAAGGTTGTCGTCTGAATAACGGAAGTCGTTAAGTTTATAAACGTGTACTCCATCATAGGCCATATAAACCTCGTTCTCTGAACCTCGGTCAGAGAACACACCTAATGATTCCGGATCTTCAATCCAGCAATCATTCTCCTTAGCCCAGTCTTTTAGCCTTGCAATTTGGACTCCCTTGCAAGCCGTTGTTCCCGCAAGCGCTTGAATTGAGCTAAGCACTCCTCCAGCGAAAGCGGATGCTCTCGCCAATAAGCCATGGAAGCCATTTTTTGGGCATTGACTTTCTTGTGATAATCGTTCAGTTGTATCTCCATCCATTTATGTATTATATTGTTAGAATATTACGTTTGCAAAGTTACGACTATTTCCCGAATTTTCCAAGGCTTCGCTTGATTTTCTTCATAATTTGCCTTTTTGCCGATAACATTCCTGGTGATAGAACCTCCTGTTCCAGCATATCCAGAGCCATTCTTAACTCTTCGAGGAGTTCGGGATAGTACTTCATCTGCTCGTAGGCGAGCTTCATGCAGTAGCAGCGGATGGCGTAGGGCTGGGAACAGGCGTTAATCTTGGCGATGCAGAAATCGATGAAATCGGAACGGAGTGATTCTTCTTCGAAAGGCTGACGGAGAAGGAGATGGAGCATCAGGCGGCGCTTGGTCTCATTCTTCTCTACGAGAACTCGGTCTATTAAGTCATCGTGCTTGGCATAGAGCCACTCGTTGTTCTGCATGTCGAAATGAGTGAATACCCACAGGGCATTTGTGGATATTCGCTCGTCCTCATCAAATGTTAGTTGATAAAGATGAGCTTTTTTACGGTTATTACCATGGGTAAGAATACAAATCTCATAGATGTCATCCATGCAAAGTTTCTTATTCAGTTTCTTCCTCATGCTTCTATGGCTTATTTGATGATGAAACTCTTCTCTACCTTGTGTTTAACAAATTCTCTAGCTGCGAATAGTGGTACATTTTCCATCCATTTTTGGTCTTGGAAACCTCGCATGGAGAAACGGATACCTTTGAGATGATAGGAGGCAAAATCGTGAGTGATAAATGCTGCTAGTGATTTTGCCTTTACATTCTCCTCAGCCTTTACTTCTATTGGTAAGATTTCGCAGCCGGCTTGTACTATGAAATCAATTTCTTGGGTAGAGCTTGGCTTACTGTAATAATATATGGGTAAGTAAGGAAGAGATTTCAGCTGTTGAAGCACGAAATTCTCAGTAAACGCCCCCTTGTATTCGCTAAACACGTTGTTGCCAATGAGAATCTGGTCAGGTTGTGCCATTGTGAGTGCTCCCAACAAACCTACATCAAGCACATATAATTTGAAAGCATCCATGTCTGCATAGAATTTTAATGGAGATTTGGCATCTCTTGTTCTTTCTACCTTATGGACGAGTCCTGCGTCAGTGAGCCATTGTATTGCAATCTCGAAATCTTTAGCCCTAGCTCCTTTTCTTATTGCACCATAGATGAACTTCTTGTTCTCGCGAGCCAGTTGGGCTGGGATTGATTGCCATACCATTCTTACTCTTTGTGTCTGTTCTTCGGTGTGTTTGCTGATATCTGCCTCGTATGCATTCAAGATGTTTTGTTGAATTTGCCTTACTTGCATTGGGTTGTGATTTTGTGTAAATTCCAATACTGCTTCGGGCATACCTCCAACAAAGTAGTATCGTCGAAGGTATTCTATGAATTTTGGGGCGAGGCTGTTGATAAGTTCCTTATCTCCGCTTTGCAATAAATCCAAAAGTTGTTTCTCTCCATTGGCAAGTAGAAATTCCTCATAAGTCATGGGGTAGAGGTGCATGATGTCAACTTTACCGACAGGGAAGGATTCTCCTTTCATGTTCATGACACCGAGCAATGATCCTGCTACGATGATATGCAATTCTGGCTTGTCTTCACAGAAATATTTCAGCGAGGACAAAACAGGTGGAATCTCTTGTATCTCATCGAGAAATACAAGGGTCTTGCCAGGAGTGATGTCTTGGTGTGCATAAGCAGCAAGGCCGATGGAAAGTCTTTCTGCATTTGCGTCACCTTGAAAAAGTTGAGCAATGCTTTTGTTTTTGTAACAGTTGATGTAAACCATATTCTCAAATTCGTTGTTGCCAAACTCTTTGATGATATAGGTCTTGCCAACTTGTCTTGCTCCATACATGATGAGTGGCTTTCTGTTACTGGATAATTTCCAGTCTTTCAGATGGTTGTATATGAATCTTTTCATGTTTGCTACACTTTTGTGAGGGAATAATATTTGTGCCTGTACATTTTTATGAGGGAATAATGCCTTATTACCAACACTTTTGTGAGGGAATATTGCTGCAAAGATACTGATTTCTTTTGAAAAACCACAAAAAACGTCCTTAAAAATGTGTAAAACCACAAAAGGTCGTCCTTAAAAGTGTGATATTTTACAACAAGTCGAACTTAAAAGTGCAAAAACAGCTGATATGCAAGTGCGCATACCAGCTGCTTTCTTAGTATGCTCGGCAGACCTGCTGACTGCAGTGAGCAGACCTGCTGACTAGGCTCAGCAGAGCTGCTGAGCCTAGTGGTAACTTTCCAGAAGCAGTCTCCTTGAACTCCATATTCTATCTCTTTGAACCTGATCAGACGTCTTCTTTCACTTGCGCAGTCATATTCTTCAGCTTACGGAGCCGTATCCTTCAGCTTGCTCAGTTATATCCTTCAAAATACTCAGTCGTTTCGTTCACTCAGCCGTTTGCTTTAGCTCTTACAGGGCGCCTTGCTGGCTGCTATTATATCCTGAGTATTGCTCGGGACCAGGAACATTGGGTCCTTTTGTCTATTCTTGAACCGCATGCGAAGGTTCTGTATAATATAAACAAAAGAAGTCCGTGGACTTACACATTGTCCACGGACTTCTTGGAATATAATCTCAATGATTGGAATCTCTTACTTTCTAAAGTATTTTCCCACCACTGGCAGACTCTTCAATGGGAAATCCTTCTTTACGAGATAAGCGGCGAAGATGAGGATGAGTACCGTGTTGATGAGGCAGGCAATTCCACTGGAGAAGTATCTGTTAGCCTCGGTCATTCCGGCAAAGAGGATGAGGGCGAGAACCACATAAATCATAATCTCCTTCACCGGATAGTTGATAGGATACTTCTTCTGACCCACGAAGTAGGAGAGAAGCATGGCTGTTCCATAACCTGCGAAACCGGCCCAGGCACAGGCGATGTAACCATAAACTGGTACGAAGATAACGTTGATGGCAATCAATACCGCACAACCGATGCCTGAGAAGTAAGCACCCCAGATGGTCTTGTCGATGAGCTTGTACCAGAAACTGAGGTTGAAGTAAACTCCCATCATGATTTCGGCAGCCATTACGATAGGCACTACCTTCAATCCATCCCAGTAGTCGCGACCGATGATGTGGCGCAATACATCCAGATAACCTACCACCACCAGAAAAGCCAAGAGGGTGAAGATGACGAAATATTTCATCGCCGAAGCGTAAGTCTGTCGGTTGTCCTTATCCTTTGCCTTGCCGAATACGAATGGCTCGTAAGCATAGCGGAAAGCCTGGGTAATCATCGCCATGATCATCGCAATCTTGCTGGCTGCTCCGTAGATTCCGAGCTGCGTATGCGCGTCGCCCTTCTCATAGATGTAAGGGAAGAGAATCTTGTCGGCTGTCTGGTTCAGAATACCGGCAATACCGAGCACGAGGATAGGCCAGCTGTAGCCCATCATCTTCCTGACGAGCACCTTGCATTCGCTCCAGGAGCATTTCTCGCCCATGAATCCTTCCTTCAGTTCCTTGTAGAAACAGAAGGTGATGGAGGCGGTACAAACCAGGTTGATGTAGAAAGCATAACCCACATCGTGACCATCCATGATGACGTAGTAAACCAGGTTGAGCGCAATGTTCAGACCGATGAAGAGCAACTTGAAGGCAGCAAACTTCAATGGGCGCTTCTTGTATCTGAGGTAAGCGAACGGGATGCACTGGAAGGCATCAATAGCCACGGTTACGAACATGGTCCATACATAAGCCGGATGGTCGGCGTAGCCCATCGCATCGCTCAAAGGCGTGATGAAGAGGAATACCAGGGCGATGAAGAGTAGGGAGGTGAAGCCCACCATGCTCAATACCGTGTGATAAACCTTTTCTGAGTTTTCTCCCTCCTTGTTGACAAAACGGAAGAAGGTGGTCTCCATTCCGTAGGTCAGGATAACGAGGAGTAATGCCGTATAGGCGTACATGTTGGTGATGACACCATAACCACCACTTGCGGCGCTGATCTTAGCCGTATAGAGTGGTACAAGCAGATAGTTGAGGAATCTGCCGATGATACTGCTCAAACCATAGATGGCGGTATCCTTTGCTAAACTTTTGAGGTTTGCCATATTAATTTGTTTTTTATTATCCGAAGAATAAATATGCTATAGCGATTGCTGCGATGACTCCTGCCAAATCGGCGAGCAAGCCGCAAGCCACGGCGTGGCGGGTATTCCTGATGCTTACGCTTCCGAAATATACAGCCAATATATAGAAGGTGGTATCGGTGGAACCCTGGAAGATGCAGCTCAATCTGCCCACAAACGAATCAGGACCATAGTTCTTCATCGCCTCCAGCATCATGCCTCGTGCACCACTTCCCGACAGCGGTTTCATGATGGCGGTAGGCAGGGCGCCTACGAAATCGGCGTTCAAGCCGCATTGTTCTACCGACCACGAAATGCCTTGAATCACCATATCCATCGCTCCCGAAGCACGGAACACGCCGATGCCCACAAGGATAGCTACGAGATAAGGGATAATCTTCACCGCAGTAGTAAAACCTTCCTTCGCTCCCTCGATAAATGCATCATAAACATTCACTTTCTTCCAGAAACCAGCCAGGATGAAGCTGAGGATGATGCCCAGGAGAATCATGTTAGAAGCCAAGGTGGTAACCGTATTCATCGTATCCTTGTCCATCTGTCCGAATCCCCAGATGATGATGCCTACGAAGGCGCACATTCCCAACAGGGTAGCGAGCAATACCGGCTGCAGGATGTTGATGCGCTGCCAGAGTGAAGTGATGATGATTCCGGCAAGCGTAGCCACGAGCGTAGCCATCAGGATAGGGATGAAGACATCTGTAGGCTGGACTGCTCCGTAGGAGGCACGGAAGGCGAGGATGGTGGTAGGGATGATGGTGAGTCCTGAGGTGTTCAGAACCAGGAACATAATCATCGGGTTCGTTGCCGTATCTTTCTTCGTATTGAGTTCCTGCATTTGCTGCATCGCCTTCAATCCTGTTGGTGTTGCCGCATTATCGAGTCCCAGCATATTCGAAGCGATATTCATGAAGATGCTTCCCATCACCGGATGGTTCTTCGGAATGTCAGGGAAGAGACGGGTGAAAACCGGGCTGAGTGCTCTTGCCAACACATTCACTACTCCCGCCTTCTCTCCAATCTTCATGATGCCAAGCCAGAGGGCGAGCACCCCCGTCAGTCCGAGAGAAATCTCGAAGGCATTCTTGGATGAGTCGAAGGTGGAATCTACAATCTTCTGGAAGATAGTCGTATCTCCCATTGCCAATCCGATGAGTGCGAAGATGAACGCAATCACGAAAAATGCTATCCAAATGTAATTTAAAACCATAATTGTTTCATCTTGCGGTTTTTTCAACCGCTTTTATTGTGATAATGTTCTTGTCACAGAATAATATAATACCTGATAATCGGGTGCAAAAGTACAACTTTATCACAAAATTCCAAAGGAATTCGGACTGAAAATCACAAAATTCCTATTGTTTTAAGGCGTTTTATCACAAAATTCCATGCTTTTCTCTCTTCGCCATCACATTATTCCCTATTCGTTATACTTTTTTAATCTCTCTTTTTATCCGATTTCAGAAAAAAGATGTACTTTTGCCGCTCAATTCATGAAAGACAGGAATTTGGTTATACAAAAACATTATTAAGGAAGCAAAGGACTTCTGTTATATTTTATAGTATGGACAAGAATGAGAGAATATATAACGAGCAAGAGATGCCCGCAGAAACGAAAAAGAATCATTCCGCTGATGCGGATAGAGTAAAGGAAGTATATAAGGTGACGATAGCGGGAAGCATCATCAATGTGGTGCTGCTCGTACTGAAGTTTGCTGCAGGTATTCTCGGACATTCGGCAGCCATGATAGCGGATGCCATCCACTCGCTCACCGATTTCGCTACCGATGTGGTGGTACTGGTATTCGTTAAACTGGGCAATAAGCCGATGGATAAGGATCATGATTATGGTCATGGCAAATACGAGACGCTTGCCACAGCCATCATCGGCATTTCGCTCTTCGTGGTGGGTGTGATGATCTGTTATTCTGGTGTTACCAAGACCTATCGTGCCATCTGCGGCGAGACATTGCAGCAGCCGGGCATTGTAGCCTTGATTGCTGCCATCGTAAGTGTCGTGATGAAGGAGTGGGCTTATCAGTTTACGGTAAAAGCCGGAAAGAAATATCATTCCGAGGCAGTTGTGGCGAATGCCTGGCATCATCGCAGCGATGCTTTGTCGAGTATCGGAACGATGTTCGGTATTGGTGGTGCCATTATCCTGGGAGAAAAATGGGCGGTGCTCGATCCGCTTGCAGCCATCATCGTGAGTGCCTTCATCATCAAGGCTGCCTGGGGACTGGTGATGCAATCTGTGAAAGAACTGACGGATGCCAGTCTTCCAGAAACTGAGGAAGATGAAATCCTGAAGATTGCGAACGAAGAGCAGGGAGTGGGAGAGATTCATAACCTGCGTACCCGTCGCATTGGAAACAAGATTGCGATAGAAATGCATGTCCGCATGCCGGGTTCTCTTTCGCTTTATGAGGCTCATGAGCATGCTACTCATATAGAAACAAAACTGAAGCAGCACTTCGGCGCAGATACCCATGTGGGAATCCATCTCGAACCGATAAAAGTGAACGGAAAATATCAGAAACCGGAATAACTGAAATAAAAGGAAATAGCCGGAATAAAAGGAAACGAGCCTTGACGGAAGGAAGAAACCTCCATCAAGGCTCGTTTTTTTATTTGATATCCGAATCGTATTTCGGATATTTATCATCTTTTGGGTTGATTATTATCTGATTATATTATCGGCCGAGATTTACGCTGGCTCCTGCCATAATCCACAAACCAGGCTGCTTAACGGCAGTGAGGTCGTAATAGCGGTGGCAAGTGATGTTGTCGGCTTTCACGAAGATATTGTATTTCTTCTCGTCCCACATCAGTTTGCAATCTACCTTGGTGTATGGATGATAGCCATTCATTCTCTGCTGCCATCTTACGCTCCACGAAGCTGAAAGCTTGCTCCAGATCTGATGATCCAGCCCGAATACAGCCTTGTGCTTCAGATACTCCAATGCATAGAGTGATTTCAGAATGTTTGTCTCGGTCTTATGATCCTGATAGATGTAAGCATAACCCAACTTGATGCGAGTAATGAAACTGTTTGGTACCAACTCTCTCATGTAGATAGTAGCATCTACGTTGTAGCCCATGTTGTTGAGCTTTCCGATGTTCATCACGTGATACTTGCTGTCATTCTGCTCGGTCACGGATGTCTGAACCCAGTCAATCATGTTGGTGCCGTGTGCGTAGAATCCGCTTACGGTTGCGGCAAAACCAGTCTGGCGATACTGGGTTCCTACCTTGAAGGTTGAGTTCTTCTCCGGGGTCAAGGTGATGTCGCCCTGCTGCACCACATTACTTATATATAAGTCGGTGTAGGTAGGCATTCTCAATGCCTTGTTCCAGGAAGCGTAGAACTTCCAGTTGTCGTTAGGACGATAACTCATATCCACACCAGGATAGAAACGGAAGTCGTTGTCCAAACCGGTATTCTTGTTAGCCAAGACACCAGCCGACAAGGTGAAACCGCCGAAGATGAAGTTGTGCTCCAGCATGATGTTGGTATTGGTGCGCTCGCCCTTTCGGGTATATTGACGATCAGAACCCGAGATATCCTTATAGTCTTTCTCTGCGAGTTCCTCGCCCAATGCAGTAGAGTAGATGCACTCCTTGCTGATGTCGAAACCCACTGCGGTCTTACCCAAAGCCCAAGCCACGTTGGCATTCACTCCACCACCATAAACATCTAGGTCGTGATAGTTCTCGCCTGCTGCAGCTCCAGCCTTTCCACGAATCAGCTGATAGTGATCCTTGAATTTGTTATAATAGAATTGAGGCGCAATCTCCCAGGTCTTCTCCTGGTTGTGCAGACTCAGGTTGAGCGAAGCCAGACCGTGGTCTGTCTTCTCATATTGGTTGTTATATTTGGCGCTGTAGAAAGTATTGGCACCATAGCTCTGGCTAGCAATACCCAACTGGGCGATGATGTCGAAACGCTGGTCGTAAGAGAAAGAGAGATTGCCGTAGCCCTGTCCCTTCTCGAAGTCGCTGTTCTCCGTGCCGCCATCCGAGCGCTTGTAGCCTCCGCTTACGGAATAAGCCTGGGTCCACTTGCCCGTTTCAAAAGCTGTTTGAATGCGTCCCTGTGCTCCGAAGCTTCCAAAGCTTCCGCCTTCTACACTTGCAGATACCCCCTCACTCTTAGCCTTCTTGGTTACGATGTTGATGGCACCATTGAAGGCTGAAGTTCCGAATAAGCGCGATGCTGCCCCCTCGAGCACTTCGATGTGGTCGATGTCGGCAAGAGCTACAGGAAAATCAGAAGCATTGTGACCAGTCTGAGGATTGGAAATGTTGACGCCATTCAAGAGAATGGTAATCTGGTCGAAGGTTCCACCATTGATGGAGATATCCGTCTGAACACCAAAGCCACCACGCTGACGGACATCCACGCCGGTAGCTAATTTCAATACATCGTTGATAGTCTGCGCAGCCGCACGATGAATATCGTCGCGGGTAATGACAGACACAATCTTAGGTGACTGCTCTACAGTCATCGGCGCACGAGATCCGGTAACGCTCACTGCATCTAGCTCGTAAGCCTTTCCGCCCTTGTAGAGGGTAGAATCAACCTTGGCTCCCTCTGTGCTTACGCCTGCTGCCTTGGCATGGCTCAGGGTAGCAACGCTGAGTGCACCAACAAGTACCTCTCTTCCCAAAACTGCGAAGAGTGAGTAATTCTTGTTAGAGAATCGGTTGAACTTCAGGCTGTTGCGCTTGTTGAAAATTGTTTTGTACATTAAATAAAATGTTTATAAATGAATAATAAATCGAAGCCTTCCGCCTTCCCGGCTTTCGGCATTCGGGGTGCAAAGGTACTGCCTTTTGGGCAACTGACAAAATAAAATTTGAATTATTTTTTCAACTGCCGATGCAAAGCTAATGTAAATCAAGGTCGGTTTCCTACCTCACAAATCGTATTCAATTCAGCCTTCTCGTGGCATAAAAAAGTATTAATTAGGCATAATCCTCAATAGGGTGATGCGATTTTCTTAAAGAAACATTCGCTTTTTCAGATTATTCTTGTATCTTTGCAGTTGATATGGGCAGCATTCTGCAATCAGAATACTGCTGTCGCAATTTTATGGTAATTAGAAATTAAAAAGAAAGGAACAGATAAGATGGAAAAGATCAACGTAAAAGAATTGAATGACAACGTCTTCGAGACTATTGGTAAGGAGTGGATGCTGGTATGTGCCGGCAACAAGGATCATTTCAATATGATGACCGCCTCTTGGGGCTGTTTGGGATGGCTTTGGAACAAGCCGGTGGCTGTGGTCTTTATCCGTCCGGAGCGTTTCACCCACGGCATCATTGAGGAGAATGAATTCATGACTCTCTCTTTCCTCGGCAACAGCGAGGAGGCTCGGAAGATTTATAACTTCTGCGGCTCTAAGAGCGGACGCGATTTGGATAAGGCGAAGGAAACAGGACTGATTCCTGTAGAAACTGATAACGGCAGCATCGCCTTCGAGCAGTCACGACTCACCCTGGAATGCCGCAAACTTTATAAGGACAGTATGACCGCCGAGAAGTTCCTCGACAAGGACCTGCTCCAGTGGTATGGTGCCAAGGGTGGATTCCACGATGTTTATGTTGTGGAGATTACCAATGCTTATAAAAAATAAGAATTAAAATATGGCTCAAGAACAAACAGCAATTCGTGAACGCCAGAAAACCAGGCTCAAGGAGCCGGGGCGTTACGTGGTAATGATGTTCAACGACGACTTCACACCGATGGACTTCGTGGTAGAAATCCTCGAATCCATCTTCTTCAAGTCGCAGGCTGAGGCTGAAGCAATCATGCTCAAGGTTCATCACGAAGAAAAAGCCGTGGTGGGCACCTACAGCTATGACATCGCCAAGAGTAAAGTGGAGAAAGCGATGGAGAAAGCCCGTACGCAGAAGTTTCCGCTTAAACTCACTTATATGCCGGAATAGGTGTTGATTTCGGGGAAATATCCCCAATATATGCTAAGAAAAAGAAAGGAAAGAATAGAATGGATAATATGGGATTAACCCGATACATGAGTGTTCTGATGGACGATGCCATGAAGCAAGCCCGGTTCTTCGACCACGAGTTCGTGATGCCCGAGCACATGCTGCTGGCGTTGCTCAGGCAGTATGCATTCTGTCAGGCGCTGCAGGAAGAAGGCGTAGACAGCCTCAAGATGCACGAAGACTTGGTGGGATGGCTCGCCAAGCAGGAACGTGTGCCTGAAACCATCAAGTATCTGCCAGAGCCGTCATCGCTCTTCAAAACCATGTTTGGAACAGCGTGCGCCCTGGCTGCTGCTGCCGACAGACAGCTGGTGAATGTACCCCATTTTGTGCAGGCGATGTTTGGCTTGCAGAATTCAGAAGCCGCCTTCCTGCTGTGCAAGAATGTGGGCGACCGGCAGGGCGAGTTCCTGGCGAGCGTTGACAGTTATTATCCTATTGGAGAAGATACTGGAGAGGCTGGCATGGGCATGGGAACAGACTTTGATGATGACGATTATGCCAACGAGTATGACGACGACGAGGAAGAAGGCAGAAGACAGGTTGTACAGGATTGGCATCAGCTGGTTACCTGTATTTCTGACAAGGTAGAAGAGCACAATCCGCTCATCGGAAGAGAACAGGAACTGGACAGAACCATCCAGGTGCTCTGCCGTGCCGAGAAGAACAATCCGCTCCACATTGGAGAAGCCGGAGTCGGCAAGACAGCTCTGGTCTATGGTCTCGCCAAACTCATCAACGAAAACCTGGTTCCTGAACGCCTCAAGGGGGCTCGCATCTACGGCATGGATATGGGACAGATGCTTGCCGGTGCCCAATATCGCGGCGACTTCGAGAAACGCATCAAGATGGTGATGGAGGGAGCCGTGAAGGAAGGCAATACCATTATCTACATCGATGAGATTCATAATATGATAGGTGCCGGTCGTGGCTCAGATGGTGGACCTGATGCATCCAATATGCTGAAGCAATATCTGGAGGCAGGCGATATCCGTTTCATCGGCTCTACCACCTACGAGGAGTTCAACCGTTACATGGCTCAGAGCAAGGGCATTGTGCGCCGGTTCCAGCAGATAGATATCAAGGAACCTACCGAGGAGGAGGCTATCAAAATATTGGAGGGCTTGCAGTATAAATACAACAAGTTCCACAATGTAACCTATCGCAAGGACGCCCTGGAATATGCCGTCCGTGCCAGCGCCAAATATATCAGCAACCGCTGTCTGCCAGACAAGGCCATCGACCTGATGGATGAGGCGGGTGCTTATCTGGAGGTGCATCCGGTAGAATCTCGCCAGCGCTCTTATGTTACCAAGTCAATCATCCAGCAGATTCTGATTAAAGTCTGCAAGATTGATGCGGCTGCGATGAAAGATGAGAATAACGATGCTCTGGCTACGCTCCGCCAGCGCATACTCGACAAGATTTACGGTCAGGACAAGGCTGTAGACAAGGTGGTTGAGGCTGTGATGATGGCAAAGGCGGGATTGACAGATGATGACAAACCATTGGCTTCGCTCCTCTTCGTGGGACCTACCGGAGTAGGAAAAACCGAGGTGGCACGGCAGTTGGCCAAGGAACTCGGCATCGAACTGGTACGCTTCGATATGAGTGAATATACCGAGAAGCATACCGTGGCAAAACTCATCGGTTCGCCTGCCGGATACGTGGGTTATGAGGATGGAGGACTTCTGACCGATGCCATCCGCAAGACGCCAAACTGTGTACTTCTGCTCGATGAGATAGAGAAGGCGCATAGCGATATCTACAACATCCTGCTCCAGGTAATGGACTATGCCCGTCTGACTGATAACAAGGGCCAGAAGGCTGATTTCCGTAACGTGATTCTCATTATGACCTCAAATGCCGGAGCGCAATATGCTTCACGGGCTAGCGTAGGTTTCAATGGAAACGTAAGTCGTGGCGAAGCGATGCTGGCACAGGTGAAGAAGACTTTCAAGCCTGAGTTTATCAACCGACTTTCCGATATGGTGGTGTTCAGCGATATGGATAAGCACATGGCTGAGCTGATTCTTGCCAAGAAACTTCGTCAACTCGATGCGAAACTGGCAGCAAAGGGAGTTACCGTAACGTTAACCGATGCTGCGCGTGAACAGTTGCTGAAATGGGGCTTTACCAAGGAATATGGTGCCCGCGAGATGGACCGTGTCATCGGTAACCGCCTGAAACCGATCCTGATGAAGGCGCTGCTCTTCGGCAAACTTAAGAAGAGTTGCAAGGCGCATGTCGACTTTGACGGAAAGGAACTGGTGATTAATTATTAGAATGAAAGTCTAGTCAAGAATATTCTTGATAAAAGATAAGTGTATGATATTACAGATAGATGATACTGCGGACGAGATTTACTTTCCCGATCCGCATTATGGCGATGAGGATGGATGCTTTGCGATTGGTGGCGATTTGAGTATCGACCGCCTGTTGCTGGCTTATAGCAATGGCATCTTTCCCTGGTATAGTTTCCGTGACCAGCCAGAAATACTCTGGTTCTGTCCGATGAAGCGTTTCGTCATTTTCCCTGATGAAATCCACATCAGTCATTCCATGCGTACTCTGATGAGAAAGAACCGATACAGCGTAGGAATCAACGAAGATTTCGATGGCGTGATACGGGGATGCAGCAAGACCAACGGACGGTATTGGGAAGATGGCGCATGGCTGGGCGAGAACATCATCCAGGCATTTACTGCCCTCCATAAGCAGGGCTTTGCGGCGAGCGTAGAGGTATGGGATAATGAAACAGATGAACTGGTGGGTGGACTTTATGGTGTCACCATCGGCAAGGTTTTTATAGGAGAAAGCATGTTCTCCAGGGTTCCGTCAGCTTCTAAGATTGCCCTCATCTTCCTTGCCAGATACTTGCAGGAGCACGGTGGCAAGATGATAGATTGTCAGTTGGAGACTCCTCATCTCAAATCGATGGGTGGCAGATATATTTCTTACGAGGAATATATGAAGATTATGAACGAAGAATAAGAGATGTTCTTCTCGGAATAGAAGAACATCTTCTTTTGAATAAAAAATAAAGGCTAGGTTTCCAGAATCGTGAACCTAGCCTTTGTTATTATCTGGCTTTTTGCTTTTTATTAGAATATCGGTGTGCCGATGCAGCCGTTAGGTGCCTGAATATGCAGCATCGCACAAACGGTAGCGGCAATATCTGTCATATAGTGAGGCTGGGCACTCTCGCCGTGCTGGATGCCCCAACCCATAAACAGGCAAGGAATATGGATATCGTATGGATTCCATGCTCCGTGGGTAGTTCCCTTGCTGCTGTAATAATCGTAGTGACCTGGTTTCAGTACAATCTGAACACCTCCGCTGCGCTCGCGGTTATAACCGTTAATGGCGCGGCACTTCAGCTCTTCAGGGATGCTCTCGATAGAGGTTTTCTCCATGTCGAAGGCATAGTGCACGTCCTTGTCCTTCTTCAGTCTGTCTACTACCACCTGCTTGATGGCTGTATAATCCAAACCGAGTTCTTCGATGATGTCTGTATTGAAGAATACCTGATAGTTCATAATGGTCTTTACTAGGTCCTTGTCGGTGTTGAACTTTGTCTTCAGACTCTTGTTCAATTCATCTACCAGTCCCTTCTTGTTCCAGATGCCGGCAGGGATTCGTTGATCCTGCAGGAAGGTAGCGTTGTTCACGCCTCCATGGTCGGCGGTGAGGAAGGTGAGATAATTTCCCTTGCCCACGGTCTGGTCGAGATAAGTGAAGAAATCTGCCAATGCCTTATCTAATCTGAGATAGCAATCTTCTGTTTCGATGGCGTTCACGCCCACCTGATGACCGATGTAATCGGTGCTGGAGCAGCTGATGGTCAGCAAATCAGTATCTGTGTTTCTACCCAGGTTCTCGCCCTCGATGGCAGCCTTGGCAATATCGAAAGTCAGGTTGCAGCCGAATGGGGTACTGCGGAGAATCTTGTAACCATGCTTTTTATATAAGGTAGGCAGGTCGAGTGGCAATACCGCCTTCTCGCCTTCAACAATTCCATTCTCGTAGTTGTTGTCATCGCTGGTGCTCTCCTTGTAGGAATCGATAGGGTAGAGCGTCTCCCATTTCTTGGAAAGATACTTGTTTGGGAGTTTCTGCTTGTTGAACTTGTTCACCCACTCTGGCAACTTATCCATATAGAAAGTACTGGTGATGAACTTGCCCGACTTGTCATCAAACCAGAAAGCGCCATTGGCGTGATGGCCCGCAGGGAGGATGGATGCTCTGTCTTTCAAGGCTACACCAATCACCTTAGAGCGGTTGTTGGTAGCCAGACGGAGTTCATCACCGATGGTGGTTACCCACAGATTGCGAGGCGACATCTTGCCAGCCTTGCTGTCAGAACCTACAGGGTTGACGGTATCGTCGGCAGTACAATACACTACTTTTCCATCCTTCACGAAGTTATTTCCTGCAATTCCGTGGATGGAAGGAACGGAACCGGTCCAGATAGAAGAGTGGCCGATGGCTGTAACCGAAGGGATATAAGGAATCTTGCAATTTTCTACGCTGAATCCTTCTCCGAGCATTCTCTTGAATCCGCCTTCGCCGTAGCGGGCGTAGTAGCGATAGAGATAATCCCATCGCATCTGGTCGATAACGATGCCTACAACGAGCTTAGGGCGTTGAGGCTGAGCCTGTGCAATGCCGCAGAAGCAGCAGAGCACGAAGATGAGTTTGATAATCTTATTCATAGTCAAAATGTCTTTTTTATACATAACCATTCAGTATTGTATATTAGAATTCGGTTGCAAAGATACAACTTATTTTGGTATTTAACGATAAAAAAGACGATTTTTACCCAAACTTCTCATGGCGTTCAATACGGCCAGTACCGTAACACCTACATCGGCAAAGACAGCCATCCACATGGTGCCGAGACCAATGGTGGCGAGAATCAGTACGGCAACCTTTACTCCGATGGCAAATATCACGTTCTCGTGAGCGATATGAATGGTTCTTCTGGCTATCTTTACGGCAAGGGCAATCTTTCTAGGGTCATCATCCATCAGTACTACATCGGCAGCTTCGATGGCTGCATCGCTACCCAGTCCACCCATGGCAATGCCCACATCGGCACGCTTCAATACAGGGGCATCGTTGATGCCATCGCCTACGTAAGCGAGTGTCTTGCCTGCTGGTTTTGTCATCAGCAGTTGTTCTACATGCGAAACCTTATCGGTTGGCAGCAGTTCTGCGCGGCACTCGTCCAGTCCCAGTTTGTGGGCAACATCTTCTCCTACTTCTCTGCGGTCGCCCGTCAGCATTACCGTTTTCTCCACTCCCAGTTCTTTCAGCTCTCTGATGGCATGGGCGCTTCCTTCTTTAAGGGTGTCGTTGATCACAATATGTCCCGCATACTTGCCATCAATGGCGACGTGGATGATGGTTCCCACCTGGTTGCAGTCGTGCCATTTTGCACCGATGCTTTCCATCATCTTCTTGTTGCCCACGCAAACCACCTTGCCGTTCACTTTGGCACGGATACCCTGTCCTGCAATTTCCTCTACATCGGTCACCTCACAGCCATCCGTTGCTTCTTGCGGGAAGGCAGTCCGCAGGGCTGCGCCGATAGGGTGGGTTGTGAAATGCTCGGCATGAGCCGCCAAATGCAGCAGAATCTTCTCCTTGTCAGAATATTCGCCAATATGCACATTATCTGCATCATGGGATGAATGGTCTGGGCAGGAAGTGTCTGCATGAACAGCTGCCACGGCAAACTCTCCGTGGGTCAAGGTACCCGTCTTGTCGAACACAACGGTTCCCACCTTGGCTAAAGCATCCATATAGTTGCTGCCCTTGATGAGAATACCGTTCCGGGAAGCTCCACCGATGCCGCCAAAGAAGGTGAGGGGCACGCTGATGACCAGGGCGCATGGGCAGGAAACCACCAGGAATATCAGGGCGCGGTTGAGCCATAATGGGAAGTTCTCGCCAAAGGTTCCTTCGCCAACGATTCCCGTAGCTGCCAGGAATGGAGGAATAACCGCCAGGGCAATGGCTGCGAAAACAACGATAGGAGTATAGGCTCGGGCGAAACGGGTGATGAAAGCCTCGCTCTTCGACTTGTTCTTGTCTGCACTCTCTACCAGAGAAATAATCTTGGATACGGTACTCTCGCCAAAACTCTTGGTGGTGCGTACACGAACTACTCCTGAAAGGTTGATGCAACCGGACATGATAGTATCGCCTTCATTCAAATCCCGTGGCATACTCTCACCTGTTAGGGCAATGGTATTCAAGGCTGAGCTTCCCTCAACAACAATACCATCCAGAGGCACTTTCTCTCCCGGACGGATTACGATAGTTTCTCCTATCTTGACGTCTTCCGGCGAAACGGCTTCTACTTTTCCGTTTCTTTCAACATTCGCTACATCCGGTCGGATATTCATCAGATGCGAAATACTGTCGCGGCTCTTTCCTTCCGCATATCCTTCGAAGAGTTCTCCCACCTGAAAGAAGAGCATCACAAAGACTGCCTCCGGGAATTCTGTATCTGATCCTGGGAAGAATCCGATGCAAAGTGCTCCGATGGTAGCGATAGCCATCAGAAAGTTTTCGTTAAACATATCGCCCTTGGCAATACCTTCTGCAGCTTCGCCCAGCGTCTCGTGTCCTATTAATAAATAAGGAATGAGATAGACGAGGAGCAACTGCCAGGTAGCCAGACTGTATTCCTTTTCGATGAAAACGGCTGTTATCAGGAGAATAACAGTTACACCGATAAGAATGAGTTTGGATTTCAAACCGCCTTCTTCATGATGATGGTGGTGGCAACCGCACCCCTGGTGCTCATGTTCTTCTGTGCCGCATGAGCATTCATGATGATGTTCGTGAGAATTTTCACAATGGCATTCATGATGATGTTCGTGAGAATGTTTCATTTCTTCCATAATTTTGCAATACTTTTAGTTCTATATAACCAGGAACATTCAGTTCCTTTTTCTATTTCGGTTGCAAAATTACAAAAAGGTTTCTGCAACTTGGTTGCAAAAGTCCAAATCGCCCTCTTAATGTTTTTTTGTTTACGCAAAAACAAATAGACCAAATTCAAGCAAACCAGCAACGAAAAAAGCAGTTAAGCTACAATAGCTTAACTGCTTGATTTTCAGTGTGGACCAGCTAGGGCTTGAACCTAGGACCTCCAGATTATGAGTCTGTTGCTCTAACCAACTGAGCTACAAGTCCGTTGAATTTTTATTAAATTCGAGTGCAAAGATACTAGATTTTGGGCAAATAACCAAATAAAATCTTAAAAATTTTCTTAGAATCAGAAAAATAGCGTATCTTTGCACCAAATTATGTGCGCACACGTGCGTATGTACTTATTAATCGTACAAAAAAGAAAAAGAATTTCTATTCAGAAATGGACATAGACAAAAACAAAAGAATCGGTCTTACCGATGAACAAGTTAAACAGAGTAGGAAACAGCATGGCAAGAACGTGCTTACCCCTCCTCAACGTACTTCATTATGGAAACTGTATTTGGATAAATATCGCGACCCGATTATCCAGATACTTCTTGTGGCGGCTTTTGTATCCCTTATCCTTGCTTTTATCGAAAAGAATTTCATGGAGACCATCGGTATCTTCGTGGCTGTTTTCCTTGCTACTACCGTGGGCTTCTACTTTGAGCGCGATGCTGCCAAGAAGTTTAATCTGCTCACGGCGCTCAGCGAAGAGCAGCCGGTTAAGGTGCGCCGCAATGGTAAGGTGATGGTGATTCCGCGCCATGATGTGGTGGTGGGAGATGTAGTGCTCGTGGAAGTGGGCGACGAGGTGCCTGCCGATGGCGAACTCATCGTCTGCAACGACCTGCAGATTAACGAATCTGCTCTTACGGGCGAACCGGTTGCCGAGAAATCTCTGGAAGGCGGTGGCGATGGAGCCTATCCACGCAACGTCATCCTCCGTTCTACCATGGTGATGAATGGCAGGGGCGAGTTCGTGGTTACTGCCGTGGGCGATGCTACCGAGATTGGTAAGGTGGCGAAGAAATCTACCGAGCAGACTTCGGTGGAGACACCGCTTCACATGCAGCTCGACAAGTTGGCTAAGATGATTTCCAAGGTAGGCTCTGTAGTATCTGTGGCAGCCTTCTTCATCTTCCTGATTCACGATATCCTCACCAATCCGGCATGGGGCGGCAAGGATTATTTCTATATGGCAGAAATCGTGCTGAAATACTTCATGATGGCTGTTACCCTGATTGTGATGGCGGTGCCGGAGGGATTGCCGATGGCGATTACCCTTTCTCTGGCACTCAACATGCGAAGGATGCTGAAGTCGAACAATTTGGTGCGCAAGCTCCATGCCTGCGAAACCATGGGTGCCGTTACCGTAATCTGTACCGATAAAACCGGTACGCTTACCCAGAACAAGATGCAGGTGAGTGCCCTGGAACTCAAGCAGGGCGATGAGGCGCTGCTTGATACTGCCATTGCCCTCAACTCTACAGCTGAGTTGAATGACGGCAAACCTATCGGAAATCCTACCGAGTCGGCTCTCCTGCTCTGGCTCGATGCCCGGGGCAAGGATTATGAAGAACTCCGCAAGCAGGTGAACGTGCTCAAGCAGTTGCCTTTCTCTACCGAGAGAAAGATGATGGCAACCTTGGCAGAAGTTGATGGCGAGACCTATCTCTTCGTGAAGGGGGCGCCTGAAATCGTGATGAAGAAATGCATCATCGAAGATAGAATGCAGAGACAGTCAGCCGAAGAACTCGATGAGTGGCAGCATAAGGCTATGAGAACCCTGGCGTTCGCCTATAAGAAGATAGAAGCTTCTATTATGAGAACTTCCAGAACCTCTACTGCCGAAGTGGTAGCACTTCTCGATGCCAACGACCTTCAGCTGCAGGCCATTGCAGCCATTACCGATCCTATCCGTCCGGATGTTCCTGCCGCCGTGCAGGAGTGCCGCCATGCGGGTATCGAGGTGAAGGTGGTTACGGGTGATACGGCTGCCACCGCCTTGGAGATAGGCAAGCAGATAGGTGTCTTCGAAGATGAACCTGAGAATATCGGAGCTGATGGCTCTCTGACCTCGCTCGACCAGCAGATGATTACGGGTGAACAGTGGGAGGCTCTTTCTGACGAAGAGGCTTACGAACGGGCGAAGGATATCCGTGTGATGAGCCGTGCCCGTCCTACCGATAAGCAGCGACTGGTGGCCATGCTCCAGAAGCGTGGCGAGGTGGTTGCCGTAACAGGCGACGGTACCAACGATGCTCCAGCGCTTCACTATGCCCATGTGGGCTTGTCGCTGGGTTCGGGAACTTCCGTGGCTAAGGAGGCTTCGGATATGACCCTGCTCGATGATTCCTTCAAGTCTATCGCCAACGCCGTGATGTGGGGACGCTCGCTCTATCGCAACCTGCAGCGCTTCCTCTTCTTCCAGTTGGTAGTAAACGTGGCAGCCCTCCTGCTGGTGCTTGGCGGCTCAGTTATCGGAACTGAAATGCCGTTGACGGTAACCCAGATTCTCTGGGTGAACCTTATCATGGATACCTTCGCAGCCTTGGCACTTGCCTCATTGCCTCCATCTCACGGGGTGATGAAGGATAAACCACGCAAGGCATCCGATTTCATCATCAACAAGAGCATCGGTTTCGGTATCCTGTTCTGCGGCATCGTCTTCTTCCTCGTTATGTTTGCCCTGCTGGTTTACTGCGAGCGCAGAGGCAAGGGTGGAGTAGATGTGCATGAACTGACTATGTTCTTCACCACCTTCGTGATGATTCAGTTCTGGAACCTCTTCAATGCCAAGGCACTGATGAGTCATCACACCGCTTTCCGCCATTTCCTGAAGGATAAGGGAATGATTCTGGTGCTTGTACTTGTATTGGTGGGTCAGTGGATCATCGTAACCTTTGGTGGCGAAATGTTCCGCACCACACCATTGTCGCTCCACGAGTGGCTGCTCATTATCGGCTCAACCTCCGTTGTTCTTTGGGCGGGCGAGCTGTGGAGAACTTTTAAGAGAATGATAGCAAAGAGAAGATAATCCATCGAAATTCTTCTTATATGAATGATAAAGACAGTATGAATACAATACATTATAACGATACCGTGCAGTTGCAGCCTTGTGTGGCAACCATCGGTTTCTTCGACGGGGTGCATCGGGGACATCAGTTCCTGATTCATCATCTCGTAGAGACGGCACGAAAGGATGGCTTGCAATCCACCGTCATCACTTTTGATGCGCATCCCCGCAAGGTATTGCAGGCGGATTACCAGCCAGAGATGCTGAGTACGCTCGATTCCAAGTTGCTGCTGCTTTCGAAGACGGAAGTGGATAATGCCGTGGTGCTGCATTTCGACAAGGCGATGGCTGCGATGTCGGCAAGAGAGTTTATGCAGCAGGTGCTCCACGACCATCTCAACGTAAGGAAACTCTTCATCGGCTACGACCATCGCTTCGGTCACAACCGCGAGGAGACTTTCGAAGATTACGTGCGCTATGGCAAGGAGATGGGCATCGAGGTAATCAGGAACGAAGCCTTCCAGATAGATGGCATCAACATCTCTTCTTCTGTAATCCGCTCTTTCCTGAAAGAGGGAGAAGTGGAGATGGCAGCCCGGTGCCTCGGTTTCCCTTATACCCTCATCGGAAAGGTGGTGAATGGATTCCACGAAGGCAGAAAGCTCGGCTTCCCTACAGCCAATCTCGACATCTCGCACTTCGGACAGATGATTCCTGCCCCTGGCGTCTATGCCGTAAGGGTAAGACTGGAGTATGCGGTGGAATGGAAGCGGGGAATGATGAATGTGGGCAATCGCCCTACCTTCAATGGCAGACAACTGACGCTAGAGACGCACATCTTCAATTTCGACGGGGATATTTATGACCAGCTCTTGCTCGTAAGCTTCGTGAAGCGAATAAGGGGCGAACAGAAGTTTGACAGTCCCGAGGAATTGGCGGCGCAGCTGAAAGAGGATGAGCAGACCGTGCTGGATCTCTTTGAAAAGGAAGCGGAATGATAGCGAGAATGCTATTAACTATAAACGATTAATTATAAACAGTAAAAGCAATGGCAAAGATTAATTTAAAGAGAGGTTTGGCGGATATCGTCCTCTACCTGATTATATTTATAGTAGTACAGATTATCGTGATGTATGCTGGCGCAGGAATCTGGGCGGGCATTAAGGGCGAAGGTTACCAGGCAACGCTCCTGGCTATCAGTTCGGGCAGCAATCCTATCCTGATGGCGCTTACCTCAGCGTTCAGCAACGTTATCACCCTCGTCATCTTCCTGAAGACGAAGTGGACACCGCTGACCCGCGATTATCTGCTTTCTAAGCCTTGGGTAACGCTTCTCTGGGTGGCATTGTTCGCCCTGGGAACCATCATTCCTCTGGAGTTCATATATGAGCAGATAGGCATCGAGATGGACGAGAATGCCGAGCAGATACTCGCATCGCTCATGAAGGAGCCTTGGGGTTATGTGGCTATCGGCGTTCTGGCGCCTTTTGCTGAGGAGGTTGTGTTCCGTGGAGCCGTTCTCCGCACCCTGCTGGGTCTTATGAGTAAGAAGAACCATTGGGTAGCCATCATGATTTCGGCTGCCATCTTCGGTCTGGCTCACGCCAACGTAGCGCAGTTTGTCAATGCTCTCCTGCTGGGCTTACTCCTGGGTTGGATGTATTATCGTACCAAGAGTCTTGTTCCGGGCATCCTGCTCCACTGGGTGAATAATACGATGGCGTATGTCCTATCCAATATTATGCCTCAGAGCGATGGCAAACTCATCGACCTCTTCCATGGCGATGAGAAGACCATGTATTATGCCGTAGGCTTCTCTCTCTGCATCATGATTCCAAGTTTCATACAGCTGGTTATCAGATTAAAGAAGGTGAAGGCTTAAGAGATAAATAAACGAGTAAAAAGGTTACCTGGATGGGTAGCCTTTTTTCAGATATATAACCGGATAGATAAGTAGATTTTATGAAGATTATAGAAAGTAGTATCATAGGAAAGAAGAGTCCTGAGGCTTGTGAGGATGGAATGGTAGTTACCGATGATTTCATCGCAGTGATTGATGGCAGTACGAGCAAGACTCCGAAGCATCTCAATCCTGATATGAAGAACGGAAGATATGCCATGATGCTTATCTCGGAATATATTCGTGAGGAGTTGAAGGCGGATGCCTCGGTAGATGATTTCTGCCAGGGCGTGACAGCCTATATATATAATAAGGTGTATGAAAAGCTAGGGGTGGAAGAGCGGTTGAAGGAGCATCCGGAAGAGCGGCTTACCGCCTCGGCTATCCTTTATAGCCGGACAAGGAATGAAGTCTGGATGGTGGGCGATTGCCAGGCCATCATCAATGGAAATCTTTATGAGAACGGCAAGCCTTATGAGCAGGAGATTGCCAGAAAGAGGGTAGAACTGATAGAGCAGGGCCTTTCGCCTGCTGAGGCGAGAAAGCAGATAGAGCCATTGCTTATCAAGGCGATGCTTTCGGGGCAGAACCAGACCTATACGGTTATTGATGGATTTCCTATCTATCGGGAGGGAGTGAAGGTTGTCTCTGTTTCAGATTCTTGTTCTGTTCAAGATACTGTTCCTGCATCAGATTCAGTTTCTGCATCAGGTACAATTTCTGTCTCTTCCTCCGAGATTGTATTGGCGAGCGATGGCTATCCGTTCCTGAAGCCAACCTTGGCAGCGAGCGAGGCGGCATTGGCAGAGCAGATTGCCAACGACCCTCAGAATATCCATTCCTTTATCGCCACCAAGGGCATCGTAGAGGGCAATAAGAGCTTTGATGATAGAACTTATATCCGATTTGTTTATTGCCAGTAAATAAAAAGCTGCAGATTTATTTATTGGCAATAAACAAAAATGGCTGATTCCGCCAGAAAAAAAATAACACGGACAAATGAATTTGTCCGTGTTATTTTTTAGCATGAATTTGTAAAGAAAAGCAAGGATTTCCATCCGGTAGGCGATGTATTCGCAACCCGAGAAACGATGAGTTCCAACCCGAGAAACGGTGAGTTTCGGGGGAGAAAAGTACATATAAAAAGTGTTTGAGAGAAGAATGAGGAAAGTTTACTGGTTATCAGTTACTTTCCTCATTTGTGTTAAAAGTGGCGAGGACAGACGAAGACGGGAATACGACAAGATGAGACAGAGGAACGTTACCTATCCGTAACCTATACCTTAAATGGCGAATGTTGAGGTTCGGAAGAATGAGGAAGGTTACGAATTGAATTTGAACGCTCTGATTTATAGTGAGTTACTAATGAGCAACGTAAGATTTTTGGTTACAAATCAAATTTGCCGTGTTCTGCCGTGAAATGCGTAGCAAGAAAAGACTCTTCATGTATTAATTTTGAACGCAAAAAAGAATGACGTTATGAAGAGTACATTTTCAATTATCTTCTACCTCAAAAGACAGGTAGTAAAGAAAGATGGTACTGTTCCAGTTATGGGACGTATCACAGTGGACGGAACACAGTCGCAGTTCAGTTGCAAGACAACTGCCAATCCAGATTTGTGGGACACCAAGGGCGGACGCATGATAGGTAAGAGTATGCAGGCTTTGGAGGTGAACCGCAAATTGGACAAGATGCGTGTGAGTATCAGTAAGCATTATCAGGAGATTATGGACAGGGACAACTTCGTCACTGCCGACAAGGTGAAGAACGCCTTTCTTGGCTTGGAGTATCGTTGCCATACACTGATGAAAGTCTATTCTCAAAGCCGTGATGAAATGGAAAAGCAATATAAGGCTGGCATGAAATCTTTGAGTACATACACGAAGTATAGAATCGGGTGTGCCTATGTGGGCGAGTTCTTGCAGACGCATTACCATGTGAAGGATATTGCTCTGAAAGAGTTATCGCTGCCTTTTATCACAGACTACGAGACTTTTCTCAGAACCGACAAGCACTTGAAGATAAACTCTGCGATGGTGTTTGTCCGCAATCTCCGTGCAATGGTATTCCGTGCCATAGATAATGAATGGCTCGTAAAAGACCCATTCAGACGATATGAGTACAAGGAAGAAGAGACCACAAGAGAGTTTCTGAGCAAAGAAGAGATTCACCTGTTGATGGAGACACCTATCACAAGAAAGAAGATGAGTATGGTGCGTGACTTGTTCCTGTTCTGTTGTTTTACAGGTCTCGCTTTCATTGATCTGTACAACTTGAAGGAAGAGAACATCAAGGAATTTTTCGATGAAGGTGAATGGATCGTTATCCATCGACAGAAGACAGGAACGGAAGCCAACATCAAGTTGCTTGATTATCCCAAGCAAATTATGGAAAAATACCGTGGATTGTGTGAAGACGGCAGGGTGTTTCCAGTACCCAACTACCAAAGTTGTATGGATTCGCTCAAAAGGCTTGGCAAAAAATGTGGTATCACCAAGCCGCTGTCCTGGCACATGAGCCGTCATTCGTTCGCAACCTCGGTTTGCCTCTCCAACGGAGTTCCAATAGAAACCGTGAGTTCAATGCTTGGTCACAAGGACATAAAGACAACCCAGGTGTATGCCAAAATTACCAAGGAGAAATTGAGCAAAGACGTGGAAAAGTTGTCTCAGCAGATTAATAACATTGAGGAATTCACGTTTGGAAATGTTTGCAACGATAATACTAACACTATAAATGGCAGAGTATGAAACGACAAGTGATAACAATACAAGAAGAAATGGTCATCTACGCCCCACATCATGGTGAGGTGTGGATGACAGTTTGGGAGATTGCCGAACTGTTGAATGTAACAGGGACAGCAGTGAAGAATACCATCAAGCGCATTTGGAAACAAAGTGTGCTGAAAGATTTCCAGCATTCTCAATACATCAAACTTGAAAATGGATATTCTGCGCATGTCTATGATATGGAAGTGATTATCGCCATAGCACTCCAAATGGATACATACCAAGCCTTGTTGTTCAGACAATGGTTTATCAGTAAGGTTGTGAACCGCAAGGATTGCCAAGCAGAGCAAGTAAAACACGAGTATCCGATGATTATTGTGATGAACGGAACGATGCCAAGAGGTGCAAGTTAGAATTTCTCATCTTTTAATAAGATTCCTACACCTTTATAATATAATAGCGTACAGGGGGAACGATTTTTGTCGTTGTACCCTGTACGCTATTTTTGTTTCGCTATTATGAAGCAGTACCCTCCCCTTGTGAAACAGTGCCGTCGATTATCGGCTTGCGGTAATTACCAGTGAGAAGTGCTTGTATCTTGGATTCTGGATAGAGGGTTTTGCCACATAATATAATGTAGGGCAAGATGCCTTGTTTGCGATATTCCTGCAAGGTGCGGCGACTAAGCTTCAGGAACTCGGAGAGTTCCTTGTCGGTGAGGTATCGCTCCCCGTCCAAAGGTGGGCTGTAGGACTCGATGAATGAGGATAGCCAGTTGTTGGCTTTCTTCAAGGATTGCATGGCGGTGTCTATCGACTTGCTCTCATGCGTAAGAAGTTGGTTCATGTTCATTGTTTACAATTTGGATTAAGTGGTGAATATAAAATAAAGAACTTGCCATCCCGATTCCTGCACTTATAGGACAAAAGGCGTGCCGTGAGGAGCGTGTGACTAATATCAACGCTGCAATCAAGGCTCTTGCAGCAGCCATTAATGCAGAACGTGACAAGCAGAATGAAGGTGTACGCAAGTCTGTCAACAAGACATACACTTACTATATGCAGAACCTCAATAAGCAGATAGAGGAGAACAAGTCGCTTCGTGCCGAGAATGATGCGCTAAAGACTGAAAACAACAAAGTCAAACAACGCATATCCCAACTTGACGAGAAGGCTATGGAGCGAGTGACTACTCAACTTGTCTATGCGAAGGAAGAACTTGCCAGTGCCAAAAGTTATAATACTACACTTATGGAAATGTACAATGATTTGAAGGCTCGTTGGAATGCCATTTGGCAAGAGCCTGAAATAACTGACGCATGGAGACAAGTTGAAGTACGCAAAGAAAGAGTAGCAAAAGAAAAGGCTCGGCAAGAAGCCGAAGCCAAACGTGAAAGCATGGCTCGTCAAAATAGATACATAGGAGTGCTTGACAAGTTCATCGGTGAGGGACATGAAGCTTTATCATCCTTTGCCAAGACAGATAGAGTCAACTTCGACGAGAAGGAAGCAGTATCCATATACTACGGTATCATGGCTTCTGCTGCAAAACATGATATTGGATTGGACTCTGAACCCTGTATAGATTCTGCAGCAAAAAGTTTCTTATCAGGTATGTCGTGGAAAGGTTTTACAGACTTCAAGCAAGAATGTGTCACCAGCTGGACAAAACTCTTCGCCACGAATGAAGTTCAATTCACAGACAAAGCCATTGACAACTTTCTCGCTTTTGTTGACCATATGTCATGCAGTGCAGACACATACGTTTCACTTGGCGGTTCAAATGGGTGCGCTGACCAACTTACGAATTGGGACGGAACACAAAAAATTGGATTAAGTGGCTTTAAAAAGAATAGAAGTATATCAAAATAGAGTATTGACACCTATATCCAGACTTCTTTTATTTTCGATGCCTCATATTCTCTTCCAATGTTTCAAATACACAATAGAGAACTGGCAAGAAAAACAATATGGCGATTGTTCCGACAACCATTCCGCCGACAACACAAGTTCCGATGGCTACATTGCCTCTTGCTCCTGCACCATGGGCAAACATCAGTGGCAACATTCCTATTATCATGACGCTTGCCGTCATCATGATAGGACGCAGACGCACAGCAGCGGCAGAGAGTGTGGCATGAATGATTGATTCACCAGCCTTGCGCCGCTCCGTTGCGTATTCTGTCAATAGTATGCCAGTCTTAGCCAACATGCCGATGAGCATGACGAGACCTATTTGCATATAGATACTATTGTCTATGCCAAACAGCGAGGACAAAAGAAAACTTCCGCACAAGCCGAACGGAACGACAAGGATAATGGCAAACGGTATGAGCAGACTTTCATAGAGGCAGCAAAGTATGATGTATATGAACACAATGCTTATGACCAATATTGCAATGGTGGCATTGCCTTGCGACGATTCTTCACGCGACAATCCGCCTAACTCGTAGCCGTAGCCTTTTGGCAACGTCTGTGCAGCCACTTCGCTTATCGCCTGTATGGCTTGTCCAGAACTATAGCCTGCGGCGGCAGTTCCATTTATGCGGATGGAAGGGAAAAGGTTGAAGTGTGTCAGATATTCGGCTCCGTTCACTTTCTTCAGTACCACATATTCACTCAATGGCGACATCGTTCCGTCAGCACTTCTCACAAACATATTCCTCAAAGCTTCCTCATTGAGCCTGTCTGCCGCTTCCGACTGCACCATCACCCGATAGAGTTTGGTGTACTTGTTGATGTTCGAGGCATAGTCACCGCCTATATAGGCTGACATGGTGGCGAGTACCTCCCTGGGCGACACACCTTTCATCATACACCGTGCGGCATCCACTTCTACCGAATACTGCGGATAGTCCATATTGAACGTGTAGTGTGCCTTGCCTATTTCCGGACGCTTGTTCAAGGCATCTATGAATTTTTGTGTAGCAACGGCGAGAGCCTTGAAATCCTCGCCAGAGCGGTTCTGTACATAAAGTTCAAAACCGCTTGCCGAACCATAACCACGTATGGTGGGCAGCGTGGCACAGTTTACATCGGCTTCTTTGATGAAAGCCGTGCGGCGGTAGATCTCGTTTACCACGCTGTCGATGTCATCGGCACGACCTGTACGCTCCGACCAATTTTTCAGACGGACAGACAGGAATCCGGCAGAAGAAGTTTGGTTTTGTTGTGCATCGCGTCCGTCAATTCGTGTATGTATCTTGATTTGCGGAATGTTCTTAACTACAGCTTCCACTTCATCCATCACCTTGCCTGTTTGTGCAAGACTATATCCTGGTCGGCATTGCACGTTCACATCAATAGTTCCCATATCCTCTTGTGGCACAAGACTTGTCTTGGTCGTAGCAATCATAATGGCTAATAGGACAATGGAAAGCGGCAATGAAAGCATAACAAGTTTGCGGTGCTTCACAGTCTTCAAGATTGAACGCATATAGGCATTCTGCAATTTGTTCTGCTTGTTTTCTACTGGCTTTTTCTTCCGCTTCAAGACCAAGGTACTAAGAGCTGGACACAGCGTCAAGGCATTGAACAAGGATATGGCTACGGCAGCAGCCATTGTCAGTCCAAACTCTTTATAGAACACACCTGTAGTTCCGCTTGTGAAACTCACAGGAATGAAAACCGCCATAAAGACAATGGTAGTGGTGATGAGTGCCGACTTCAAGTCTTTCATGGCTTCTGTTGTAGCACGAAATACACCATCGCTACCTTGGCTGAGCTTTGCTTGAACAGCCTCGACTACGACAATGGAGTCGTCAACCACTGTTCCAATGACAAGTACAAGGGCAAAAAGCGTAAGCAGATTCAGACTAAAACCAACGGCATACATAAAGGCAAACGTACCGATGAGCGACACAAGAATGGCAATGGTTGGTATGACCATCGACCGCCAGTCACGCAGAAATACAAATATGACAATCACCACAAGCACGAGGGCAATGACGAGCGTTTCCGTGACATTGCGCATGGAGGCATTAAGGAAATCCATTACGCTTGTCTGGTCTTCCAATACCATTCCGTCGGGAAGTGATTGGCGTACATCTTCCTCTATCTTATCTATTTGCTTGATAATATCATTGGCGTTGGTTCCAGCCGCTTGTGTGATGCTTGCCGATGCGCCAGGCTTACCATTGGTTGTACTCTTCATGTTGTAGTCAACCGTACCCAACTCAACCCGTGCCACATCGCCAAGGCGCAACACACCACCATCGGCAGAGGCTTTAATCACGATATTGCTGAACTCGCTTTCGTTGCTGTAGCGTCCACGATATTTCAGTACATATTGAAAAGTATTGTCCGACTCCGCAGCCAATGCTCCCATAGGCGATTCGAGGTTTTGTGCAGCCAAGGCATTGTCTATGTCAGCTGGCACCAGTCCATAGGCATGCATTTTTGCAGGGTCGAGCCATATACGCAACGCATAGTCGGCTCCAAAAACATTCACCTCACCAACACCAGCTATGCGCGACAACCGCGGCTCGATATTTATTTTCATGTAGTTGGTCAATGTCTTGGAATCATAACGACCGTCAGGGCTGTACAGTGTGAGGAACTTCAGGTTGGAGTTTTGCGTCTTGCGTACAGTTACGCCGCTCTTTGTCACTTCGGCTGGCAACAGTCCTTGAGCCGAAGCTACACGGTTCTGCACATTCACCACAGCCATGTTGGGGTCAGACCCTTGCTTGAAGTATATGGTTATGGCGCAAGTGCCGTTGTTGGCGGCTGTGGAAGTCATATATTGCATGTTTTCCACACCGTTTATCGAAGCCTCCAATGGTGTTACCACGCTCTTCATTACTGTCTCGGCATTGGCTCCAACGTATGTTGCGCTCACCTTGATGGTTGGCGGAGCAATGTCTGGATATTGCTCCAACGGAAGACAGAGAAGTCCGATGAAGCCTATTATGACAATGACAACCGAAAGCATGACCGACAGAATGGGACGGCTTATAAATGTCTTGATGTTCATATTTTATTCCTTTTATATTATTACGTTGCGTTTCCACAAATTCGTCCGCAAAAATACGGAAGGAGTCTGTTGATATTTTGTAGTTTTGTACAGCATAAGGAATAAAACTGATTTTTAACAGTATTGTAACATGAATACTGCAATATGCTTTTCATTGCTGCGTTTATATTATCATATACACAAATCATCACAACTATGTGGAAATATTACGCTTTGTTGTCAGCCTTCTTTGCCGCATTGACGGCAGTCTTCGCCAAAATTGGAGTGAAAGACGTTGATTCTGACCTCGCTACGGCTATCCGCACCACGGTCATTTTGTTCATCACATGGGGCATTGCCATACTGGGCAACCACACATGCGACTTTCGGTGCATTCCATCGCGCACATGGATATTCCTCATTCTTTCGGGAGCCGCCACGGGGCTGTCATGGCTCTTTTATTTCAGAGCCTTGCAACTGGGCGACGTATCACGTGTTGCCCCCATCGACAAACTCAGTGTGGTATTCACCATCTGCCTGTCGTTCATGTTCTTGAAAGAACCGATAAACGCCAAAGTCATCGTGGGTGCCTTGCTGATAACTGCTGGCAGTATCGTTATGCTTTACAAATAATAAAATAGAAATGAAAATACTGATAATAGAAGATGAGCGCAAACTATCCGACAGCATTGTTGATTACCTCAAAGGCGAGAAGTATCTGTGCGAACAAGCCTTTGACTTTAACGATGCCATGATGAAGGTTCGCGTCTATGATTACGACTGTGTGTTGCTCGACCTGATGCTACCCGGCGGCAACGGTCTTGACATTCTGCGCGACATCAAACAGCGCAACAATCCGGCTGGAGTGATTATTGTTTCAGCCAAGGATTCGCTTGATGACAAGGTGAAGGGATTGCAGATAGGGGCAGATGACTACCTCGCCAAGCCTTTCCATCTTGCCGAACTGAGTATACGCATCTATGCCATCATACGCCGCAAGGAATTTGGAGCGAACAATATGCTGGAGTGTGGAGGCATTTGCATCAACTTGCTTGAAAAGAGTGTTACTGCCAACGGACATTCCCTCACGTTGACAAAGTCCGAGTACGAATTGCTGTTGTTCTTCATCGGCAATAAGAATCGTGTACTATCAAAGCGTGCAATTGCCGAACATCTGAGCGGCGACTTCGCCGACATGATGGACAATTTCGACTTTATCTACACGCATATCAAGAACCTGAAAGCCAAACTCGCAAAGGCTGGCATTAGGGATTGTGTCAAGAATGTATATGGTATGGGGTATAAATGGAATGCTATATGACGAAATTCAACGAAACAGCAAGGCATGGAAAATCAAAAAGCCTTATGCGTAAGTCGATGACACGCTTTGTTGCGTGCATTGCCACATTGTTTGTGCTTGCCGCCCCTGCATTTTATCTGCTTACCAAGAATTATTATGCAGAGGATATGGCAGACTTGATAGAGGCTGTACAGTCAGGGAATGACATCCCTATGATGGATTTGGAGGAAGACATCATGAAGGGCATCATGCTGCAATATCTGCTGATAACAGCCTTGCTGTTTATTGGCATCATGTTGACCATACGGATGATGTCGAAAAAACTGTGGCAACCTTTCGACAAGACACTCTGTATGGTTGAGTCTTTCAAACTGGAGAATATGCAAGTTCCTGTCATGCCGCAAAGCGACGTGAAAGAGTTTGAAAGACTTACCGATGCTTTGCGCAAACTGATGAAGAAGGATATTGACAGTTATGTCGCACAAAAGGAATTCACGGAGAATGCCTCGCATGAGTTGCAAACACCACTTGCTATATTCCAAACCAAACTGGAACTTCTGTTGCAGCAACCCGAGTTGACGGCAGAACAGGCAAACATCATACAAGACCTTTTTCAAATGACATCACGTCTTTCGCATCTCAACCGCAGTCTGCTGTTGCTTGCAAAGATTGACAACAAGCAGTTTGACACCAAGGAGCGAATACAGCTCGACCTATTCATTGACAGCCTTCTCCCCTCACTTGAAAGTATTTCAGGTCATTTGCACATATACAGAAAGTATATACAAAAACCATTGAGCATCAATGCCAACCGCATCCTCTTGGAGAGTATGGTCAACAATCTTTTCATCAATGCCGTGAGGCACAACATCCCCGATGGAGCTATTACTATAAGTATAAACGACAAAAGACTTACCATCTCCAATACTTCCGCAGAACCGCCGCTATCCCCATCGCTTATCTTCCGTCGGTTCTATCGCCCGACACAAAACAAGAGCGGTAACGGACTTGGTTTGGCCATTGTCAAGGCTATTTGCGATTATCATGGTTGGAATATAGAATACCAATACAAAGAGAACCAACAATGTTTTGTTGTAAGTTTCAGATGAAATCCCGAGATTTTGTACAATCTCCAACATTTCCACAAAGTTCCACCTTATCTTTGCTCAAAGAATTATATTGTCGCAAACAAAATAAGGTACTTATGTGGGAAATATTCATAGACAAACTTGACAGCATAGACAAACATATTATGCTGTTGTTAAATTACGACGGAGGCTATTTGCAGGATTGCTTTTGGCAGTTTATGTCTTCTCGTATATTGTGGGTAGTGCCGTCACTGTTATTCATTATATATGTCTTCAAGCATTTCAATCACTCAGTGGCTATCGGTATGATTATCGCCATGGTCGTGACTGTTGCTTTGTGCGATCAGGTTTCATCAAGTGTTCTAAAACCGTTCTTTGCACGCTTGCGACCGTCACATGCCACTGAGCTGGAAGGCTTGCTGCATCTTGTTAATGGGTATCGTGGCGGACAATATGGCTTTGTTTCAAGCCATGCTGCAAACTCCTTCGGTGCCGTTTCGCTTGCATCATTGATTATACGTAGACGATGGACTACAGGCTTCTTGATAACTTTAGCTCTGTGCGTGTGCTATTCGCGAGTTTATCTTGGTGTTCATTATCCTGCTGATGTATTATGTGGCGGAATATTGGGCGTTCTCATAGGATTTTGTGTTTACCATGCAATGCGCTACACGTTTAATATGACGAAGCGGACTAAACTACGTTTGGCTTTAACCATCTGCGTTTTTGTTGTCAGCAACAATAATGTGACTGCGGAAGAGTTGAACGACAGTATACCAGTTGTTAATCAACCAGATCAACCTTCGCCAAAGGTAGAAAGCAAATTGGACAAGTTCTCTTCATCCCGACTGTATCAGATGACATATGTAGGTGTTCCCTTGGTTGCTGCTGGACTCATCGTAAAGAGTGAAGATGACCATTTTCGTAGTCTGCGCAACGACTATATGCCTAAGTTTCGCAACCATACTGATGATTATATGCAGTTTGCGCCAGCAGCCGTCATGCTCGGACTAAAGACTGCAGGAGTAGAAGGACGCAGCTCTTGGAGCAGAATGTTGGTATCTGATGCATTTTCTGCCATGCTTATGGGCGGTGTGGTGAATACGCTGAAAACCACAACGCACGTAACGCGCCCCGACGGTTCCAACGAGCACTCTTTTCCTTCTGGACATACAGCTACAGCCTTCATGACTGCCACTATGCTTTCAAAGGAATATGGGCATAAAAGTCCTTGGATAAGTATAGGTGCTTATACTACGGCTACAGCAACGGGACTTATGCGTATGGCCAACAACAAGCATTGGCTGAGCGATGTGCTGACTGGTGCAGGAATAGGAATACTCACCACAGAGATGGGCTATTGGATTGGTGACTTGATATTCAAGAATAAAGGCATCAATCATTCTGCCACAACTGACTTCCAATTGGATGGCGGAATGGGCAATCCGTCGTTCGCAAGCTTATATGTGGGACTTAACGTCCCTCTCAGCAGATATGACATCGACGAAAACAATACTTTCCGCACCTCATCAGGTTCTTCCGTCGGATTGGAAGGGGCATATTTCTTTAATCCTTACCTTGGCATAGGCGGACGGTTTACTGTATCAAACACAGCGTTGATAGTTAATGGTGACAAGGCAGAAGAAAATTCATTTGACGCTGTTTCCTTATGTGGTGGCAGTTACTTTTCTTATCCGTTGTCACAGCGGTGGGCAATTGGCAGTAAACTTCTATGTGGTTTTGTGCATTATCCACGTTTGGAACTTTCCAATGTTACTGTCGGTACAAGAAACGGTGTATGCTTTGGCAGCGGCCTGTCCTGCTCTTTTAAGGCAAACAACAATTACGGCATCCGCTTCTTCATTGATTACAATCTGCAACCGTCGCATAACAAGGCAAGTGGAGAATGGATGAACACATTGGCATGTGGGGCATCATTTGCTTTGCTTTTATAAAAAAGCGAATAATAGTTTAAAACAGATTTCAGAACAATGAACATGAATAATAATATCTATTAAGAGTGATGTGTCAAACGTACCTATAAAATTTCATAGGATAACTATTGTTTGGCACATTATGGGTTCGATTGAAACATTCCCTTCCAAATATTGCTGTTTGAAAAAGTTTTACCGGACAGCAATATAAAAAATAGAGGCACATCAAGATAGAGTATTCATGTAAGGTTTCGCTCGGTGGTTCATCGTTTTGTGCCCAATACTGTGTTTATATGAATTTTTTGTAATACGAGCCGAATTTATCGTAAAGTCTCTATTCTTGATTCTCCGTAACTTTGCAGCGGAATTTTAAATCAAGAATATGACAATGAAGAAAATTTCACAAGAGAATAAGCAACAATGGTTGTTCATGCTCATTCTGAGCGGACTGATGGGTTGCACCACACTTTCCACCGACATCTACCTGCCAGCCATGCCGGCTATGGAGAAGGCGTTAGGCGGAAATGTGGAGTTTACCATCACAGGATTTCTTATCGGTTTTGCCATCGCACAACTGATATGGGGACCTATCAGCGATCGCATCGGCAGGAAAAAACCGCTGTATGCGGGTATGGCTACATTCACCATAGGCTCTATAGGATGCGCCATGTCCGATTCCATCACAGAGATTGTTATATGGCGAGTGTTTCAGGCTACAGGAGCCTGCATCGGACCGATGCTCTCACGCTCAATGGTGCGCGACTTGTACAATCGCACGGAGGCTGCAAGGATGTTGTCGGCTTTGATGACCATCCTTGCACTTGCTCCTATCATAGCTCCTCTTGCCGGAGGCTTCTTGCAGGATATATGGTCATGGAGAGCCATATTCTGGCTGATGACGGCTCTGAGTGCAATGCTTTTCGTGGCTGTATTTTTCTTGCCTGAAACTCTACCTAAAGAAAAAAGAGCCAACGACTCCATCAAGCGCGAATTTATGTGCTATCTGCGTCTTGTCAAAAACAAGCCTTATATGGCATATACGTTGAGCGTGGCTTCCTTTTATGTTGCCATCTATGCCTTTATAGCAGGTTCTCCGTTTGTCTATATCTCTTATTTTCATGTGGATGCAAAATATTACGGACTGCTTTTCGGAATGAACATGATAGGGGTGTCGAGCATCGGACTTTTCAACAGAAAAATGGTTACTCTTTATTCACTTGACAAGCTCCTGCTGTTCTCTACCTCTACAGCCATCATTGGTGGCATAGGTCTTTTTCTGTCTGCCTCCACGGGTTGGGGTGGCATATTTGGCATCATCGGCTTCGTATTCATCATCTTCAGCATGAACGGCATTATCGCATCATGCACCAATGCGGCTGCGCTTGATGCCGTCCCTGCCACTATGGTTGGTTCGGCGGCGGCATTCATGGGGGCCTTGCAGTATGGCAGCGGCATCATTTCTTCATTGCTATTGGCTTCATTCTCTACAGGCACCCCCTTCACAATGTCATGGATTATGTTGCTCTTCGTAGCTTTAAGTTTCGTAGCCATCATACTAAATGTAAAAAACAAAATCACAACAGTCATAACAAAAACGATTATTGCAAAATGAAAAAGTTATTTATTGCAGCCGTTACGCTGCTTTTTGCTTGTGCAGGATTTGCACAGAACAATACGGGCAAAGCTCCGCTTGTCATAAAAGAACAGGGTAGTTTTATGGCAGGCGGAATCGTTGTCAAGGGCGAAGGAGTATATGATACTCACGACCAGACCAATCCGCAGGGACAGACCTTGCATGGCGACCACGCATACGTATCTTACCAGATACCTGCAGTTTCAAATCCTTACCCGATGGTGTTTCTGCATGGAGCAGGACAATCGGGCAAGACATGGGAAACTACGCCCGATGGACGTGAAGGTTTCGGAACCCTCTTCCTGCGCCGTGGATTCAGCACTTACATCGTAGATCAGCCACGACGTGGACGAGCAGGAAATTCCACCGTTTCGGCTTCCATCTCTGCTAAGCCGCAAGACCAGTATTGGTTTGAGAATTTCAGAATGGGACATTGGCCAAATCTTTTCGCAGGCAGTCAGTTTCCTGACGATTCTGCCAGCTTGGAGCAGTTCTTCCGTCAGATTACTCCCAATACGGGCGATTATGACCCAGAAGTGATTGCCAATGCAGTTGCTGCCGTGTTCGAGAAATCGGGCGATGGAATCCTTGTCACCCATTCACAGGGAGGTGGTCCGGGTTGGCTGACTGCCATCAAGAGCAACCGTGTAAAAGCTGTGGCAGCTTATGAACCTGGCAGCGATTTCGTATTCCCCGAAGCCGAAGTTCCTGCACCTATCAAGTGCAACGACTCGTATGGAGTATTGGAAGCAAAAGCCATCTCTGCCAAAGACTTCGAGCAGCTCACCCACATACCTGTTATTATATATTACGGCGATAACATCCCGGAATCTCCAAGTCAGGATTGGGCGCTCGACCATTGGCGAGCAAGAGTGGATATGGCAAAGATGTTTGTGGATTGCATCAACCGTCATGGCGGCAAAGCCCAGCTCGTGGTATTGCCGAAGATAGGAATCAAGGGCAACAGCCACTTTCTCTTTGCTGAGAAGAACAATGTGGTTCTTGCTGACTTACTGCAGAAATGGATTCAGGAGAATTTATCCAGATAAAATCAAGATAATTATTACGAAAGAAATCAAGAATAGAATAAAGCAAACGAACAAAACAAACAATATAAAGACTCAAAGATTATGAATAAGATAAAGTTAAGCAATGGCGTGGAAATGCCACAACTGGGATATGGAGTTTATCAGGTTTCGCCTGATGAGTGTGAGCGTTGTGTGCTGGATGCACTCAGCGTAGGCTATCGGATGATAGACACCGCACAGGCTTATCATAACGAGGAAGCAGTGGGCAGCGCATGGAAAAAGAGCGGCGTGAATCGTGATGAACTTTTCCTTGTGTCTAAGGTCTGGATTTCAAACTACGGTGAGGGACAGACTATGAAGAGCATCGATGAGAGTCTGCGCAAACTGCAGACCGACCACATCGACCTGATGCTCCTCCACCAGCCTTTCTGCGACCGCTACGGAGCCTATCGTGACATGGAAAAGGCTTACAAGGCTGGCAAGGTTCGTGCCATCGGAGTGAGCAACTTCTTCCCAGACCATCTCGTGGATCTTGCGTCCAACATGGAGATTGTGCCAATGGTAAACCAGATAGAAACTCACGTATTCAACCAGCAGCACGAGGCGCGCAAATTCATGGATGAGTTTGGCACTCATATCATGGCGTGGGCTCCGCTGGCTGAAGGTCTCAACGGACTGTTCACCAACCCAACCCTCACTCAGATTGGCGAGAAACACGGCAAGACAGCAGCCCAGATAGCTTTGCGCTGGCTGCTACTGAGTGATGTGATTATCATTCCTAAGACCGTCCACAAAGAGCGCATGGAAGAGAATCTGAATCTCTTTGACTTCGAACTCGATGCTGATGACATGCAAACCATTGCCACGCTCGACACCGCCCACAGTCTCTTCTTCGACCACCACGACGGTCAGATGGCGAAAAACTTCATGGAGTGGCGAAGCCTGGTTAAGCCTGCAGAATAAATGAGACGTTAAGGTCGTCAATAAGCAGAAATATCAAAGAGAGAACTATGATATTCAGAACATTAGGAAAAAGCAAGCTTCAAGTATCAGCCGTAGGGTTAGGATGTATGGGATTAAGTCATGCATACGGAGCACCGGCAGACAAGGAAGATATTATGACATTGCTGGCAAATGCCGTAGATATGGGTTGTACGTTTTTCGATACAGCCGAAATCTACGGCACGCCCGACAATCCTCATCTCAACGAGGAGATGGTGGGTGAAGCCTTGGTTCCCTACCGCAACAAAGTGGTGATTGCCACCAAGTTCGGCATTCGCTTCGACCATCCGGAACTTCCGGGCAACCATCCACTTATCCCAGATTCACGTCCAGAGGTAATCAGAGCTGCTGTTGAAGGTTCGTTGCGTCGTCTTCGCACCGACCACATCGACCTCTACTACCAGCACCGCATTGACAAGAACGTTGAACCCGAAGAAGTGGCTGATACAATGGCTGCGCTTATAAGAGAAGGCAAAATTCTGCATTGGGGCATTTCGGAAACAACAGAGGATTATCTGCGACGTGCACACAGGGTTTGCCCAGTTGCCGCCGTGCAGAACCGCTATTCGATGATGGCACGCCGGCATGAGAGTCTTTTCCCCGTGTGCAAGGAACTTGGCGTGGGTTTTGTGGCTTTCTCGCCACTTGCCAACGGAGTGCTCTCGGAGTGCTACAACACCGAGTCGAAGTTTGACGCACAGACTGACTATCGTGCAGTAATGCCTCAGTATCAAAAGGACAGTTTCGAGAAGAACAAATGTCTGTTTGAAATGATTGAACAACTTGCCATGGAGAAGCACGCCACTCCTGCGCAAGTATCATTGGCATGGATGATGAGCAAGAAGCCTTGGATTGTGCCAATTCCAGGCACACGCTGCCTGTGCCGATTGAAGGAGAATATCGGGGCTGCCGACATCTGTTTCTCACAAGATGAGGTTGTGGCTATAGACAAGGCACTCTCTTCAATGGAGATAAGTGATGTGTTCGGTGGTTCGAGAATTGTCGACAAAGCACAATAAAAGAGCGTGTTTATCGTTATATAAAGTATGATTGACTAACTGAAAGTGAGAATGGAACAGCAACAAAACATTATCATTACCGACAGCTTGTCGGGAATAGGAACAGAAGCTTATAAAGGCTATCTGGGACATGCGCTATGTCTTGATGGCATGTGCCATATTATGTTCAACGGCAAGGAGCTTGAGATGAAGCGTGGCAATCTTATGATTGTACGCCAAGGCAAACTGGTTCAGTCTGTCAAGACGGACAGTCGTTTCCGTGTGATAATGATATATATTGCTGCACCATTCATTGAAGTATGCACTCCACAATGCAACTATGGCATGAAAGGACAGTTGGCCTTGTTCCTAAATCCCATCATGCACCTTAACGAGGAGCAGTTTGAGCAATGTCGCCGCAATTTTGACAACTTGCAGATACGTATTGCTCAGACTGCCCACCATTTCTATCATGATATGTTGATAAATATAGTGCAGTCGCTCATCATCGACTTTTTTGATTTCCATGCCTCTCTCTATCAGGAACAGGACGTTTCCACACAATATGCCACACTCATGAGCCGTTTTCTTTCTTTGCTTGAAAACGGCGAATATCGCACTCACCGGGAAGTGACATGGTATGCCGATAAGTTGTGTGTGACATCAAAGTATCTATCAGAAGTGTCGAAGTCTGTCAGTGGCTATGCCGCCAACTTTTGGATCAACCGCTACACGGTGCTCGACATCTCGCGTCTGTTGCGCGACAAGTCGCTCACCTTCGTGCAAATATCTGATATGTTTGGTTTCTCGTCACCTGCATATTTCAGTCGTTACGTCTCGCACAACCTTGGTGTGCGGCCTACGGACTACCGAGGTTGAACCATTGCCGTTCTTGGCGTGCGAAACGAACAGATTGTGCATAGATAATTTAGCCTTGCTCCAACAAGTTCTTGTCCGTCAGGAAATCCAATAATCCAATAGTCAACACGCCGAGTTCATCTTCTTTGCGATGAATGTCATCACCGACAATGACAATCTTGCGGAAGTGGTCATTGATTGACAATAATGGGCGTCGCTCTTGCTGTTCCTTCTCTAGCGTAGGCATATGGAAAGCCGACTGGATATACACTCTGTATGGAGGGCGGTTCACCACAAAGTCAACCTCCAACTGCCTTCTGACAAACTTGCCGTTCTCATCCTTGCCACCAAGTTCAACCAATCCTACGTCCACATTATATCCACGGCTACGGAGTTCATTGTAGATGATATTCTCCATAATATGCGTTTCTTCCTGTTGGCGGTAATTGAGAATGGCTGCACGTATGCCGATGTCTGCGAAGTAGTATTTTGTCTCGGTACCAATATATTTTCTTCCTTTCACATCATAGCGTAAGGCTTCCTCTATCAAGAAAGAGTCTTTTAAATAGTCAATGTATTGTTTTATAGTGTCTCTTTTTATGGTTACCCCTTGTGAAGATTGAAAGGTATTGGCTATTCTCGTTGGATTGGTTGATGAACCAATGCCCGAGGCTATTACACGCACCAATTCCTTCATCCCTTCAGGATTACGCAGATGGTTGCGCTCAATTACGTCACGCAGATAGGTCGTTTCATACAGACCACGCAAATAGTCTGTCTTCTTTTCTTCCGTTTCCAATAATGCTACTTGTGGCAGTCCTCCAAAAGTATAGTAATCTAACCAAGCTTTGCGTATATCGCCACCAATACCATTAAAGTATTCGTCAAAGGTGAGAGGCCAGATGCGTATCTCGTCACCTCTGCCTCGGAACTCAGTCACAACATCACTTGACAGGAAACGAGAGTTTGAGCCTGACACATACACATCCACATTCCTCATGTGTGTCAAGCTAAGAATCACCTCCACAAATTCTTCTACAAGTTGCACCTCGTCCAAGACTATATAATAAGGATTACCATCATCCACTACCTTTGAGTCTATGTAGTCGAGCAAGGCATCTGGCTTTCTCAACCGCCTGTTTCGGAAATCATCAAGTTGTATCTCAATGATGTGACTTTCAGTCACCCCATGTTCCAAAAGCCAGTTATGCCAGATGTCAAACAGCAGGAAAGACTTTCCACATCGTCTGACACCTGTTATAATCTTCACAAGCCCGTTGCCACGTCCTGCAATAAGTTCATTCAAGTATTTTTTACGTTCAAATATCATATTAGAGTACTATTTTTGATACTGGTATCACATTTTACACCGCAAAGATAATGTTTTTATCTCGAAATACGGCATAAATAATGAAAAAACTGCGTTTACCAAGTAAAAAAAACGTAAAACGTAGCATTGTAAACTACACAAAAATGCTTTTTAGAACAAAAAAAGTATGACATGTAATCACACCCTTAAAGGGAGTCGTTTCAAACGTACCCCTTTATGAATTTCATCCTAAAACTTCCATTCACCACATTATGGGCTCGGTTAAAAGCGCCCCTCCCAACCCTTATTCCGTGATTTCTGATGTGATCAAAAGTTAAATACGTTAAATCTTCACCTTCTCGTATCTAATCAGAATCCATACGGTCACTTTTCTACCGTTTAGAGCGTATAACACTGATAATCAACTAATAATAAATACTATGGCTGAAGGCAGGCTTTCTCCATTGTATAAGAAAGCCAACCTTGACAATGATTAAAGTTTCGGGCCTTTTCGCTTCTTTTTCTTTCTGCGTAACTCTCTATCAAATGCTGCTTCCTGTGCCTCGTTGGAAGAACCATTCCCTGCCATAAGTCCAAGACCGCTGCCGTACTCGTCGAACAAATCAGAGCATTGAAGTTCCTTCTCCAAGACAACGCCATCTTCCTTCGGGATGGTAAGCGGTATCGGCTGCTCATTCTCGTAAGGTAAGGTGAAGAGTTCCTGCAGGGCATTGGCAGAAAGATTCGTTCCAAGCCTTGAACCATTGAAAACGCTTTGAGTGCGGTGGTCAATGAATGTTGCTCCATAGATACGGCCGTCAGCTGTATGGCGGAAAACAACATCAATACCCTTTGCTTTCAGCAGTTCAATGAACTTATCCTTATGGTAAGTCTGCTTTAATACTGCCTCCACACTATGCTTGGTCATCTCGGAGAGTTTCTTGTCCTCCTTGAACTTCTTGGCAGAATAAGCGAACCGCTTTTCTATCGCCTCCGCACCGACAGACCTGTCAATTTTTGAAGCCTTGAAAGGATTTCCTACCTTATTGCCCTGTCCGTTAGTGGCAGAATAGACGAAACCATGATACTCACGACCGCCAACTTCGCCTCTGACCTCCTCCAAGGATATATTATATAAGGAAAGAAGTGCACGGTACTCGCCCAAGGACTGGAACCTGTAGGTAGCGCAGAGAGATTTTACTGTGTTGGCAACCTGCTTCTTCACATTGCCTTGGCTTACATCCACCTTACGAAGTGGATTGTCTGCCTGACGTTGCTTGCGGTCCGCCTTGTTGAGATTGTACTTCATCTCCAAGTCACGAGTGATAGCCTTGCTCCTGTGGTAGTTATATCGACTGTCCAAACACTTGCCGTTTTCATCCACTCGGATGGTCACGATGTGCATGTGATGACGGTCGATGTCCTCATGCTTGTAAACCATGTATGGCTGGTTGCCATATCCCATGCGCTCCAAGTATTCCCGTGCGATGTTCTCCATCTCCATATCTGTCAGCACATCATCAGGATGCGGATTCAAGGAGATATGCACTACAGGCTTCTCTGTTCTTATATGCGGAGAAAGGTATCGCTGGAAATCACGCAAGGCATTGGCGATGCTCGTCTTTCCCGAACAATCATCGAAGATCTTGTTCGTTGCCAAGAGCTTTCCTTCTTCCTTGTTAATCTTCTCACCATTGTATGCCAGTGCGCCATACAATGAACTTCCGAAACTTATCTTTGCGACCATCTTTCCTCAAACTTACGGGTTAGTTCAGCAATCTCACGGGTAAGAGAGACCAGTTCCCTGGTGCAGTTCTCCAGCTTATAGAGCAAAGCCATCGCCTTTTTCTCGGAGAAATGACAACGGAGTTCCTTGACAACCTGGTTGTAGTTGTTGCCAATCATCCGGTACTGCGAGTGAAAAGAGGAAAGCTTGGTGTAGTATTCAACCAGTGTCTTATCCTCACGCAACACCTTGAACGGCTCGCCGAAGATGCGTGCCTTGGCAAAGACAGCCTTCACGTCAGTCTGCTCATACATGACGAGGAATTTCATCCACTCGTCATCGTCGAACCGAAGCATCACATGGTGCGACTTCGGGTTCAGCTTGGGGATTCGTCCCCCTCGTTTTCTTTCTGTGTTCATATAAAATGGATTAAGTGGTACATGCGGCAATAATGGAATTGCACAAACTATCGTCAGATTGGAACATGGGGAGCCCGACTTCGGAGAGGCTACCAACCCGGCAGGGCAAGGTCTTTGGAGAGTAACTCCAAAGGTTTTGAGTAACTCAAAACATACCTTGCTATGTCTTTGAGGACATAAAAATCCGCTTAGGGTGGATTGAAGTTAGCCTTCGTAAGAAGCTGTCCCCATCCCGAATGGAAGCTGTTCGGGAAATCCAGTCCTTTGCGGAACATCAAGCCTTAGTTCTTCTCGGAACGATATGGATGCGCTATCCATCGCTTTGCCTTTCGGGTGCAAAATTACGGCTAAAATAGCACCCTTGGAACAGATGCACCCCAGACAACCACTGCAACTATCGGCAACATGCTGCCACAGGATTTGAAAACCATTGTTTTTCGGATTTTTCGTTGTTATTTTGCAGCCAAACATTGAACCAATGATTTGAAAATATGATGAAACAAGCATTTGCAGCAACGAATAAGTCTGTCACTATTGCAGCGTCTCTTTGCATCCATGATGCTCCACTGACGTACAGACTTACTGATTCACTGTCGTACTGTCGTATGGAAATGATGAAGCATTGCAACAGTTCAAGGTCTCCATAATGGAGCAATGACCGATAGACATGGACATCAAAGTGTTCATATCTTTGAATTGGCAGGAAATCATAGAAACGAGTAATCAACAATTTAAAAAGTTAACGATATGAGTAAGACAAGATTTGTTGCGTTCGCAACACAGAAAGGCGGAATAGGAAAGTCCACCATCACGGCTCTTGTAGCCAACTACTTTCACAATGTCAAGGGTTACAATGTGGCGGTCATAGACTGTGACGAGCCACAATACAACCTTGCAGACCTGCGAGACGAGGAACTGGAACTCATCAAAAGCAGTGACTATTTCAAGGCGCAAGCCTGTGAGCATTTCAAGAAGTTGGGCAAGAAGTCCTTCAGCGTAACGAGAAGCAATGCTGTCAATGCGCTTGACGACGCAGAGACAGTGTTGAATGAAACAGAGGTTAAACTTGACTTCATCTTCTTTGACATGCCTGGGACTATCAAAAGTGAGGGCGTCATGAAGACCTTGTCTCAGATGGATTACATCTTTGTACCCGTCAGCGCAGACCGCTTTGTTGTAGAAAGCGCAATGAGCTTCATGCAGTTGTTCCACGACAACTTTTTGACACAGGGTTGGTCGGTCACCAAGAAACTTGCCTTTTTCTGGACGATGGTTGACAAACGTGAACGAACGAATTTGTATGAAGTGTATGAAGGGATGTTCAAGTCCCTCAGCTATTCTGTACTCAACACACGGCTTCCTGACAGCAAGCGTTTCAGAAGAGAGCTGTCGGAGAACAGAAAGGCAGTGTTCCGTTCCACCATCTTTCCATCAGACCCAAACCTGTTGCGAGGGAGTGGCATCAAGGAGTTGTCCGACGAGATTTGTGAAATCATAAAGACATGAGCCTATGGTAAGCAGAAAAATCAACACTGACGCAATAGATGAAAATCTGCTCATTGCCTCTATTGGCAAGAGCAAGATTGGCACGACAACGGCATCCATTCTTGGCGGAGCTTCCCAATCCCAAGTGAAAGATACCGAAGAGAAAGAAGAGGTTGGCTGGAAGTCCCAATGCTCGCAGACCGATAAGTCGCCAATTTCACGCAAGCCTCCCAAGGCATCTTCGGAAAGCTACGATGCAGCATTCTTCAAACGCAACGAGATAAAGACTCGTCAATGCGTTTATATCAGTCGTGAGATTCACAAGAGAATTTCGAGGATTGTCAGTGTGCTCGCAAAGCATGAGTTGACAGTTGGTGGTTATATCGACCTTATTCTTGAGAGACATCTTGAAGAGAACCAGGAAGAAATCAACGGCTTGCTGAGAAAAGAGATTGACGATTGGAATATGTAACAAAAAGGAACAAGCATGACAATGGAAACTATATTCTTGATAGTCTTGGCTGCATTCAATGTTTGGACTATCTATTTTTACAACAAGTTGCTCCTTGAAGTTGCGAACGGCAAGGAAAAGGAGAAAAAACCGCCTATCGACCCGATGGCACTTGTAGGCAAAAGTCTTTTCAAAGTGTCCCAACTGCGGAAGAAAGAAGAAACGGAACAAAAACAAACAGAATCCATGTCCGTATCGGATAATGACGTGACATTTGACGATTCTCCAAAGAGTACGGCACGGATTTCTGACGAACAGCTTGATGATGTGTTTACGAATGTTCGCATAGAAGATATTGGTGTGAAATATTCTGATAATGAGGGAGATGCCGATGTACTACAAGCCAAAGGGTCAAGTTTTGAGGACATTGACGCAGCTGTGAATACCGTCAAGGCACCGAAAGCAACGGACAAGGAGAAAAGACATGCAGGCAAGGTTTTCCATGAGATGGATGGCAACCAATTCTATGAGAAATTCATGGAGAACAGCGAGGAGTGCAAGAAGAACATCCATGATTACGTCACCTTCTACTTGCAAACTCACAAGATTGTAGAGATTTCCAAGCCAAAGAAAGAGTTTAAGGTGCCAGACAGTATAGAGGACTTCAATATCCTCGACTTTGTATAACAATTTAATAAGGAGAATTATGGAAAGAACAGAAGAGAACAATGCAACAAAGGATAGATTTGCACATGTGGGCAAAACATTCTCGGAAATGGACAGCGAAAAGCTACAAGCTGCAATCGCAGAACGCTCAAAGATTATTAAACGCAAAATAGATGCGTTGATGGAATTGCATATGTCAGGTATCTGACAAAAACTGTTGAAGTCAGATTTTCAATAGTCAACAAGTATTTCAATAGCAGAGAATTTGTATAACAATTAAAAAATGATTATGGCAGACAAAACAAAAAACTGTGGTAAAGGACAACTCACTTCGACAGATGCCAAGGAGTTGTATGAGGCTTTCATGAGAAATTATGAAGAGACAATGGAGGAAGCTGGAAAACAGATTGACGCTTGTCTTGAAGAGACATTTCAAGACCGTACATCGTCAACTATTTCCGACAAGGAGGAGTGTTTTGATGAAGATGCAGCATATGAGAATTATGATGTGGGTGAATTTGAGCCAATCGACAGAATGGAGAAAGAGCGTGCTGAGCAGTATGTCGGTAAGTTCATGGCAAATGCAGGTTTTACCGCAAGATATGGCAGACATGTTGGCATCAGCGAGGACATTCATGAGCGTGTGACTAAATTTGTCAGTATCGTAGGCAAGGGAAAGATTTCCATTGCAAGTTATGTGGATAACATCATCAACGAACACTTCAATGCCTATGCAGCCGAAATCAAGGCTGCATTCGATGAAGGTCTCAAGTCGTATCGCCTCTGACAATAAATTAAGAGTACGCCAATGAAAAAGAAAGACTACGGCTAAAATCTCAACTGAATCCACAGGACGGCATTATGCCGCATTAGTAAGCAAAAGTGTCAATCGCCAGATGGGACTATCTCCCAAGGAACAGAAAAAAACGATTTATGAATAAAGGACAGTCCTTTTGATTTGGGCTGTCCTTTGTTATTCTGCAAGCATCGCAGATAAGGAAAAAACGGTTCTTTGCCACTTTCTTTCCGCTCCTCGGCTCATGAAGAAAGTGGCGGAACGAATTTTCATCGCTCCGCCGATATGGATTTCATGTCGTTGCAACCATTCGTTGCTCTATAAGTCTTGCATTGCTGTTCACCAAGTTGATGATGTCGGCATGGTGCTCGGTATCCTTGTTTTGTAGTCCGTGGCATTGTACGACTTTCATCTGTTCGAGTGAAAACTCCACGGTCTCAACCCTTTGTTCGGCTATTCTTGCTGAGAAGATGATGCAGTCGGGATTGAGTGAGTAGTTTGTTCCGCTGCCTACGCAATGATGCATCGCCTTGCCCTCAAGAACGTGCTCCCTGACGCTTTCAAGCATTCTCACCACGATATTGCCGTCCGTGAACATCAAACCGAAGAAACGGCTCTTCATTTCCTTGAATTTGTCCTCGTTCTTCAATGCCTTGCGTATCTCCTCCTCGGTACGCTCCTTTTCTTTCTTGGCTCTGATTTTCTCGGATATTCTGTCGTGCTCGGCTTCAAGGTTGTCGGGACAAATGTAATGTGGACTTCTGATGTCCTTGCCCATTTCTACCAACATACAGATGTAGTCCGCCCATTTGCCGATGTCTGTAATAAGGTAATGGTTGCGGTTGGCTATCTTGTAGGCATTCCAACAAGTTTCCAAGTGCCGTGTGTGGTCTATGAAGTGGCGGACGTGTCCGTAACGACATTGTTTCATCATCGTTTCGATGCGGTGGTCTGTCAGCATCGCCTTGAACAATGTAAGCGGTTCGATGCCGTGAAACGCTCCGTCAAAGCCGTTGCGCCATATCTGAGGAATGACTTTCATATCGGGGCATACCGGAAATGAAGCAATATGCTGATAGGTGGTGTTGTCCTTGCGCAGTTCAATGTCGGAGTCGTAGCAGAACGTGTCCATATAGATACCCATTGTGCGCTTGCGTGCCATAACCTCCACCTTGCCTTTCTCGTTCATCCAATATCGTGCCACCTCCCAACAATAGATGTCTGCCTTTTGTCCCTTGCGGTAATAGGCTTTCATCTGATATGCTCGCATGAGTTGCAGTCCCTTACGCTCGGTGAGTACGCTGAAATAGGTAGAAGACATTGCCTTCTGTCGCTTGGTGCGCTGCACTTCCAACTTTGCCTTACACTTCGGACAGACACATTTGTCCGCATCCTCGTCCGTAGTCCAAGTGTGTCCGCAGTCCATGCAGGTGGTCTGTCCGTGCTTCAACTGAAAGGCATAGTGGTCAAGACACTCACGGAATGCCCATTGCATTTGCGCTCCCTTGATAGGTCGTAACCCCTTGTTTGAGGTTACGACTTGCTTCTGATATTTCGTTCTTGGTTTCATAACGTGTCGAATAATGATGGTTGGTGTACTTCGTTGTCTGTTCTCTGTGAGGTGCGCTTGGCGGTATCTCGGTTACGCATCTTGTTCATCTGCTCTTGCTGATATTGGCGGATGGCTTCCTGTCTTGCCTGTGCCTTCTCCTCCTCGGTGAGTTCGATGTGGTGGTTGACAGCCACTTGGCAGTTCAATGGTTTGCCGACCTCGATGTCCTTCTCCTCGTAGAAGTGGATGGCTTGCCCATATATCTCGTCATCGCAAAAGCCGTTGCAACCGCTCTTCTGCACCCAATTAAGTATGTAGGTGACGCAATCGTCTATGTTCTTGTCGGGGTTGTCATACTTGGCTGCAAAGAGTTCGTCCTCCATAGCACGCTCCTCCAAATAGGCTTGTATGGTTCTCTTGAAATATTCCGTAGTGTTCATATCTGATGTTGTTAAAGGGTTCGTTACTCATGATAGATGATGTCGCAGTCCTCAACTTCTGTAGGCAGTCCGAAGAACGGATAATGGCTGAAGTAAGGTTCTGTGCACATGTCCTCGTTGTATCTTGGACTTACTATCTCAATATTGTTCTTGCGTATGGCTTCGTCCACCATACGGATTTCCTCGTCCGTCAGTCCGCTTGCATCGCCATTGATGATATAGCAGAGTGCCCATGTAGGTATCGCTTCAATGCTTCTGTTCATATCGCTTGTACTTTAAAGTGTTAATAACCAAATGAATGTTCCAATCAGTACCACCATAGAAAGAATGGAAATGATGATGCCGAAGATGAACTTCACAATTCCCAATATGACTTCACCGACTATGCAGAGAGCCATATATCCCAACCAAGCCACCAAAGTGATGAGGGTTGAGCCGACTGCGGAGAGTAATCTCCACCAAGTCTGTGTTATGTTGATGTTTGTTGTCATATAGCCTTGAATTAAATTTATTTGCGGTTCCAGGAACTGAAGGGAAGTTCTCGTTTCTTCACCTTTTTGTCGCTCCCTTTTCCGACATTTTTTTTTGCGTCTTCCTGTCGCATCGGTCGTTTCGTTTCAGGTGCCTTTCAAGGGCGGCGAGGCTGGAAATACAAGGTTTTTCGGAAAAAGAATGACTAAAAAAGCAAAAAATAGCAGATTTGAGCTTTTGTTTTGAGTTTCAAGTGGTTGTGGCAGTCGTTGGCTTTTTGTGGCATTCGTGAGGAAATGCGAAAATGGCGGATTTGAGAAGTAGAAACGCTTTCAAGTCATTACCTCAAAGAAACGCTCTAATAAGCATTTTTAACGGCTTCGGTTTTTACTTCTCAATTCTGCACAGGTTGTGAATTTGCCATGCAACTCTCATGATTTAATTTTGCACAGAACAAAAAGCAAGGAATTATGAGAAGTACATTCAAGACAGTCTTCTATGTAAACGGAAGCAAGGAGAGAAACGGAATTGTCCCTATCATGGGACGTGTGACAATCAACGGAACTATCGCACAGTTCAGTTGCAAGCTGAGCGTGACCAAGGCGATATGGGATGCCAAGGGCAACAGAGCCAAAGGCAGAAGCAAGGAAGCCAATGAGGTGAACTTTGCGCTTGATAACATCAAGGCTCAAATCGCTAAGCATTACCAACGGCTTTCCGACCGTGAGGCGTTCGTTACCGCTGAAATGGTGAGAAACGCATATCAAGGCATAGGTACGGAGTATGAGACATTACTCAGAGCTTTTGACAAGGAGAACGCAGCCTTTGCCCAACGCGTGGGAAAAGACCGAGCTGTCCGAACCTACCGCAAGTATCTGACGGTAAGAAAGTACGTTGCCGAGTTCATCAAATTTCAGTACAAGCGCAGCGATATGTCCATGAATGAGCTTACCGAGGAGTTCATCCGTGATTTTTGTCTGTATTTGAAGAATGTCATTGGACTCACGCAATCTACCATTTGGATATACTCCATACCATTGAAGCATATCGTCACGGCAGCACACTACAACGGCAAGATACAGAGAAATCCGTTTGCCATGTATCACGTTGACCCAGACCACAAGGAGCGGGAGTTCTTGACAGAGGAAGAATTGGACATATTGGCAGGAATAGAGTTGGAAAATCCCAACTTTGCTTTTGCGAGAGACTTGTTTATGTTTGGTTGTTGGACAGGTATCTCTTTCGTTGACATCAAGAATCTTACAGAGGACAATGTTGCCATTATAAGTGGGTCTCCATGGATAGTTTCTCAGCGTCAAAAGACAGGCGTACCATTCAAAATTAAACTGATAGATGCAGCCATACAGATAATTGAACGTTACAAGCCATTGAGAAAAGATATGCACTTGTTTAATATTGGCTCACTTGACATGGTAAACAAGCGTATAAAGAAAGTGGCAAAAATGTGTGGCATCAAGAAGCGAATTTCATTTCATGTAAGCCGGCATTCGTTCGCAGTTTTGGCTTTAAACTACGGTATGCCGATAGAGAGTGTAAGCAAGATACTGGGACATACGGACATCGCCACAACACAAATTTACGCAAAGGTGACAAGTACTAAATTGGAGCATGACATATCAGCTTTTGAAAGTCGAATCAAGGGGCATATGCCGACAATGGGGGGAATGGCATGAAAAGGACTGTAATCACCGTGGACGGAAATGGAATGTTATCCATTCCGTCCAACTTGCAAGACTTGTGGATGAGTGAGGGTGAATTGGTTGATATGCTTCATGTCACCGCCATGAAACTCCATGCTGTGATAAGGTCAATATACAAGGATGGTTTATTGACGGTGTCGGAAGTCCAACAGAAACAGGAAACTTCCAATGGCATTTGGCAAACGTTGTATGGCTTTCCGATGATTGTTGCCCTTTGCTTCCGTATAAACTCATACGGGGCAGCTCGGTTTCGTGCCACCATCTTCAAGAGATTGTACGGGGCAAAAGAGAAAAGTAGTGTCATTATCCTACAACTCAATAGAAGAACAACCGCCTTTAGTTGAATGTCCTCTTGCTTGTTTGTTGGCTTGGCGCTGTCGTACTGTCGTGAATAAGTACTGAAGCATAAGCATGACATTCTTACTTGTAGGGGGATGAGTTCTGTTCATAAAAATGACGGACAAAACACCCCTTATTTTTGTTGAATTGTTGAATATGATGAAAGAAGTATTGAACATCAGGCATTTACGGCTCAACATATTCTCAACAAATCTCTCAACAAAAGAAAGATAATGTTGAAAAGAGAAAACCATGAACACCATTCCTTTCTTTCTTTTTTGCCCAGTAATTTGTTGTGTAGAGCTATTTGTTGAGAGTTTGTTGAGGGTATAAGTGGTTGGTTTTCATAAAGATAACACCTATCTTCAACAATTCAACGTTTTACATGCCCTCACTTGGTACGCTGTAAAATGTGCTTGTGGATTAATTGGCAACCGCTCTATTCTCCGAAATGGTTGCAGCAACGTTCCTTGGAGACTTTGCGCCTCCAGCCACTTGGGCGAACCTCCGCAGTGTTTTAGCATGGCATTAGATTTATGCAGACTATACCGAGGACACACAGCACACATAACACACTCGGCATAGTTCACAAAGGAAATCAACAACACACAACTGAAACACTTGGCAAGTTTCACACTGAAAATATCACCTTTTCCTTTGCAAACTCCATGTACAAAGTAGCTTGTGTCTGTGACCTTGTTCTTTCAATGTGGCAGCTTTGATGTTTGGTGCAAATTGAGAGAATTAAGGTCTGCAACCTTGGGCATGGAAAGCCGAAAGGCAAATATCTCGTCTTTTGTTCTTAGAGGAGGGAGCGAGGTTATGTTTTGGGAACCCCAAAACGCCTCGCTCCACCATGAGGGCGAAGAAATTTTGCTCCCAACGGTTGCAGAAAGTGAGTGTACCAACTGTAGGCAGTGCATAGAAATATGTAAATAGATTTGTCAGGTGTAGTTTATTCTTCCTTTATTTGCACAAAAGTATGTTTTGAGTGTTATAAAAAATAAAAAAATGCACTATTACGTTGATACTTTTGTATTTTTGCACTCAGTTATCTTGGACAGCAGAATTTGAAACACTGAAAATCCGTAATCTGTCTATATGTAAAATCTTTAAATTTGGATTATTATGACTAAGAAGTTTTGGTTAATAGCACTCATCGTAGCTTGCACTGTTGTATTTGGCAGTTGCGATAAGTCTGAGGAATTGAGTGTTGAGCAATGTAAGTTGGATATGAATCTATTCAACCAAACCTATACTGTTAATGATGAGGGGTGCTGTGTGCTAAAAGGGAGAAAGCCAATAGCAGCAGAAGAAATACAGAGTAAGGTCAAGGGCTATGGTTGGGAGAGTATTGCCACTTATGAGGTACAGGAAAACGGAAAGTTGAGCAAGGAGGAATTTTGGAAAGACAGATTTGGTGGCAGCCCTACACACTTTTGGTTTGAGACATCACAGCAAGCTTTTAGTTATTTTTATAGTGATGCCTTGCCAGCCTTTTGTTTCAGTCGTGTATCATGGACTTATGACATGGACAAAGGCTTCATACTGTTTGGCAGCAACAAGCAGACAACAGACAGCAGATACATGCAGATTCTTAAGCTTGACGAGTCGAATGGCAAGACCTTAATGTACACCATACAAAAATTGGGAGCGACGAGTGATGGCAGCAATGGTTACAAGTCTATATATGGCATGATTGTATATAAACGCATGACCGAAACCGATTTGGAAATGATGAAGAAAAGTTACACGTATGATACGGATATTGACCGTTCTGTTCCCGACAACTGCAAGTTTAAGATTAAGGCATACTATGCAGAAGACGACAAAGACAACACAGACCCTGTGTTTCAGACCTTCTGCCTTGTAACATTTGAGCTTACCGATGAATATGGTTTCAACTCTTCAGATAATGCCTATTACAACTACTACGATTCAATTACTTGGACGAGTGATTGTCGTGATATGCCAGATAGCTTTGGAATCATGGAACGTAAGACAAACTGTTTGAATACTTCCTATTGGTGGAGCACATACTTCTTCACGCCTCATGACAATACTATTGTCTATGCCAATGGCTATAAAGATGGCCGTATTGTCTATCAAGCCCGAAAGAGGCTCTATTTGGTGAATGATGGATTCTTTGGTTACGATTGGGATAACGTAAGGTATAATTCCAAGAACCCCGAACTAACAGAATATTGCTTGCTGGACAAGAGCCGTGAGTTTATCCTAACTCCACCTACTGCCTACAAAGAAGACATTACAAAACCGTATGCAGAGTTACGTATTGTACTGAAAGGAGCAAAAGACAAAAACGACAAGGAATATATGTTAGGCGTGCTTGAACGTGAAAGAGAAGGTCTGTTGAAGATTATGGACCAGTACTATGAAGCACATAGTACTATAAAAGAAACAGAAAAGGCTTCGCTGTGTAAAACGTTTAAGGCACTACCCGAAGATGCTGATATTAAAGCATATTGGCGTACAAAACATTCTCGCATGGTACTGATACTTAAAACTGACGGGGAAGACCCTATAAACAGTGAATACTATGTGCATGCGGAACCAATTAAATGATAAATAAGTTTAATGTGGACAACAATAGTCATAAGGCGAAGTTAATCTTTGTTTTATGACTATTGTTTTTTTGCACCAACATAGTGTGGTTTCATTTTTATTTTGTATTTTTGCAACTGTAAAGAGTTGTTAGGCAAAGCAAACATATGCATATTGCAGAAGTTGTGACTATTGCCAAATCATTACCTCTATTGAGGTTGAACACTTATAAATCGCTCATTTTAAGCTATTCAGCAGATTATAGAAGAATTTTAGGGAAAAATACTACCCAACGGTGTGGAGATTTTTTCGAAAACCGAAGGCTCGACCTTTTATTTCCAAAGCCCGCTGCCATACCTTTGCACCTGCACGATAACGGTTGATGCCAAAAGGAAAGACCCTGTGGAGGAAAGAAAATCAGAGCGGCAAATGAAAATAGAAACTTCACGGAAGTTTTTGGACTGCACGATTATCGCATACTCATTTCTGATAAATGGATACAATTACTGTCTTGCAAATGTTTTTAGGAAAATGGAAATCGCATACAAGAATGGCACAGCCTTCAGAGAAATTCCGGTGAAAGAAGAGTGTGGCTTGTCCATGCTTCTTGCATCGGGTTTTCTCCAAGACTGTGCAGCCAAGCATGAAAGTGGTCGTTGAGGTTTACATCAATGACTTCTTTCTTGCGGTGGAGTATGCAAACAAAATGGTACGGCAAATCAAGGAATGGTGTTTCTTTTGATCGGTTAGCCTGCAACCGACAAAAAGAAGCACTTTTCCTCGTGCCGTACTACTGAGACATGAAAGGGTGGCGTGCCACTGTTTCATGTCGTTTGGATTGTGCAATTAAAATGGAACTGCGAGTTGTGGCTATAAAAGTCAGCCGTTGTCAGCACGGCAAACAAAGAAAAGTCCTTGGCAGTATAGTCTTGAAGCATTTCAAGGCATACCGCCAAGGATTTTTCTTGCCGTGCCATAGTCGGAGGAAGTTAGTCTGAGGTACGAGGACTGTCTTTCTTCGACGACGGCTGACTTTTATACAAAACACACGAAAGGATGAGAATATGCAAACGAAATAGACCATTCAAAAAACAGGAACCCTTGCCACATAAGTTTGAATGGATTGAAATGGCAATAGCAAAGAATAGAGAAGAATATGGTTTAATGAAAACAGATTTACCCAAGCAAAAAATCGAGGATAAAAAATCTTAAAACATTCTTTATCCCCGATTAAATATCGTACCTTTGCAACCGAAAGAGTTCTTTGGATGGTTATGCAAATCACAGCAGGATGCTACATTCTGTTTATTTCTAATTCGTAACCTCTTCTTTTTATGAGATAAAAACTTGTCTCATTCTCAATCACTTATAAAAAATACGTACTTTCGGGGGAGAAAACTATGAATTAGTATTTTTAACAAAAGGGGCAAAAGGTTAACAGGTTAACAGTTAACAGCTGTTTTTTGCATCCTCCCCCTCTCCTATACCTTATATTATATATAAATATATATACTTATTATTATATGTGAGTGGGGGAAAGTAGGCATTTTGGGCTGTTAACTGTTAACCCTGTTAACCCCCATCAGGAAAAAGTACTCTCTCAAGAGTCTTTCTTAAGCATGTTAAGTGTCTTATATAGAGGCAAGTAAGAGTCATCAATGATGACCGGAAAGAGGCTTAAATGAAGCCTCGAAGTGGCAATAAATTGAGTCACTTGTGTATTCTTTATCATATGCTTGCGTGCAAAATATATAAAATAAGTAAGGGCTGCCAGTACATCCTGGCAGCCCTATTACGTTAGTATGTTATGAAAAATTTGAGAGAATTGAAACTTCACAGCTTCAGAATTGTTTTACTAAACATGATTTTTTATAGAGAAAGCATAGAAATAATCTACTTTAATAACGTTGGAGACGTTGTTGGAGTGCTTACCTGATCGATGCCTGTGCGCTGCATAGAATCTACTGAGGCAGAATCTCCCATGGCTACGGACACGCCCTTGCCACTCTTGATGTATCCTACGTTTTCAACAGAATCAATGTCATTGCTCTGGAAAGGAACTTGAGCTGCATTGCCCAATGTCAGGATGATAGCTACTACGGCAGCAGCCTTGAAGAGAGGCTTCAGGCGCTCTGTCAATGAAACGACCTTTGCCTTGTTAGGCTTCTTGGTGTATTCATCCTCAATCATCGCCATCATCTTCTGGTCGAAGTCATCACCCAGCGCCTCTTGCTTAGCCTCGCCCATCTCGTAAGAGAAGAGCGCTTGGTATGGCTTCAGCTCGGCAGGCAACTCGTCCTGGCTGAAGAATGCGCGGAGAATCTCCTCTTCTTCGAGAGAAGTCTCGCCCTTCCAGTAGCGATCCAAAAGTTGGTTGATGTACTTATAATCCATATCTGTCGAATTGTTGAAATCTTTGTTTGACTGTTTGACGAGCCCTGAAGATGTTCACTTTGACCTGGTCTTCCGTGATGCTGAGGATGTCTGCTATCTCCTTGTAGGATTTTCCTTCGATGTCTCGAAGTTGCAGACAGCTGCGCTGCTTTTCAGGCAACTCGTCGATAATATTCCTTACGATGTCCAGTTTGTCTTTCTGAATCATCCTTTCGGAGGGGGTAGAAGTGTTTTCGTCTAACCTTTCTGTATTCTGCTCTTCCAGCGAATCATTCTGATTTTCCATCTTCTTGATGCGGTCGAGCGAGAGGTTGCGGGCGATGGTGAGGCTGTATGCCTCGATGGAGTCAAGCTCCTGCCATCTGTCGCGGGCGTTCCAGACTTTAATCAGCGTATCCTGCACAACGTCTTCCGCTTCCTCCCGGTTGAGAGTAATGCGAAGGGCCAGCCTGAAGAGTTTGTTCTTCAGCGGCAAAACATCGTTTTGGAAACTGATTTCTTTCATCCCTCTATAATTAATGACGACTATGTTATAAGAAAGTTACAACCAATCTTGATTTATTTCTATTTTTAACTCTTGTTAAGAGAAAAGGTGATGAATTCTTCACTCTTCACTCTTCGTTCTTCACTTAATCACCGTTCCGTGCTTTCCGTCGATGGCGGTAGCAAGGGTGATAATCACCTCTTTCACACCAGCATCGATTGCTGCAAGGGCATTCTCCAACTTAGGAATCATGCCGCCTGCCACGGTACCATCTGCTTTATATCTCTCAAAATCGGCATGGGTAATTACTGGAATCACGCTGTCGTCATCCTCAGGATTACTGAGCACGCCTTTCTTTTCAAAACTGTATATCAATGTCACATCGTAGTAAGGAGCCAGAGCCTTGGCAGTCTCGCTGGCTATGGTGTCGGCATTGGTGTTGAGGATATTGCCCTTGCCGTCATGGGTCAATGGGGCCATCACTGGAGTAATGCCTTCATTAATCAGGGTCTGGAGCATCTTGCCGTTGGCACGCTCTACATCGCCCACGAATCCGAAGTCGATACCGTCTTTCAACGGGCGCTTGTGGCTGTGGATTACGTCCATATCAGCACCGGTCAGACCGAGAGCATTCACGCCGTTAGCCTGGAGCTTGGCAACCAGGTTCTTGTTGACCAGACCGCCATAAACCATTGTTACCACTTCCAGCATGTCTGCATCGGTGATACGGCGTCCGTTTACCATCTTGCTCTCGATGCCGAGGGCTGCAGCTACCTTGGTGGCACGGCGGCCACCGCCATGTACCAATACTTTCTTGCCAGGAATGGCTGCGAAATCCTTCAAGAGCTGTGCCAGCTGCTCGCTGTCTTCAACGATGGCACCGCCTACCTTTACTACTGTTACTTTTTCCATCTTTAAGTTTAGTTTATAGTTTATAGTTAATAGTTTATAGGGCAATCTTGCTGTAAACTATTAACTATCAACTGTTAATTCTTATTGAAGATAAGTGTATCCGAAGAGACCATTGCGATAAGTGCCCAAGAATTCCTTGCCTTCATCGAGCGAAATCTTGCCTTCCTTCACACTCTTGGTTACCCACTGCTCCAACTGGCGGACGAGCTTCTTCGGATTGTACTGTACGTAATCCAATACCTCCTCTACGGTCTCGCCATCGAATATCTGGTCGATGCAATATTTGCCGTCCTTTACAGAGATGTGGGCAGCATTGGTGTCGCCGAAGAGATTGTGCATGTCGCCCAGAATCTCCTGGTAGGCACCAACGAGGAATACACCGAGATAATATGGCTCGTTCTTCTTCAATGGATGAAGAGGAAGAACGTTGCCGATATGTCCGTCGGTAACGAAGTTGGCAATCTTTCCGTCGCTGTCGCAGGTGATGTCCTGCAAGGTAGCGTTGCGGGTAGGACGCTCGTTCAGACGCTGGATAGGCATGATAGGGAAGAGCTGGTCTATTGCCCAACTGTCTGGCAGGCTCTGGAACAGAGAGAAGTTGCAGAAATACTTGTCGGCAAGAATCTTGTCCAGACCTCTGAGCTCTTCTGGTACATGCTTCATGTGCTTGGCAAGATTGTTGATCTCGTGGCACACGCTCCAGTACATTGCCTCAATCTCTGCACGGGTCTTCAGATCTACGATGCCGTGAGAGAAGAGCTGCAATGCCTCTTCGCGAATCTGCTCGGCATCATGCCAGTCTTCCAGCATGTTGCGAGGATTCAGGTTGTCCCATATCTCATAAAGATCCTTCACCAGCTGGTGGTCAGTCTCCTTCGCCTCAAACTCCTCTGGCATTTCTGGCAGGGAAGCTGTCTCCAAGACATCGATAACCAAGACTGAGTGATGGGCAGAGAGCGAGCGGCCGCTCTCGGTGATGAGGTTAGGGTGCTCGATATTGTTCTTGTTGGCTGCATCTACGAATGTATAGACACAGTCGTTCACATACTCCTGGATTGAGTAGTTTACGGAACTCTCGCTGCTTGAAGAGCGGGTGCCGTCGTAATCTACACCGAGTCCGCCACCGCAATCTACGAAATCTACATTGTAACCCATCTTGTGGAGGCTAGTGTAGAACTGGGCAGCCTCACGGAGAGCTGTCTGGATGCGGCGAATCTTGGTAATCTGACTTCCGATATGGAAGTGGATAAGGCGCAGACAGTCGTGGAAACCCATCTCGTCTATCTTCTTGAGGGCTGTGAGCAGTTCTGCGCTGGTCAAACCGAACTTAGATGCATCGCCGCCGCTTTCAGCCCATTTGCCTGAGCCTGAAGAAGCCAGTTTGATGCGGATACCGATGTTTGGCTTTACGTTGAGCTTTTTGGCTACCTTTTCGATGATATCCAGTTCATTGAGCTTTTCTACCACGATAAAGATGCGCTTGCCCATCTTCTGAGCTAGCAAGGCAAGTTCGATGTAACTCTCGTCTTTGTAGCCGTTGCAGATGATGAGCGAGTCGCTCTGTGCCTGTACGGCGATGACGGCGTGGAGTTCAGGCTTAGAGCCAGCCTCCAGTCCGAGGTTGAATTTCTTGCCGTGAGAGATAATCTCCTCAACGACCGGCTGCATCTGGTTCACCTTAATAGGATAGATGACAAAGTTTTCTCCCTTGTATCCATACTCTTCTTTTGCCTTTTGAAAACAGCTGGCTGTCTTCTCGATGCGGTTGTCGAGGATGTCTGGGAAACGGAGCAGTACGGGAGCGTTGATGTCGCGTAATGCCAACTCGTCCATGATGTCGCGCAGGTCTATCTGCGTGTTGTCCTTGCATGGAGTTACATAGACATCACCCTTGTCGTTGATGCCAAAGTAAGAAGTACCCCAACCACAGATGTTGTAGAGCTCCTTCGAGTCTTCAATAGTCCATTTCTTCATTTTCTAATCTTGCTTGCTGGAAATCAGTTTTGTTTGTTACCTTTATTATATATTACTTTATTAGATACGGCTATATGTTCAGCAGGTCTCTGATCTGCCGAACAATAGCGTTGATTTTATCATAATTGTCCATCACGTTGATATCGATGATGTGTTTTGCCTTCTCGTAGTAAGGCTCGCGAAGTTTCAACTGTTCATGGATAAACTTGTCTACCTCTTCCGGTGTTTTGTTGAGCAGCAGAGGGCGTACGCCTTTGCCCATCTTCAGATGAGCGTGAAGGGTCTCTGGAGATGCCTTCAGGTAAAATGTTTCGCCAAGTTGGTTCATGTAGTCCATGTTGTCGAAGAAACATGGTGTTCCTCCTCCGCAACTTACCACTACATTTTCAAACTCTGCCACTTCGTGTAGCATATTGTGCTCTATCTTGCGAAATCCCTCTTCTCCAACTTCGTCGAAGATCTGTTTAACGGTCTTGCGCATTCGGCTCTCGATATACCAGTCGAGATCGTAGAACATAACGCCAAGGTCTTTGGCGAGGGCTTTGCCGACTGTTGTCTTGCCGGCGCCCATGTATCCTATGATGATGATTGACTTCATTTTCTTCTGTTTCTATGTCAATGAGGCATGTTTATGATTTCTTTCTGCCTCTAGCCTTTGGTTCTGGAGCAGCTTTGATAATTTCCATACACTCCTCGTATGTAAGCTCCTCTGCACTCTCATGTTTTGCCTTTGGAATGCGGTAATTCTTGCCGTCGTAAGCAATGTATGGACCATACTTGCCATTGAGAATTTCCATCTTGTCGTCCTCATCGAAGACTTTGAGATGACGCTTCTCTTCGGCTTCGCGCTTTTCCTTGATCAGTTCGATGGCTCTATCCAGGGTGATGGTCAGCGGATCATCCTCCTTTGGAATAGAAACATACTTGCGGTTATGGAGGATGTAAGGGCCGTATCGACCAGAGCCAACTGTTACTGTAATGCCTTCATAATCACCGAGTTCTCTTGGCAGCTTGAAGAGTTCCAAAGCCTCTTCCAAAGTGATGGTTTCTATGCTCTTGTCTGATGGCAGCTGGGCAAACTGAGGCTTGTCCTTGTCTTCTGCAGAACCAATCTGTACCACAGGTCCAAAACGGCCAATCTTGACGAATACTGGTTTTCCTGTCTTTGGATCATTTCCGAGATTGCGCTCGCCGGCTTTATGCTGGTTGCGTGCTTCCAGAACTTCCTTCACTTCAGGCTCAAAGCCCTTGTCGAAATCCTTCATCCAGTTGGTCCATTCGGTCTTTCCTTCTGCAATATCATCAAACTTCTTCTCTACGTCTGCCGTAAAGTTGTAGTTCATGATGTTCGGGAAGTTCTCCATCAGGAAGTCGTTTACTACGATACCGATATCAGTAGGCAGAAGCTTGCCCTTTTCAGAGCCTGCCATCTCTTTTTTCAACTTCTGGGTTATCTTGATGCCCTTCAGGGAATCTATGGTGAATGTGCGCTCTTCGCCCGTCTTGTCACCCTTTACCACGTATTGACGCTGCTGGATGGTACTGATGGTTGGAGCATAAGTAGATGGACGGCCGATGCCGAGATCTTCCAGTTTCTTCACCAGACTGGCCTCTGTGTATCTTGCAGGAGCCAGAGAATACTTCTCTGTAGCAAGGATTTCTCTGCGCTGCAATTCATCGCCTTCTTTCAGGGCTGGAAGAATGTGGGAAGAATCCTCAGCATGCTCTTCATCGTCGGTTGACTCGAGATAAACCTTGAGGAAACCATCGAATGAAACAACCTCGCCGGTAGCAACAAACTTTTCGCTTGTGTTGCCGATATTGATGCTGATGGTTGTCTTTTCGAGCTGTGCATCAGCCATCTGTGATGCGATGGTACGCTTCCAGATGAGTTCGTAAAGGCGCTTCTCCTGAGCGGTTCCTTCGATGGTTGGTTCATTCATGTATGTAGGACGGATAGCCTCATGCGCTTCCTGTGCACCCTTTGAACTGGTGTGGTAGGCACGAGTCTGGCTGTATTCCTTGCCATATTCTCTGATAATCTCATCTTTGCTGGCGTTGGTACAGAGCGTAGAGAGGTTTACGCTATCGGTTCGCATGTAAGTGATGCGTCCGCTTTCGTAAAGCTTCTGGGCTATCATCATGGTCTGTACAACGGTAAAGCCAAGCTTGCGTGCAGCTTCCTGTTGCAAAGTAGAAGTAGTGAAAGGTGGTGCAGGAGAACGCTTTAAAGGTTTCTTGGTTACAGATTCAACCATAAACTTAGCGTCTTTGCACTTCTCAAGGAAAGCTTCAACCTCTTCGTGGGTATTGAAGCGCTGGTCCAGTTCTGCCTTTACCTCTGTTGCATTGCCGCTGTCGCTGATCAGGGCGAAAATAGCGGTAACGCGATAGTATGGAACACTCTGGAACTTCTGGATTTCACGCTCACGTTCTACTATCAGACGGACAGCAACACTCTGTACACGACCTGCAGAAAGGGCCGGCTTAACCTTTCTCCACAAGATAGGAGAAAGCTTGAAACCTACCAGTCGGTCGAGTACACGACGAGCCTGCTGGGCATTCACCAGGTTCATGTCCAGATGGCGTGGGTTCTTGATTGCGTCAAGAATAGCCTGTTTGGTAATCTCATGGAAGACAATACGGTTTGTCTTCTCCTCATCCAATCCCAGTACTTCGCAAAGGTGCCAGCTGATAGCTTCTCCCTCGCGGTCCTCATCGGATGCTAACCAGATTTTCTTGGCTTTCTTCGCATTCGTTTTCAATTCTGTAACGAGTTTTTTCTTTTCCTCTGGAATCTCATAATCAGGTTCCATGGTTTTCTCGTTTATACTAAGTTCCTTCTTCTTCAGGTCACGGATATGGCCGTAAGAAGACATAACCTTATAGTCCTTACCTAAAAATTCTTCGATCTTTTTAGCCTTCGCAGGGCTCTCGACGATTACTAAATTCTCTTGCATAAGCTTATACACAATTTTTTTCGGTTGGCAAAAGTAAGTAAACTTTTTGCTTATACCTTATTATATGGTGTTTTTTTTGGTTTTTTTAATGTTTGGGAGCCTTATTTGGCTGTGTTGAACCCTTTTTATCCCAATTTTGTTTCCAAATAACGATGGAGCCCCTTGCGTATGGAATCGAATGCAAACTCATCAGGATTGAGCCTGCTCAATGGTATCCAAAATGATTCTTCTGCATCGTCCATTGCTTCTATATGCGTGTCGTCTTTCACCTTCACTTCATAGAACATATCGAGGGTATGAACCATAAAACCTGAGTAAAGGTAGAGATTTGGATAGCTGAACTGATACTTAACCTCGGTTGCATCAAGTCCAGTTTCCTCTTTTACCTCTCTTGCCATACCTTCTTCGCCAGTTTCATCCATGTCTACGAAACCGCCTGGCAAATCGAGTGCTCCTTTGGCAGGGTCTTTCTTTCTCCTTACTACCAGGAGTTCTTCCTTGCTGTTGAGTATGAGAGCTACCGTAGCACTGCTTGGATTGAGGTAATAAGAGAATCCGCAATCCTTACACTTTTTGCTCTTGATGTTGTTGATTTCGAAATGATTAGAGCCGCAAACCGGGCAAAACTGAAACTTATCTAATACGTGACTCATATTATGATTAATGTATAATGATTAATGTATAATGATTAATGTATAATGGAAAAGGATTTATCATCATGTTATAATCGAAAAGCGGCCGGTCTTTGACTGCTGAACAAAGATCGGCCGCTGGTTATCTGATATTTACCAATTATCTGTACGGAATGGGAAGAGAGGCAGATTGCCTGCATTTGCCATATTGCCGAGCTGGAAGTTGCGGAAACAGTAGCGAAGGGCTACTGGTTTCTTTACCTCAGGACTGGTTACGATGATGCACTCATTCCAAGGATCGTTGCCTTCCTGCCAGAAGTGCTTGGCTGTAGCCTTATGGAATACCTTATCTTCGCCTGCAACTTCGAAACCTTCGATACCTTCAAAGCGGTTGTAGGCTCCGTAGGTGTTGTCGAAATGCACCTTTACAGTATCACCTACAATCTTCATCTCCTTGAAGGTCATGCTCTCGCTGAAGAGTCCCTTTATGCCATAGGTCTTGCTGAGTGCCTGGAGTGCAAGGCGTTCGCCTACAGGCTGTTTCTGACATGGATGAATCTGCTCAACCTCGTATGGGTAAACCAGGTCTTCGGTACAGACGATGCCGCTGTTTGGAATCACCTTGGCTGCATTGAACTGCTGTTCACGGAGCTTAGGCCCCCAATCGCCATTTACGTCACCATTATGATAAGGTGCAATCTGTACGAAATAGAATGGCAGTTCGCCCTGCTTGAAGTCTCTGCGCCACTGGGCAACGAGGTCGGCAAGACGTTTGGTATACTGGCCGTTCGGGTCGCCCACGTTAGAACATCCCTGATAGAAGAGAATACCCTTTACGCTATAGTTGAGGATAGGGTGGAAGGTTCCGTTACCCCAGAGAAGAGGGTAGAGGAAATCCCACTTAAACTTAGGGTTCTTGGTCATCTTTACAGAGTCGAGATCTTCCTTGGTGTTCTTCTTCAGGTAGTCGCGGTCGAGCCAGCTTTCTACACGGCTTCCACCCTTGTTTGCCATGACTAGACCTACAGGTACATCGAGTGCCTTGTTTACTACCTGGGCAAAGAAATAGCCAGTGGCAGAAGCATCGCCTACCGTCTCAGGATTGATGGTCTTCCATTCGCAGTTGGCGTCATCAAGAGGTTTGCTGCTCATCACACTAGGAATCTTTACGTAGTGAACTCCCTTGTACTGATTAGCTTCAAGCACCGCCTTGTTGTATCCTTCAACAGGGCAGTTGCCGAATCCCTTTACGGGCATCTCCATGTTGCTCTGACCTGCACAAACCCATACTTCTCCTGCCAACACATTGTTGAGAGTGGTCTTTTCGCCATCATCGAAAGTGATGGAGAGAGGGGCGTAGCTCGCCTTTGGAGTCTGTACTTTGACTGCCCATTTGCCATCTTTTCCGGTCTTTGCCGAATATTTCTGTCCAGACCATGAGGTGGTTACCTCTATGGTAGTTCCTGGCTTGTCCCATCCCCAGAGGTTAGCCTCTGTGTTTTGCTGTAAAATCATGTTGTCACCCAAGATGTGTGGCAACTTTACTTTAGCCTGCGTTCCTGTTGTGATAAGCGCCAAGGCTGCCATTGCTAAAAATTTCTTGTTCATTTTTTAGGGTTTAAAAGTTTATCGTTTATTTGTTCTTAAGTTCCTTGTATGGTTCGTATTTCCGATATTGCCATCTATGTTGTCATAAAAGCAGATATAGAACTGACGTTAAAAAATAAGAGTTAGAAGCAGGAAGATGAAAAGCCGAAACTGTTCTCTCCAAACTTCTAACTCCTGGTTATCTTAAAGAAGGTTCTTGATGGCTGCCTCTATGTCCTTGATCTGTGCATCACGTGCCTGCAGGGTGTTGGTGCGGTCAATCAGGAAGAAGGTAGGAATGCTCTGGACATTGTAGAGAGTCAGACTCTTACCCTGAATGCCATCTTCATCACGTACGCAAATCCAAGGGATGGCAGCGGTAGAGGTCTTCCAGAAGTGCTCGTCAGGGTCTACTGATACCTGGTAAATCTCCAGTCCGGCAGCATGATACTTGTTGTAGAGTTCGCGCAACATCATGATGCGCTTGGTGCTCTCTTTGCTGGCGAAGAGATGGAAGTCGAGTAATACCACCTTGCCCTTGAGGTCGGAGAGACGGCGTACCTGTCCCTTGTTGTCCTGAAGTGCAAGTTCGATGCATCCGTTTACGCTCACCTTGCTGGCCTCAATCTGCTGCTGTGCCATCTGGTTCTCGATGATGCGGATGTCCTTCATTCCCTCGATGGCGATATTGTGGAGGTTCTTGCCACGCTCAGCGCCAGGATAGTAGGTATCCCAACTGGTTGCTACGGCAGCAAATACCTTCACGTCGTCTTTGTTGTTGCGAGGGTTGAAGATAAGTGTATTCACATTGCCCAACTGTACCGTTTGGAAGAGCGCATAGTAAGCGTATGCCTTCATTGGCTCCTTGAATATGTAGTTGGTCTTGATGTCCTGTTTGTAAGCCTGGAGCATGCGGCCTACGATGGATTCGATAGAATCGTTGCCGATGTTAGGATCTTTCACGAGCCCGTTGATATTGCTCTGGAGAGTCATCTGCTTAAGAGACAACTCCTTGATCTTGTTGCAGTTTTCTGAACCTTCCACTTCGTATTTGAAGCTCATCTGCGGATAAGCCGCCTTTACCTTGATGGTTTCTGTTGAATCGATGGAAAGATTGATGGTTTGGTTGGCAATGCGTAAGCGGTAGAACTCTGGGGTAACAGAGTCCATGGCAGCCTCGTCGAAGGCAAAGGCACCATCCTCGCCCAGTTTCACAGAGTCGATTTTCACAGGACCGTTCAGGCTGATGTTCTCCAGATAGAGCATAGAGTCCTGAGCCTCTGTGATATTGCCGGTGATGTGGAATTTCTTGTTGTTACAAGAAGTCAAAGCCAGTGCAGCTACCATAATCGCTGCCACTGAAAAGAGTCTAGTTATCTTCATGAATTTTATTATTTTGCAAAATTATCGAGTGCAAAGATAGTAATAAAATTGCGAATAATGCACCTTCTATAGATAAATTATTTAAAAAAGTGGAAAATAATTGTTGATTTATTCGTTTATTAATTATTAAAGAGGTATCTTTGCAGCGTTTTAGATATTTTAGATGTTAGACAAAACAATAAGTTTTTTAATTTAGATGAACGTAATTACAAAAAGTGTTCAGTTGCCTGATGGAAGAACCATCACAATTGAGACCGGAAAAGTTGCAAAACAGGCTGATGGTGCTGCGGTTCTCCGCATGGGTAACACAGTGCTTCTCGCAACTGTTTGTGCAGCAAAGGATGCAGTTCCGGGTACAGATTTTATGCCTTTGCAAGTAGATTATCGTGAGCAGTACAGTGCTGCAGGTCGTTTCCCTGGTGGTTTCACCAAGCGCGAAGGCAAAGCCAGCGATGAGGAAATCCTTACCTCTCGTCTTGTGGACCGTGCTTTGCGTCCACTTTTCCCTTCTAACTACCATGCAGAAGTTTACGTACAGGTAATGTTGCTCTCAGCCGATGGTGTTGACCAGCCAGATGCCCTCGCAGGTTTCGCTGCTTCAGCTGCCATGGCTTGTTCAGATATTCCTTTCGAGTACTATATCTCTGAGGTTCGTGTAGCTCGTATCAATGGTGAGTATGTTGTAAACCCTACATTCCAGCAGATGGAAGAGGCAGACATGGATATCATGGTTGGTGCTACCAAGGACAATATCATGATGGTAGAAGGTGAAATGAAGGAAGTTTCTGAGCAGGATCTCATTGGTGCCCTCAAGGTGGCTGCCGAGGCTATCAAGCCTATGTGCGAGCTCCAGTATGAATTGGCTAAGGAGAAGGGTACTGACGTGAAGCGTGAGTATGACCACGAGATCAATGATGAGGAACTCCGTGAGCAGATTAAGACTGAGCTTTACAAGCCAGCTTATGATATCAACCACCAGGCTTTGGAGAAGCATGCACGTCAGGATGCTTTCGACAAGGTTTTGGCTGATTTCCTTGAGAAGTATGACGCTGCTCATACTGATCTTTCTGAGGAAGACTTGGAGGAGAAGCACGCTGAGGCTACCCGTTACTATGATGACGTAATGCGCGATGCTATGCGCCGTTGCATCCTCGATGAGGGCTTGCGTCTTGATGGTCGTGCTACTACAGAAATCCGTCCTATCTGGTGCGAGGTATCTCCACTCCCAATGCCTCACGGAAGCGCTATCTTCCAGCGTGGTGAGACTATGTCTCTCTCTACATGTACTCTTGGTACAAAGATGGATGAGAAGCTTATCGACGGTGTGCTCGAGAAAAGCTACCAGCGCTTCCTCCTTCACTATAACTTCCCTCCATTCTCAACAGGTGAGGCTAAGGCTCAGCGCGGTGTAGGCCGTCGTGAAATTGGTCACGGTCACTTGGCATGGCGTGGTTTGAAGGGTCAGATTCCTGCAGACTTCCCTTACACAGTTCGTTTGGTAAGCCAGATCTTGGAGTCTAACGGTTCTTCTTCTATGGCTACTGTTTGTGCCGGTACTCTCGCCCTGATGGATGCAGGTGTTCCTATGAAGAAGCCAGTTTCTGGTATCGCTATGGGTCTTATCAAGAACCCAGGTGAGGACAAGTACGCTATCCTTAGTGATATCCTCGGTGATGAGGACCACTTGGGTGATATGGACTTCAAGACTACTGGTACCCGCGATGGTTTGACCGCTACACAGATGGATATCAAGTGTGATGGTTTGAGCTTCGAGATTCTTGAGGAGGCTTTGATGCAGGCTAAGGCTGGTCGTGAGCACATCCTCAACTGCATGATGGAGACTATCTCTGAGCCACGTGCAGAGATGAAGCCACAGGTTCCACGTATCGTAGCATTCGATATTCCTAAGGAGTTCATCGGTGCTGTTATCGGTCCTGGTGGTAAGATTATCCAGCAGATGCAGGAGGAAACTGGTGCTACTATCACTATCGAGGAGACTGATGGTAAGGGTCACGTACAGGTATCTGCTCCTAACAAGGATTCTATCGATGCAGCTTTGGCTAAGATCAAGGCTATCGTAGCTGTTCCTGAGGTTGGTGAGGTTTACGAGGGTACTGTTCGCTCTATCATGCCTTACGGTTGCTTCGTTGAGATTCTCCCTGGTAAGGATGGTTTGCTCCACATCTCAGAGATTGATTGGAAGCGTCTTGAGACAGTTGAAGAGGCTGGCATCAAGGAAGGCGACAAGATCAAGGTGAAGTTGATGGAGATTGATCCTAAGACTGGCAAGTACAAGCTCTCTCACCGTGTGTTGATGGAGAAGCCAGAGGGTTATGTAGAGCGTGAGCGTCGTCCACGTCCAGAGCGTGGTGAGCGTCGCGGTCGTCGTGATGATCGTCATGAGGGTCGTGGTGAGCGTCCAGCTCGTCAGCCACGTCGTTACGAGCATCGTAATGATGAGCAGGCTCCTAAGGAGTTCAATGACTCTTTGGATCACAACAATGATGTAGAATAATCTGAGTATTAGACACATTATTATATATAAGGGTACATTCCGCATAGGAATGTGCCCTTTTTTAATAGTACTTTCTCTAATTATTGTCGGATATTGTATTTGTGTATGGGAATGGAGAATGTAAAGTGTGGATCATATGGGGATATACAAAAAGAGTCACAAGTAAAACTTGTGACTCTTTTCTGCGCTTCAAGATGGGCTTGAACCAACGACCCCCTGATTAACAGTCAGGTGCTCTAACCAACTGAGCTATTGAAGCAATTTGCTATGAAAGAAGATGAGTTACGAGGCTAACCTGAAACTCTCTTGCGCTTCAAGATGGGCTTGAACCAACGACCCCCTGATTAACAGTCAGGTGCTCT
>ENA-OZKW01000010-OZKW01000010.1-human-gut-metagenome-genome-assembly--contig:-NODE-10-length-88379-cov-43.766179_pt1 | contig 88379 bp, 77 predicted proteins | sample MGYA00244833_ERZ653778 | MGnify/ENA primary metagenome ERZ653778 (study PRJEB26926, sample SAMN06165284) | human gut metagenome | biome: ENVO:00009003; feature: ENVO:2100002; material: ENVO:00002003... | reverse complement strand
AGTTTGGACCGTGTCTCAGTTCCAATGTGGGGGACCTTCCTCTCAGAACCCCTACTGATCGTAGCCTTGGTGGGCCGTTACCCCGCCAACAAGCTAATCAGACGCATCCCCATCCATCACCGATAAATCTTTAATCCCTTTCAGATGTCTTCTAGAGATATCATTGGGTATTAGTCTTACTTTCGCAAGGTTATCCCCAAGTGGTGGGCAGGTTGGATACGCGTTACTCACCCGTGCGCCGGTCGACGCCCATCAAAAGCAAGCTTTCGATGTCGTTTCCCCTCGACTTGCATGTGTTAAGCCTGTAGCTAGCGTTCATCCTGAGCCAGGATCAAACTCTCCATTGTAAAATATCATTTTTACCTAGCCTTGCGGCTTGGTTTGTTTGTTGTCTGTACTTAGGACGAATATCCTTTTCGTTTATTGAAGCTTAGTAAACCTGACTTGTCAATTGCTTGACGGTTCGTTTCTTTTACCCAGTCAACTTTCTTATTTCTAAGAAGTTAACCGCTTCTTGTACTACTTGTCTGTTTATGTAAAATCTTTCAAAGAACTCTTTCTTTATTGCTTTGAGTAATGCTTGATTTCTCAAAAGCGAGTGCAAAAGTACTAACTATTTTTCATTCCACCAAATCTTTTCGCAAAAAAGTTGAGATTTTAGTGCGTTTTTAACACTTATAAAGACTTTACACAAGAGATTTTAGCTGCTTACATTATTATATATATGCGCTCGCCAGTGCACGCACATAGGCATATACGCAAGCGCACATTACTATTAAGGTTATAATGCTTTTTCTGTTAATTTACTCAAGTTTCGCAAGTTTTGTCCCATACGCCCTGAAAGGTTCTTGAACCACATGCAAAAAATCAGTTAATTTATATTTAAAAATTGACGCTTATCCGTAGCCATTAACTTTATTTCGCTGACAATACATTAAAAGGTTATAATGTTTTTAAGATAACTTATATTTTAGAAGTTTACGCTTATCCATAGCCATTAACTTTATTTCGCTGATAATATTTTAACGGCTTATACATCAAGGATACCGATTAAACTAAGTTTCTAGGAGTTTCTGCAGAAAGAAATCATAAAAAAAAGAGGACTCTCTAAAAAAAGATACCCATTTCGGAATCGTAAACAAACGCAAAAATATATAAAAACGGGCTGAATTCTTAAAATATGTTTATAAAAAGCGAAGAACACCCTTCACTACCCTTCACCCGTAACTATTTGACACTCAAATTGTTAAATAAAAAAGTGAAGGGTGAAGGTTTGAAAACTCTATTTTATATATGTACGCGTGGGTAAAGGAAAAAAGGGTAAAATCAAAAAAGTACCCTAGGGTCAAAAATCGGAAAAACCCTAAAAAAAGAATATAATATAAGATTTAAAATATACCCTTCACCCTTCACCTCGTTGCCACACCCCAGCTTCCATATCTTCATCATCGGATTACCTACATTTGTCTTCTTGGTTTATCCTTCGGAGATATTCTGCTATCTTTCGGAGATAATTTCTTATCCTTCGGAGATATTCTGCTATCTTTCGGAGTTATGTTCTTATCCTTCGGAGATATTCTTCCGAATGATTCCATGATTTTTTCGCACTTTATTTCCCGAATCCACGCAAATCGCACAAATCGCATAGGTAGAAAACGGAAAAGACGTATCTTTGCATTCGAAATAAAACGAATAGCGTATGAGACTAGTAGAAGAAAGAGAAGATAAGAGATTAAGATGGCAATGGCAGATCAGTTTCAACCGCAAGGAGACTGACATGAAGGCAGACATCACCATCATTCCTAGCGGCAACTATCATATCCTGATAAAGGGTCTGAGAATGACGTAAAATTACGGAATAAATGTTAATAAAGCACAGAGATTATCGTTCGTTTCAATAATTGGCATTATCTTTGCGCTTATCATATTATTCAATAGACCATAAATAACAAAAGAAAATAGAATTATGACAGAAAAGGAAATGTACAATCTGATAAATAGTCAGAACAACCAGCAGAGTAATGGCTTTGCTGTTAATGAGAAAGAGCGAGGTATAAGCGGGGTTTTCTCTGCTTTGATGCGCAAAGTGTATACATGGATGACCTTAGCTCTCCTGATTACGGGCGTTACTGCCTATGGTGTGGCTAGCAGTCCTACCCTGCTGATGACCTTGATGACAAGCCGCGGCTTGCTCTTTGGTTTGATTATCGCAGAGCTCGCCCTGGTATTCATCATTACCGGTGCCCTACAGAGACTCTCCCTGACTACGGCCACCCTACTCTTCATCGTCTACTCGGTTTTGAATGGTGCCATGCTTTCATCCGTATTCGTAGTATATACGATGACCAGTATTGCCAAGGTATTTTTTATTACAGCCGGCACATTCGGAGCGATGGCTTTCTATGGTTACACTACCAAGAAGGATTTGACCTCTTTAGGAAAAATACTCTTCATGGCGCTGATAGGCCTGATTATCGCTACCGTAGTAAACATGTTCTTGAAGAGTTCTGGGTTTGATTACATTTTGAGTTACGCAGGTGTAGCCATCTTCGTTGGCTTGACCGCTTGGGACAGTCAGAAGATCAAGCAGATGCTCCAGACACAATACGACATGAGCGAGGGCGCACAGAAACTGGCACTCATCGGAGCCTTGACTCTGTATCTCGATTTTATCAATCTCTTCCTCTACTTGCTCCGCATCTTCGGAGGCAGCAACAAGGAATAATGAAAACGGGAACCGGGAATAAAGTAAAAAAACAAAGAATAACATACATAACGAGAAAGGTTGGCTTGCCCTCAACGGGTTGGCCAACCTTTATTTTTTAATTCCTAGAAAAAGTAAATGCTAGAGTTATATTCTCTTCAAAAAGTTCTATGGTGCAAAGATAGAAAAAAAATTGAGAACTATGGTTTCAAAATAGCAAAAATAAGTTTCAAATGGACAAAAAGTGTCTTTTGACATTTTTCAGTGTTCCACTGATTTTTAGAAACTACCTAAACATCAACAACTTACGCATTTACCCTATATTTATTAGGAGAGCAACCAAAAGAGGCAAAAAATACTCTTCTGAACGTAGAAATAGAATTAAATCCCGATTTGATGGCGATTTCCGGCAAAGGAAAGTTCGTTGACTTCAACAAGTTCTCTGCATACTGTATACGATAAGTATTCACATAATCATAAAACGTCTGCCCATTCTGCCGGTTAAAATAGCGACTCAGATAAGTACGATTCGTACCTACAGCCAGCGCCACATCAGACAATTTCAGTTTCGGATTAAGATAGATTTTATCTTCCTCGAACAACCGCTGCACCTCAGCAGCCATCCCCGAAACATCTACTTCGTTCTGCTCTAACGGTACAATTTCAACATCGCTCAACTCTTCTATCACTGACTCATGCCTATAAACAAAATAATCTATCAGCATCCAGAGTATCAGAGAGCTTACCATATAGACATTGTCGTAATCCACATTAATAACGAAACAGCTCAGCGTCCATAAAAACAGAATCAGAAAGAAGGTATTGAGAATGGCAAGAAGCCAATTCAGATTAATATTTTCCTGATAAGAAAAGCGCTCTTTCAGCTGGCGGTGATACCTCCGAATCATAAAGATAAGCAATATAAAGGTAGAGCATCCATAAATGAATCCCCAGACAGAAAGCACATAAAACCAGATGATATTATGGGTAAAAATATAGAACACCGGCAACAAGAGGAAAGGCAATTCCAGCATCAAAGCTTTCACCCATCCGAACCAGCCCGGCTTCACCAGTTCCATCAACACAAAGCTGTAGAACGGAATAATCATCATATCCAACGAAGACGTAAGATACCACGTATGCTCGTTGTCAAAACCATAAATCAGAAAGAAAACCATGTCCTTTACCAACTGCAGGTCGACCACAATCATGAGCCACATAATCATCCGAAAGAGCATCTCCTTTCCTTTTCTCCAAAACAGGAAAGCCATCATGGAGAAGAACATCATACTCATACCATAAATAAAACTCGTTACCGAATCCATGTCTACTTTCTATATAAATAAACAAAAAGGCACACCTATGGAGAGATATTCTAACATTCCAAAGGTGTGCCATGATATAAATTTAATGCCTTATATAATAAGGTGTTGTATTAAATGAAATAACCTGATTAGTCGATTTCCTCATCGGCCTCGTAACCTCCCATCTCACGGATAGCATTCTTCAGCATCGTATACTGCTGGTAGAGATGGTTTACAGGCTCTTCACCCTTAGTATAATCGTGCATAGGTGCCTTAAGGAAGAAACTCAAGAAACGCTGGATTCCGAAACGGCCTGCACGAGCAGCAAGATCGCTCAACAATGTAAGGTCGAGCAGCAATGGAGCAGCAAGGATTGAGTCACGGCAGAGGAAGTTAATCTTAATCTGCATTGGGTAACCCATCCAGCCGAAGATATCGATATTATCCCAACCCTCCTTGTTATCGTTGCGAGGTGGATAATAGTTGATACGTACCTTATGATAGTACTGGGTATCTTCATCGTTACCATGACCATAGAGATCTGGCTGAGCTTCTGGTTTCAGGATTGTCTCAAGAGTAGAGAGTTTACTTACCTCCTTGGTATGGAAATTAGCAGGTTCATCGAGAACGAGACCATCACGGTTGCCGAGAATATTGGTAGAGAACCAGCCATTCAAGCCGAGACAACGGGTACCGATGATAGGAGCGAAGCCACTCTTGACAAGAGTCTGGCCTGTCTTGAAGTCCTTACCGGCGATAGGCATCTTGGTCTTCTCTGCGAGTTCCCACATAGCAGGAATATCAACAGTTGTATTAGGAGCACCCATGATGAAAGGAGCACCCTCTGTCAAAGCAGCATAAGCGTAGCACATGGATGGAGCTACATGCTGGCGGTCGTCAGCCTTCATTGCTGCCTCAAGTGCAGCCAATGTACCATGAATCTTCATATCTACAGGAACGTAGATTTCGGTAGATGCTGCCCAGATAACAACGATACGGGCACAACCGTTCTTCTCCTTGAAGTCGCGGATATCCTGACGAAGAGCCTCTACCATCTCCCAGCGGGTCTTGCAATCCTTCACATTATCGCCATCAAGACGCTTTGCATAGTTCTTGTCGAAAGCAGCCTTCATTGGTACTACCTTCTCCAACTCCTCGCGTACAGGATTGATATCTTTCTCCTTCAATACCTCAGCATACATAGCTGCCTGATAAGCATTCTGCGGATAAACATCCCAAGTACCGAATACGATATCATTAAGGTCTGCAAGTGGAACGATGTCCTTATAGTGCAAATATTTCTTGTCTGCACCCTTGCCGACACGAATCTTGTCGTACTGAGTCATTGAACCTACTGGCTTTGCAAGTCCCTTACGAGTCATGAAAACACCGGTCATGAAGGTAGTAGCTACTGCGCCACAACCAACAACCAAGATACCCAGCTTACCTTCTGCTGGTTTAACATTCATTTTTTCCATCTTCTAAAGGTTTATTTTATATTAAGTTGATTATAATCTAAGAATTGTGTCTGCAAAGATAACAAAAACTAATTGAACCGATGCGGTTTCCGTAGACTTTTTTTCAATAATTTACAATAATTAGCTTAAAATGGATAAAAAGGCTATTCTGCATCAAAAGCCTTGTGTAGAATATTTGTATAAAAGAAGGCAATACATGCATATTTATTCCACATTTATGCATAACGAAAGACAAAATAATGTTATTTTATGCATTTTTCTTTCATTTTATTTGGTTATTTGCAAAATATATTGTAATTTTGCAGCCGTTAAACGAATAAAAATACAGCATATGAAGGCAAAGAACAGCAGATTGGAAACTTTGAAGATGCTTATATCAAGTCAGGAGTTAAGTTCGCAAGACCAACTTTTGGAGGCTCTTCACAAAGAAGGCTTTAAGATTACGCAAGCAACATTGAGCCGTGACTTAAAACTGCTCAAGGTAGCAAAGGCAGCATCTTCGAGTGGAAAATATGCGTATGTCCTGCCCAACGATACATTATATAAGAGAGTATCAAACCATATTCCAGTGAGCAAGATGATGGTGAATACCGGATTCCAATCAATCAACTTCTCCGGGAACATGGTCGTGATCAAAACACGTCCTGGATATGCAAGCAGCATTGCCTATAACATAGACAATAGTGATATTTCTCAAATTCTTGGAACCATCGCCGGTGACGACACTATCTTCCTGGTTAAAAAGAAAGGTACCACAGAAGAGGAAATCATCAATGCACTAGCAGAGGTAATTCCAGACGTTCACCATAAATATATATAAGGTAGTTGCATTTTTATGCAAAACATACACCTTATTATATATAAAGAAAGAATATTAAAACAAAAACATTTTAAGATAGAAGAGAAAAAATGGAAGAAGCAGAAGTTAAAGTAATGGTGGCTGACGAAAGTCACATCAAGTACATCGACACCATTCTGACTACAATTGCAGAAGCTGCAAAGAAGCGTGGTTCTGGTATCGCCAAGCGTTCACCAGAGTATGTTGCCACCAAGATGCGCGAAGCCAAGGCGGTCATCGCTCTCCAGGGCGAAAAGTTCGCTGGTTTCAGCTACATCGAAACATGGGGCAACAAGCACTATGTTACCACATCAGGTTTGATCGTTCACCCAGACTTCCGTGGTATGGGATTGGCTAAGCGTATCAAGAACCTGACCTTTACGCTTGCCCGACAGCGATGGCCTCATGCCAAGATTTTCTCTTTGACATCCGGTTCGGCTGTCATGAAGATGAACACCCAGCTGGGTTATCTTCCTGTTACCTTCGCCGACCTGACCGACGACGAGTCTTTCTGGCGTGGTTGCGAGGGTTGCATCAACGTGGATGTCCTCCATCGTACCAACCGCAAATACTGCATCTGCACCGCCATGCTCTTCGACCCAGAAGAACATCTGCCTATCAAGCTTCCTCAGGAGGTGATTGAGAGAATCCGCAAGATTGACGGTCCATCTGCAGAAATTTAAATCCTTACATATAAGGTGTTGGCAAGAATGCCATCTAAACATTATTCACCACATATTAAACATAAAATAAAATGGCAAATAAAAAAGTTGTAGTCGCTTTCAGCGGCGGTCTCGATACATCATACACAGTAATGAAGTTGACCCAGGATGGCTGGGATGTTTATGCAGCATGCGCTAACACTGGTGGTTTCTCTGCCGAGCAGTTGAAGACCAACGAGGAGAACGCATATAAATTGGGTGCCAAGGCATACGTCACTCTCGATGTTACCCACGAATATTACGAGAAATCATTGAAATACATGATTTTCGGTAATGTACTCCGCAACAACTGCTACCCTATCTCTGTATCTTCTGAGCGTATCTTCCAGGCTATCGCCATCGCTCGTTACGCCAAGGAGATTGGTGCTGACGCCATCGCTCACGGAAGTACAGGTGCCGGCAACGACCAGATTCGTTTCGACATGACCTTCCTGGTTATGGCTCCAGGTGTAGAGATCATCACATTGACCCGTGATAAGGCGCTTTCTCGTAAGGAGGAGGTTGACTACCTGAACGAGCATGGTTTCTATGCAGACTTCACCAAGTTGAAGTATTCTTATAACGTAGGTATCTGGGGAACCAGTATCTGCGGTGGTGAGATTCTCGACCCAACCCAGGGTCTTCCTGAGGAGGCTTATCTGAAGCACGTTACTGCCAAGGAAGAAGAGGCTGAACTGAAGATTACCTTCGAGAAGGGTGAGATTGTGGCTGTCAACGGCGAGAAGTTTGATGATAAGATTGCTGCCATCCAGAAGATTGAGGAGATTGGTGCTTCTTACGCCATCGGTCGCGACTGCAACGTGGGTGACACCATCATCGGTATCAAGGGTCGTGTAGGTTTCGAGGCTGCAGCTCCTAAGCTCATCATCGAGGCTCACCGCCTGTTGGAGAAGAGCACATTGAGCAAGTGGCAGCAGTATTGGAAGGATCAGGTAGGCAACTGGTACGGAATGTTCCTCCACGAGAGCCAGTACCTGGAGCCTGTAATGCCGGATATCGAGGCAATGCTGACTTCTTCTCAGCGCAATGTAAACGGTACTGCCATCTTGAAGCTCCGTCCATTTAGCTTCCAGACTGTAGGTATCGATTCGCCAGATGATTTGACCAAGTCTAAGCTCGGTGAGTATGGTGAGATGCAGCATGGTTGGACAGCAGAGGATGCGAAGGGCTTCATCAAGGTAAGCTCTACCCCACTCCGTGTTTATTATGGTATGCACCCTAACGAGGAAAGATAAATTATGATTAGAGTAGGTATTTTAGGAGCAGCTGGTTATACAGGAGGTGAGTTGATTCGCCTCCTTATCAACCATCCTGAGGCAGAGATTGTATTCGCCAACAGCGAGAGTAACGCCGGCAACCTGGTGGCTGAGGTTCACGAAGGATTGTATGGCGAGACTGATTTGAAGTTTACCGCCGAGATGCCTTTCGACCAGGTGGATGTCATCTTCTTCTGCTTCGGTCACGGCAAGAGCGAGGCGTTCCTGAAGGAGCACAATGTTCCGGAGAACGTGAAGATTATCGATTTGGCACAAGACTTCCGTCTTGCCCCAGAGACAGTGGTTGCTACCCAGCAGCCAACCCCAGCCGCTCACGATTTTGTATATGGTCTTCCAGAAATAAATGAATCAAAAATAGCCGTAGCTCAGCACGTGGCAAACCCAGGTTGTTTTGCAACTTGCATTCAACTTGGTTTGTTGCCTGCTGCTAAGATGGGCCTCATCAACAGCGATGTATCTGTCAATGCCATTACCGGTAGCACCGGCGCAGGTCAGAAGCCAGGAGCCACTACCCATTTCTCATGGCGCAACAACAATATGAGCATCTACAAGGCATTCAACCATCAGCACGTGCCAGAGATTCGTCAGAGTCTGAAGCAGACACAGGGTTATCTCGATGCAGCCATCGACTTCATCCCTTATCGTGGCGACTTCGCCCGTGGCATCTTCGCTACAGAAGTGGTAAAGACCGACAAGCCAATCGAGGAAATCGTAGCAGGTTACAAGGAGTTCTACAAGGATGCCAAGTTCACCCACTATGTGGATAAGGCTATCGATCTGAAGCAGGTGGTGAATACCAACAAGTGCCTGGTTCATGTGGATAAATATGGCGATAAGCTCCTCATCACTTCCTGCATCGACAATCTCTTGAAGGGTGCCGTAGGTCAGGCTGTTCAGAACATGAACATCATGTTTGGTCTCGACCAGACTGCAGGTTTAAAGCTCAAGCCATCAGCATTTTAGATAAAAGAATACGGAAGAACGGATGAAAAATCATTCGTTCTTCTATCATAAAAATAGTTTGTAATAAGATAACTCTATGAGTTGTCTTTCTTAAAACATAGATTTAACATGAAACTTTACGACGTATATCCTCTTTTCGATATTAATATTGTAAAAGGACAGGGCTGCAAGGTATGGGACGACAAGGGGCAGGAATACCTAGACCTCTATGGCGGTCATGCCGTTATCAGCATCGGTCATTGCCATCCTCACTATGTGGAGATGCTCACCAACCAGTTGAACAACCTGGGTTTCTATTCCAACTCTGTCATCAACAAGTTGCAGGTGAAACTCGCTGAGCGTCTGGGCAAGATAAGCGGTTATGAAGATTATCAGTTCTTCCTCATCAACTCTGGTGCCGAGGCAAACGAGAATGCCTTGAAGCTGGCTTCATTCACCAACGGAAGAACCCGCGTGCTTTCTATAGAGAAGGCTTTCCACGGCAGAACATCCCTTGCCGTAGAGGTAACAAATAATCCTAAGATCATCGCTCCTATCAATGACAATGGTCACGTAACCTATCTTCCTATCAACGATTTGGAGGCTTGGGAGAAGGAACTCGCCAAGGGCGATGTATGTGCTTGTATCATTGAGGCAATCCAGGGCGTAGGTGGTTGCAACATGGTAACTCCTGAGTTTGCTCAGGGATTGCAGGCAGCCTGCAAGAAATACGGCACTTTCCTGATTTGCGATGAAATCCAGTGCGGTTATGGTAGAAGCGGTAAGTTCTTCGCTCACCAGTGGTTGGGCATCAAGCCTGATCTCATCACCGTAGCCAAGGGTATAGGTAATGGTTTCCCTATGGGTGGCGTATTGATTTCTCCAGAGTTTACTCCTGTATATGGTCAGCTGGGTACTACTTTCGGTGGCAACCATCTGGCATGTACTGCCGCTCTCGCCGTTCTCGATGTATTTGAGAAGGAGAACCTGGTACAGAATGCGCATGAGGTTGGCGAATATCTCATTGCCCAGCTGAAGGAGTTGCAGAAGCGCAACAGTCACATCACAGAAGTTCGTGGCCGTGGCTTGATGGTAGGCGCCGTACTCGATATTCCTCACAAGGAAGTTCGCAGCAAGCTCATCCACGAGCAGCACTGCTTCACCGGTTGCGCCGGCACCAACATCCTTCGTATCCTCCCTCCACTGGTATTGACCAAGGAAAATGTAGATGACTTCATCGGAAGATTGGAAACCGTATTAAAAGAAGTATAGAAAATGAAAAACGAAGAGTGAAGAGTGAAGAATTCAATAGCTCTTCAGCCATATATATACAACCCATAAAAGAAATAGAAAAAAAAGAAAGAGAGCGGCAGCCGAATACATTTTTGGCTGTCGCTCTTGTTCTTCTTTTCATATCTAGACATATAGTCATGGATTATACGTATAATTTGATATCTATCCATATTTACCTCCTCATTTTTAAATAGTAATAAGAAGATGTTTAACCCATTCATCACAAGCAGTATTATGCCAATGCCTCCACTTTCCAGTCATCGATACTTCGACGGTCTTCCGAGAAGTTGATGCCCACCTTGTATTTCTTTCTGCTGTCATCGGCGAAGGCAGCGAGATAGTCCTTGCTGTCGATTTGCTCCATCGCTGCCTCAGCATCCTTCTTATATTTAAGTTCCAATATATAGACGCTGCGCTTAGTTTTCAGTACCATGTCGATTCTGCCATCAGATGTAGGCACCTCTGGAGTAACATCACATCCGAGGATTAACAATATGGTGTAGAGCACGGCTTGGTAATGGCGTTCGTTGTTGTTGACCAATGTATATGGGAACTTCTTGTAGAAAGTCTGGAGATGAGGGAGGAATGCCTCCATATTGTCCTCGGCACTCAGGATGAAGTTCTTTGCCCATGCCATGTAGATAGCATCACGGTCGCCCATGCCGTCTGGGGCATAATAGCGGAAGAGGCTGTTGGAGAAGCCCTTGCGCACCTCTTCATTAGGAAAGGCAAGCTTGTATAATTTCGCCAAACGATTGTATGACTTTATTGTGAGATAGCCGCTTTGGTATAATACCGGCACAGGGTCAACAATCTTCTCTGTTGGAGTATCGAAGCGGTCGGAGGTTGTCCAAATGTCGTCCAACTGGAGCATATCGACATTTTTCTCTTGAAGCAGTTCTATCAGGAAGGTAGGAGTACCCGTAGAGAACCAATAGCTATCAAACTCATGGGTCTCTAAGCAATTGAACATGCTGTAAGGATTATACATATCGGCACCTTTCCCACTAAAGTGGTAGCCATCGTAATTATATCTCAACTCAGCTAAGGCCTCCTCATAGTTCATATCATTGGCCTGCGCTAATTCCTCTATATCATCGTGGAATTTTTCCAAGAGTTCTTCCTTGCTGATGCCACAGATAGAACTGTACTTATCCCACATACTGATATTCGTGATATTGTTCAGTTCGCTGAAGATACTCAACTGGCTAAACTTGGAGATTCCTGTTAAAAAGACAAAATGAAGATTGTCCTCTTCTGACTTCAAAGGACTGAAGAAGTTGCGCATGATGTCACGTATCTTGTCCTGCAAGTCCTTGTCTTTCATAGAGTCGTGCATCGGGGCATCATATTCATCGATGAGCACAACCACATTCCTGTCGGTCTTTTGCTTGGCGGCATTGATGATGCGAATCAATCGGACATTAAAAGCCTCGGTACTAACAGAAGTTATTTGGTATAAATCCTCGTATGTTTCAAGAATCTTATCAAGAGTTTCTATCAGGCTTTCCATATTATAGTATTTCCCCTTGCTAAGATCAAGATGGATAACGGGGTGTTCCTCCCAATCTTTTTCCAAGGCTTCCAGCTTCAGCCCTTTGAATAGCTCTTTCTTTCCTTCGAAGTAGGCTTGTAGGGTTGTGACAAGGAGTGACTTTCCGAATCGTCGAGGACGACTCAGAAAGCAATATTTCTTCTCATGCACCAACTCATAGATTAAGTCGGTCTTATCTACATATACATAATTTCCCTCTATGATATTCTTGAAAGTCTGTATTCCGAGAGGATATCTTCTACCTGTCATAAGCTATTCCTTTTAATTATGATGGCAAAGTTAAGGTATTTTTCTTGATTAACCAAACTTTTTGTAGCCTTTTAGCCCGATAACTCGAAAAATCACCTTAAATGTCTCTACTTTCGAATAAAAGTAATAAAAGATATTTATAGTCGATTCAACTCCGCATTACCGGCACCAGTTCCCTTATACTTGTTGCGTGTGGTATTGAACTTATAGCGAAGGGTGAGTTGCAGGTCTCTCGTACCCCGCTTAGATACTTGCAAGAGTTCCATCTTCTGGTTATAGAGCAAGTCGGCATCCCAACATTTATAAAGCAGGTCGTTGCCTTTTATTTCCAAGGTAAGGGCATCCTTTAGGAATGACTTACTGATGCTGACATCCAGTACATGCTGCTCTTTGGCAAGATATACATTCATCGTGTTACCCTTGCTCTGATAGCGATAATCCACGTTAAGGGTGATGCCGCATGGCAAGGAGAAGGCATTGTTGAAGTTGCCCATGAAGATAGGACGATTCAAGCGATAAGATGCCACAACAGTATGGAGGGTGAACCAGGGTTTCTGCATGCCCAAGTTGATTTGTGGCGCCCAAATGCCTATCTTAGGAGCGGCACTGATGAAGGCGGTCATGCTCTTGAGACTCTTCACGTTCTTACGACTTATCATGGTAATAGCTTCGTTGCCAGGTATTTGCTCCGCCCAATAGATAATGGCATTGCGAGAGTCTTTGTAGTTGACCATAAACTGGATGAACTTCCATACACCCGATAATTCCACTCTGTGATTGGTTTCGTTGTCGAGATAAGGATTACCTGTCTGGCGAGTAAATCGATTCATATAAGATACATTGTTGCTCAGTTGACTATATGAAGGACGAGAGGTCTTTACCGAATAGCTCAACTGTGCCATTACCTTGCCTATCTTCGCACCATAGCTGATGGTAGGAAAGAGGTTGCGGAAGGAGCGACTCTGCTCGGGCTGATAGATGCCTGCATCATAATACTTGAATCTTACATACTCGTATCGCAATCCTGCCGTGATGTTTCCTATCGGGGTGAGGCGTGCGTATTGGATGAATGGACTTGCCGTCTGCTCCTCCAACTTGCTATAAGAGTTGGCGAGGAGGTCGGTGCGATTCACTTCGTAGTCATCGTTGCGATGGGTATTGATATACTCTGCTCCATAGGAGAGATTACCGCCTAAGAGAGGAGAGGTAATTACGAGTTTGGTAGCTACCATCTTGTTGCTCACACGATTCTTGGAGTTGATGTTACGAGAATCGTGCTCCTGGCTCTGTTCATCGCTATAGGCATAAGCCCTGTTTGTACTGAAATAGAGGTCGGTATTCAGGTCAATAGTGGTCTTGCCCAAAATGCCGTTGTAGTAAGCATTCAATTGATGGCTAGGGCTGTCCTTGTCGACCGACAGACCATCGGTTTTAATATAGTCGTAAAACTTACCGTCGGCAGTTACTTGACTATCGAAAAAATCTTTTGAGCGAGAATAGCCTGGCGAGGTCAAGGTGTATCTCGCACCAATGGAATGATTGGCATTGAAATCATAGCTAAAACCACTGATAAGACGATGCGATTCTATGCGACCTGTTACTTCGTTGTTGTTATGCTGTTGCCAAAGCGTATCTACATGTACAGTCTGATTGTAGGAGGCCTTTTGCATCCATGTTGCATCAGAGAACTTATAAGTGGCAAAGAGATTCAGTCCATTATGGCGATAGTTCATGTTAACCTGTTGGATGGTATTGTCATGCTTATTGTACCAATACACAGAGCGAGTATCAAAGCCGAAGCCTTCGCCTTTCTTCTTGATGGTTTTGATTTTGATTACCGCATTTACCGAAGCATCGTAGGCGGCTCCTGGATTCTGGATGACTTCCACACTCTTGATGTCGGAAGATTTGATGTTATCCAACTCACTGATGTCTTGCATCTTCCTGCCGTTGATATATATAATAGGTGTACCCTTGCCGACCACCTCATATCCATCTTTCTTCTTCACGATGCTCGGCACATGCTTCAATACATCTTCTGCCGTACCCATCTTGCTAAGCACGGTTCCTGCCACGTTGGTCAGCAGTCCTTCGTGGGTCTTCTTATATTGAGGAAGATGAGCTTTCACCACCACTTCGCCAAGTTCTTTGGAGAACTTATCAAATAGGGTCGTGTCGGAAATCTGTTCGCCGTTGATGTTCTGTGCCATCATCTGTGTTATAGTAATGCCACAGAAGGATGCTACTAACGCAAGTCTTTTCATTTTCTTACTATTCTTTATGTTGTTACTATTCTTATTTGTTGCAAAATAGCAAGGCAACGGCTATGCCAAAAACATAAACAACTGATTATCAGAACATATAGAAAAAAGACCATAAAAGGACCTGTCTAAATACTTGACACTGCTGTCTAGTTATTAGACAGAAAAGCCATCAAAAAGGTTGCGATGCGACATCATCTCCTTCATATACTCATGGTATTATTATTGTATTCTTGCTGCAAAAGACTGAAAAACAATGAAATAGCAAAATCTATCACATTTTTATGAGGGACTTTTTAGAAGATTAACACACTTTTATGAGGGACTCTTCGAGTTATCCATACACTTTTATGAGGGACTTCCTACTTTTTCGTCTTTTGCTGTATCTTTTTGTATTTCAATTGGCTCTATTTCCAATTGATCAAAAATTATTTTATCTGAATTGCAAATTTCATTCTTGAATTTAGAGATATTTTTATTAGAAGCATTATTCAAATATACGACAATTCTATTTTGAATAGGTTTGATACCAACAGCAACCCACCCAATTTCGTCTCGCAATGCAGCTTTCTTGGCAAAAGATACTTTCAATTTAGCGTTTAATTCTTTTAATTCTTGAAGAGAATAAGTACAAGATACAAATGTCACATTTGAATCTGTGCCTAGTCTTTTCTTTATATCTTCTATTCCTTTTGGACTTCCATTTTTGACCATGACAATAAGTTTATTTGCCTTGACATATGAGCCTCCAAAATATTCTGGTGTTATTATGTTATCAGATGTTGTGTTGTTTTCCCTTACTGCAACATTTGCATAAGAATCATATAACTTTTCATTAAGTTGTTCTATGTTGCTTGCATAAGAAGGCCTACACTTATTACTATTCTCTGCACAAGAAGAGATAAATCCTAAAAGGATAAAAGAGAAGATTGTAAAGTATAAATTCTTACTATTCATAGTTGATAAAATTTAATAATACTACAGCATGGGTTAGTTCCACCCATCGAGTCGGGCTCAACTGCTCTCAAAGTCCTAAGTACTCCAGGGTGTTTTTGGAACGCAACCAATTCTTTACCACATCTTTGGGCTCAATGGGATTCTTCTGCCTTGCTATATCGGTAATGCAGATGTAATCAACACCATCTTTGGTTAGTGTTTTTTTCGTTTGGTTTCTTACAATAATCTTTGCCATAAGAAATTTGTTTTTGCATCCATTTTTTATTTTTTGCGTTGTCGGTTTCCCGATTGCGAATGCGAATATACGAAAAATATCGCTAAAATGGAAACAAAAGAATAAAAAACGGATGAAATTTCGAAATAAGACTTGGTTTTTAACGGATGTTATAGCATTGGCGCACGTTTATTGTAGTGTTAAGATTGCAAAGACTATAAATAATGATAAAGGCATTTTGTGAGGAAAAAGAAATAAAGATTAATTGAGCAAGCAAATGTCAAAAGCAAATAATAGAGCGGCAGCCGATACATTTTTGGCTGTCGCTCTTGGCGTTTTAAGAAAAAGTTATTACCTTTGCCAACAGGAAGAGACAACGTAAGAGTAACTAATGAATTCCTCACTCTTCGTTCTTCACTCTTCACTTACGAACATGACAGAGAAACAACAAAGCATGGCTGCCGCTGCCTTCGCCAAGCGATGGGAAGGCCGGGGATATGAGAAGGGCGAGAGCCAGACATTCTGGATAGAACTCCTCACCGAGATTTTCGAGATGGAGAGTCCTTCAGTGTTCATCACCTTCGAGCAACAGGCACAGCTCGACCATACATCCTTCATCGACGGAATGATTCCCTCCACCCATGTGATGATAGAGCAGAAATCACTGGGCAAGGATTTGCGACAAGCCATCAAGCAGAGCGATGGCACACTCCTCACTCCCTTCCAGCAGGCACAGCGATACTCTGCCGTGTTGCCCTACTCCGAGCGACCTCGCTGGATTGTTACCTGCAACTTCGCCGAGTTTGATGTCTATGATATGGAGAACCCAAAGGGTGAGCCATCCCGTATTCTCCTCAAAGACTTGGAGAAGGAGTACTATCGCTTGCAATTCCTGGTAGAACAGCAGGGCGTTCACCTGCAACGGGAGATGGAGGTATCAATGAAGGCTGGCGAGATTGTCGGCAAACTCTATGATGCCTTTGTTACTCAGTATGATGCCGATGACCCTCAATCACTGCGTTACCTGAACATTCTTTGCGTGAGGTTGGTTTTCTGCCTCTATGCTGAGGATGCAGGAATCTTCGGCAAACGAGATATGTTCCATGATTTCTTGGCTCATTATCAGACGGAAGATATGAGAATGGCTCTGGTACAACTCTTCGAGGTTCTCAATACCCCTGCCGACAAGCGAAGCAAGTATCTCAATCCCTCGCTTGCCGCCTTTCCATATACCAATGGCGGACTCTTTGCCGAGGATATAGATATTCCGCAGTTCACCGACGAACTGCGTGATACGCTCCTGCAGCACGCCTCGCTCGATTTCGACTGGAGCGAGATTTCTCCAACCATCTTCGGCGGAGTGTTTGAGAGTACCCTCAATCCTGAGACTCGACGTTCAGGAGGTATGCACTACACCTCGATAGAGAATATCCACAAGGTTATCGACCCTCTGTTTTATAACGACCTTCGAACAGCGTTCGAAGACTGTTTGGAGGAAAGCAACATCAAGAAACGTATGCAGCAACTTCATGCCTTGCAAGACAAGATGGCAGAATTGCGTTTCTTCGACCCGGCGTGCGGTTCAGGTAACTTCCTCACGGAGACTTACCTTTCGCTCAGAAGACTGGAGAACGAGATTATCAAGCAGATATACAGCGTGGAGCAACTTAACGCCTTCGAGAATCCCATCAAGGTGAACATCCATCAGTTTTACGGCATCGAAATCAATGACTTCGCCGTCACCGTAGCCACCACCGCTCTCTGGATAAGCGAGGCGCAGATGATGGCAGAGACAGAGAAGATCATCCACCACGACATCGACTTCCTGCCGCTGAAGAGCTACGCCAACATCCATGAAGGCAACTCGCTACGGATAGATTGGGAAAGTGTTTGCCCTAAAGAGAAATTGGATTACATCATCGGCAATCCGCCATTCGTGGGAGCAAGAATGATGGAACAAGGAAGCGAACAAAAGAAAGATGTACAAAACATATTTGGTAACATCAAAGATGTGCAAGACCTTGACTATGTATGCTGTTGGTACAAGAAAGCGGCAGAGATTATGAAGGGCACAAAAATTGAGGCGGCTCTTGTGTCAACGAACTCAATCTCGCAGGGAGTACAAGTTCCAATTCTCTGGAATGTGTTGTATAAAGACTTCAATGTGCATATAAACTATGCGTACCCTACATTTAAGTGGACGAGTGAGTCAAGCAACAAAGCTGCTGTACATTGTGTTATTGTTGGTTTTGCATGGCGCAACCGCGAAGAGAAATGTCTATATTATACTTATGATAACGGTGTGCAGAAACATGTTGTGAGCAGCATAAGTCCATACCTGACAGAAGGAAATGAAATGACAATAGAGCCGCACAAGACCCCGTTGTGTGATGTTCCAAAGATGTGCTTCGGAAATCAGCCGAGAGATGGAGGGCATTTTGTTATCAGTCCTGAAGAACGCGAGGAAATCGTATCCAAGGATGATGGAGCCGAAAAATTCTTGCGTCCATATATGGGTGCGGAGGAATTTATAAAAGGAAAAAAGCGCTGGTGTCTATGGCTTAATCATGCTACTCCTGCCGAAATAAAACATTCGCCAACTCTGTATACCAAAGTGAAAGCCGTGCAGGAGATGCGGCTTGCTTCAAGGGCTAAGACAACAAACGGCTATGCCAAGGTTCCACACTTGTTTGCGCAGATGACGCAACCGGAAGGTGCTGATTACATAATCCTGCCAAGGGTTTCGTCAGAGAGACGAAAGTATATCCCAATGGGCTTTATGATAGCCGATGTGATTTCCAGTGACGCTGTTCAGATAATTCCCAACGCCACTCTCTACCACTTCGGCATCTTGGAGTCGAACGTCCACATGGCATGGATGCGAGCGGTGTGCGGTCGCTTAGAAATGCGTTACCGCTACAGCAAGGACATCGTGTACAACAACTTCCCTTGGCCATCGCCTACCACAGAGCAGCAAGCGAAGATAGAGGCATCCGCCCAAGCCATCCTAGATGCGAGGGCATTGTATCCCGACTCCTCTCTCGCCGACCTCTACGACCCGACACTCATGCCAAAAGAGCTTTTGCAAGCTCATCGCCAGAACGACCGAGCCGTGATGGCAGCCTATGGTTTCTCCACCAAGATGACGGAGAGTGAATGCGTAGCGGAGCTGTTCAAGAAGTATGCAGAAATGGTGGAATAAAGAATTTGCGATATAAGCCAACAAGGGCATCTGCCTCCATCTCCATCATCTGTAAGATAGGCAAGTACAAGGAAAAGAGAACCAAGGACGTAGATACTTCCAGAATGGGAGTAAACTAGCAAATTTCTTAAAATATCGTCAGTAAACTAGCGTACTTTCTTAAAAAATCGTCTATAAACACGCTATTTTCAGATAAAAGTAGTATCTTTGCACCGTAATTGCATTTTAACTATAAGACGACAATGAAAATAACAATTATCGGAGCAGGTGCCATGGGCGGTGCCATGGCAGAAGGACTCTTGCAGAGCGAGAAGTTCACTCCATCAGATATTACGGTATCAGACCATAACCAACCAGTATTGGATCACTTCGCAAGCGAAGGAGCCAGCGTAACCCTCGACAACCAGTTGGCTTGCCACGGCGCAGACATCGTATGCGTGGTAGTAAAGCCATGGTGCGTAGAGAAGACATTGAAGGGTATCAAGGATGCACTCGACTACAAGAGTCAGAAACTCGTGGTCGTTGCAGCCGGTGTGCCATCAGCCAACATCAAGGAGTGGTTAGACAAGGATGGCATCACCCCAACCTTCTTCCTCGTGATGCCAAACATCGCCATCGCCTACAAGCAGTCGATGACCTTCATCACTCCTGTAGATGCATCTGCCACAGAAATCCAGCAGATTACAGAAATCTTCGATGAATTGGGCGAAAGCCTCATCATGGAAGAACGTCTCTTCCCAGCAGCCACAGCCATGTCGTGTGCCATCGCTTACGCCATGCGCTATGTAAGAGCCAATGTGGAAGGCGGCGTAGAGATGGGATTCAAGGCTAAGGATGCCCAGAAGATTGTCTTGCAGACCATCAAGGGTGCCGTAGAGCTGCTTCAGGAAACTGGCGAACACCCAGAGGCTGCCATTGATAAGGTTACTACTCCTGGCGGCTGCACCATCAAGGGCCTCAACACCATGGAACAGGGCGGCTTTACCAGCGCAGTGATTAATGGTTTGCTGGCAGGAAAGAAATAAAATCTATCTGTAGATGATAGAAGACATATAGCAAACAACCCATAAAAAAAAGCAAATGCAGCAGGAGTTTTATACTCTTGCTGCATTTTTTATGTTTTATAAGATAGCTAACTACATTTATTGCACATAATCCTTGGATAAATGGAAAAATAAATGTATCTTTGCCAAAGAATAAAAGAACAGAAAGACTATGGCAGAGATGAACACAAGGAAATTGCCAGCAGGCATACAATTCTTTAGCATTATCCGCAAGGAAGGCTACTTATATGTTGACAAGACCGACTTGGTATGGCAACTTACTCACTCAGGTGATTTATACAATTATCTGAGCCGTCCTCGTCGTTTCGGTAAATCTCTGCTTATAGATACCTTGCAATGCTACTTCGAAGGCAAGAAAGAACTCTTTGAGGGGCTGAAGATTATGGAACTAGAAGAAGAATGGACTGAGTATCCCGTCATCAGACTTGACATGAGCGGTGCAGGTGCCACTGCTGCCGAAATCAAAGACTATCTCAATCTTGAGTTTTCGAAATACGAAGCTTTATACAGCATCAAGCCTAAAGAGACATCTCGCGAATCCGTACGTTTCCAAGTTATCCTTGACACAGCCTATCAAAAGACAGGTAAGCAAGTAGTGGTGCTGATTGACGAATACGATTCCCCTTTGCAGCATTCATGGAAGACACCAGAGCATGAAGGTTGCACTGAAGTTTATCGTTCTGTATTCTCCGTACTCAAACTCAAAGGAAATGTACTTCGCTTTGTCTTCATCACAGGCATCACGAAGTTTACCCAGATATCCCTATTCTCTGTACTTAACCATCTGACAAACATCAGCTTTCTCCCACATTTTGCCCCTCTTTGTGGCATCACCGAGGAAGAAATGACAGTCAACTTCGCCCCAGAGTTGGAAGCCTTGGCAGATAAGATGGAATGCAGCATTGAAGAAGCACACGACAAGTTGAAGACCTATTATGACGGTTATCATTTCAGCGATGAGAACATGACCGACATCTACAATCCGTTCAGCTTGCTCAACGCCCTCTCCCAATTGCGTCTGCGCAACTATTGGATTTCATCCGGCGCCACTTCCATGCTGAATAAATTCGTAAACAACATGGAGTTACGCCTTCATGACTTCGAAGATTGCTACATCGACAAAGACACACTGGAGACATCAGATGTCATAGAAGGCGGTTCCGAACTATTCCTCTATCAGACAGGTTATCTCACCATCAAGGGTTTTGATGAAGATGGATATTCTTTAGGCTTTCCGAATGAGGAAGTAAGAAAGGCTCTCTATAAAGCCGTATTGCCTGCACTGACCCAGAAGGACATCACGGATATTGTCTCCATACAAAGTAGGTTGATGCACAGTATGAATAATGGCAATTTGGAAGAAGCCAAGCAGTGTATGAAATCTCTTATCTCAAATGTCCCATACAGCAATAAGAAATTGGTAAGTATGGACATGGAGGAGCGTTATCGCCTTATCATCAGCACCATACTGAATGCCATAGGCTGCAAAGTAGAAGTAGAACACATGCTATCAACTGGCAGGATAGACATCGTAGCCTCCACCTCTCGTTTCATCTATGTGATGGAACTAAAGTTAGCAAACAACGGAGGGATAAATGCTGCCGAAAAACAAATGATTGACAACGGATATCTCAAGCCATTCTTGGCAGATGACCGAAAAGTTATAGGGGTAGCTGTAGAATTAGATGACATGGGCAAAGGACTCATTGATTGGAAAGAAGTAAAATAAAAAAGAAAACAAGTTTGGTATATGGAAGATGAAGTCTGCGCATTCTAATAGTTTTATGCTCTTATGCATAAATATCACTTTAATCTATTAATTTATCAGCAGATTGTTTGGATATATCAACAAAAAGTCGTAATTTTGCCCCAAAATGCGAAGGTTCGCAATATACCTTCGCCAGGAACAACTAAAAAGAATAGCACTATGGACGAAGCAATCAAGCAAATCGGTGAAAGACTGAAAGGTCTCCGTGAGGTTCTCAACATCCCGGCTGAGGAAGTGGCAGAACTTTGCGAAATCAGTCTTGACCACTATCTCAAGATTGAGTCGGGAGAAGCCGACCCATCCGTGTATCGACTTTCAAAGATTTCAAAGCGATACGGCATCGACCTCGACGTATTGCTCTTCGGCGAGGAACCTCGCATGAAGGGATACTACGTAACCCGCAAGGGACAGGGACCGGAGATAGACCGCAACAACCAGTATAAATACCAGAGCCTTGCCGTAGGATTCAAGGATAGAAAGGTGAATCCGTTCATGGTACAGGTGGATCCGTTGCCAGGCGACAAGAAGCCGAACAAGAACGGACACGACGGACAGGAATATGATTATGTGATTGAGGGACAGCTGGAAGTTACCATCGAAGAGAAGGTGATGGTGCTGAACCCTGGCGACAGCATCTACTTCGACAGCAAGAAGTCACACTGCTTCCGCTCACTCAACAATGAGCCTGCCAAGTTCCTTTGTATAATTATCTAGGAGAGTAACTATGATTGAGAGATTTCTAAAACAGACAAAATTCACTTCAGAGCAAGACTTCAAGGAGCATCTGGAGTTTATCATACCAGAAGATTTCAACTTTGCCTACGACGTGATGGACGAATGGGCAAAGATCAAACCAGACCACGTGGCGCTGCTTTGGGCAAGCGAACGAGGTGAGGAAATCCGTTTTACATACAAGGACCTGAAGGAGCAAAGCGACAAGGCTGCCGCTTACTTTCAGAGTCTCGGTATCGGTCACGATGATAAGGTGATGCTGATTCTGAAGCGTCACTATCAGTGGTGGCTTGCCATGCTCGGTCTCCACAAGTTGGGCGCCGTAGCCATCCCTGCTACCCACATGCTTACCAAGCACGATATCGTTTACCGCAACAATGCAGCAAGCGTGAAGGCGATTATCTGCTGCGGCGATGATTACGTGGTAGAGCAGGTTAATCAGGCTATGCCAGAAAGTCCTACTGTCAAGACTTTGATCAGTATCGGTCCGGATATCCCTGAAGGTTTCCACGACTGGATGAAGGAATGGAACGAATGTGCTCCTTTTGTTCGCCCAGAACATGTAAACTCTAATGAGGATACCCTGCTGATGTACTTCACATCGGGAACCACTGGCGAGCCAAAGATGGTGGCACACGATCACCTCTATGCCCTCGGTCATCTGACCACGGGTGTATATTGGCATAATCTCCACGAGAATTCCATCCACCTTACCGTAGCCGATACCGGTTGGGGCAAGGCTGTATGGGGCAAACTCTACGGACAATGGTTTGCAGGAGCCACCGTCTTCGTCTTCGACCACGAGAAGTTTACGGCTGATAAGATCATGCGCCAGATTGAGAAGTATCACATCACCTCTTTCTGTGCCCCTCCTACTATCTACCGCTTCATGATTCAGGAGGATTTCTCTAAGTATGACCTCAGCAGTCTTGAATACTGCACTACTGCGGGTGAGGCTATGAACCCATCCGTGGCAGAAACCTTCCAGAAGCTGACTGGTGTTCAGATTTACGAGGGTTTCGGACAGACAGAGACCACGATGACACTCGGAACCTTCCCTTGGATCAAGCCAAAGCCAGGAAGCATGGGCAAGCCTAACCCACAATATGATGTTCACATCCTTCGCCCAGATATGACGGAATGCGAGGATGGTGAAAAGGGCGAGATTTGCATCCGCATCGGCGACGACAAGCCTATCGGTCTCTTCAAATATTACTATCGTGATGAAAAGCAGACCAAATCGGTTTGGCATGATGGTTACTATCACACGGGCGATATGGCCTGGCGTGATGAGGAAGGCTACTTCTGGTTTGAGGGCAGAATCGACGATGTAATCAAGAGTTCGGGTTACCGCATCGGTCCTTTCGAGGTAGAGAATGCCCTGATGACTCACCCTGCCGTAGTAGAGTGCGCCATCACCGGTGTGCCAGACCCAATCCGCGGTATGGTAGTCAAGGCTACCGTCGTACTGAAGGATGAATACAAGAGTATGGCAGGTCCAGACCTCATCAAGAAGCTGCAGGATCATGTGAAGCACGAGACAGCTCCTTATAAATATCCTCGCATCATCGAATTCGTAGATGAATTGCCAAAGACCATCTCCGGCAAGATTCGAAGAGTAGAGATTCGAGAAAAAGACAATAAAAAGAAATAATGATTGAAGGGGGCAAGGAATTTGAAGCAACAGATTCCTTGCTCCAAATAAATATCGGCATAAAATGGGAAAAAGAATCGTAGTAAAAGTGGGCAGCAACGTGTTGACCCGAGAAGACGGGAAACTGGATGTAACGAGAATGTCGGCGATTGTGGATCAGATTGTCTGGCTCAGAAAGCACGACTATGAGGTGATTCTGGTATCTTCTGGTGCCGTGGCTGCCGGAAGAGCCGAACTGCACGTTGACCATCATCTGGACAACGTGGAGCAGCGCCAGCTGTTCTCTGCCATCGGACAGGTGAAACTCGTTGGTCTCTATTACAACCTTTTCCGTGAATATAAGATAAAGATTGGTCAGGTATTGACCATGAAGGAGAATTTCGGTGCCGAAGAGCAGTACAAGAACCAGGAGGCCTGCATGCAGGTGATGCTGGAAAACAACGTGCTCCCTATCGTCAACGAGAACGATACCGTGTGCATCACCGAGCTGATGTTTACGGATAACGATGAGTTGTCTGGCTTGATTGCCAAGATGATGAATGCCGACACCTTGATTCTATTAAGTAATGTGGATGGCATCTACAATGGCGACCCAAGCGAGCCTACCACCCGCATCATCCCATCGGTTTATTACGACCGTGACATCAGTGAGTACATCCTTGCCAGCAAGAGCAGTCACGGCAGAGGCGGCATGACATCAAAGGTAAAGACCGCTCACGACGTAGCCAATGCCGGCATCAAGGTAATCATCGCCAACGGCAATACGCCAAACATCCTCATCAATCTGAAGGAGCATCCGATGGAGACCCTTCATACTGAGTTTGTGGCAAGACCGCTAAACAAGTAAAATCATTAGGGATAAGAAATACAGAAACCTAAAAAAGCAGCAAGCCTATTATAGACTTTGCTGCTTTTCGTTTTTATTATGAATAGTTGATACGTTATTCTAATACCAATACGTGGCTCGTTCCATCGGTCTGGCTGAATACATTCAAGCCAACTTTCATCAGATAGTCACCACTGTACTGCTTGCCATTGCACTCCAAATCAGACTCCTTTCCAGGCATCAGATTGGTCTCCTTTACGGTATAAACCTTATCGGCATCCAATCCCTGCATCTTCACATTCATCACAGGCTCCTTGTAGCGTGGATGCAAGTCGTATGCAAAGAGAACGGCACGCTGCTTGTCCTTACTTACATAGTTAATGGCACAGTGGTTGCCTTCGTAAGGAGAAACCAGGCGATACTGGTCGCCCTCAAGAATCATCGGCTTCATGCTATCGTAGTTCTTAACAGCATTCTGCACAAACTTGTAGTCATCACCAGAAAGCGACTTGAAGTCGATATCAAAACCCAACTTACATGAACTGCAAACATCGGTGCGGAACTTCACACTGGTATTCTTGTTCCAATTGGTTACATGCGAACCCATGGTCTTGGCTGGGAAGAACTTCGACAGGCTCCACTGGATGTAGAGGCGCTCGTATGGATCCGTATCGTCTGAACACCAGAACTCGGTGAAATACTTAAGCATCTCATAATCCATTCTGCCGCCACCGCCAGAGCAGAGCATCATCGGCAACTTAGGATACTTGTTATGAATACGGGTAAGCACCTTGTAGATACCACGCACATGATCGATATAGAAATTACCCTGATTTTCCTTATGATATGGAGAATAGATATTGGTAATCACACTGTTGCAGTCCCACTTGAAGTAAGCCACATCCGGATTCTCCGTCATGATGCGATCCACGATGCCGAACACATAATCCTGCACCTTAGGATTACTGATATCAAGTACCAGCTGGTTGCGGTAATAATAGGTATCACGCTTTGGCTGCATGATCACCCAGTCGGGATGCTTCTCAAAGAGTTCACTCTTAGGATTCACCATCTCAGGCTCAATCCAAATACCAAACTTTACACCAGCCTTCTTGGCGTCTCTTACCAATCCAGGTATTCCATCAGGCAGCTTGCTCTTGGTAGCCTCCCAGTCGCCGAGACCTGCATGGTCGTCCTTACGAGGATACTTGTTGGCAAACCAACCATCATCAAGCAAGAACATATCTACACCCAGGTCCTTGGCATCCTTCATCAACTCTGCAAGACTCTGCTGGTTGAAGTCGAAGCCTGTATTCTCCCAGTTGTTCAAGAGCGTAAGGCGATCTTCCATACCCATGTTTACCTGATACTGACGAGCCCAATTGTGCAAATTACGGGAAGCCTCACCAATACCATTATCACTCATGGCAAAGATAAACTCAGGGGTAGTGAACGTCTCACCAGCCTTCAGCTTATAGTTAGAGGCGTATGGATTGATGGCGGGGATAACACGAAGGGCTCCCACGTTATCTACCTCGAAGGTAAAGCGGAAGTTGCCAGGCCATCCGATGGTTCCAAGCATCACCTTGCCCTCATTCTCCTTGGCTGGCTCATCAAATCCCAGTTCAAAGAAAGGCTCCTCCTGCATGGCTGCACGGGTACCCAACTTGGTATCAACAATTTTCTTACCAGCAGTCAACTGGCAAGTTTCAGGTTGGCCTTCCTTAGCCCAGTCGCTATGATAATTGGTAACGAAATACTTGTTTGCCTTGAAATAAAGCATTGTTGAGCTATATCTCCAAAGCGTAACCGGAGCTTTCTCCTTATGAGAGATTTCGCTCCACGCCTTGATGATGTTCTCCTTAGGATAAGCTGCATAGTGGAGCTTCACGGTCAGCGGATACACCTTGTCCTTAAGCGTGATGATGGTCTCAACACCTCCACTGATAGCCTTTTCTTCAGAAGACTGATAATACAAATAGGTAGTCATATTACCATCTGCATGGGTCACTGCCACTGCCGGCTCGAAGAAATCTTCAGCACCAGAGGTTGCATAAACCTCATGACCTCGCTGGCAGACGGAACCATCAGAAGCCGCATATACATCCCACTTCAGATGATTGTAATCTGAAGGATTCTTCAACTTGTCACCCAGATACACTTGGTAGAGGCGACCCTTAGGAGAAACCTGCATCACGAGATCGGTCTTGTCGGTTGACACTCGGATGGTCTTTTGAGCAGATGCCATGATAGATGTCATGCACATCGCTGCGATAATCATAAATACCTTTTTCATCGTTCTTTGGTTTTTATGTTCCATAGAAAATGTTCGGATTCTTAAGTTCATAATCTTACAGTTATTTATTCTTAGTTTTACATGATTTCACTTGCCACCGAATGCGATTCGATTGCAGTTGCAAAGTTAAGGAGATTTTTCAGACATTGGCATCATGTGTAGGTTATGAGTAGATAAATATTAGGTTTATTAAGTCTATAACCTTCTAATAATCAAGCTATCAAAGATATTAATACTTTTTAATAGAGTAGATGGTAAAAAGAGAAATAAATGTAGTATCTTTGCAGAAAATACAATTATAAGGCTTTCTTATAGCCTATCAGATAGTAACAATAACAATTAAATAGTTATGAAAGTAGTATTGTGGTTCTTAATGATGTTTATGCCATTAATGGCAAATGCTTCTTCCGTAAACGAGGAACAGCTGTTCCATCGTTTAGACAGTTTCATCGCTCAGCGAAGCAAGTTTACCCAAAGAAAAGAAGCGAAACTGCTAAGACTCAAAAAGCAACTACACATGACTTCCGACAAGCGCAGCCAGCTTAGTCTCTATAACCAAATCTACAGGGAGTATTATACCTACCGTTACGACTCTGCCATGACATACGCCAAGAAGGGCTACGAGCTGGCAGCACAACTTCAGGATGATTATTTCATCAACCTGAATAAAATCAATCGTGCGGCAGTGCTGTCAACAGGCGGTTTCTACAGCCAGGCAGAAGACTTAATGCTCGCAATGGATGTGGAGAAAATGTCACCTAAGTTATTGCAATACTATTATTATACCTTGACTTGGGTATATAACTACTGGGAAACTTTCTGCAACAAGTCGGAGTTTCAAGAAGGATTAGAAGCCAAGAAACGTTTTTATTTAGGCAAGACTCTTGAGCATATCGGCAACAAGGAATCCGCTCTTTATTACTATCTTTCAGGAGAGTTTGAATTTCTAAAGCAGCGTACAAGCAAAAAAACACTTCAGTTCTACATGAAGGCGCTTTCTGCCAGTCCCCTGAACAGCCGTGTGCATGCCTCATCGGCTTATTGCATAGCCCGCTATTATTATGATACCGACCAAAAGGATTTATACGAAAAGTATATTGTAGAAGCAGCCATCTCAGACCAGATATGTCCCCTGAAGGAGAATCTGGCCCTTCAGGAGTTTTCCACCTATCTATATAATAAGGATGCCTCCTATGCAAAGAGGGCTTCCAAATACATCTATTGCTCCATGGAGGATGCCCAATTCTACAACAACCGTCTCCGCATGGTTGAGATTTCACGCATACTTCCCCTTATCACAGAAACGAACCATCAGGCAGAAATACGCAAGAACCGCATCGTAACAGCATCCCTCGTCATCGTGAGTATCCTGTCGCTAGGATTCCTTGTCATGGCTTTCTTTGCATTCAAGATGAACAAGCGTCTGGCCAAGAGCCGTAGGGAGATAAAAAGCCAAAATACACTCTTGGACGAACTGAACCAGAAGCTGCTCAACACCAATAAGCGAAGAGAGACCTATATGCATTTATTTATGGACATCAGTGCCGTATATATCAAGAAGCTGGATGATTATCGCAAATTGGTAAGCCGCAAAATCAAGGCAAAGCAAACTGCCGATCTTCTGACTGCCATCAACAGCTACAAGTTGGCAGAAGAAGAGGCTGCCAACTTCTATATCCGCTTCGACAAGGCATTCATTGACTTGTATCCGAATTTCGTGGAAGAGTTCAACCAACTGCTGTTGCCAGAAAAACAGATAGTTCTCCCTGCCCCTAACAGTCTCACCAAGGAACTGCGTATCTATGCACTGATGCGACTGGGAATTACGGATGGTCAGGAACTGGCCACCCTCCTGTTCTATTCTACCCAAACCATCTATAATTACAAGGCAGCCATCAGAAAGCGAGCCAAAGACCTCACCACTTTTGATGCAGCCATCAACCGACTATGCAATGTGATAGGCTAATAAATGGCAGAAAGTTGAGTATGTACCTCAACTTTCTGCCATTTTCTTTTGCATATTCAAGAAATAGCTGTACCTTTGCCATTACATAAAAGTTGTAACACTAAAGATGTAATGGCGTATGAAACTAAGTAACAGGAAATTAGCAAATCCTTTCATCTACCAAGGTTATGAAAGTCCCGAGTATTTCTGCGACAGTGAAAATGTGCTTTAAACGTGCGGAATGTGCTTAAAAAAGACACATTCCGCACGTTTAAAGCACATTTTCTTAGATATCGCTTCATATTTGGGCTATTCCGCATACTCTTTTCTTTACTTTTTATAGCAACAAACGTTAAAAATATACTCTAAACGTGCGGAATGTATCTAAAAAAGATAGATTCCGCACGTTATCTCACTATTTTTTCGTATATTTGCCCCAGAAATATAACTATTTGAACTATGTTAATAGGTAGAAAAGAAGAACTGAAGACACTTCATCAAGCATTGATTGCAGATGAGTCGAAGTTTGTTGCCATATATGGGCGCAGACGAGTGGGAAAGACTTTCCTGGTAAGGGAGGCCTTCAACAATGACTTTGCCTTTTATCATACAGGATTGGCAAATGAGACCAATCGCATACAATTGGCAGAGTTCAACCGTTCACTCACATCATATAGCAAACAGAAACAGTCGAAGTTAAAAGATTGGTATGATGCTTTTGACAGGTTGGGGCAACTGTTGGCACAATCTACTATCCCCAAGAAAGTAGTGTTCATCGACGAGATGCCATGGATGGATTCTCCACGCTCCAATTTTCTTTCGGCTTTGGAACATTTCTGGAATGGATGGGCTTCCGCCCGCAAGGATATTCTCCTCATCGTTTGCGGCAGTGCTACCTCATGGATTATCAATAAGGTGATTAAAAATCATGGTGGATTGCACAACCGTGTGTCTGTCCGCATTCATCTGAAACCGTTTTGCTTAAGGGAATGCGAACTCTATTCCGAAGAAATGGGACTGCGCTTCAATCGCCGACAGGTTTTGGAAGGATATATGATCATGGGAGGTGTTCCGTTTTATTGGTCTCAACTGAAACCGGGAATGAGTCTGGCACAGAACATCAACCAGTTATTTTTCTCAGAGGATGGCAGTCTTCGACATGAGTTTGATGACTTATACGACTCTTTGTTCAAACAGCCTAAGCCTTATCTCTCGATAGTAGATACTTTGGCAACCAAGAAAGTCGGAATGACCCGAACAGAAATCTTACAAGCAACCAAGTTGACCGACAATGGCAAGTTGACGGAATACTTAGAGAACTTGGAATACTGCGGATTTATCCGAAAATACAATTGCATCGGAATGAAAGCTAAGAATGCCTTGTTCCAGTTAATGGACAATTACACCTTATTTTATTATAAGTTTATCAAGGACAGCTATATCAATGACGCACAATATTGGACCAAGATTACCGGCAAACCCGAGTACAACACGTGGTGCGGTTTGGCTTTTGAACGAGTATGCCTACAGCATGTGGAGCAAATCAAGACAAAGCTAGGCATTCAAGGAGTTATCACCACGGTTTATTCTTGGAGTGTAGCTGGGAGCAAGGAAAAGCCGGGAGCACAGATTGACTTGCTGATAGACAGGAGCGATGATGTCATCAATCTCTGTGAAATCAAATACTCCAAGGCTCCATTTCAGATAACTAATACGATAGATGCGAGTTTACAAAACAAGCGAGAGCGTTTCATCCAAGAAACTGGCACCGAAAAAGCCGTACATCTTACAATGATTACGACCATGGGATTATCCGACAATCCTTATGCCTGGGATGTTCAGTCGGTAGTAACAATGGATGACTTGTTTGTTCTCTAAACGTCCTAACTATATTAAGTTGGAGGAGATGGCAACAGAATCTGTTCTTAAAGCATTCTGTAAGGCATTAAAGATAAAGCTCGTAAAAGAGCGCCTCCCTTTACGTGATTTGAACGATGCTTGGGAATATCTCCACAACTACACTATGGATATGTAGATTCCCTAACTGCTTTAACAAGCCAGAGAATATGGTTGCTTAAGTAAGAGAATGTGGTTGCTTAAGCTTACGGACACTGAATCTCGGGTTAACGGAGATAGTTTCTTGAGTTAGCGGAGACAGTTTCTTGAGTAAGAGAATACTGCTTCTCAGAGTTTGCCACTAGGCTCAGCAGCTCTGCTGAGCCTAGTCAGCAGGTCTGCCGACTGCAGTCAGCACATCTGCTGACTATAGTGACAACACCTTATTGTTGTACAATAACACACCTTATAGTTGTACAACTTTACACCCTATAGTTGTACAACCTTACACCCTATAGTCGTACAACCTTACACCCTATAGTCGTACAACCTTACACCTTGTAGTTGTACAACAACAAAATCTTAGTAGAACAACTATGGCAGCAAACGCCTCAAATACATTAGCCATAGTCGTAGAATTCCAAATTAGAAGAATTCTACTTATAAATTTTGTGAAGTCCATCAGCTGATTGTAATTCCATAATCACATCATCAACAATATACAAATCACTCATTAGATAGAGCAAAGAACGTTCATCATGGAGTAGTTCGTTGGTCTTACTCATTTGAAAAATATCAAACGCTCTTTCAGGAGAAATATCCAACCGCTTTGCCAACAAAGAGCATATTCTGCCTATCTTCATCCAAAGCTGTGAATCTCTTAACATGACTTTACCTCCTTTCTAGCTAAATCGTTTAACGGCTCCGCAGATATGAAATGTAAGCTATCATCAAGTATATTTTGAGAGATAATACATATTTGATTATTCGGTTGATGCTCTGACAATCGTTTCAAAGCATATTCCATAGAAATATCCCCATTTAAATAATCTTCTATCGTTGTAATGACTCGGTCATCGGCAATACCACCTTCAACGTAATCATATTCTCTCCAAGGCTTCTCCCCAGCCCTACTTCTTACAATAAATTTGAGCCACTCATTATCGTAAGCCGTGAATATTTTGCAACGAGCATTTTGCTTAATGTACTTTTCGTCTAGTTCATAAATATTTAGCCATTGTGGTAAGCCCAAGTTCACAACTCTTTTTGCCCAATTGATAGCTTGCTCACGAATGTCAGTAACATAAAATCCCTTACCGAAATCGAGATTGTCTCGTCCGATATGACAAAGTGGGAATTCCACTATTCGCGTTGCACCATGAAAAACCGTACGCATAACTATTAATTATTTGCTGTTTCCAGACGACGAAGAGCAGTTTGCAAAGCTGCAACAACATATTCTTTACTCTGTGTATGAAGGGCATCAAGCCTTGTGGTAAGACCATGTATCAATCCAACCTTTTTCATCCGCAAGTACATTTCTTGCCTACTGCACCCTTCTGCCTTTGCAGTAAGATCGATGCACATCGTTGCAAAAGCCAATGCCTGTTGAGTTTCTGCTGTACCCATAATATTTATGTTTTATATTAAACGATGATGCAAAGATACTACTTTCTTTTGGAAATACGTTTTTTATCGGCAACTTTTTTAAAGAAAAAACGATTTTTCTTTGATCTTCTGATTTAACAGAGGATAGACTGACCTTCTTTCAAGAGATAGAAAAGCATTGCCTCCTAAGCACAGCCGTCAGTTTATAGTTTCTTAAGTAAGAAAATATAGCTTCTCGAAGATTGTCACTAGGCTCAGCAGCTCTGCTGACTATAACAGAAACACCTATAATCGCACGACAACAATTCTCTTGTGATACAACATCATCAACATTATATAAGAGAATAAGGAACGTTCTTCATAGAACTATCTTTTGACATTTAAAGATAAGCAAGAGGGCTGTGCAGACAAACTTAAAAAGAACAGAAGCAAGGCAAAAAGAAAATTTTTCCTATAAATTTCTGGGTTTTATTTTGCTATTTCAAGAATTATCCTTACCTTTGCAGTTGGAATCGAATCACACTATTGTGAGGACTTCCATATTTTTGATGGTTAAATTAGCGTTTGCTATTCGGTCATGCAAATTGGAACGTAGGAAATTTCAAAAAGAGCATTAGAAACGACAGATAGTGAACGTCCGCTATATCGTGGGCGTTACTTGTTGTTCTAATCAGCTTTTCCTACGGCTGCAATTTGGACAAGTTTCGTCCACGTGTTTGTATCCGTAGGTTATGTAGAACGATGGCTTCGCAATCTATCCAGTCAACTAATTTAATAACATTAAAAGCTTAGCTATCGGCATAACGGGCAAATTTTATGAAAAAGTTACATTTTTCTCTTTTGGCGATTCTTTTCGCCTTGTTTGCAATGGTGTCTTTCACTGCTTGTTCTTCAGATGACGAAGACACGCCTTCCACAGAAGATATCCAGACATACATCATTGGAATGTGGCAACCTACACATGTAACAGGCTATGACTGGGATGAAAATGACAAGCCTGCTAAAGTAGATCAGGACATAAACATTGATGATGCTATCTCTTTCGAATTCAAGCAAGGTGGCACTTTCAATGAGTATATTTGGACTGGAAACAAATGGAAAATAGAGTGTTCCGGAGAAGCCTATACTATCTCAGGCAACAAATTAACGACATACGAAGAAGATGGCACCAACGTTTTAGATGTTTATACCATACAGAGTATTAATTCGACAACTATGGTTTTAAAATACAATCTGGATGGCAACGCCTCATATCCTAGTACTATCACATTCAAGAAGATTAAATAATCAAAAGATTGCATCATAAATGGCAGAAAGTTGAGTATGTACCTCAACTTTCTGCCATTTTCTTTTGCATATTCAAGAAATAGCTGTACCTTTGCCTTTACAATAAAGTACCATCATGAAACAACCCGGAAAGAAATATAACGATGAAGACAATATGCTCGTCAACGACTTGCGCTCCATCGTCAGCAAGGCTCGCAGCAAAGCATTTGCTGCCGTCAATTATTCTCTGGTGGAAAGAAACTGGAGAATTGGACAACGTATTGTGGAAGAAGAACAGAACGGAGCATCACGTGCTGAATACGGAAAGCATGTGATAGAGGTCGCTTCGGCTGCTCTTACAGAGGAATTCATGAAGGGGTTCTCTGAGACAAACATAAGAACCTTCAGAAAGTTTTTCCTGATTTTCAACGACTTAGAGATTCAGCAGACACTGTCTGCTGAATCTAATCTACCAAAACATCAGACACTGTCTGATGAATCTTCTTTGCTACCCCAAAAAGGTCAGACACAGTCTGCCCAATTTGAGTTACGCCTTCTTCCTTGGTCTCATTACGAGCGACTTATACGAGTAGAAGACAAAAAGGCTCGTGAATGGTATGCAAAGGAGGCATTCGAGCAAGGTTGGAGTTTCAGAACCTTGAACCGCAATATCAACACCTTATATTATGAACGTCTTCTTATGTCAAAGAAGAAGCAGCCAGTCGTTAACGAGATGCAAGACAAGACAAAGGCTTATCAGCAAGACAAACTCGAATACATCAAATCACCAGTTGTCTTGGAATTTCTTGGATTGCCAAAAGACACATCCCTCGCTGAATCAAAACTGGAGACTGCCATCATCAACAACCTAGAGAAATTCTTGATGGAAATGGGAAAGGGATATGCGCTTGTGGCTCGCCAGCAACATATCCGAACCGAGGAAAACGACTACTACATCGATTTGGTGTTTTACAATTACCTTATCAAATCTTTTATCTTGGTCGACTTGAAGGTAAATCGCATCACCTACCAGGATGTAGGACAAATGGACATGTATCTCCAGATGTACGATAAGATGAAAAAAGGACCAGACGACAACCCTACAATCGGCATCATCCTTTGCACCGAAACAGATTCGGATGTGGCACGATACTCTACCCTCGCAAAAAACGACCAGATGTTCGCTGCAAAATACAAGCTTTACCTGCCAGACAAGGAAGACTTGAGAAGAGAAATCGAACGACAGAAAGAACTGTATCTAATGGCTCATCCTAAAGAAAACGATAAAGAGTAATTCTTCTGGATGTATCAGAATAATTAGAAGGAACCATTACAAAAAGGTCAGGCGCTGCCTGACCTTTTTAAATCTCATTTTCCGTATAACTATCCATTTATCTATAAAATCATCACTTTTTCTTGCATAAAGTTTGCAATTTCCGATATTTATGCTTACCTTTGCCGTTGTTAAGAGGAAACTCGTAACACATTACAAAATATCTTATCATAAAAATAAGAAAGGAAATAGCGAATGGAACTGAAAGAGACTTTCCAAGAAGTGAAGGCAGCTAGCAAGACTCTGGGCTTGCTGACCGATGAACAACGTAACGAAGTGCTAAAGGCGGTGGCTGATACCATCATCGCTGAGACTCCTGCGCTTCTCAAAGCGAATGCAGAAGACTTGGCGAAGATGGACAAGGCGAACCCGCTCTACGACCGATTGCAACTCACAGAGCAGCGACTCCAGGATATTGCTTCGGATATGAGACACGTAAGTACCCTGCCCTCACCGCTCGGAAGAGTTCTCAAAGACAAAACACTCGAAAATGGTTTGCATCTGCAGCGAGTTGCCGTTCCATTCGGAGTTATCGGTATGATTTATGAAGCCCGTCCTAATGTGACTTACGATGTTTTCTCACTCTGTTTCAAGAGTGGAAATGCGTGCGTACTGAAAGGTGGAAAGGATGCAAACGCCTCAAACTCAGCGGGTGTCGAACTTATCCACAGGGTGTTGATAACTTTCGGTATTGACCCGAATGTCGTTACGCTCCTCCCTGCTACCCATGAGGCTACCGGCGAAATGCTGAATGCCGTGGGCTATATCGACCTCTGTATTCCTCGTGGTGGAAAGAAGCTTATCAACTTCGTCCGTGATACTGCCAAAGTGCCGGTTATCGAAACCGGAGCCGGCGTGGTACATTGTTACTTCGACAAGGATGGAGACCTGGAGATGGGCAAGCGCATCATCACCAATGCCAAGTGCCGAAGAGTAAGCGTATGCAATGCGCTCGACTGTCTGCTGATTCACGAAAGCAGATTAAGCGACCTACCAACTCTCTGCGAAGGTCTCGCAGAAAAACAAACCAAGATTCATGCAGATGCCAAGGCTTACGAAGCTTTAAAGGGACACTATCCTGACACCTTATTATATAAGGCAGAGGAAAGCGAAGCGAAGATGAAGGAAACAGATACTAACGTGAAGAGCATCTGGAACACCGAATGGCTCAGCATGCAAATGGGCATCAAAACCGTAGCTTCGGAAGATGAGGCGCTCGACCATATCGCCACCTATGGAAGCGGACATAGCGAGAGCATTGTTTCCAACGATGAAACTGCCCAGAAGAAATTCCAGGCAATGGTAGATGCAGCCTGCGTTTATGTAAACGCTCCTACCAGTTTTACCGATGGCGCACAGTTCGGATTGGGCGCAGAAATTGGTATCAGTACCCAGAAGCTTGGAGCCCGCGGACCAATGGCGCTAGAAGAAATTACCACCTACAAGTGGCTGATTACAGGAAATGGACAAACAAGGAAGTGAAGAGTGAAGAATTCAATAGCTTTATATCAGAAATAACAAATAAAAAACGAAATAACAATGAAGACATTCTTTAATGTTGAAGACCTTGGCGACTTGAAAGCAGCGCTCGCTGAGGCACAGGAAGTAAAAGCAAACCGTTTCGGTTATCAGGAGTTGGGCAAGAACAAAACCTTGCTGATGATATTCTTCAATAACAGCCTCCGTACCCGTTTGAGTACACAGAAGGCAGCGATGAACCTGGGCATGAATGTTATCGTGCTCGATGTTAATGCCGGTGCATGGAAACTGGAGACAGAGCGTGGCGTTATCATGGATGGCGACAAGAGCGAGCACCTGCTTGAGGCAATCCCAGTGATGGGTAGCTTCTGCGACCTTATCGGTGTGCGCAGCTTTGCCGGTTTGAAAGACCGTGACTACGATTATGCCGAGACCATCGTCAACCAGTTCGTAAAGTACAGCGGTCGCCCAGTCTTCGCTATGGAGACTGCTACCGTTCACCCTCTCCAGGCATTTGCCGACCTCATCACCATCGAGGAGCATAAGAAGGTGGCTCGTCCTAAGGTAGTCCTGACCTGGGCTCCTCATTGCCGTGCCTTGCCTCAAGCTGTACCAAACTCATTCGCCCAGTGGATGAATGCAGCCGATGTAGATTTCGTGGTTACTCATCCAGAGGGCTATGAACTCGACCCTAAGTTCGTGGGCAATGCCAAGGTGGAGTACGACCAGAAGAAGGCGCTGGAAGGTGCAGACTTCGTTTACGCCAAGAACTGGAGCTGTCCGGGCGTGAAAGACCCAGCACAGTATGGTGAGATATTGAGCAAGGATATGAGCTGGACCATCGACGAGGAGCACATGAGCTGGACCAATGACGGTTGCTTCATGCACTGTCTGCCAGTACGCCGCGGACTGATTGTTACCGATGATGTCATCGAGAGCAAGAACAGCCTGGTGATTCCAGAGGCAGCCAACCGTGAGATTTCAGCCGAGGTTGTCATCAAGCGCATGCTTGAATCACTCTAAAGCAGGATATAAGAAAGAGATTGAGGGTGTGTCATAAGTTCATGACGCACCCTCTTTTTCGCTCTACTCAACATCATCCTATCCCCTTTTCTCGGTATTTTTATCTTTTCATCCGATTTATATTCTTTTATCTCAGATATTATCCGTACCTTTGCTACCGAAAAAAGAAGAACAAGATGGACAAATACATAATATTATCACCAGAAGCCAAGGGGACGTTCAATGACCGTCTCAATTTTCTGTATCTGAAACTAGGTAACTATCTCGACACCGAGAAACTGGAAAATCGTACTTTGCAATATTGTAAAGTATTCCTCAGCGACGCCCAAAACCAGACTCAGGATTTAGAAGAGTCACTCCTTTATCAGGAGTATCTTAAGGATACCCATCTTACGGTTGTGGAGCAACCTCCGCTCAACGGGAGCAAGATTTCACTTCTTATCAAGACCACAGACGATAAGACCCCTATCCTGTTCCACAGTCTCCGACTGACTGAAGAAGAAGCGAAGGGAAAGGATTCATACGAACAGACCCGAATGCTATTCGACAAATACCTGCAACTTATCGCCGGTACAGATATGACGATGGAGCGCAACCTGGTAAGAACATGGATATACGTAACTCATATCGATGTAAACTATCAGGGAGTAGTAGAAGCGCGCAATGATGTTTTCGACCAGCAAGGTCTGACGGCAGAGACCCATTATATAGCCAGTACGGGCATCGGCGGAGCAACATCCGTACGTCATGCATCTGTAGCTATCGACTTTCTGACCGTTCCCGGCATCAAGGAAGAAGACAAAAAATATCTCCAGGCACTCAACCATCTGAATCCTACTCACGAATACGGAGTAGCCTTTGAACGGGGCACCAGCCTTTCTCTGCCCCAGAAGAAACAATATTTCATATCAGGAACAGCCAGCATAGACAAGCATGGAGCGGTTGTATACGAAGGCGATATTATAAGACAAACCGGCAGATTGCTCGAGAACATCGGTGCTTTATTGAAGGATGGCGATGCGATGATGAACGATATCCAATACTTTATCATCTACCTGCGCGATATCTCAGACTATCATACCATAGAGCAACTGATGAATCAGTTTTACCCTCAGATACCACATATCATAGTAGAGGCAAGAGTATGCAGACCGGGTTGGCTGATAGAAATGGAATGCATTGCAGAAAAGCAATCATAGAAATAAATGCTGATAAATGCAGAAATTTACTTTCAAAGAGTAAGTTTCTGCATTTTTTATGATTCATTCTAATATATTTTTACTACCTTTGCAAAAACAAAAACTTATAAACCGACAAAAATGAGTGAACAGCAAACAAGCCAATCTAATTTTGGCATATATTCGTTATATGTATTGGGAGCCATCGCATGCTTTGTGTTCTTCCAATTCTTCTATCCCTACCATCTGTTTTATCAGGAGCAGAACCAACTTTTTCTGTCATCATGGGATTATCTGACTACTTATCTGGACAAACCGGGATGGCTGGCCTGTCTGGCAGGCGATTTTCTGACCCAGTTTTATTATTTCCGCTATGCCGGTCCTATCATCCTTACCCTCTGTATTCTTATTTCGGGATATAATGTAAAATGCGCAGTAAGAGATGCAGACATCCAAGGGAAAAAGACGGCACATATCGTAGCCTTCATCATGATGATCCTATTGGTATGTTTCAGTTTTCACTACGACTACCGGCTTTGCAGCATTCTGGCAATAGCAGGTGGTGCCAGTGTGTTCCGTGTCAGCACCAAGCTGCTCACTTCCACCCGAATGTTTCTCAAGAAGATAGAGAAGATGGACGACAATCCTTCTGCCGCAGCAGGTTTGGGAGCAGCGCATTGGATTACCGCCTTCAGCATCATTGTTTCCGTATTCGTATGCCACTGGTTCTTTGGAAATGGAGTATGGATCTACGGAGCGCTGGTATTTACAGGCTGTCTTTCCCACATCAAGAAAGTGGGAACCTACTATCGCCTGGCTGCCCTCGTGATTCCTTTCTTCCTGCTGATGCTGTCCAAGCGACTCTACTTCTGCGACTTCCAAACCCTTTATACCTATCCGGGTATCGGAAAACTGGTAAAACCGCAAATGGATTTGGAGAAAACATTCGCTGTAGACTGTGAATATTACTTCGGTAATTATAATAAGGTTATCAACATCGTAGAAAAGACGGAAAATCCAGACCAATACATGAAGTTCTACTATAACCTCGTGATGGCGCAAAACGGATATCTTCCAGACAACCTACTGGGATTCCAGAGCAACAACCTAGGTACATTCGAGAAACTGGGACCAGACACCCCAACCCTCACCATTAAGACCCTGAACGAACTGTATTGGGTTCTGGGCGACATGACTTTCTGCGAACGTGCCACAATGCTTGCCAATGTCTGCTCTCCGAATAACCGGAATATCAGAATGGTAAAGCGACTTGCCGAAATCAATCTGGTGAAGGGCGACTACGCTGCAACCCGCAAATATCTCCGTATCCTGCAAAAAACCTTCGTATGGAGCAGATGGGCAAACCGTGCTTTCTCATCACTTGGCAGAAAAGCAACAACTGATGAAAAAGCCCTCTTGCAACAATACATAGAAAAGCGCCCGTTCATCAACCGGAAGGATACGCTACGACTGAACGAGAATTGCCACACCATCATGTGCGAACTGGCAGAAAGTAATCCAAACAACAAAATCGCCATCGACTACATGCTCTGTAGCGATCTCCTCCTGAAAGACATGGAAACCTTCAAACGGGATTATGATACTTATTATCTCAAACAGAAAAACGTTTCCTACGAACGCCTGTATCAGGAGGCTCTCATGATTTATCTGGCGGGAACCAAGGCTAAGCCGGAAGAATGGGCAAAATATATCAAGCGTCAAGATATTCTGAAACGTTTCTATCAGTATAATGAAGAACGGGGCAACCAGGCATTCAGCGATACCTACTGGTATTACTTCGACAAGGCAGAGGTGCCTAAGTTGAACATCAACTGAGGAAATAATTGACGCAAACTGTTTATTAAAGAAGAAAAATGAAATACAAGAATATCCTATACATTGCCATGGCGGGCATACTGCTGCTCGCCTCATGTGCCCAGACTCACGAGAATGCTGAGCAGGTAGACCATCTGCCCAACATGTATCCCGACTATGCCGATGTAACGATTCCGGTCAATATCGCTCCTCTCAACTTCGAGATACGCGACAAGAACCTTACCAACATCGAAACCACACTCACGATTGAGGGAGCGGATGCCAACGATGCAGCCAACACTCTTACTGCCACCAGCAACAGCCAGAATCTGAAATTTGATATGGACGACTGGAAGGCTTTCCTGCAAAAGGCTGTGGGCAAGAATATCAAGGTTCAGATATATTCAAAGAGCAATGAGGGAGAATGGACGGCGTTCAAACCCTTCACCTGGCAGGTAGTGGGCGACAGTCTGGATGCTTATCTCACCTACCGACTGATAGAACCCGATTACGAAGTATGGAACAAGATACAGATTAAGCAGCGCTGCATAGAGAATTGGCAGGAGAAGATTCTCGCCGACCACAATCTGCAGGAAAACCGCTGTATGAACTGTCATGCTTTTGGCAACCAGGATCCCAACCTCAGTATGGTATATATAAGAGGTGAAGGCGGAGGAGCCATTCTTAACCGCAATGGCAAGCTGCGCAAGCTGAACCTGAAGAACGCCAACATGATTTCTTCAAGTGTATATTACGGTTTCAGTCCTTCGGGCAAATACGTAACCTTCTCTACCAATATCATCATTCCTGCCTTCCATGCCAACGCCGACAAGCGACTGGAAGTATATGATTCGAAGAGCGATGTATATGTTGCCGACCTCGACAACAACCGCATCATCTCATCGCCCCTGACGAGTGACAGCACGAAGTTGGAGACTTTCCCGACCTTCTCGCCTAATGGTGCCTACATATATTATTGTGCAGCCGACCGGAAAGGGTTGAATACGAAGAACCTCAAGGGACTGAAATATTCCCTGGTACGCATTCCTTTCGATGAAGAAAACGGCAAGTTTGGCGAAAAGGTAGATACCCTCTATACAGCCCGTTCCGTTTGTCATCCTAAGATAAGTCCTGACGGCAGATACTGCCTCTTCACCGTTGCCGATTACGGCACCTTCCCTATCTGGCATCCAGAAGCAGATCTCTGCATGTTAGACCTACAGACGGGTAAGATAGACAGCCTCAGCATCGTGAACAGCGACAAGAGCGATACCTATCACAGCTGGTCGCATACCGGCAGATGGTTTGTCTTTGCCAGCAAGCGCGACGACGGACTTTACGGCAAGCCTTACTTCTGCTACGTAGACCGCCAGGGCAAGGCTCACAAGCCTTTCGTTCTTCCGCAGAAGGAACCAACCTTCTACGATGATTGCCTGAAGAGTTTCAACATACCGGAGCTGAGCCGCGGCCCCGTTCCATTCGATGCCATCGATATAGAGAATGTGATGAAGCAAGAAGCAGAAAAGTTCAAATAAAAAAACGAACTTTAGAAAGTAATCCCCCACACGCCCTGAAAGGGCAGAAGCTCCTAGCCCAGGGCATCGCCCTGGGTAATTACGGACGCAAACCTGTCGCCCTGTAAGGGCAAAAGCTTTAAAACGCCAATATTTTGACAAAGCTTTTGCCCTTACAGGGCGCATTGCATAATCTCTATATTACCCAGGGCGATGCCCTGGGCTAGGAGCTTTTGGGCCTTCAGCCCGTACATAAACCACTTATAAATTCTGCTATCTAACCTTCGTCGGAATTCTCTTATCACTCATGATTTCATTTCCTGCCGCACGGGCATCCAGTTCTACAGGCTTCGATGTGAAATCAGGGGTATTATAGGAATCCAGCAACTCATCGTAGTACTTCTTCGGATTGCGCTGTGGCAGCAGGAACGGCTTGCTTACATTGCCCTTATCATCAATGCAGGCAAGGTAAAGACGGGTATAGAGTCCGTCGCCACGGCGGGATGTAAAGACAAACCAATGTGAATCCTTGCTCCAGTTGTGCCAACTGTCCGTATTCTTACTATTGGCTGCAGCCAGAGGCTTAGCCTGACCTGTCTTCAAATCCAGCAACCAGTTATCCGCTTCCTTATGCCAGATAGGGAAGCAGCCATAATCACTCATCGTAAACATGATGTACTTGCCATCATACGAAGGACGAGGATGGGTGGCACTCTTCCCCAGTTCACGGGCATTGAAGATGGTATCCACCTTGTTGCCAAACTTACCCGTAGCGGCATCGAAACCTATCTTGCAGATATTATACTTGATATCCTTGTAACCGCTTGGGATAGGCTCTGCGGTAGAAGAGCAGAAGTAGAGCGTCTTGCCATCAGGCGAGAATACCGGATAAGTCTCGTAATGGTCTTTCGTCATCAGGAGAGAATCCAATATCAGTTCATGGGTTGCAGGCTGATAAACGAAGACATCCGATGCCTGGTCGAAGACTTCAATTCGCTCATCCTTCACGGCATGGAAACTCTGATGGGTGGTATTGGTGCTATAAGCGCAATACTTGCCCGATGGATGCCAGTAAGGATAAACCATCGAACCCTTCAGGGAATCGTTCTTAGCCTTCAGCCACTCCCGCTTGCCGTTCTGAGAAACCAAGGTAGCACCATGGTCGCCACGGACATGGAAGGTAAACTGATCGGGATTGGTTCTGTTTGCCGTATGACAGTTGAGACAGGCACCCGGTGCTGCCGTATTCTCAAGGATTGCCGTTTCCTCAAAGTTACTCAAGTTGCGCTGAGAAATGCCCAACTTGCCATACACCTCATAACCAGGGGCAATACGACGATAAGTCAAGCCCCAGTCGTTCAGCTCGTAGGGGCTGACATATATATCGAAGTCCTGATACTTGAACCTTTCACCATTTTTCAATACAAACACAGAGACGGTGAGTTTTCCGCCCTTATTTTTTCTCAAGAAGTCGTGCCACTCCTCTACATCAAAGTCCGCATACTCTTTTCCGAAAGAAGAGATTTCCTCGATGGTCTTCGATCCTGCCACACTCACTAACATTTCATCTACATCGTCATCCGTCATATTGAAATTAAGCGGAGCGATGTTGACAGGAACTGTAACCCCGATGTAATCAGGGAAGATTTCAGGCAATTGTTTGATTTCTTTTGCCTCACTCCATGGTGAAGGATAGCAACAGGAATCGAGAGTAGCCATCCCCATCACAACCAACAGGACACACAACAGATATTTGATTGTTTTCATATCATTCCAGTATTATCATTCTACATTCTAATAAACCTCTTTCATACCCTCCTTCTTTCTGGCAGCCTCATCAGCCCCCTGCACCATCACATAGTACCAGGCATTGGATACATACGGCTGCTGACTGAGTTGAGGATCCTTCGGATTCTGCATATAGAGCTGAATGAAGTTGAGCGTATTGTTCACGTTCTGTGCATCCACGCTATACGGGATGGTACGTGGATCGCTATGTGTCTTCATCCAGTTGCCGATGAGAATCTCCTGGAAGGTACGTGGAATATGGTCGTAACCCACGAATCTGCCCAGCGGATAATACTGCATGAACTTCTCCATATCGCGCTGCAGGAGTTCGTAGCACATCAGATATTCGTATGCCATCTTGTTATGGTTATCGTTCAGGAAGAGCAAACCCAACATCTGGTCCATCTCCCGGTCGCTGAAGAGGAAGTCCTGCTTCTTCTCACGATACTTTCTCAACTTTCCATAAACGGGATGCCGGTTGATAGCCTTCTCATTACCCAGCAGCGCCATGGTCTGGTTAGCCCAGTTTCGATAGAAGAGCGTCTTCTGCAGTCGGCGGAGCAGCTTGGCTGCTACCTTGTAATTGCCGTTGATGATTTCGCACTCTATAATCCTGCGGGTCAAGCGGGCACTCTTGTGATAATTCGGTATCGCCTCCTGCGCCTCGAACATATAACGTTCGGCATCATTCACCATTCCCAGACGGAAGAAGATTTCTGCAGTAGATACCGGCGAAATCATATCGCGGGTAAAGGTCGGGAACAAGCCCTCGCCTCCATTCTGATAGAACTCGAAAAGACGGTCGGCAAGAACACCCTTCTGACTCAAGGCAAGATTCACACACGATACACTGAGCGGTGTGGTTGCCTGCTTCTTCTCTGCCTTCTCAATAATCTTATCCCACTGTTCGGTGCGAACCAGGAAATCATAATCTATCAGGTCGTAGGTCATCTCATCAAAAGATGCCTTGATGCCGAACCATGAAGCCACTATCACCAATACATAGCTCAATACTATGACCACTTTGGATTGCTGCAACTTCTGCAAGGATTTCCGGTGGCATGGAATCATCCCCAGGAAAGGAATCACAACAGCCCATACCATTACAACAAAAGGCAACGGAGATATGGTACCCGGATAGCGATAATAATTAAGTCCGGCAAAGATGCGATACAAAGGATATTGCAAAGTCTGCGTGGTCAATAATATCCAGGCGATAGTAAGAATAAGAATGCCGGCAGAATAGCCTATTCCGGAAAAAACATTTCCCTTCTGCTTGGCATTCATCAGCGTATCGCCTATCATCAGGACTACATAAACGAATACCACCGGACCCAGAAACCAATAAACCAATGCCGTGCTAACCAGTTCGAACACCACCTTTACCAACCGGTTGTGGAATCGGTTATGAATCCATCCTATTACTAAGGCTCCGAAAAGTGCAACTACAAAAGAGAGCAACACATTCTGGTCGCCCATGGCACACCATAAGGCGATACTTGGAAGGAAACTCAGGAGATAACCCGGGAAATCATGCCTTGCTCCATATTGTTTCATCAGTCCCCATACGGCAGCCTGAATGCCCATCAGCAGCAAAGCGATGATGGCACCGCCCAATACAGGCATATAATAGAACTGTACCAGAAACTCACTGATATAGTCAGCCAATCCTCCCGGCAGTACAATGCGCTCCAGGAAATAGCCGGTATCAAAGAGAAACATCTGATACTGTTCCTGAAAGCAGAGTTCGCCTACGTATGGCACTGCCCAAAATATCACAACCGCCACACCGAAGAGCAGCGACAGCAGCGGTTTCCAAGTTTTTATCATCAAATTCTTCATGATTCTCCAATCTAAATTTTTATTCGTTTATTCTCTCACAGTCACTTTCGGACGATCATCCGAAAAGATCTGATTGCGGGTTTCCTTTATATCCAGTTCCACCTTAGTCTTTGTGAAATCCGGTACATTATAGGCATCAAACAGCCCATGATAATATTTCCACGGATTGCGCTGCGGAAGAAGGAAAGGTTTGGTTGCCTTACCCTTATCATCGATACTCGATATGTAGAGACGGGTATAGTTTCCGTTACCACGCTTGCTGACGAAGACAAACCAATGCGAGTTGCTGCTCCAGTTATGATAGCTTTCGCTCATCTTACTGTTCACCGCTGTCAGCGGATAAGTCTGCCGGGTCTTCAGGTTCATCATCCACAGATCAGCATCAGGTTGCACGATAGGGAAATTGCTTCTGCTGCATCGTGTATACATCAGCCATTTTCCATCATACGACGGACGAGCCAAGACGTAACTCATATTTGTCTTCGGACCATTCAGCAGCGTATCCACTTTTTCTCCTAACTTCCCCGTTCTGGCATCGAAAGGAATACTTACCAGCGAGCACTTCACTTTCAGATACTCAGCCGGTACACGGCAAGCTTTCGAAGTACTATAATATAAGGTATTGCCATCTGCACTGAAAGCAGGGAATATCTCCAGCCAATCGGGAGTCATCTGTTTCTGGTCTGTTACCAGCTGATTGTTACGCGTATCCAGTATCACGATATTACTGAAGTCGTGATAAACTTCTATCGGCTTGTAAGTTCCCACGAAGAAACACTGGTGAACGGCATTGGCAGCATAAGCCACATAATTGCCTTCCGGATGCCAGTAGGCATAGCTTCCGGCAGCCTTGGTAGAATCGGTCTTGGTATCTATCCATTGCTGCTTGCCATCCTTCATAATCAGGGTACCTCCACCCTCACCACGTATCTGGCAGGTCAGTTGTCGGGCATCAGTACGATTGGCTGTATGGCAATTGAAACATCTTCCCGGCAAGGCGGTTTCTGTCATGATAGCCGTTTCATCAAAGGTATGGATATCGCGCTGATAGATGCCGATGTTGCCACCCACTTCGTAGCCGGGAGCGATACGGCGATAGGTCAAACCGTAATCATCCAACCGATAAGGACTCACCATCATCTGGAAATCCTGATATTGCTTCCACTTGCCATCCTTACGGGTACAGATGGTAAAAGAGATGCTGCCACCGACGTTCTGCTCAGTAAGCTGATGCCAGTCTTCCACATCGAAGTCAGCCCATTCACCACAGACATGCAGTTCTCCGCCCTTGCTTCCTTTTGCCACGACATCCACCACATCTACGGTATCACCTTTGATATTGAAGTTCATCGGAGCAATATCAGCAGGAATGGTCACCCCAATATAGTCTGGATAGATACTAGGCTTACGATTCACCATGGTAGGATTCTCAACCGATGGAGTACATGCGGTTATCCCCATCCATACGGCGATGAAAGCATAAATTATCTTTTTCATTCTTCGCCTCCTTTCTGTTTACTCATCATTCGTTTTACGTATTCTGCGTATGGCGAACCCGGCACATTACCTTGATTCTGTATGCACTTCACAGCATCCTGATAACCCACAGGCATCTGCATATAGCCACCATATTGCTGTACCCAACTGCCATAACGCATGAATCCCTGGATATCTCCCTTCAAGAGCATCTGCCCCATGAAATAGTCGAGCGCCATTTTGTTATCCGGATTGTTGATGAAGAGCAATCCCATCATCTTGTCAATCTCATCATAACTATAAATCATCTCCGTCTTGAAACGCATTCTTCTAGCCCTTCCCAAATCAGAATCATGACTGATAGCCGTATCATTGCCCAGCATCGCTTCCATCTTCACAGCCCAGTCATGATAGAAGAGCGACTGTTTCAAGAGATCGATATTCTTACGTGCAACGGCATACTTACCATTCACAATCTGACATTCGGTAATGCGCTTCATCAATCTGCCACTCATCTTTCCATTTAGGATGGAAGCCTGCAAATCGCTGGCATAGCGAAGAGAAGAGTTCACGAGACCCAGACGCCAAAAGGCTTCCATCGTAGGATACATCGACATATTATCGCGGGTACGGGGAGCCAGCAAGGCATCTTCCCCACTCTGATAGAAAGAAAACATGCGGTCGGCAAGCTGACGGGTCTGAGCAAGAGCAAGATTTACGCAGTTACTGGTATAGAACACCTGTACCTGATTCTCCTGCGCATCATTGATGATATCTTCCCACTTCCCGTTACGCACCTGTTCGTTCAGCTTGAGCAAAGCATAGAGGTCCTTGTCATATCCCCATTTCTGACCCGGATACCGCATAGGCACGCGATAATAGTTGATACCTGTCATCACAGACATCAATGGATATTGAACCAGAAGGGTACTATAGCAAATCAGCTGGATAGCCAGGAGATAGAGAATAGACAAAAGATAGGTAATCGAAACGGAAGGGAGTTTGCCTTTCTTTACTTGTATCAGGAAAGAAGCCACACGGAGGAAGACATAAAGCCAGGTTGCCCCGCCTCCAATCAGCCAGAATATGACGGGTATCAGAAGTACATCTGCCCATGCTATCCTTGCTCCCCATCTTCTGGTAGCAAGATTCATCAACCATGCTGACAGCAGGGCTAAGGTCAGAGCTACCGGAAAAGACAGGAGCACTTCAATATCTCCCATCACTTCCAGCAACAGGATAGAAGGAAGAAGAGCTATGAGCATTCCATACCACTTCAACGGCTTGGCTGTATAACTTCTGATTACCTGATAGGTAAGCGACAGAAAAGCCACGAAGAGAAAAGCCAGAATGGCAGCACCCAAAACTGGAACATAATAGAACTGTACCAGGAACTCGCTGATATAATCAGCCAAACCACCTGCCACACTCAGGTCATGCCAAAAGTAGTCGGCAGACCAGAGAAAGAGCTGGTTCTGCTCTTGGTAACATAAGGCTTGTGGATAACCACAATACCAAAAAAGGAAGATGCATAAGCCGAACAATGCGACCAGAGTCATTTTCCCATATCTAGAAATGAACTTTTTCATGTACTCAATAGATTAGTCCGGATACCCATTTTTATCAACATCTTCTACAGCAGGCAACCTACTTGGCAGAAGGATACATGTTCTGAAGAAAATCCTTAAACACTCCAGCAGGCTGACGCTTGAGGAAGGCGATGTTATATTCCTTCAACTGGTTCTGTATCTCCTTACCCTTGGTCATCAGCAACTGGTCAGAGCCTTCCTGACGGGCCTGCATACGAAGCTGGTTGTAGGCTCTGTTAAACTTCATCATCTGATCTTTCCATACCTGAAGAGAATCGTTCTGAGGTGTTCCCCCGGAAATACTGTTGGCACCGACCGTAACTTTGATATCACCCGGTTCGGAAACAACCAGCAAGTCCTGAACCCCATCACGATAGTGATAATCTACGCGAATCACCTTCATCTCTGTAGTATCGGCAACAAATTCAAATTTGCCGTCCTTGATGACAACAGAGTCTACATGAGCAGCATCCTGCAGTCCGAACATAGGCACAAGGAAAATCTTCTTGCCATCCCATCGGTTCGATTCCATCGTACCATGGATACGGCAATTTCCCTTTTCGGCAGACTTACAACCTGCCATTACTACCATACTCGTAACGGTCATCAGAGCGATAACCATCAATAAAATCAATTTCTTCATTATACTCTTAGGTTTAATGTTTATCATCGTTGTTTACTTACAGTTCCATATTGGTTTATGGACTTGTATCAGAAGTTTCTCTATTCACATACAAAAGTACAATAAAAACTCGTAAACACCAAATTTTTTCTGCATTTATACAAGATAGTACAGAAGAAAAGCAATAAAAGTCAAATCCTGCTAACCTAATGAAACGAAAAAGCCCCATTCTCTATTTCGCCCCCAACTTGGGGGTGAAGAACCAAAAACTCTTCACTCTTCACCTTATGCCCTGAAACGCCCATAAACAGGGCGTTTCAAGGGGTGAAGAGTTATCAGCGACTCTTCACCCACTCTTCACCACTCTTCACCTAGGCACGAGGTTTCGAGGCTTCGAGGCATAAGAAGAAACTCAAATCCGTCAAACAGAAAGGTGAAGAGTGGTGAAGAGTAGGTGAAGAGTGCCCAAACACTCTTCACCCCTCGGAATACCGATAAACACAGGGGATTCCAGGCGAAAGGTGAAGAGTGAAGAGTATTTCTACATAAGCCTTGTTTTAAAACGAAACAAAGCCATTTGGGATGGCTGTTCTAGGCAAGCAGCCCACTAGCAGCTAAAGCGCCAGTTGGCTGTCTGTGGTTTGCCAGTTAACTGTCTGTATTAAACAGCCTGCTTTTTGCCAATTCACAACAGGTTAAAACAGACAAATAAGAACAGCATTCAGCATATAAAAAAAAAGCCCCGACTGCAGAACGGCAGCCGGGGGGTAGCCTTATTTATTTTTTATTTCATCTACCAATTTTTCAACTTCCTCTAGAGGGAGCATGGTACCATCTGCAACTTGTTGTGGAGAAAGTCCCATAGCAAGTAATCGTTTAGCGGTTTCTATTCTTTCTTCAGCGCGAACTTCTGCAAGACCTTCAGCATGACCTTCCAACATTGCATTTTCCAAGACATCATTCTGGATCATAATGGCATTGACATGCTCATCATAAGCATAACGTTCTGCATTCGACATAGAATCATATCTCAACTTCTCACGTGCCTTCTGCAAACCCAGAGCTTTGGCTTCAGGAGAGATGAAACCATTCTTTAGGTACTCTACCCATTCCTCGATTGGAGATTTAGCCACCTTATTGAATTCGTTTAAGCGAACCAATATATAAGTTGTGCCAATCTCTGAAGTCGATTTACTTACTATTGTATCCTTCTCCTTTGTACTGATGATAAGGTTGTCTTTCGTATGCAAGCCCACAAAATTATTCTGTCCTACATAGATGTAGTCAGAGCCTTTGCCAAGATCAAAGTACAGGATACTGATGGAATATACCTTCTTTACCTCTTTGCAAGTATCGTTCAAATTGACCTGCTCTGAGATAGCCTTGGGCACTCCATAAAACAAACGTTCCAAATAATACAACCTAGTCATGTTTTGTATTTCAACAAGGATGTCTTCTCCGTTGCTATTTTTCGCCTTTATTTCCATACGATAGAACTTGTCGTCCGACAGGAGTTGATTATCTTCGTTTTCCAAAACCTCAACAATCTTAATCGGTTCACCTAAAAACACAGTCAAGAAACCCTCAAGTACTCCAAAGTTTGCCTTTTGGTGAAGTAAGCGAGAGACAGCCCAATCAAATCGAATGCATTTATCTCTTAATTCTGTCATTTCCTATTTTTACTAAACAATTCTGTATGAGAACCGAGCCTTAACAGCTCTATCATATCATCATCAATCCATATCAACAGATAATCATCTTCTATATGGCACTCCCAACAACCTTTATAATTACCTTTAAGAATATGAGCTTTGTATTCTTTCGGAAGAGGCTGTTCCATCATAAGAAGGCGCAAGACTTTGTCTAAGGCAGTAACCTTATCAGGAAAAAGCCTATACTTTTTAAAGTCCTTCTTAAACTTACTTGAATAATGAATCTGTTTCATTCTTTCATTAAATCAGCCATTAAATCATCAACGTTATCAAATACGTCTTTCTTAGCCCATTCTTCACCTCGCTTATATGCTTCTATGTGAGCCTGGGCTTCACGAATAGCCGCTTTCGTTTCTTCATTCGGCTCATACTCCTCTCCTGCCTGACATTTCTTTGTCAAGCGGGCAACATAAGAATTAACCTTAGCCACAAATTCCTCCAGACTATAACCTGCAGGAACGTTATATTGTAAATTAACTGTCTGCATAAAACTAAATTTTAGAACCGCTGCAAATTTACGACTAATTATCGTAACCGCCAAACATTTCGGATAAAATTTCAGCATAGGGCAAAAAGAAAAAGCCCCGACTGTAATCACTACAGCCGAGGCCTAACCTTATTTATATTATAATCACAACGATTGATTCTATTTAAGCGTACTTGAGATTTTTCATACATTACATAAAAAAATCGAAAGAAGAGCGTGTATTTCAAGAAAAAAGCGTATCTTTGCACTCGATATTATTCATACATTACATTAAAAAATCGAATATGGAAATAAAGCGCGACATACATCTCAATCGAATTATTGCCCGAAAAGGCAATGGAATGATAAAAGTCATCACCGGAATACGCCGATGCGGAAAGTCATATTTATTGTTTACCTTATTCACAAATTATCTCAAAAGCCAAGGAGTAGATGAGCAGCATATTATCAAGGTAGACCTGGAAGACCGCCGAAATGCATTCCTAAGAAATCCTGATGCGCTCCTCAAACATATAGACTCTAAGTTTGTAGATAGCCAAATGCACTATATACTGTTAGACGAAGTACAGCTAGTGCCAGAATTCGAGGATGTCTTAAATAGCTATCTCAAAATCACCAACGCAGACGTATATGTTACAGGAAGTAATGCAAAATTCCTCTCTAAAGATGTAATAACACAATTTAGAGGCAGAGGAGATGAAATCAAGATTACACCTCTCAGTTTCCAAGAGTTTACATCAGTAAAAGAAGGAAACCGAGAAGACCTTCTGAACGAATACCTAACATATGGTGGGCTGCCACAAATAGTTACAATGAACGAAACCAACAGAAAGGTAGAGTACCTCAAGAATCTGTTTACCCACACATATCTACGTGATATCAAAGAAAGATATACTATTTTAAAAGACGACGACTTGGAAGAACTCATTACGCTTGTGGCCTCCAACATTGGCAGTTTAACAAACCCTGCGAAACTGGCCAATAGTTTTAAGTCTATCAAGCAGAGCAACTTAAGCCAAGATACCATCAAAAGTTATCTTGATTTGTTGCAAGATGCATTTCTGATAGAGAAATCTGTAAGATATGACATCAAAGGCAAAAAGTATATTAGCACACCCTCCAAATATTATTTCTCAGACTTAGGACTGCGAAATGCACGGCTCAATTTTCGACAAACAGAATTTACGCACCTATTGGAGAACGCCATCTACAATGAGTTAAGACTCAGAGGTCTATCTGTAGATGTTGGTCAAGTTCCAATCAGCAAGACAGATGCAGATGGCAAACGCAAGCAATCTATGCTCGAAGTAGATTTCGTATGCAACCAAGGATTCAAGAGGTACTATATTCAAGTTGCATATGCTTTGCCCACCCAAGACAAAATAGACCAAGAAATGAACTCTCTTCTGAAAATTAAAGATGGATTTACTAAATATGTCATTGTTGGAACTCCAACACCAACATATCAAAATGACGACGGAATCATTATTATGAACGTCTATGATTTCTTGATGAATTCAAATAGTCTCAATATATTATAATTGCTGTGACAGAGCAAAGAAAAGCCCCGACTGTAGAACGACAGCCGAGGCTTTACCTTATAGTTGTTCACCAAGTCTGGATAATAATACTCGTCATCTATCACTATACGTTTTTGACGAGACTCAAAACAGAAGCCTTTACCTAGCTCCAAGATAAATTCTTGCAAATGAGTAATCAAAGCATCCTCTATATCCTGTTCTGTAACGACCTCTTGAGCCCTCAATCCCAAGAATTCAAACGTAAAAGGCTCTCGAATCTGCAGTTCATTAGAATCATGCCCTTTCATACTTGGGAGAGACAACATCTTTTCGGGATTAGTACTAATACCAGCTCGAACATAGAGATTGGTACTTATCTGTCGACGCAACTCACGAACAGACCAAGTACACTTGATGCACTCCTGTTCGTAGAAGTAACGAGCAAGGGGATCGTCTATCGCCATAATCTCACGTATATGACTATAGGATAGCCTTGAAATCAAAATAGCTCCCGGGGTCATAAAATTATGAGACGCTGTCGCACTTTTTCTAGCTATAAACTTGATTCCCTCAGATTTATGCGACGCTGTCGCACAAATTCCTTTATCCTTAATAAAATTCATAGGAGCTAGATTATCTGCCATCTGAGGATAAAGATTATAAAACTTTCGTGCCCATTGGAACAAAGTCACATTTAGACCTTTACGTTCCACCTTTTCCTCCAACTTCTTAAGAAGACGCGAACCATACTCAGCACGGTCTTTACCATGCTGTTCAAACTCCACGATATAATAGCCAATGAGCCAATTGCGCATCGTTTGCATACGATTGATAGCTTTGACGGCACAAGTTTGTGCTGCATCATGAGTACTTTGAATCACATGCGTCAACTCCACGAAAGAGTGTTCTCCATGCTTCCAATCATCAACAGGAAGTTCCATCCCATCATGATTATAAATAATAGAATCTTTTGCCATAGCAGCCAACATTTAAACCATTCCGCAAATGTACGACAAATAATTGAATATACCAAACATTTCGGATAATATTTCAGTATAGGGCAAAAAGAAAAGCCCCGACTGTAATCACTACAGCCGAGGCCTAACCTTATTTATATTATAATCACAACGATTATCATTTTTTGCATTTCTATTTACTAAAGGCAACAGAACCACTATCTAAAAAAGTAACCTTAAAACCTTGATAAGCAGTGAATCCATTAATCTTAGTCTTATAGTCGGAGCCTACACTCACAACTTGGTAATCACCTTTTGGTATAAAATAATACCATTGCTGATAATAAGTGGCACTACCTAAAATCCTATACAAATTACCATCAGAAAGGCGCTTCAAAGAAACGACACCATTTATATAATCTTTACTAGAGTCTACTATAATCTTTGAATAACCAGAAGGTATTGCCTTTTCATAATGCATCGGATATGGTCCATAAGATTTTGCATACTCAACAACTGGAGTGTCAAACTTAGACTCCAAGGTAAAATATCCAACGGAAGGAACATCGAAAGAATCTCCATTTTTCAATTCTCCTTTTGCTGTATTACAACGCTTAACATTACTCATTGATACCACAGTATACTTTCCATTCGGAATAAAATACATATAAGGAGCTCCATTAGATTCCTTGGCTACCAGCACAAAAGTTTCACCTGATGCATCCTTTATCACCATAGAAGGTATTGCAGCACATGAAGTTCCATTAACAAACACAACCTTTGTGCATCCTTCAGGAGTTGGAGTAGAAGTATCAGAGGCTAATATTCTCTGTAATTCACCAGCATTAACGGAAAGTAAATTGCATAACAAGAATAGAAATAAAAATATCTTCTTCATAAAACCTTATATTTAAAGGTGTTGGAATTGGAAAACAACTCCAACACCCATATAATTACTTATTAGGAATCTTCTTGAATGACAAGAACCAACCTTCAGTACCAGATGATGACTGGGCTGCGAGGATAAGTTTATCTCCCGTTGCCTTGATAATCTGATACTTGTAACAACGTGCATTACCATCGTTTGGAAGTACACCCAGCAAAGGAACAGTACCAGAGAATGTCATAGTACCAATATCCCAACCTTGCTGAGAAGGTTCATCGTTAACGGTTACAGTACCTGTTTCACCACGACTCGTCTTGACACCTTCGCTCAAGCTAAGAGAGAACCAAGCATCAGGTAAGCCATCACCAGCTAAGCCCTTACCACTGGCCTGACCTTCCAAATCGGCTCCAGCATTGAAGCCCCACCAAGAAGGCCCCTGGTCGCTTCCCCAGCCACCATTGCCCCAGCACTTATCGGATGAATCATCCCAAGTCCATGTAGAGGTAAGATAATTACCATTGGCATCCTTTCCAAATACTTGGTCAAAGATAGCAGGTAACTTAGTATAGTTATTAACTGTTACGCCTTTACTTGAAGACTTCACAATAGAACCATCTGGGTTAATTGCCTCAACATAGTAATTTGCAGAAGTAACAGGAGGAACCACCTGGGTAGTCAAAGAACCAGTACCTTGAGCAACAAGACCATTATTGTCGGCATTATAAATCTTCACATATCTTGCAGGAGAAATATTGAAAGTAAGGTTATTATTACCATCACTCTCCTGAGTTATAGTAAAACCATTATTCAGTTCCTCTGCACTTATATTTGCACCAGGACCATTATCTTCGCTTGTAGGATCACATGCAGTGAACAATAAAGCCAATAATGGTATCATAAACAATATCTTTTTCATAATTCCATTGTCTTTAAAACATTAAACGAACAAATATTACTCCTTCCAACCATTATACTCACCAGATGCATCAGTATAACCAGCATTCTGCTGAAGCATACCATGATTCAAAGAGATTTGGTTCTCTGGAATCTTAGCAAAGCCGGCAGTTGCATTATAACGAGTAGTATAGCCACCATTCTGAGCTACATTCTTCGATTCTGCACCTGAAGTATAAATTGGCTGATTTGTCTGCTTATCAAGAGCTGCAGCTGCGATGTGCCAACGACGGATATCATTCCAACGGGTACCCTCGAAAGCCAACTCCCAACGACGTTCTTTCTGAAGATCTGCCAAAGAATAAGAAGTATAATAGTTTGCTACTCCTGTTGCACGCTTATGAACTTCATTCATACCAGCCACATTTTCTTCCAGCTCCGACTGCATCAAAAGTACATCGGCATAACGAATCAATACCAGGTCACGGATGTTACCAGTCTGCATATAGTTATCATTCAGCCAACCATCCAATCCATACATAGCCAACTCAAAGACCTCCATATATTCTTTACTATAGGCAGAACCCACAGGTGTCTTACAAGCGACTGGTCCTAACTTCATCTGATAGTAATCAGTTTCCTGGATAAAATCAGCCCAACTTGCACCACCATGCTTATAAGCAGGCATATCGTTGACATTTTTTACAGATGCGTCCTCTCGAACATCCGTATTCTTAGGGTTAGCCACCTTCCAGTCATTAACAAGATTAGGAGCTACAGGACCTGCACCCCAACCCTGACCGAATGGGAATGTATCAGCATAAGGCTGGCCACCACGAACACCGAAGTGAAGAGCATAACCATTACAAGTTCCAATACCCCAACCTTTATTCCAGCTGGCAGTCTTGTTGAACTTAATAGCAAACATAGACTCAGGATTAGCCTGATTATCATCCTCTGCCCACTTTAAGTTCTGTCCCTTTGTATAAGGGAAGTCCTCAACTGTATATTTATTGGTATAAGCCCATAACTCACGGTAGTCTGGAACCAAAGCATAGCCAGCAGACTTGCCATTATTGACACAGTCATCAATCAAATCGCTAACCATCTTCTTTGTCAGAGTGGTACCATTAGGCAAGGCGACCTCTGTCATTGGAGAATAATTTGTACTGGTCAAGTCCTTGATTTCTTCACCATTGCAATAGAAACCTGTATAGAACAACCAAGCACGACCCAACATAGCCTCTGCAGCATACTTGTCAACATGACCATTGGTCAAACGCTGAGCAGGCATTGTTGTTGATGCTTCATAAAGATCCTGAAGAATCTGACCCCAAATCTCGGCTGCAGATGGAGGAGTAGTATTGTCTGGAGCCGTAGATGTAAGGTTCAATGGAACACGACCATACATAGATGCCAACTCATAATAATAGAAAGCACGCAAGAACTTAGCCTCACCCAAAGCCTGAGCTTTAGCCGTAGCCTCCATCTCTACATTTTCCAAAGCCTCAATTAAAGTATTGGCACGGTTGATACCCTGATATCTAGCCTTCCAGAAGTTCTCGGTCATATTGGTACCATAGTTGCAAAGCAAGTCACAAGCCTGCATCAACTTATCATTGAGACCACCACCACCCAGCATATCATCACTGGCAAGAAGAGACCAATACAAGTATGATTCTTGTGGATTCTTGGATATCTCATTCAAATTCTGATATACACCAGCCAAAGTCTGGTTAATCTGCTCAGTAGTCTTAGGGAAGTTGGTTGTATCAGCTTCCTTCATGCTTAAAGAGTCTAAGTCGCAAGACGACATGCTCAAGGCAACAATCGCCGCACTTATATATAATGATATTTTTTTCATTGCAATTTCGCTTTTAGAATTTAACATTAACACCCACCATATAAGTACGTGGCTGTGGATAGTTACCAACATCTACACCAGTAACCCATGCCTCATTACCATTAAGGGACATACCATTTTCTGGATCCATACCCTTATAACCTGTTATTGTAAAGAGGTTCTGAGCAGTGAAGTAGAGACGAAGCTGCTGGAATGGACAATTCTTCCAGATATTCTTGAAGTCATAACCGACTGTCAGGTTCTGCAAACGGAAGTAACTTGCATTCTCAACATAAATATCAGAAACCTGCTGCCAGTTTACACCCGTATTACCTGGGGCAAGAAGTGGATACTTATTAGAAGTACCTTCACCATGCCAGTAGTCATAAACCTCTGTGGTATAGTTTTCGTACTGACCATCGGTAAACTTACGCCAAGAACGAGCTACCTGCTGACCAAAAGCGCCATAAGTAGTAGCGCTCAAGTCGAAGCCCTTATAGCCGATATTGAAAGAGAAGCCCATTGTGACATCAGGATGAGGATCGCCAATATCGGTCTTATCATCCGCATTGACAACACCATCACCATTGACATCAACAAACTTCAAGTCACCAGGCTTGATACCTGTACCCTGAAGAGAGTTAGCGGCATTGCCCTTGCAGTTCTTGTCAAGGTAAGCCTGAACGTCTGCCTCATTCTGCATAACGCCTTCTGTCTTGTAACCATAGAAACATCCAATAGCATGTCCCTTCCACATACGAGCCATATTACCAGTATTCTGAGCCAAGAGATCCTTACCACCCTCAATGAAGTCGGCATCACCCTTAATCTCAGTCACCTCATTCTTATTGATAGCCATATTCCAGTTCAAGCCATAAGTGAAGTCCTTACCCACTTTATCATTCCAATTAAGTGCAAGCTCCACACCCTTGTTCTCTACAGTACCTCCGTTTACCCACTGAGTACTGAAACCAGAAACAGCATTAGCCTGGACATTAATCAAGAGATCTTTGGTCTTCTTACTATACCAGTCTGCAGTAAAGCCCAAGCGACCATGCAAGAAACGGGTATCGATACCAATGTTCAACTGCTCAGAAGTCTCCCAAGACAAATCTGGGTTTGAAAGGCGGTTTGGATAAGCACCTGTAGTATTGCTTGTCTTGTCGTTGAAAGGATAAACACCATACTCACCAAACTCAAAACCAGCACGCCACTGGCTACTTGGCAAATTACAGTTACCATTCTGTCCCCAACCTGCACGAAGTTTCAAGAAGTCCAACCAAGAGGCAGTACTTTCCATAAACTTTTCATTAGAGATTACCCAACCAGCAGATACAGAAGGGAAGTAGCCCCAACGCTTATCTGGAGAGAAGTTAGAAGAACCATCAGCACGGATAATTGCAGTCAACATATACTTCTCATCAAAGTCGTAGTTGACACGAGCAAAGTAAGACAACTTGCTCTCATAACCAGCAGGTTCACCTGTAACGACAGATGCCACAGCATTGCCATCAGCCAAGCTAGGATAAGCATGTGCAAAATCCTTAAAGATAGAACCATTAACTGTCGCATTAACAGTCTCTCCATAGTCTGGTCTAGACTTGTAATACTCCATACCTACCAAAGTATCGAAGTGGTGTAACTTGGCTATATTGAACTTATAATTCAATGTGTTAGTCAACGTCCAATTCCATCCCAAGCCAACATTATCAGACAACTGATCCTTATCACGGCTAGCACCCTGGTCATTCAAACGATATTCAGCCAAATAGCATCTCCATGAATTAGACCACTGCTTATAAGCAATCTGGCCACGATAGGTCAGACCTTCAATAGGTGAAATCTCTGTATAACCTACAGCATTCAAGTTAAAAGACTTGCTCTTATTTGCACCAGACTGGTTATTAAGCATTGAAGCAATAGGGTTGCTTGTATATGAATTGAAAGCAAACCAACCGGCAGAACCAGAGTTCTTCAAATCGTCATACATAAAATAATTACCATCCTTGTTATAAATAGGTACACAAGGATTAGCGCGAAGCATGTCAGAGAGAACATTTGAATATTGGTTACCAATCTGAACACCCTGATTCTGCTTGTGCTGATAGTAAACATTCTCACCGATCTTAATTACATCACGCTTACCTACACGGTAAACAACATGCTCAGAGTTCAAGCGGAAAGTGAAACGGCGGAAATCAGACTTAACGACATTGCCGAGAACACCATCCTGATACTGATAACCTACACCCATAGAGAATTTAGACAAGTCGTTACCACCTGTCACATTCAAAGAATGGTTGGTTACGATGGCATTCTTATTGCGAATTGCATCAATCCAATCTGTACCTGCATTAGAACCATCCTGGTATGCATTCAACAAATCTGCATCAATATACTTAGACCAATCATAAGCAGAGCCTCCATTATTGTAAGATACCTGGTCTTGAACAGCCATATACTGCTTTGCTGTCAACAACTGAGGCTTCTTATACATATTCTGCCAACCCACGTTAGCATCATAAGTAACCTGAACCTTGCCCATCTTACCTTGTTTGGTAGTTACAAGGATTACACCATTGGCTGCGGCAGAACCGTAGATGGCACAAGATGCGGCATCCTTCAATACGTCGATACGCTCGATGTCGGCAGGATTCAAAGCATTGATGTCACCACCAGAAACTCCATCAATTACATAAAGAGGAGCGGTAGAGCTGTTGGTACCGGCACCACGGATAGAAATTTTAAAGCCATCACCAGGCTGACCGGAAGCCGCCTGAATGTTAACACCAGGAGTCTGGCTCTGCAAAGCGCCGAGCACCTGTGTGGTATTCATCTTCTGAATATCATCACCCTTTACCTCGATGGTAGCACCGGTAACGAGCTTCTTCTTCTGAACACCATAACCTACGACAACAACTTCATCGAGAGTCTTGTCGTCTGTCTTCATTGTAATTTTAAGACTAGACTGGTTACCTACAGCAATTTCCTGTTTCTGGTAACCGATATAGGTAATTACAATAGTAGAACCAGGCTTTACGTTCAAGGTAAAGTTACCATCAAGATCTGAAACGGTACCATTACCAGGGTTGCCCTTTTCTACTACACTTGCACCAATAATAGGACCTTCTGCATCGCTCACATTACCGGTTACTTTCTTTGCCTGCTGTACAGCATTTACGCTCTGACTAGGAGATGCCGCCCATGCTTCAGTTGTATAACTCAAGCCTAACGATGCTAACGCTCCCACAAGCAGCATTGATTTTTTTAAGTTCAAATTCATACTTTAGTACTTTCTAGGTTGAATAGAATTAAACGTTTGTTGACTCTGACTATCAAAAATAGTCATTCTTTTAGTTCCCGACATATCTATCAGATACGAAGGAAACAAACAGGTTAAGTTGAATTCAATTTCATAATGGTTATTGTTTATGTTGTTTATTATTGTTTCATTTCATCACCAATCTGAAGTCATTTTTTATGGAAGTATAAGTGGCAAACAGATTTTCGATTGCAAAGTTACATTTCTTTTACGAAAAAAGCTGATACTATTTTGCTGATTTTAAGTATTATTTTGATTTTAGTTATTTTTTTTAATAAATCCCGATAAATACTAAAGATTTATTAAAATTCTGTGTTTTCCTTACACTTATTATATATGTATGTTTTGTTAACTCGGAGCAAAAAAGTATTACCTTGCCGCTATTGAGCAGCAAGGTAATTACGTACTGGATTGGCATACATCTCGAGAATTCTCTCTCTCAAGTAAGCTTCATCCTTATTTGGAAGGTCTATTTTCGCAAGTTGACCAGCCATATATTTTTCAAACTTTGCCTTATCTTCGGCAGTATATTCTGCCTGATGAGCAGTTGAGTTTTCAAGCAAATCAAGAGCCACATAGTTGCCAGGATAGAGGCGGTAGTTCTTGAATATCTGCTCATCCATGTAGGCGGCTACCTTATTATATATATCCTGCTTAGGCATATCTGGATCCAGACTGTCCAGATAATCATCAAGACATGGGGCTGCATGGTAATGAACATGACCCTTATAACCGAAGATACCGGTCTGCATGCTTACCAGGTCATCCATTGGTCCCTTCTTCCAATCGGCATTATCACGCTTCTGCTGGAACTCCTTTGCCTTCAGGAAATCACATGGATCATATTCGTAACTGATAGAGAGCGGTACGAGATGAAGCTGTTTCAGGCGGTCGATAATGCTACCCTCGCCTCCCATTGACATCATCTGGAGGATACTCTTTTGGGTGCGGTCATTACTGTCCTTGGCTCTACCCTCGCGCTGGGCTATCCAGATATTCTCGTTCTTCTCCTTGATGGCGAAATGCATATAGTCAGAGAGGCGCTTGCTCGACATCAGCATCTGGCGCATGCTCAGGGCACGCTCTACGATAAACGCCTTGTTGACACGTACCAGGTCCTTGACCCAAGGAAGAGAAAGGAGATTATCACCGATGGCTATCTCGCAAGTGGTCTTAAACCCATTATCGATAAGAAGAACATCGAGAATGGCTGAATCGAGCACGATATCACGATGATTACTGACAAAAGTATAATTACGGGTATTATCGAGCGATGTGCAATCCATCTCGCAGCCTGTTGCTGCCTTCTTCAGAATGCCATGAACAAAATCGTAAGCAAAAGCCAGCTGGAAATCCAGATTGGTCTTACATGCCTTCAACTTCTGGGCAATCATCTCGAAAGGTACTTGTGGATAGAGATAGGCAAGCACTTGTTTAAACTGATCGTTTGAAAGCAAACGGTCGAATACCTCTGGGAGATCTTCAGGCTCCCAAGGACGGATGGTATCAAATTCTTGAGGGATATTCATAATATATACCTATTAATATATATATGGCTCTGCGAAAAAATCGCAGAACCATATATGAGTTTGTTATTCTAGAACTGATTCTCCACAATTTCGCTGAGCACATCCTTGATATCAAGACCTGCTGCACGAACCTGCTGAGGAATGAAACTGGTAACGGTCATACCTGGAGTGGTATTGATTTCCAGCATGTTCACCTTGTCTTTACCATCCTTATCCTTAGAGATGATATAGTCGATACGGATGATACCGTTGGCATGAAGAATGTCGTAGATGCGGGATGTAGTCTTGGCTACCTCTTCTGCAGTCTCTGGAGAGAGACGGGCTGGAGTGATTTCCTGTACCTGACCGTTATACTTGGCATCGTAATCGAAGAACTCGTTGGTGGTCACCACTTCGGTAGCCGGCAACACAACGGTCTTTTCGGCTGTCTTGTAGATACCCTGTGAAATTTCTGTTCCATCAAGGAATCCCTCAATCATTACCTCATTGCTCTCCATGAAAGCCACACGGAGGGCTGGAGCCAGCTGGTCAGCATTCTTCACCTTGCTCACACCAAAGCTACTGCCGTCAGCAGCAGGCTTTACGAAACAAGGCATACCGATGCGCTTGGCAATCTCTTCTTCATCATAAGCTTCACCGCGACGGAGCAAGATACTGTCTGCTACGTTTATACCGAAACCGCGCAGAAAATTATTGAGCACATACTTATCAAAAGTCATTGCCTCTACCAGAACACCGCTTGTAGAGTATGGCAGATGGATGAGGTCGAAGTAGCCCTGCATCACACCATTCTCACCAGGCTGTCCGTGGATGGTGATATAAGCATAATCGAAATAGACATGCTTGCCGTTCATAACGAAAGAAAAATCATTCTTGTCAATCTCGATAGTCTCACCATTATCCAAAGCAACATGCCAGTCGGTGCCCTTCACATCGACGAGATAAATATTGTAGCGCTCTTTATCAAAGAAAGAGTACAACCCCTGTCCTGAGCGCAATGATACGTCGTGCTCAGAAGAATCACCACCGCATACGATGGCTATCGTTCTCTTGCTATTTTCCATAATTACTAAATATTTTTGAATGTATCTTGTGTGGTGCCAGCGATGAAGCCGCGCCACTTTTCTATTAATTGTCTAAAATCTTCCGGCCACTCACTGTCAAAATCCATCTGCTGCTTGGTTGTAGGATGCACGAAGCCGAGTGTCTTGGCATGGAGAGCCTGACGCGGACAGAGTTTGAAGCAGTTCTGGATAAATGCCTTGTAGCTGCTACTGCGCTGACCTCTCAGAATCTCTGTTCCGCCATACGTTTCATCCATAAAGAGCGGATGACCGATATGCTTCATGTGGGCACGAATCTGATGGGTACGGCCCGTTTCCAGCACACACTGCACCAAGGTGGTATAACCGAAACGTTCCAACACCTTGTAATGAGTAACTGCCGTCTTGCCTATTCCACTGTCCGGATCGAAGACCTTCATACGGAGGCGGTTCTTCGGATCACGGCCAATATTGCCTTCTATGCGACCTTCATCTTCTACCATGTTGCCCCAAACGAGCGCATTGTAACTGCGATGGGTAGTCTTGTTGAAGAACTGCTTACCCAGTGCGGTCTTTGCCGTAGGAGTCTTTGCCACAACGAGCAATCCGCTGGTATCTTTATCGATGCGATGCACCAAGCCCACTTCCGGATCATTGGCATCAAACTCAGGCATATCTCTTAAATGCCAGGCTACCGCCTGAATCAAGGTTCCATGAAAGTTGCCCGCACCCGGATGCACCACCATACCGGCTTCCTTGTTAACCACCATCAGCTGGTCGTCTTCATAAACCACATTGATAGCGATTTCTTCAGGTTTGATACTCGTTTCGTGACGAGGACGGTCGAGCATCAGAGTAACCAGATCATTAGGGCGCACCTTATAGTTGCTCTTTACCGGTTTACCATTGACATGGATGAATCCGGCATCAGCAGCCTGCTGAATACGGTTACGGCTCTGATAGGCCATCTTATCAGCCAGGTATTTATCGATGCGAACCGGATCCTGGTTGGCATCCACCTGCACCTTCCAGTGCTCATAGAGTTCATCTCCTCCTTCACCAGAAGCAGCGTTTCCTTCCTCCATCTGGAGTCCATCATCCAGTTCGTCCATATCTCCTGCATCATCAAACCCGAAGTCATCCTCTACAGGAGCATATACCTTATTACATATATAATCTAAAAATATCATTCGTATTACTATTGAATTCTTCACTCTTCACTTTTCATTTCTCCTACTCCACCACTTCCTTCTGATGGTGTTCATGCGAAGGAGCAGGCTCTGTGGTTTCCGTTCCAGGAACCACCTCGAAGTTGTCTTCATGAGTTTCTCCGCTCATGTCACCTTCGCCTTCCATCACATCTTCTTCGCCGTGATAAACCGGATCTACCACATCGATAGAATCATCAACGCTCCGTTTACCATTACCAACCTGTATGACAAGCACATCATCGATAGAAACCTTATCACCAGCTACAACATGCTTACCCTTTACAAGGATACCATAAACCCAATCCTCTTCGCCAGGAATATATTCAGGTGTACCCAGTTTGAATCCCATAGCAGTAAGTTTAGCCATTGCCTCTCGCAACGAACTGTTGTCAATGACATCAGGAATGGTGATACGTGGAGAATGATCAGAATTGATGGTAACATAGATAACATGTCCCGACTTTACCACTTCTCCGAAAACCGGAGTCTGCTCCAGAATGACATCAGGCGGCAAAGAGCGGACATATCCCGTATCCGTTACAACAATTTCCAATCCCGCATCGTCGAGGATATGTGTAGCATCATCGATATTCTTATATCGAATATCCGGCACACGGATGGCCTCACCATGATGGGTATAGATATCGATGCCGTACTTGACACCGACACAGAGCAACACCAGTACCAGAATCATGGCACCGATATTCCCCCAAAGGTACTTACTCTTAAACTTATTTATAAACTCAGATGAAGTCATATATTATTTTTTGGTGCAAAGATACAAGTATTTGGGGGAAGAACAAAATAAAAAGGAAAGTTTTTGCACTCTCACCACCTATTTTATGATATAAAAACAAAACATCTTTGTTCCCAAAAGAGCAATCTCTGAAAAGAAAGGGGCGTTATAAACACAAAAAGCAGCAAAGAATACCTCTTTGCTGCTTTCAATGTCATCGTCAACAGACGAATCTTTCCTCGGAATTACTTTCCGTGGTGCTCGTCAGATACAGTTAACTTCTTACGGCCATGAGCACGGCGAGAAGCCAATACGCGACGACCATTCTTAGTTGCCATACGCTCACGGAAACCATGCTTGTTTACGCGACGACGATTGTGAGGCTGAAATGTTCTTTTCATTTTTCTTATTTATTTTTTAATTAATATTCTTCACAAAAGTGCAAAATACGCCCTTTTTGGGCTGCAAAATTACGCATATTTTCTGAAATAACCAAGAAAACTACCAAATTTAGCTTAAATATTTATGTTTTTTTCGATATTTCCTTTGATTTTTCATGTTTTTGCCGTAACTTTGCACTCGATTTTGAGATTATTGTAATAACATTCAAGATAAACAAGAAATGATTAATTCACAGGAAATTAAGATTGGTACTTGCATCCGCATGGATGGCAAAGTATGGGTTTGCATCGACTTTCAGCACAGAAAGCCAGGTAAAGGTAACACCGTAATGAACACAAAATTGAAGAATGTTGCCGACGGTCGTGTGTTGGAGCGTACATTCCAGGTAGGTTTCAAATTGGAGGATGTTCGCGTTGAGCGCCGTCCTTACCAGTACCTCTACGAGGACGCTACTGGTTGCATCTTCATGAACCAGGAGACTTTCGAGCAGGTGCCTATCGCTAAGGAGAACGTTACTGGTGGCCAGTACATGAAGGAGGGTGACGTTGTTGAGGTTGTTACTGATACAACTGATGGTACTATCCTCTTGGCTGAAATGCCAGTGAAGACTACTTTGAAGATTACTCACTCTGAGCCAGGTGTAAAGGGTAATACTGCTACCAACGCAACAAAGCCTGCTACATTGGAGACTGGTGCTGAGGTTCGTGTTCCTTTGTTCGTCAATGAAGGCGAGACTATCCAGATCGACACCCGTGACGGTAGCTACCTCGGTCGTGTAAGCGAGTAATACATCCTCCAACAGGAAGATTGTGCTCTTATTGAGTAAAACTAACCCTTAATAGTAAGAAGAATGAAATATTCCATCATAGTACCTGTATTTAATCGTCCTGACGAAGTGGACGAACTTTTAGAGAGTCTGACTCATCAATCTGAGAAAGACTTCGAAGTTGTCATCGTAGAGGATGGCTCACAGACTCCCTGCGAGGAGGTGTGCAAACGATATGAGCACATGATGGATATACATTATTACTATAAGGAGAACTCTGGTCCGGGCCAGAGTCGCAACTATGGTGCCGAGCGCGCCAAGGGTGAGTATCTTCTGATACTCGATAGCGACGTGGTCTTGCCAGAAGGTTATCTGAAGGCTGTAAGTGATGAGTTGAGCCGTGAGCCAGCCGATGCTTTCGGCGGTCCCGACAAGGCGCACTCATCATTTACAGATACTCAGAAAGCCATTTCTTATTCCATGACTTCTTTCTTTACCACCGGTGGCATCCGTGGCGGAAAGAAGAAGATGGATAAGTTCTATCCCCGTTCATTCAACATGGGCATCCGCAGGGATGTTTATCTCAGGTTGAATGGCTTTTCCAATATGCGTTTCGGTGAGGACATTGATTTCTCTATCCGTATCTTCAAGGCAGGCTGCCGTTGCCGTCTGTTCCCTGAAGCATGGGTATGGCATAAGCGCCGCACCGACTTCCGCAAGTTCTGGCGACAGGTCTACAACAGTGGCATCGCCCGCATCAATCTCTACAAGAAATATCCAGAGAGCCTCAAGCTCGTGCATCTCCTTCCTATGGTCTTCACCGTGGGCGTAATAGGCACGCTGCTTCTGCTCTTCTTCGGCTTCCTGCCATACATGCTTGGCACCGTTCACGTATTCCCAACCTTGGGTAATGCGATGGCAGCATTGGGCTGCATCGGTCTCGCCGGCATCATTCTCTATACCATCGCACTGTTTATCGACAGCAGCAGAGAGAATCACAGCGTGAAGATAGGCTTGCTGAGTATTCGCGCTGCCTTCACACAGCTGATGGGTTACGGATGCGGATTCCTTTCTGCATGGTGGAAGAGATGCGTACTGAGACAGAGCGAATTCAGCGCATACAACAAGACTTTCTATAAATAAGACTTCCCCGCCAAAAGAGAAGCCAATAATAATCTACTAATCAGTTATTATTATGGCAGAGAAACTAACCATTGCCAATTGGGCAGAAGAAGACAAGCCCCGCGAGAAACTGGAGCGCTTGGGTGCCTCAGCTTTATCCAATGCCGAGCTCTTAGGAATTCTGATTGGTTCGGGATCTACTGACGAAAGTGCCGTAGACCTGATGAAACGCATTCTGAAAGATTGCGACAACAACCTGAACCAGCTAGGAAAGAAGTCCATCAGAGAACTGACGCAATATAAAGGAATGGGACCCGCAAAAGCCATCACCATTCTTGCAGCCTGCGAACTGGGCAAGCGCCGTGCTCTCGATAAGATTGGCACACGTCCCGACTTAGGCTCATCCCTTGCCATCTACAACTATATGCTTCCGAAGATGCAGGATTTAGATACAGAGGAAGCATGGCTCCTGATGATGAACCAGAACTTCAAGCTCATCAAAGCGAGCTGCATCTCAAAAGGCGGCATTACAGAAACGGCAACCGATATCCGGCTCATCATAAAAGAAGCGGTGCTCAACAACGCTACCATTATCGCCTTCTGCCACAATCATCCCAGCAACAATCCTCAGCCAAGCAAAGCCGATGATGTACTTACCCAGAAGATTGCCAAAGCCTGCGAAATCATGCGCCTCTTCTTTATGGACCATGTCATCATAACTGATGGTGCCTTTTATTCATATCACGACAAAGGTAAATTGTAGTCTATTTGGGGTATATTAGACCTTCTGCAAGAAAAAAACAGCTTTTCTTTTTGTTTTGTCTGCAATAATTATTATCTTTGTAGGCAAAAACAAAGATTATTATGACACAAGAAGAAAAGACAAAGATAGAAGAAAAGATCGTAGATGTGCTTAAGACCGTTTACGACCCAGAGATTCCTGTCAACATCTGGGACCTCGGTATGATTTACAAAATAGATGTGAAGGACGATGCCACCGTAGATCTCGACATGACCTTCACAGCCCCTTCATGCCCTGCTGCCGACTTCATCCTGGAGGATGTAAGAAGCAAGGTAGACAGCGTGGAAGGCGTAAAATCTGCCAATGTGAACCTTGTATTCGAACCGGCTTGGGATCAGAGTATGATGAGCGAGGAAGCTCGCGTAGAACTCGGCTTTGAATAAAGACAAAGCCATTGAATTCTTCACTCTTCATTTAAATAGAATCGCTTATGAAAAATGTATATTTTCTCTCAGATGCGCACCTTGGCTCATTAGCCATTCCGCATGCCCGCATGCAAGAACGCCGCCTGGTCCGTTTCCTGGACAGTATCAAGACGAAGGCTGCGGCAATTTATCTCCTGGGTGACATGTTTGACTTCTGGAACGAATATAAATATGTCGTACCAAAAGGCTATACACGCTTCTTAGGTAAACTCTCGGAGTTGACCGATATGGGAGTGGAAGTACATTTCTTTACGGGTAACCACGACCTCTGGACCTATGGCTACCTGGAGGAAGAGTGTGGCATTACCGTACATTACAAGCCTCAGACCGTAGAGATATACGATAAAGTATTCTATCTGGCACATGGAGACGGACTGGGTGACCCAGACAAGAAATTCAAGTATCTGAAAAGAATGTTCCAGAATCATACTTGCCAACGCCTCCTTAATGCGATTCATCCTCGCTGGGGAATGGCTTTGGGGCTGAACTGGGCTAAGCATAGCCGACTGAAACGTGCTGACGGAAAGGAAGAGCCTTATATGGGCGAAAAGAAGGAGTTTCTGGTACGCTTTGCCAAACAGTATATGCAAGGCCACAAGGATATAGATTACTTCATGTTCGGCCATCGCCACATCGAACTGGATCTGATGTTGAGCAAAAAGACCCGACTGATGATTCTGGGCGACTGGATATGGCAGTTCACTTATGCCGTGTTTGATGGCGAACACATGTTTATGGAAGAATATGTGGAAGGCGAAAGCCAACCATAACAATAAAGGGCAGCTTTATGAGCTGCCCTTTATTGTTATCGCTGTATGCGACCTCCTGAAGAAGTCATGTTATTGATGATTTCCTCTTCTGTAACCAGATTCTGATCACCCGGAACCGTATTCTTTATCGCGCTTGCTGACAGTGAGAAGTCCAGGCAATACTGGTTCTTGTCGCCCCACTTCTGATGGGCATGAATATAGGCAGCAATAAAGGCATCACCTACACCCATCGGGTCAACAATCGGCTCAATATCATAGATTCTTGTAGTATAGAGCTGATCTTCCACAGCATCATAGAGCAAGCCGCTCAAGGTATGATGACTGCTGGCAATCTGATTTCTTACCGCCATCACCATCTTCTTACACTTAGGGAAGAGCTGATGCATCTTGCGGAAATACTCAAGATAAGCCTCCTTGTCTATCTCATAGTCTGCATCCAAAGCATCGAAAGGAATATGAGGCACACCGCTGGCTACCTCCCACTCATTCTGGTCGCCAAAGATGATGTCGCTATACTGCATCATCTGGAACAGCACGTCATGAGGCTCCAGTCCATATCCCCAGAGATTCTTACGGTAATTGATGTCGCAGGCTATGGTCAAGCCATCAGAAACAGCAAGTTTGATGGCATCCATAGTTGACTCCATCGCATCGCGGCTGATAGCACAGGTAATGCCGGAGCAATGGAATACAGCAGCATCAGCCAGCACCTTTTCCCATTTCACCATTCCGCGCTTCAGCGTATAGAAAGAAGAATTCTTGCGGTCGTAAACCACACGGGAATTGCGCATAGCTACAGCTTCCTCGAAATAATAAGTTCCGAGACGTTCACCGCCACGCACAACATGAGAAACATTCAGACCGTACTCTCTGAGATGCATCAACGCCGCCTCACCCATCTCACCGTATGGCACACGGGTTACATACTCTACATTATCACCTAAATAAGCCAAAGAGATGGCTGCATTAGCCTCACTGCCACCATAATTGCCAAACATATGATGTCCCTGAAATAAACGTTGATAACCAGGCTTAGAAATCCTAAGCAATATTTCTCCGAAAGTTACAATCTTTGTTTTCATAATTCTAAAAATTTAAAAAGGTGAAGACCATTCACTTATGTTTCTAGTCTTCACCTTATTATATATAGCGTATGATTACTTATTAGCAACCAACTCCATTGTATCGCGAGCGATAACAATCTCCTCATCGGTAGGAACTACCACTACCTTCACCTTACTGTCGTCAGTAGAGATGATTGCTTCCTCACCACGAACCTTGTCATTTACTTCCTTATTAATCTTGATGCCAAGATACTCCAGGTTCTTGCAAGCTTCCTCGCGCAGGTCGGTCTGGTTCTCACCCACACCAGCAGTAAATACGATTGCGTCAACGCCACCCATAGCTGCAGTGTAAGCACCAATGTACTTCTTGATGCGATACTCATACATACGGAGAGCCAACTGAGCCTTCTCGTTACCCTCGTTGGCAGCGTTCTCGATGTCGCGCATATCAGAAGAAATACCTGTAATACCGAGCACACCACTCTTCTTGTTCAGGAAGTCAGCCATCTCCTGTGGCTTCATGTTCAACTTCTCCATCAAGTAGGTAACGGCAGAAGCATCGATATCACCACAACGTGAACCCATCATCAAACCAGCCAATGGAGTCAAGCCCATTGAGGTATCCAATACCTTACCGTTCAATACTGCAGCTACAGAGCCACCGTTACCGATGTGGCAAGTGATAATCTTAGAGTTGTTCTGGTCGAGACCGAGAATCTCGCAAACACGCTTAGAAACATAACGGTGAGATGTTCCGTGGAAACCATAACGGCGTACGTGATACTTCTCGTACAACTCGTAAGGAATTGCATAGAGGTAAACGTAGTCTGGCATTGTGCTGTGGAATGCGTTGTCGAATACGCAAACCTGAGGAGTGCCAGGCATCAATGAGTCAACGGCACGGATACCCTTCAGGTGACCTGCGTTGTGAACAGGAGCGAGGTCGCAAAGTTCCTCGATACCATCCTCTACGCTCTTGTCAACGATAACGCTCTCCTTGAACTTGTCACCACCCTGTACGACACGGTGTCCTACAGCGTCGATTTCCTTCAAATCCTTGATAGCGCCGATTTCTGGGTCGAGCAAGCACTTGAATACGAAGTTCACACCTTCCTTGTGGTCAGGCATGTCGTGCATGATCTGCTTCTTCTCGCCGTTAGGCAATTTTACCTTGATGAAAGCGTTATCAAGACCGATACGCTCTACACCACCCTGTGCCAATACAGACTCATCGTCCATATTATATAATTTGTACTTGATAGATGAACTACCGCAGTTCAGAACCAATACTTTCATAATCTAATTTTTGTAATGTTATTGATTGAATAAAGTTAGTCTCAATTAAGCCTTCTTAGCATCCTGTGCCTGGCAAGCTGTGATAGCTACCATGTAGTAGATGTCATCTACAGAGCAACCACGAGAGAGGTCGTTTACAGGACGGGCGATACCCTGGAGGATAGGACCGATAGCGATGGCACCACCCAAACGCTGAACGAGCTTGTAGCCGATGTTACCAACCTCGAGGTTTGGAACTACCAATACGTTAGCCTTACCAGCTACCTCTGACTTTGGAGCCTTCTTGGCAGCTACCTCAGGAACGAGGGCTGCATCAGCCTGAAGCTCACCATCGAGATGAAGCTCTGGGAACTTCTCCTTAGCGATAGCAACAGCATCCTTTACCTTGTCAATGATATAAACGCTCTTACCAGTCTCCTTGTTGATAGCATCCTTTGCGCTACCCATTGTTGAGAAGCTCAACATGGCAATCTGTGGATCAGCAATACCTGCCACTGACTGAGCTGTATGAGCTGTAGTATAGGCAATCTGAGCAAGCTGGTCTGCTGTAGGGTTTGGAGTTACAGCAACGTCACCCATTACTACAACGCCATTCTGACCATACTGCTTCTGGTCTGAAATGAGCAACATAGCACCACTTACGCAAGTGATACCTGGAGTGCACTTGATAATCTGAAGAGCTGGACGGAGAGTATCGCCAGTAGTGCTCAATGCACCAGAAATCTGACCGTCAGCGCCCTCAGTCTTGATAATCATACAACCGAGGTAGAGGTTGTTCTTAGTTACGAGTTCACGAGCCTGCTCTACAGTCATGCCCTTCTTCTTACGAAGTTCAGCGAGCTTCTCAGCATACTCCTCAGTCTTAGGGTTGTTTTGTGGATCAACGATAGTAGCCTTGTCGATGTTGTTAAGACCCCACTGAGCAGCGAGATTCTTAATATTGGCAGGGTTACCGATGAGGATGATGTCTGCGAGATCATCAGCCAGAACTTTATCGGCTGCTTTCAATGTACGCTCCTCTTCTGCTTCAGGGAGCACGATGCGCTGCTTGTCAGCTTTAGCGCGAGCTACGATTTGCTGTAATAAATCCATTTTACTTTTTTATATTTTATATATTTTGTTGTTTCCTAAGTAGATCTGTCAAAGTGTTAGGCGATGTTATCTTGTTTTTCGCCTTTTTGCCACATCGACTTTGCAAAAGTACACATTTTCTCTGAAATAGCAGCGATTAAAATGTGTAAAAAAAGCTAAATCGGGAGATTATTCATATCGTAAAGGTTTACGTAGCAGGAAAAGTGATGAATTCTTCACTCTTCGTTCTTCACTCTTCACTTTACTTATATCATTTCCAGAGTAAGGATGCTTTCCAGTTCCTCGGCAGAGAGTCGGAGTTTGAACTCGCCCTTGATGGCCACGCTGATTCGTCCGGTCTCCTCAGATACAATGACGGCGATGGCATCACTGCTCTGTGATATTCCGAGAGCGGCACGATGGCGGAGTCCCAGTTCTTTCGGAATATCGAGGTTATGGCTCACAGGCAGAATACATCCGGCTGCCATGATGCGCTTATTGCTCACCACCATGGCTCCATCATGAAGCGGCGAGTTCTTGAAGAAGATGTTCTCTATCAGCCGTTGGTTTATCTTGGCGTCAATCTCCTCACCCGTATCCATGATGTCCTTCAGTGGAACGCCTCGCTCGATAACGATAAGAGCACCTACGTATTTCTTTGCCATACTCATACACGCCATCACAATCGGCATGATGGTCTCCTTGTTAGCCTCCTTCTGGCTCTCCTTGCTGGAGTGGAAGAACCGAACCAACCGGCGCATACCTTTCTGCGAACCTATCTCATAGAGGAATCTACGGATATCCTCCTGGAAGATGACGATGAGGGCGATGACTCCCACGCTCACCAGTTTATCCAGGATAGAACCCAGCAGACGCATTTCCAGTATCTGACTCACAAAGAGCCAGATAAGAACGAAGAGCATGATGCCCACGAAGATGTTCAGTGAGCGCGATTCCTTCATCAGACGATAAACATAGAACAGCAGCGAGGCTACCAGGAGAATATCGAGAAAGTCTTTAATGCCAAATTCTATCATGTGCGTCCCTCCTTCATTGCTTCTATTATCTTCACAGCCTCAGCTGCTTCTTTTACATCGTGCACTCTGAGGATGCTGGCGCCCTTCATCAGAGCGATGGTGTCGAGCACGGAAGTTCCATTGAGCGATGTCGTAGCATCTCCACCCAACAGCTTGTATATCATACTCTTGCGGGAGATTCCTACCAGAACCGGAAGTTCCATCACGTTCAACTTCTCCATCTCATTATAAATCTGATAATTCTGGATGAGATTCTTGCCAAAGCCGAAGCCTGGGTCGAGGATGATGTCCTTGGCTCCCAGGTCACGCAACTGCTGCACCTCTCTGGCAAAGCCCTTCATCATCGTTTCGAGCGTAGGCTGCACCGACATTAATATATAAGGTACCTTCAGTTCGCCCACCACACGGAACATTTCAGGATATTCCTCCTGTCTCTGCTCCAGCGGTACATTGGCGATACCTGTGATTCCACCTTCCGAGACATCGTTGATGATGTCAGCTCCCCACTCCTCGATACACTTGCGTGCCAAAGTTGGGCGATAGGTATCTACGGAGACGGCAGCATCCGGCTGCTCCCTGCGAACGATGTCGAGAGCAAACTTCAGGCGCCTTCCCTCCTCCTCTTCCGATACTTCATCGGCACCGGGACGGGTGGAGAAAGCGCCCACATCGATGATGCTTCCACCTTCTTCTATAATCTGATTAGCTCTCTGAGCTATCTCCATTTCTGTCTGTTTTCTACTGCCAGAGTAGAAACTGTCGGGCGTAACATTCAGGATGCCCATCACCTGAGGGGTACTCAAATCCATCAAGTGCCCCTTGATATTGATTGTATATTCCATCGGATTATAACTCCTTAAGCCACTTTTTACCTGGCTTTGTATAACTCCAAGCTATAAGAGCAATAACAACAATAGAAGTTATCATAAAAAATAATGCCAAATAGCTCATAATTCTACAATTCCTTAAGCCACTTTTCACCCGACTTAGTATAAGTCCAAGCAATAAAACCAAGACCGAAAATCGAGCATACTAAAAAAAACAATGCCAAATAGCTCATAACACTACAATTCTTTAAGCCACTTTTTACCTGGCTTTGTGTAAGTCCAGGCAAGAAAGCTTCCACCTATGATTGTTCCAACCACAAAGAAAAACAATAGTCCATTGTAAACTTCCATAACTTAATATTTTAAAATTCGATTAGCAATGCCCGCAAAAATGAAGGTCATTACTATACCAAATATAATTACTACATAATTTTTAACTCCAAACTCTCCTTGCAGAATTGGAGCAATACCACCAACCCCAGTTCCAGTAAACGTCAACTGAGATAAATTAAAGAAATAGCCTGCCAGCTTTTCCTTCCTTACTTTCGTTTTATCTTTTTCATCTCTACTACCCATAAAGAGCCTCACTTTCTAAAGATTCATCGAATATTTCTGCAAAAATAGAAAGAATATTCGAGATTACCATCATTTTTTGGGAAAATTGTTTGTTATGTCCATAATTTAGATTACTTTTGCACCCAAAATAACAGTTATAGACTATGGATATTTCAGAACTCTATCAGATTTACCAAGCGCACCCAGTGATTACCACTGACAGCCGCGACTGCCCAAAGGGCAGCATCTTCCTGGCTTTGAAGGGCGCATCGTTTGATGGCAACAAGTTTGCCGACATGGCTTTGGAGAAAGGCTGTGCCTATGTGATTGTTGATGAAAAAGAGTATGCCAAGGAGGGCGACGAGCGCTACATCCTCGTAGAGGATTGCCTCACCACCTTCAAGGAATTAGCCCGTGAGCATCGCCGCCACTTCGATATTCCTGTAGTAGGAATCACCGGAACCAACGGCAAGACCACCACCAAAGAACTCGTCTCTGCCGTTCTTGGCGAGAAGTTCAATGTGATGTTTACCCAGGGCAACTTCAATAATGACGTAGGCGTACCAAAGACGCTCTTCCGTCTCTCACCAGAGAATGAGATTGCCGTTGTAGAGATGGGCGCTTCCCATCCTAATGACATCCGAAAGCTCGTAGAATACGTGGAACCAACCTGCGGTATGATTACCAACGTAGGCCGTGCCCACCTGCAGGGATTCGGCAGTTTCGAAGGCGTGAAGAAGACCAAGGGAGAGCTCTATGATTACCTCGCAGCCAACGATGCCCTCGTCTTCATCAATGCCGACAACGAGCATCTGATGCAGATGGCAGAGCAGCGCAACATCAACCGCCTCATCACCTACGGCAAGGATGAGAACTGCGATGTATGGGGAGAAGTCATCTCCTGCGCTCCATTCCTGAAGTTCCGCTGGCGCACCGAGAGTTTCGACTGGCATGAGGTTCAGACTCATCTCATCGGCTCTTACAATATCGACAACATGCTTGCCGCCATCACCATCGGTCTTCATTTCGATGTGAAGCCTCAGCAGATAGATCATGCCCTGGAGAACTACATCCCAAGCAACAACCGTTCGCAGTTGGAAGAGACGGCGCACAACAAACTGGTGGTAGATGCCTACAATGCCAACCCATCAAGTATGGCTGCCGCCATCGAGAACTTCCGCGTGATGGATGTGCCTCATAAGATGGCGATTCTCGGACAGATGGGCGAGCTCGGCGAAGTGAGCCACGAGGAGCATCAGAAGGTAGTAGATCAGCTCCGTGCCGCAGGCTTGGAGAACGTATGGCTCGTAGGCGATGAGTTTGAGAACATCGACTGCGATTACCGCAAGTTCAAGAATGTAGAAGAGGTAAAGGAAGCCATCCAGACAAACCACCCTCGCGACCACTATATCCTTATCAAGGGAAGCAACAGCGTCAAACTCTTCCAACTCCCAGAACTTCTATAAGACATCACATGGAACAAAAGCAAGAAGACATCAAGCGACTCATTAGCTTTGTGGAGAAGGTTGCAGGCAAGACCATGCAAGCACCACGTGACTTCATGTTCTTATACGAACAACTCAAGGAGTTCACGGGCGAAACCATTTCCGTCAGTACGCTCAAACGAATTTGGGGATACACCCACACCAACAACAACTTCAGCCTCCATTCGCTCGACCTACTATCACGCATGGTTGGCTACAACAATTGGGAAAGTTTTATCAAAGACAAAGCTGACATTCCTACAAGTCAGTTCTTTGTCAACAAGAAACTCAGGAGCTATTCACTTGAGGAGGGAGAGAAGATACTGCTCACCTGGCAACCCAACCGTGTTGTCTTGATAGAATACCAAGGCTGCAACAAGTTCAAGGTTTTGGAATCCCAAAACAGCAAACTACAGGCTGGTGACTTTTTCCACTGTGACCAGTTCATGGAATGTGAGCCACTTATCATGACGCATCTCATCCGCAAGGGTATGATACCATGCGACTATATTTGTGGCAAGCAAGGAGGCGTGCGTTGGTCATTCATTACAGACATTCCGGAAGACAAGAATGCCTATTCCTCTGAGGAATCATAACCACAAGGCTCATGCCTTTTATTTGCCGGGTGTTGGAACGATACATTTCACCTCGCTCCAACATTCGGCTTTTTTATAAGCCTCTACCGACATCGCTGGAACATGCAAGGTCACATGGCTTGCCGTTGCCTTACCGAACAGTTTCACCACTCTTTGCGGTTCTTGCGCTTCATCATACACATCTTTTAAAGAGTTACATTCCATCAAGCAGAACTGTCCAATTTCATGCACATTTTTAGGAATACGGATACTATCCAAAGAAGAGCATCGCCAGAAGACACCACGCTCGATGGATTTCAAAGATTGCGGCAAGGTAACACTTTTCAATTGTTCACAAACACCAAAGGCATCATACCCTATCGAACGAACACCCTCAGGAACAACAACTTTCATCAAGCCCGTCTTGCTAAAACAAGAAGATGGAATTCTCGTCAAACCCTTAGAGATATGAACTTCCGACAACTTTGAGCATCCCCAGAAAGCCATATTATCCATATTCGTCACTTCATCAGGGATATCTGCCACTAGCAGTTGTTTGCATTCCTAAAAGCCCGACTGCCAATCCGCCGCAGAGTATGAGGCAAGCAAAGCGTCTGCAACCTCTGATCACCCAAGAAAGCATAGTCGGCGATTTCCACCACTCGATACCGTTTCCCATCATACGAGATATGGGGTTCAATATAGAGATTAACATTGGTACAAGTATCGCTTCTTCCCATCAAGCGGCAAGTCAAACTATCCTCCGACTTCACCTGATAGAGATTACCATATCCATCAGCGAATGTCACCTCACGCTTTCGTGAAACACACCAAGCAGAGATACCTACGACAACCAAAAGTGCTACGGCCACGGCAAATATTGTTTTTCTCAACAAGCCCTTCCGCTGAAGTCTCTCTTCCGCGATCTGATTTTCATTGTCCCAAAAAGAAAGAATCGCTTCGATGTTTTGCCATCTGTCTTCTTTTCTTGGCATTAAGCACTTTTCCATGACGAATTGCCATTTCTTCGGCAAATGACGATGTGCTTCTTCTTTTTGCCCATCCAAGCTATCAGCATTCGTCTTTACATTATCACCTTGGTTGTTTTGAATGTATTCCAAGATTTTGCCTACCGCATAGATGTCTGTACGACAATCCACCTCTCCCGTTCCATCCGTCTGCTCTGGGGCAGCGAAGTTCACGGTCAAGCCAGAAGTATGTGGATAAGTAGAAATATAGCTGAGCCCAAAGTCGATGATTCTCAAGTCGCTGTTCACGGAAGTCAGCAACAAGTTGGTTGGCTTGATGTCCAAGTGTACCACCTGAGCATGATGGATGACTTTCAATGCATCCAATAGTTGGCGCATGAAAGCATCGAGTCGAGCCTCATCAGAGAAATAAAGGGGTTGGGCTAGGATAAAGGCATCCAAGGTCAAGCCATCCACAAAGTCCATCAAGATAGCACATTCCGCCTGTGTATCTATCAACTGATAATAGCGTACCACGTAAGGAGTTTCAGCCGACAAAAGTTTTCCTGTCTCATATTCTTTTCGCAAGCAAGTACGTAGTTTTTCATCCATCAGAAATTGGGAATGCAGGCTTTTCTTGAGCAAAGACTTCCCCTCGACCACACATCTCGAAAGATGACATGTCGCCGTATCCAAGCTCCATTCCTCCGCCTTTCCCAATGGCATAAAATCAGATGAATCCAACATATTGTGTAGAACTTACCGTTTGTCTTTAGCTATACTTACTTTTATCAAAAGACAAAAGTAAGCATTTTTTCCGAGACCGCAAAAGAAAAGAACAATAAATAACAAAAAAGCACGAAAACATTCGCTTTCGTGCTTTTTACATCTTACTTCACGCTAAACTTCAGCGTTTTTCCTTTCACCTTTATAATATAGACACCAGCAGCCTTGAGGTCTATCTCATGCTCTGTACCCTTATAAACGGTGAAGCCAATCGTATTGATAATCTGGACAATATCTTTGTCTGCCAAGCCTTCCACCTTCAAGTGGCGGTCCTTGATGACCAACTTCACATCACCCATGGTGATATTGCCGATGCCTGTAGAAGGAGTAACGGTTACCACACAGTTGATAGTCAAGTTAGAACCATCTGTGGTTTTAGCAGAAACTACCGACTTACCCTCTTTCACGCCATAGATGTTACCTTTGTCATCCACTGTTACGACAGAAGGCGAAACCGACTTCCAGGTAAGTTCCTTGTTCGTAGCATTTGCAGGCTCGAAGATGACATTCAACTGACGAGACTCACCGATGGCAATCGTCACAGGAGATTCCTCGAACTTGATATTGACAATTGGAACCACAGGCTTCTTCTCGCCCTCTACTGTGACATGACAAACAGCCTTGATGCCGCTTCCGTCCGCAGCCTCAGCTGTGATGTCTGCCTCCCCCTCGGCTACAGCCAAGACGAAACCTTCATCTGTCACAATTGCCACATCTTCGTTGCTACTCTTCCAATTCACCTTCTTGTTGGCAGCATTGGTAGGATAAACCGTAGCTTCCAACTGCATGGTGTCATTTGGCTTCAATGTAGCTTCCGTCTGACTGATGGTAATGCTCGTTACCTTCACATCCTCATCGCTTGGCGCATTGCAACCTTCCACCTTGTAGAAGCGTCCCCACCAAGCGTCTGCCTTATAAGTACTCTCATTGCCATAGATGACGTGGAGGGTAGCTTGGTTGAAGACATCGCTCATTGCTGATGGATCTTCCGTTCCGATGAACTGAGGCACCTTCGCTGCATAGCAATAGACATCACGCAAGGCAGAACAGCCATAGATGATATTGTCGTTGATATGCTCCACAGTGGCAGGAACAGTCAGCGTCCTGATGTTCGAGCAACCATTGAAGACATTGTTGCCGATATACTTCGTACCCGATGGCAAGTTGACATCGATGATTTCCTCATTGTTCAAGTAGAGGCGATGTGCCGTACTTGCAGGGTTGGCTTCTGCGTTTTGGAAGTTGATGTGTGCCCAGTCGTCCAAGTAGTCAATGTTCACTCGTCTCAATACCGGACAATAGTTGAAGGCGTTCTTATCAACAGTCAACTTGGTTGCGTGTGTCTTGAAGGTAACAGTCTCCAAGGCATCGTTGTTCTCGAAAGCACCTGCTCCGATACCCTCCAATTTCTTAGGGATGGTAATGTCGGCGAGATAGCTGTTGTTGATGAACGCACCAGCCTGGAGCGACTTCAAAGACTCCGGTAGTACGATCTGACAGAATCCACACTCACCGAAAGCATAATCATAGATAATACTCAGCGATGTTGAGAGCTGGATATCTGTCAAACCTGCATCATAGCGGAAAGCATACTTGCCCACGCTCAAAGTAGAATTCGGCATGATGAAGTGATTGAGCGAGCTACACTTGTAGAAAGCGTAGTTGTCGATAATCTTCAGGTCGCACTTATCATTCCACTTCATGGTCTCCAACTTGCTGTCACAATAGAAAGCAGAGTCACCGATGAGTCGCAGCGTACTCTTTCCTTCCCAGATGACATCCTCCAGTTTTGCACAGTTCTTGAATGCTGCCGTATCAATGACATCGAGATATTGGGTTGTACCCTCGAAAAGGACATGCTGCAAACCTGCACAATCCATGAAAGAACGCTTGCCTACAGTAACCAACTGGCTGGCATTAGCCACAGTTACACGGTTCAGGTTCATCGCCTTGGTAGCTGCATTATCTTCTATCTTCTCTACGAAAGCACCCACACGAAGTGCCTGAAGTTCGTTCTGGCAAGTAAATGCATAACCGCCCACCTTCTTCACGTCATAAGTCACGGCATTGAAGGTTGTCTGCTCCGGAACACTTACCGTACCGGTATAAACCTGTGCCACCTTCTCTGCTTCAAGCGACTTGTACTTGCCGCCATAGATACTGGTTACGGTAGCTACTTTCTTCGCCTTATCAAAGAGATAGTAGATGTCACCCACATACTCTACTTCAGGATTTCTGACGATGACCTTACATTCAGAAGTTACGCCATTACCGTCATTCGCTGTATAGTAGATGGTAGTTACACCCGGAGCAACACCCTTGATTACACCATTCTCATCAATGTCAGCCACCTTTCTGTCGGCTGTAGAATATTTGATGCGCACATTGGCAGCCTCAGCCGGATAGATTGTCAACTTCTGTTCGTTGTAATTCTCACCAGCCTTTACATTTACGGTAAGAGTACTCAAGTCTATCTTCTCCACTACAGCTGTCGGCTTTGGCTCGCAACCCAGAAGTTTTGTAAACTTACCCCACCATGAAGTATCCTTCTGATAGAGGCTTTCCGAACCGAATGGCACATGGAGTGTAGCATTCTGGAACACTTCATCCATGCTTGTCGGATCGTTCACACCGATAAACTCCGGCACTTCCTCAGCGTAACAATAAACATCCTTCAAAGCCGAGCAGCCCACAAAGATATCATCGTTTACATGATCCATAGTTGCAGGCATTTCGATACTTTCGATGAAAGCACAGCCGTTGAATGCATTGTTGTTGACATACTTCGTACCCTTAGGCAGCACCACGTTGATGATCTCCTTGCCGTTGGCATCATAGATATGCTGCGATGTGTTGGCAGGGTTTGCCTTGGCATTATTGAAGTTTGTCTGCGCAAAGCTGTTCATGTTAGTGATATATACCTTATTTAATATAGGGCACTGGTTAAATGCATTGTTGCCGATGGTCATGGTTTCGATGGCTGTATGGAAAGTCACCGACTCCAGCTTCGAGTTGTTTTCGAATGCAGCAGAACCAAGACCCTGCAGACGTTCCGGCAAGATTATCTCCTGCAAGAAGTCATTATTGATGAACGCACCTGCCTGGATGTTTGCCAACGACTCTGGAAGCGTAATCTGGCTGAATCCACACTCACCATAAGCATACTCGTCGATATAGTTGAGCGAGGTAGAGAGGTAGATATTGGTCAGGCTCGCATTGTAGCGGAACGAAGAGTTACCCACACTCAGCGTAGTATTCGGCATTTCGAAGTTATTGAGCGAGATACACTTGAAGAAAGCGTAATCCTGAATGGTCTTCAACTCACTCTTTCCGTTCCACAGCACCTTCTCCAAAGCCGGGCAATCGTAGAAAGCACTATGTCCGATGGTCTTTACCGTTGTATTGCCCATCCAAGTAAAGCGTTCCAAGGCAGTACACTCTCTGAAAGCCGCCTTGTCTATGCTGTTCATCTTCAGGGATGTTCCATCAAAAGTAAAACGTTTCAAACCAGTACACCATTTGAATGCTTCCTCGCCGATGTTCACGAGTTCACTCTCATCAGCCACGTTCACGCGGTTCAGTTTCTCCGCCTTGATGGCAGCATGAGGTTCAACCTCTGTTACCGTACGAGGGATGTAGATACTCTGCAACTCGTTCTGGCAGTTGAAAGCATAGCTTCCCACTTTACGTACCGTATATTTATTACCAGCATAGATAATGGTCTCCGGAATATTGATAGTACCAGAGTAGTACTGCGCCACATTCTTAGCATCAAGCGAAGTATTCTTTCCACCATAGATACTGGTCACCGTAGCCTCTCGTGTATCATCCGTCGTACCTTTCAAGAGATAGTAGAGACCTCCGACATACACCACGTTGTCTTCATAAACAATGACTTTACAGTCGGCATATACATTTTCATCTTGCGACATGTAGTATCTAATCGTTGCAATACCAGGAGTGCCAGCTTTTATCACACCATTTTCATCTACACTTACAACATTCTCATTTAACGATTTTACTAAAACATCAGATATCGAAAAATCTTTACCAGAAATATTTACCTTTTGTTCACCATAAGAAGAACCTTCTTGGAGATTCAACGTCTTGGTTGATAAATCAATTGTAATTGGTGCAGAATTAACCACTTCACATGAAGCACTTAAATTTGAGTCATCACTAGCCATACAAGTAACACGTGTTTTACCATAACCTATACCTGAGACAACTCCATCTTGTGTAACTGTGGCTATTGATTCATCTTCACTTTTCCAAATAAAAGTTTTTCCATCTTTATCATCTGCATCTTCTGGTATTATTTTTGGTTTAAGAGTTTGGCGTTTATTCGTTATTAACGTAATGGTCTTCGGCAATTCTATCGAAGTCATTTTCAGAGGTGTAATGGTTATATCACAATAACGCTCTATTCCATAATACACCGTTTTCAACTGTGTTTTTCCAACTTTCAAACCTTTAACAATTATTGAATTTTTGTCAAAATTCACATCAGCAATTGTTTTGTCGCCAAGATTATAAAAGAAATCCGAACCTTCATCCACGCTTTGGCTTTTTACATAATCAGAAACTATCGTTTTAGTTCTCTCCACGGATAACTTTGAAGGAATTTCTAATTTTAGCTCAACCTTTGCGTAATATTTTTTTAATTGTTCCCAGCCATTAGCATCATAACCTTTTGCATTTTCAGGAATGCAAAGTTTGGCATTTTGAGCACTATAACCGCATTTAAAAAAAGCATTAGAAGCATCCCCTGCTGCAAAGATATATTCATAACTATAAATATTCTTATAATTATCCACATAAATCTGTACCTGTTGATCAGTTCCCTTGCGTAATTTTTCTTTAATCGGAGCTTGGGTTGCATATGAAAATATTCTTTGCAAATAAGGACATTCTATGAAATTGTATGGCTCAATATTTGTTATACAACTCGGAATTCGTACTTCTATTAGTCTCCCAGAATGATGCTTTCCATCCAATAGACAAAATGTATAATTTTTCAAAGTGCGGACATTCCTTTTCAATTTTATAAGCACAACATGTTCGCCTTTAGACGCAAAAAAGATAAATCGCTTATCTACAGATTGACCATCAATATACATTGCATCTACGTCATTCAAAAAATCAAGCCATAACATATTACTTGGAAATTGAAACAAAGTCGCACTATAACCTGATGAAGCATTTTCATCAACTTCATATTTTGCAATGATATCTGTTTCTTTGTCATACATATTTTCATACCAACTTGATGCCTTAGACATCATTATAGACATCCAAGCTATAAGAAACACTAATAAATACTTATTCAATAAACATTCTTTCATATTCGTAAATTTATGTATTTATCTATACAATACTCCACATACGTTATCTTTAAATTCCTTGGTATGCACCTCTAAGAATCTTCGAGTTTCAACGATTGCTTCCAACCAATCAGCGGTCTTACAGAAGGATAACTGCATCAAATAACGATCCTTGCAATTCACTTGCTTCCAATCTATAAGAGGAGCAATAGATGCTACCAAACTTTTATACCATCCTAAGTTTTTGCTGTCATTGTCGCAAACCACTTCAAGGAAGCAATCGACTTGCGACGTGTCATTATCATAGACGAACACAAGCCCCAATGTACTTGAACGCATGGCTTCAGAACTTTCATTGGACAAAGACACTCGGATGTAATCATCATTCCCATAGAAAATCAGCCCTTGTTCTTTGCGTCCTTTTCGATTGGTTTTCCTAATGTCAAAGCCAAAACCTCCTTGACTTTTTCTAAAATCTTCCATCATAGCAAACACCAATGGGGTGAACTGAGCTGAGAAGGAATTAACTTTACCTAAAGTCGTCTTTCCTACATTTCCAATACGTTCCAAGACAATTTCCATCAAATCCTTAGCAAACAGATAATTCCAAATAAATATAGGTGTCTTAGATGATACAGACGTAACACATGAGTTTTGATAATAAGGACTTGTCTCCATCATTTCATAGCCACTATATGTTGCTATTTCTATAAGCTTTCCTTTGACATTATTGTTCGGATGACAACAACCAACTACAAGCTCATAAGATGCTTGAATGACTTTAGGACAGGTACTATTTCTAATGTCTTTAGGTTCTACAAGTTTCTGATAGCAATCAACAACTGATCCTGCCCAATTATCACCGCTTGTTATGATTGCTATCTTTCTTTCATTCTTATAGGAGAAAACAACAAAGATATCCTTGCTACGTGATGTCGTCAGAGTATAAGGACTAAAAGACTTGCTCTTTCTATCAAAGATCTCAGCCTTCCATCCCTTTCGCCTTGTCACAAATTCAAGGAACAACAAGTCGATAAGCATTTGAGTACTCTCCGTTTTTCCATGCTTACTCGGAGCACTTACTGCTATCATTAATTTATTTTTAAATAGAGATAAAGATTTACTCATAATAACTAATATTAAAGTGCTTATTTTTGAAAATGAACACACACGATAATTGGGTTGAGTCACACACAGGTTCCCTGCACCTCAACTGGTATCTGAATAATAAGATAATCGGTAATATGACGAAAGAAACAAAACTACATATGAACGAGCGGAGCAGAATTGTCCACCCCAATTTCCAAACCAGCAACAAAGCAGCGATCACTTTGTCGTCCTTTTGGTTATAAAGGTCTAAAATTGTTAATTCATCAATATCCATAGCTTATATCATTTACGTTCTGCGGGCAAAGATACTAAAAAGGTTTGAAAGTCAATTGGTTCAATTTGGTTCAAGTTTCATTCAGACCTGTTTTTTTGAAAAAAAGATAGTGTTTCTCGACAAAAAGACTAGTTTTTCTCCGCTTTTTCAATTCATAAGTCATATTGTACGAACAATGGGGATATAGTTGTACAACTTAAGATTTATAGTCGTACAACAATAGAGTGTATAGTCGTACAACTTAAGGGTGTATAGTCGTACAACTTAAGGGTGTATAGTCGTACAACTAAAAGGTGTGTTGTTGTACGATTATAGGGTGTTGCCACTAGGCTCGGCAGATGTGCTGACTGCAGTCGGCAGACCTGCTGACTAGGCTCAGCAGAGCTGCTGAGCCTAGTGGGAATCTCTTAGATACAGACTCCTTTAACCTGATATTCCGACTTCTTGAACCTGAGCAAACGTATTCTTTCACTTGCTCAGTCGTATTTGTAAGCTTGTTCTGTCATATCTGTAGGCTTATTCAGATATATCAGTAGGCTCACTCTGCCGCATCATTTCGCTTACTCTGACGAATCTTTTACTTACTCAACCAGCTCTCAGGCTCAGCTCCAAAAACTTGTCACATAATTGGTAAACGCCTTCATCTTGCGTGATAAAGTCTCTGTCCAGTAAGGTCTTGACAGCTCCTTGCACGGTGCTTGCACCAAGATGATACTTCTGCAAGAACTCTTGCGACATCAGGGAAGAAGGCTTACCTTCCTGAGCAATGGCTATGAGAAGCTGTTTCTGCTTGGCTGTAAGCTGATACAGCAAGGCCTGATAGGCAAAACGCTGCTGGGAAAGGATGCTATCTATCGCCATTCTGACATCATCCTCCTGCAACAAAGACCTATCAGAAATTGAAGTATAGAGCATATTGAGTACATACTGAATATACCAGGTGATGCCATCGAAATGATGATATAAATAGGTAAAAGCCGCTGCACTTATCTCTTTATTGTTCCTGGCAAGATGGTGATTGGCAAATTCCAGGTAAGTCTGCTCATTGATTGCCTCCAACCCCATGATACTCGAACTATGATAGAACGGGTGTGACTGGGAAGTAAACATCAATGCCATCATGTGGCGCTTGGAGCCAGAAAAGACAAAGTTTGCATTGTGGCAATTCTGTATTCGCTTACGCAAGGTTGCCTCAACGGTTTTCTCTGGATAGTTTGCAACTGTCTGAAACTCATCTATCGCCACCAGACAAGGTTTATCTGCCTGTTCGAGATAAGCGAAGATCTCATCCAGCGTAATATCCGGAGCCTGAATATCTCCCAAACCAACACTCCACTCCGGATTTCCATTGATGTCAAAAGAGATAGTTGACTTCAGAGACTGGAGCATATTCAAGAAAAATTCCCATACTTTCCTGCCCTTTGGCTTGAGTGCCGTCAGGATTCCCTTGCCCAGCGCATAGACGAATTCGTTCAAATTCTTCGTATCATAAATATCAATATAGATGCAATGATACTGCTCACGGATGTTTTTCTGCTGAAAACAATTATAAATCAGTCCCGACTTACCCAGACGTCTTGGTGCAATCAACGCGACATTGCACCGATTGGTCAAATGGCGGGTAAGAAGAGCTGTTTCCTCTACCCTATCACAGAAATATTCCGGCGAAAGATAGCCTTCAATAATAAAAGGATTTAACTGTAACATAAGCATTTACATCATTATGAGTTTTACGTAACGAAGATTTCATAATGCAAAGATACGATGAATATTTGTAAACGGCAAACATTTATCGGAAAAAAGTATCTGACATTCAAAAAAATATCTTAGGATACTTTTCTATATAGCATCATGTATCTATGAAGCCTATTCGTGTCTGTACTTCCCTGAAAAAGGTTGTCACTTAGGAACAAACAGAAGTGACAATGAAAC
>ENA-OZKW01000008-OZKW01000008.1-human-gut-metagenome-genome-assembly--contig:-NODE-8-length-92464-cov-39.295285_pt1 | contig 92464 bp, 81 predicted proteins | sample MGYA00244833_ERZ653778 | MGnify/ENA primary metagenome ERZ653778 (study PRJEB26926, sample SAMN06165284) | human gut metagenome | biome: ENVO:00009003; feature: ENVO:2100002; material: ENVO:00002003... | reverse complement strand
AGGGCGATGCCCTGGGCTAGGAGCTTCTGCCCTTTCAGGGCGTGCTGCTTCCAGGAGCTTTTGAGCTTTCAGCCCGTACTTAAACCACATGCGAAAGTTCTGTTAACTATTAACTGTCAACTATTAACTATCAACTGTTAACTATTAACTTTCAACTATCTCAAACCCAACCTTCTTCAGGTCTTCCCAATAATGAGGATAGGATTTGCTCACTACCTCAGGATTGTTGATTTCTATCTGAGGGAACTTGAAGGCAAGAGGGGCGAAGGCAAGTGCCATGCGATGGTCCTCGTAGGTGTCGATAGGCTCGAAACTAGGCTCGCAGGTCTCGCCATCCCAAATCAGCGTGTTATCGTTTTCGTCATAAATCACGTAACCCACCTTCTTCAGCTCCTTCTTCAAAGCCTCGATGCGGTCGGTCTCCTTGATCTTGAGACTGGCAAGACCGGTGAACTTAAACTTTACGCCCAGGGCACAGCAGGCTACAACGATAGTCTGTGCAAGGTCTGGAGAACCGCTGAAATCGTAGTCGAAACGAGGCAAGAGACAACGCTGGACTTTCAAGTTGACAGGAGAAAGAACATCACGGTTCTCAAATTCTGATTTCACGCCCAACAGACTGAAGATGTATTTCACGACAGAATCGCCCTGCTTGGAACTGTCGAACAGGCCTTCGAGTCTTACCTCAGAATCAGGGTTTCCGTTCAGCGCCATCATTTCATACCAGTAAGAAGAAGCGCTCCAGTCATTCTCGATGGTGTAGTCGGCTACGCAGCTGTAAGGCTGTGGCTTTACGGTGATGGTATCCACATCGGTCCATTCGGCACTGGCTCCGAAGTTCTGCATCGTCCACAGTGTGAGGTCGATGTAAGGACGGGATGCAATCTCTCCCGTCAGCTTCAGTTCCAGACCATTTTTCAGAATCGGACCAATCATCAGCAGCGCCGAGATATACTGCGAACTGATGTTTCCCACCACTTCGAGATGTCCGCCTTCCAATGGCTTACCAACGATGTGGAGTGGAGGATAGCCCTCTTTCTTTTCATACTGTATATCAGCTCCGAGGTAACGCAGGGCATCTACCAGGATAGCAATAGGGCGGTTCTGCATGCGCTCTGTACCTGTAATGGTATGCTCGCCCGGTGTAGCTGAAAGATAGGCGGTCATAAAGCGCATGGCAGTACCGGCAGCCTTGATGTTGATGACATCAGGCATATCGCGCAGTGCCGCAATGATGACTTCTGTATCATCGCAATCGCTCAGGTTGTGGGGCTGCAACTTGCATCCCGCCATGGCATTGATTACCAATGCACGGTTGCTGATACTCTTGGAAGCTGGCAAGTTGATACTTGCATTGAGTTGGCGTGGAGCCTTGATTGTATATTTCATTTTCTTCTTGTTTCTGTTTCTTTTAATACTCTTTTTTCTGATTTTGCTATTTCTCAGCCTTCAGTATCCGGATGTCCTTGATGCTGACAGCCTTTTCCTTGGCATATCGGATAGGGAGGTCATCTTCCGTTTCCGGCATCTCATCCCATGCACGGGTTCTCGGACGAATCTTCTTCGGACCCGGTATCAGGGGCGAGTAATACAGAACCTGACGGATGCGGTTTGCCTGTTCTGGGGTGAATCGCATGCTGTAACAGATGCTGTAGTCCATCAGATTGTCTGACTGCCATTCCTCATCCTTGCTGTTGGTGCGTTTGGCAAGCTCTTTCATGCTGAGCGTGGTATCCTTCTTGATGGCTTGTGCTTTACTGACATATTCTGTCAGCCATTTGCCGTATGCTATTCGGTTGTAGCTTGGCGTATCATCGCAATAGTCTGAGTCGTCATCATCATCGGCAGCCTCAGATTTGCCTTTCACTGTCTTTTCAGAGAAACTGTGGAAGAGCCCCAGATAATGTCCCAATTCGTGAGCCAGCGTAGCATTCGGGTCGGCTGTATTGTAGGTATATCCCTTATGATTCTTATCTGTAGTATACCGGGTTCCTTCTTTATCCCTTCCCACATAGATAGAATTGAGCGAAACGCAATACGGAAATTTGCCCGGTTTGCTCAGCGGATAGTTCTTGCCATTGCTCAAACCATCTATCTGTGGATAGCCACCTACCTGATAAGGCAGATGACTGATGCCCAGCGTGGTGCTGTTCTCATCGGTCTTCTTGAAGGCATATACCATCACATTGATGTAGTTGTTCTGGTCCCAACAGTACTTTACATACTTCTTGTCCTTCATGAAGCTCTCGCAGTCGAACTCCGATTCTGAAACCTTGATATATTCTACACCCGGTGTGCTGAGTTTCTTGCCGCTCTCATTCTTCTCAGCCAGTTCGAACAGGATATGCAGGTTCTCGCTCGGGATGGTATCCATCTGATAGTTGTATACATCACCCTGATAAAGTTCGTTCACATTGGAGAGAATCTCCTTGAGGCGGTCATATTCAATGTATTGCGTGGTGTTACTGTAGAAGACATGGAAGATGACAGGCAGATGATAGACATAATCATCGCCCGTAATGATATCTGAGTCACGGTCTTGCCCGTTGGATATGATAGGGTCGCCGATAGAGCCTTCAGTATCCTTGCATGATGCAAAGCTGAGGACGGTGAGGGCGATCATGAAATAAAGAATTTTTCTCATGCGCGTACCTTATATTATATATTTTCGTGCAAAAATACAAAAATAAAAGAAAATAGGCGAGAAATATCCTGAAAAAGTTTCTCAAAATGCCAAAAAACTTGTGCTTTCATCTTCTTGATGTATGTCAATTCAGTTACATTTTGTAAACTTAGACCTATAAAAATAGCGGTTTGTAAGGTAACTCTTCGTGCAATATGCGAAATTTTAGGCCGTGAAATTGCAAATTGTAAGATTGTGTGCGTTCTAAAGCGAAAAGTATAACTTGACCAAAAAATAAGATAAAATAGCGTTAAGGAATTATGAACTTTTCGGAAATCGTTGTATCTTTGCACCAGAAAAAGAAACAAAGACAATTACAATAACATCCTAAAAATAAACGATATGAAACGAATGATATTATTCTCATTGATGGCTTTGATGACCATAGCAGCTTTCGGTCGTAAGCACGTAGAGAATGCAACAGTTGTAGCTGACACTATTTTCTATGCAGAAAATATGAGCAATGTAACCAGTGCAGAACAGGCTAGTTATTACAGACTGCTGATGACTACTGGTTCAGGCCTTAACAAGAAGGACGTTTTCCAGGACTTCTATATGAACGGTAATCTCCGTGCTGAAGGTGGTTATAGTTTTATCGACCTCGGCAACGATCGCAATACTATCTTTAATGGTGAGGTTACTACCTATTATAAGAATGGTAAGGAGAAGTGGCATGGCAAGTATGTTAATGGTAAGCGCGAAGGCTACTTCACACTCCAGCTCCGTGAAGGCGGTGTAGCTGTCGTTCAGTTCAAGAATGGCAAGTCTGTTCACAACTACTTCATGGTAACTTACAAGGACGGTACTTCTGAGAAGAGAAATCTCTCTGAATTGAAGCAGTTCATGTAATCAGAAATAAGCAACTATGTAGTTTTGTTACTTCATTGAATTAAAAGAAAATCTCTCTTATATAAATTAAAATTTTATGTTGATATGACCAATATGGGGATGGCTTCCGTGAGGAAGGTGCATCCCCTTTTTTTATGACCTATATTTACCAACAACAAGAAGAGGGTGAATCATAAACTTATGATTCACCCTCTTCTGATTATTCTTATTGCTGTTGTATGAAAGGTAGGATTAGAACGTTAAATCTACTTCTACCGGACAATGGTCGCTGCCCATGATTTCAGTATGGATCTTAGCTTCTGTAATCTGTTCCTTGATACGGTCGGATACTAGAAAGTAATCGATACGCCAACCGGCATTCTTCTCGCGCGCCTTGAAACGGTATGACCACCACGAATAGGTTACCTCATCTGGATGGAGATAACGGAAGCTGTCGGTGAAGCCATCATTCAGAAGAACGGTCATCTTTTCGCGCTCCTCATCGGTGAAACCGGCATTGCGGCGGTTGGTCTTCGGATTCTTGATATCTATCTCTTCGTGAGCTACATTCAGATCGCCGCAGATGATAACAGGTTTCTTGGCGTCAAGAGATTTCAGGAACTTGCGGAAATCGTCTTCCCAAGTCATACGATAATCCAGGCGCTTGAGTTCTGTCTGCGAATTTGGGGTGTAGCAGGTAACGAGATAGAACTGGTCATATTCCAGCGTGATGATTCTGCCTTCATGATCATGTTCCTCTACGTCCATACCATAACTTACGTTTAATGGCTTGTGCTTGGTATAGATAGCTGTACCGGAGTATCCTTTTTTCTCAGCGTAGTTCCAATAACTCTCGTAGCCTTCAAACTGAAGGTCGAGCTGTCCCTCCTGCATCTTGGTTTCCTGCAGGCAGAAGAAGTCGGCATCGAGTTCCTTAAACTGGTTCTCGAAGTCCTTGCCCACGCAAGCGCGCAGGCCATTTACGTTCCAGGATATAAACCTTAACATTGTGTTTATTGATTATTTAGTAGTGATTAGTGATTACTTAGTAGTGATTACTTAGTAGTGATTAGTGATTACTTATGGATTCTAACGATTATCACTAATCACTAATCACTAATCACTAATCACTAATAACTACTCACTACTCACTAATAACTACTCATTATATTTAGATTCTTTTACTTTCTCCTCTCAGCAGACTCATAAACTCCTGGCGGGTGTTCAGTGAATTGAAGACTCCGCTGTAGTCGCTGGTGGTGGTAATGGAATTCTGTTTCTCTACACCGCGCATCTGCATGCACATGTGCTTGGCTTCAATCACTACCATCACACCCTGAGGATTCAATGTTTCCTGAATGCAGTCTTTAATCTGCTGGGTAAGACGCTCCTGTACCTGGAGACGGTGGCTGTAGATATCAACCACACGGGCAATCTTGCTCAGACCTGTAATCTTGCCGTTCGGGATATAGGCTACATGCACCTTGCCATAGAAAGGAAGCATGTGGTGCTCGCACATCGAGAAGAAATCAATATCTTTCACGATGACCATCTGGTTGTATTTCTCTTCGAAGAGGGCATCGGTCAATACCTTGTGTGCATCCTGTGTATAGCCGCGTGTCAGTATCTGCATTGCCTTGGCTACTCGCATCGGTGTTTTTACAAGTCCTTCACGTTCAGGGTCTTCTCCCAAGAGTTTTAATACTTCAGTATAGTGTTCTGCGAGTTCGTCCAATCCCTCGCGAAATTCTGTTTCTGGATTCATATCTTATTTACTTTGAACTTTGAATTTTGAACTTTGAACTTTATGAATAGTAAGGCTGTTGAATTCTTCACTCTTCACTTTTCACTCTTCACTTTTTAATATTGCACGGTAATCTGTCCCTTTACAAGGCATGCCTGTCTGTATCCCAGGGAGCGAACCTTGGCGAGCATCTTCTGGGCTTCAGCTAAGCTGCGGAAGTTGCCCATTCGGCAAATCCATCTTGGAGAGTAGAAATGAACATAAACCGGCTGTTCAGGGAAATGAACTTTCAGCTGGTTGCCAGTCTGTTCTGCTTTCAGACGGTCGTTACGTGAATTGCCGCCAGCGAAAGCCTGTACTCTATATCCTGTAACCTTATAGCTCTTGCGCATCACTTTCTTGCGCATATCCACTACAGGTGTCTCTGTTTCTTCTTTTTTGTTCTCTGCCTTTTGGGCATTGTTCACGCGGGCATTCTCTCGGGTTGCCTCATGATGCTGTGGCTCAGTCTTTTTCAGGGAATCAGGACCCTGCTTATGCTGAGTTTCAGGCTCTTTTTCTTTTTTCTGTGGGGTAGTCTTAGTCTTGTCGTCTTGTGGAATCACTTGTTTGCCGTTTACCAGTTCATCAATCGCCTTACTTTGGTTCACGGTTACAACACCCTTTCCCGGTTCCTTCTGTTTGAGATGGTCCAGGTAGTTCTGCGCATTAGCTGTGAATGTTGAGCAGAGGATCATAATCAATAATGTGACGAATTGTTTCATGACTATTCCTTTTATGTTTGTCGTCTTGTTTTTTAAACAATACCTTATTTTTAGTTATCTCTATATATAATAAGGTGTAATGAAGAATGAAGGGATGCACTTCAGGAAGAAGGCATCCCTTCGGGAAATGTAATATCCTTATGAGATTACTTCTTCCAAGCGTCAATGATACCCTTGAAGTCAGCAGCCTTCAAAGAAGCACCACCGATCAAACCACCGTCGATGTTTGGCTTAGCGAAGAGCTCAGGTGCGTTGCTAGCCTTGCAGCTACCACCGTAGAGGATTGATGTATCCTCAGCAGCCTCGTTGCCATACTTCTCTGCTACGATAGAGCGGATGTATGCCAACATCTCTTCAGCCTGGTCAGAAGTAGCAGTCTTACCTGTACCGATAGCCCAGATTGGCTCGTAAGCAAGGATGATGTTCTTCCAAGCGTCAGCGCTCAAGTGGAATACTGAACCTTCCAACTCAGCCTTTACTACCTCGTTCTGCTTCTCAGCCTCACGCTCCTCGAGAGTCTCACCGCAGCAGAAGATAACCTTCAAACCGTTAGCCAAAGCCAACTCTACCTTCTCCTTCAAGATCTCTGCAGTCTCGCCATAGTACTGACGACGCTCTGAGTGACCGAGGATAACATACTGAGCACCTGTGCTCTTTACCATCTCAGCTGAAACCTCACCTGTGAAAGCACCCTTAGCCTTGTCAGCGCAGTTCTCAGCACCGAGACCTACTACCTTTGAATCCAAAACCTGAGCTACAGAAGCCAAGTGGATGAATGGAGTACAGATTACTACGTCGCAGTTTGGTTTTTCTGCTACCAATGCCTCGTTAATTTCCTTAGCGAGAGCAACACCGTCCTGCAGGTTCATGTTCATTTTCCAGTTACCTGCTACAATTTTCTTTCTCATTTTTCTTTTCTTTTTAAAAGTTGATAATATTCTGTTCGAATTCTCTTTCTTTCTGATCCAGGCGCCCCAAGCCCAGAGCCGGTCGGCAATGGTGAGGAGTACCAGCGGAATGATGAACCAGGAGATGATGCCGGCTATCTTCTTGGCGGCACTTACTTCCGGTATCTTGCCTATCTCGGTCTTCTCCAGTGGCTTGTCACCAATCTCTGCCATGTCAGGCAAATCGTTGTGGCTCCATTTCTGGATGATGGTTCCGTCCTTCAGCAGAAGAAGACCTGGGTTGCTGCGGATTACCGTCTTCAGCGTAGTCTCGTCTGTGACATAGAAGGGATATTCCGCTCCTGTTATGTCCTGCCAGTGCTTGATGGCTTTCTCCGTACTTGCCGTGAGGCAGAGAAACCGGTAGCCATGGTCGTTGGCATATTCGTAAATCTCATCGATATTGCCGAAGTTGCTGTCATCGGCAAATTCCAGATGTGGCGAAACCAGGAGGAAGGTGTAGCCTTTATCGTGAATCACTTCCTGGGTAATGTCTTCTCCCGTCTTGGCATCAGCTATGCTGAAGTCGTGGATTGGAGGTACGTATCCTTCTTCGGTCTGAACCGTCTTGCTGTCTATGAAAGTCCAGGTGGAGTCTGGATAGTTGTCTATCGTAAACTCCTTCCGTTCTCCGTTCTTCTCCAGAATGAAGGTGGTATCAAACTTGGGTTGCTTGGCTCCCTTCGGAATCTCCATGCCCTTGGCAATGTTGACACCTATGTGGTAAGGACGGAAGTCGAATTGCGGCAGATACCACAGACTCCAGATGCTCATCACGATAGAGAAGAGGAAGGTGTAGTTGATGGCAATCCACTGGGTTGGTTTAGATACCAGCTGTGGCATTTCCAGCGGTTTCTTCCAGAGTAGGATAGCGATGGCAAGGAGAATGAGGTTCTTGACGAACGTCTCCATGTTGGTGAGCACGATGGCATCACCGAAGCAGCCACAATCTTTCACCGGGTCTGCGATGACAATCCATAGGGTAATCAGCGTCATCACGCTCATCACGAGCAGCGCAATCTTGCTGACCAGTTTTCGGCGGATGGCAAGGAGCAAGAAGATACCGATGGCAAACTCGCACATAGCCAGCACGATAGACATCAGCAAAGTGCTCCATGAAGGAAACATCCAGTCGATGTGCAGCGCCTCCAGATAGTCAGTTATCTTGTATTGCGTGCCTAACGGGTCAATTCCCTTCACAAATCCTGAGAAAATGAAGGTTATTGCCATCAGCAGTCGCCCGATATTGACCGCTATCTTTGTTAATATGTGAGTTGCCTTATTCTCCATCATTGATTTCTTTTACTTCTCGCTCATTTTGATGGCACCGAAGACGGCATAGTTGATGATGTCCATATAGTTGGCATCAATACCTTCAGAAACGAGGGTAGCGCCGGCGATGTCTTCAATTTCCTTTACGCGCTGAATCTTGGTCAGTATGAAATCGGTATAACTGCTTACTCTCATCGAGCGCCATGCCTCATCATAGTCATGGTTCTTCCTGAGCATCAGTTCCAGCGCCTCCTTTGCATGGAGGTCGTATAATTTCATAGCCTCTTCGGGTGTCATATCCACTTCATCCACGAAAGGCTTTTCGAGCTGGATGAGTCCTATGATACCATAATTGATAAGGGCGATGAATTCCGGACGGATACCTTCGCCAACCAAAGATTCTTTCTTGATTTCGAGCGAGCGGATGCGCTTCGCCTTGATATAGAGCTGGTCTGTCAGAGAAGAAGGGCGCAAGATTCTCCAAGAGGCTCCATAATCATGAAGCTTCTTCTCAAATAATGTCCTGCATTCGCTCATGACATTCTTAAACTGCTGTTCTGTTTTCAATAAATCTGCCATAATAATTTCGAAATTCGGTGCAAAATTACACATTTATTGTGAAATAGCCAAATATTTATTTTGTATTTTACATATTTTGCAGTAACTTTGCACCCCGAAAGTAGAAAGAGTATGAGAAATTTGACCAATGCCGAACTGGCACAGATACTGGATAAGGATATATTTCATAAGATTTCAGAGGCAGCAGATGGGCTGTCTGTGGAGTGTTATGTAGTAGGTGGATATGTGCGTGACCTCTTCCTGGAGCGACCTTCCAATGATATTGATGTCGTTGTGGTTGGTAGCGGTATAGAGGTAGCTTCTGCCTTGAAGAAGATGCTCGGAAGAAAGGCGCATCTCTCTGTGTTCCGTAATTTCGGAACAGCACAAGTGAAGTATCAGGATACTGAAGTGGAGTTTGTTGGCGCCCGTAAGGAGAGCTATCATCGCGATTCCAGAAAACCTATTGTGGAAGATGGAACGCTGGAGGATGACCAAAACCGCCGCGACTTCACCATCAATGCGATGGCTATCTGCCTGAACAAAGACCGTTTTGGAGAACTCGTAGATCCTTTTGATGGTGTCTACGATATGGAAGATGGCATTATTGCCACTCCGCTCGACCCGGATATCACTTTTTCTGATGACCCGCTGCGTATGATGCGTTGCGTGCGTTTCGCTACCCAACTCAATTTCCAGATAGAGGAGGAGACCTATGATGCGCTCTCCCGCAATGCCGAGCGCCTGAAGATTATCAGTGCTGAGCGAATCTGCGACGAGATGAACAAGATTATGCTCTCCAAGCACCCAAGCTGCGGTTTCTATTACCTGAAAGATACAGGTCTGCTCGATCTCATTCTGCCAGAACTGGTTGCGATGGATAAGGTGGAAACGCGAAACGGCAGGGCACATAAGAATAATTACGACCATACGATGGAGGTGCTCGAGAATGTCTGCAAGCATTCTGATAACCTCTGGCTCCGCTGGGCTGCTCTCTTCCACGACATCGGCAAACCGAAGAGCAAGCGCTGGGATAACAATATCGGCTGGACATTCCACAGCCATAATATAATAGGTGCAAAGATGATCCCAGGTATCTTCCGCCGTATGAAACTTCCGATGGATGCGAAGATGAAGTATGTGCAGAAGCTGGTAGAACTCCACATGCGCCCGATTGTGATTGCTGATGAGGAGGTTACCGACAGTGCCGTACGCCGCCTGCTGAATGATGCCGGCGATGACATCAACGACCTGATGACGCTCTGCGAGGCTGATATCACCAGCAAGAACCAGGTGCGAAAGCAGCGTTTTCTGGATAATTTCAAGATGGTGCGCGAGAAACTGGTTGATCTGCAGGAACGTGATTATAAGCGACTTCTCCAGCCATGTATTGATGGTAATGAGATTATGGAGATGTTCCATCTTACACCTTGCCGTGAGGTAGGTACCCTGAAGCAGTATCTCAAGGATGCTGTATTGGATAATAAGGTGGCTAATGAGCGTGAACCATTGATGGCGCTTTTGATGAAGAAGGCTCAGGAGATGGGATTGGTAAATGCAGAAAACTCAAAATAGAGAATAATTTTTGTTAAATAACGGCTCCTTGCGAGCCGTTATTCATTTATTATTAGTACTTTTGCACCGCTTTTAAAACTTAAAGGCGCATAAAAGTTTTCGTTAGAGGACGAAAAGAACTTTTGAATAAGAGAAGATTAAAGATTAAATAACAAATTATAATATAAAAATAGGTATGAAAATTAAAAGCGTTTTGTTTGTTGCAGCAGTTTGTGTTCTTGCTGCGTTGACATCATGTGGTGGAAGTAAGAAGGGCGGTCTGCCTGACTTCAGCGACGATGAGTTCGCTGTGGCTACTATCGGTACTTCCAGCGCCGCATTGCAGACTACCTATCCTGCTACCATCAAGGGTATCCAGGATGTAGAGGTACGTCCTAAGGTTTCTGGTTTTATCACTAAGGTTTTTGTACACGAGGGACAGACTGTATCAGCAGGTCAGGCTTTATTCTCTATTGATAGCGAGACCTATCAGGCTGCTGTCCGTTCTGCTGCTGCCGCTGTAAATACAGCTAAGGCACAGGCAAATACAGCTAAGTTGACTTATCAGAACAACAAGAAGTTGTATGATAGCAAGATTATCGGTGAATTTGAACTCTCTACAGCAGCTAACAGCTATGCAACAGCTAAGGCTCAGGTAGCTCAGGCAGAGGCAGCATTGGCTTCAGCCCGCGAGCAGTTGGCTTGGTGTACCGTTACCAGCCCTTCTGCAGGTGTAGTAGGTAGCCTTCCTTTCAAGGTGGGTGCTTTGGTAAGCGCTTCTGGTCAGGCTCTGACAACCGTTTCTAACATCAGCACCATGGAGGTATTCTTCTCACTCTCTGAGTCTCAGATCTTGAGCATGTCTAAGACCAATGGTAGCATTCAGGCAGCCATCGCAGCGTTCCCAGCTGTTAAGTTGCAGTTGGCAGACGGTTCTATCTATAATCACCCAGGTAAGGTGGTTAAGATGAGTGGTGTCATCGATGCTACTTCCGGTTCTATCTCTCTCATCGCTCACTTCGCTAACCCAGAGAAGTTGCTGAAGAGTGGTGGTGCAGGTTCTATCGTGGTTCCTAACGATCATAACAGCGCTATCGTCATCCCTCAGGAGGCTTGCTCTCAGGTTCAGGATAAAATCTTCGTTTATATCGTAACCAAGGATAACAAGGTGAAGTATTCTGAGATCAAGGTAAATCCACAGGATGATGGCAAGAACTATATCGTAACTGCAGGTCTTCATGTAGGCGACCGTATTGTTTTGAAGGGTATTACCAAGTTGACCGATGGTCAGCAGATCAAGCCTATCACTCTGGAGCGCTACAATCAGAAGATTGCTGAGGCTACCAAGTTGAGTGAGTCTCAGGACAATGCTCACGCATTTGCTACTGCTATGGGCGGCAAGAAGTAATATAATGTATAATTAATAATGTATAATGAATAATTAATAGGCCTTGGGGCAATTATTAATTGTTAATTATTAATTCTTAATTAAAATAAGATTATGTCATTTACAAACTTTATAAAGCGCCCAGTACTTTCGACGGTGGTTTCCATCTTCTTCGTCTTGCTGGGTATTATCGGCTTGGTATCGCTGCCTATCGAGCAGTATCCGAATATCGCGCCGCCTACCATCTCGGTATCTACTACCTATCAGGGTGCTGATGCCCAGACGGTGTTGAACTCTGTCATCGCTCCTTTGGAGGAGAGTATCAACGGTGTGGAGAACATGACCTACATGACCTCTTCTGCGTCTAACTCTGGTTATGCCAGCATCACCGTTTACTTCAAGCAGGGTTCCGACCCAGATATGGCTGCGGTCAATGTACAGAACCGTGTATCTCAGGCGCAGTCTCTGTTGCCTGCCGAGGTTACCAGGGTGGGTGTCACCGTAACCAAGCGTCAGAGTTCTAACGTCATGATGTTCGCTCTGACCACAGACGATGGCCGTTACGACGACCAGTTTGTTACCAACTACGCCCTGATTAACGTCATTCCTCAGTTGAAGCGTATCAATGGTGTGGGTGATGTGCAGAGCCCTTCTACCCGTAACTACTCTATGCGTATCTGGTTGAAGCCAGAGAAGATGAAGGAGTTCGGACTGGTTCCTTCTGATATTTCTCAGGCTTTGGCAGAGCAGAATATCGAGGCTGCCCCTGGTAGCTTTGGTGAGAGCTCTGATATGCAGTATGAATATACCTTGCGTTACAAGGGTCGTTTGAAGACTCCATTGGAGTATGAGAACATCCTCATCAAGAGCAATACTTCCGGTCAGACGCTCCGTCTGGGCGAAGTTGCCAAGATTGAGTTGGGTGGTTTGCAGTATAACGTAAACCTGCTCAATGATGGTCAGCCTGCCGTGATGGGTATGGTTCAGCAGATTGCCGGTTCCAACGCTACCCAGATTGCCAGCGACGTAAAGAAGACGTTGGATGAACTGGAGAAGAGTTATCCTCCTGGGTTGAAGAATGTCATCCTGATGGATGTTACCGAGTTCTTGTTCGCATCTATCGAGGAGGTTATCTTCACCTTGATCATCACCCTGGTACTGGTGTTCATCGTAGTGTATATCTTCTTGCAGGACTTCCGTTCTACGCTGATTCCTATGATTGCCGTGCCTGTGGCTCTGGTCGGTACGTTCCTCTTCCTCTGGATCTTCGGATTCTCCATCAACCTGCTTACGCTGTCAGCCCTGCTGCTGGCTATTGCGATTGTGGTCGATGATGCCATTGTGGTGGTCGAGGCGGTTCACGCCAAGCTCGACCAGGGTTACAAGAGTGCCCTTACTGCATCTATCGATGCGATGAACGAAATTTCCAGCGCCATCATCTCTATTACATTGGTGATGTCTGCCGTGTTCGTTCCTGTATCATTCATCGGTGGTACTTCCGGTTACTTCTACCGTGAGTTCGGTGTAACCATGGCTGTATCTATCGTTATTTCGGCTATCAATGCGTTGACGCTGTCTCCTGCACTCTGTGCCGTGTTGCTGAAGCCACACGAGGAGGGTCACGAGAAGAAGATGTCTTTCGTAGACCGTTTCCACGCAGGATTCAACTATCAGTTTGATAAGATTACCAATAAATATAAAGGTGGTGTCAAGTGGGTTATCAATCATGGCATCATTGCTGGTGGCCTCGTGGCTGTCAGTATCGTAGGTCTGGTTGCCCTGATGGGTACTACCAAGACGGGTCTGGTGCCTGATGAGGATACCGGTACTATCTTCGCTTGTATCTCTACAGCTCCTGGTACTTCTCAGGAACGTACAGCAGAGGTGGTTAAGCAGGTAGATAAGATGCTGGCTAACAACCCAGCCATCGCAACCCGTAACGCCATCATGGGTTATAGCTTTATCGGTGGTGCCGGTTCTAACCAGGGTACCATCATCGTGAAGCTGAAGCCATTCGAGGAGCGTCCGGGTGGATTCTTCCACCGTATCAAGGAGGCTTGTATCGGTGGCGGTATTGAGGCGCTGTTTGTCAACCCAATGGAATACACTTCTGTGTTGGGTATGATCTACAAGCAGACTGCTACGATCAAGGATGCACAGGTTCTTGCCTTTGCTCCACCTATGATTTCCGGTTTCTCTGTACAGAATGGTATCACCATGACCATGCAGGATAAGACCGGTGGTGACTTGAATAAGTTCTATAATAATGTGAAGAAGTTCCTGGCTGAGTTGAACAAGCGTCCTGAAATTCAGACCGCCCAGACTCAGTACAACCCTAACTATCCACAGTATATGGTAGATGTAGATGTTGCCAAGACCAAGCAGGCTGGTATCTCTCCATCTTCAGTATTGTCTGTCATGCAGGGTTATCTCGGTGGTCTCTACGCATCTAACTTCAATGCCTACGGTAAGCTCTACCGTGTCATGATTCAGGCTGGTCCTGAGAGTCGTATGCGTCCAGACGATCTGAGCAAGATTTACGTTCGTTGTGCTGATGGCACCATGTCTCCTGTAAGCGAGTTCGTGAACTTGAAGAAGGTTTATGGTCCGTCTAACATCACACGATTCAACCTGTTTACCTCTATGGATGTATCTGTAACTCCTAACAGCGGTTACTCTACCGGTGACGGTATGAAGGCGATTGCTGAGGTTGCCAAGGAGACATTGCCAGAGGGATATAGCTATGAGTACTCTGGTTTGACCCGTTCTGAGGCTGAATCCAGTAACTCTACAGGTTTGATCTTCGCACTCTGTATCGTATTCGTTTACCTCATCTTGAGTGCCCAGTACGAGAGTTACATCTTGCCATTGTCTGTAGTATTGTCTATCCCATTCGGTTTGGCAGGTTCGTTCATCTTCACCAACCTCTTCGGTCACTCTAACGATATCTACATGCAGATTTCGTTGATTATGTTGATCGGTCTGTTGGCTAAGAACGCCATCCTTATCGTACAGTTCGCCCTCGAGCGTCGTCGTACGGGTATGGCTATCAAGTACTCAGCTATCCTGGGTGCCGGTGCCCGTCTCCGTCCTATCCTGATGACCTCTCTGGCGATGGTTATCGGTCTGTTGCCTCTGATGTTCGCATCTGGTGTAGGTAAGAATGGTAACCAGACTTTGGGTGCTGCCGCCGTAGGTGGTATGTTGATTGGTACTCTCTGTCAGATCTTCGTGGTTCCTGCTCTCTTCGCAGTCTTCCAGTGGTTGCAGGAGAAGTTGACCCCAATGAAGTTCGAGGATGAGTTGAACGAGGAGGTAGCTGCCGAGTTGGAGCAGTATGCCAATGCCGCTCATCAGCAGAAGGGTATCGAGAAGAAGTAATAACGCAATGTAACTTCAAAGGAAACAATGAAAAAGAATTTAAATATCATCATATTGGGTCTCGCAGCGCTCTCTCTGAGCAGCTGCAAGACTCTCTACGGAAAGTATGAGCGTCCGGATGTGAAGACCAGCGGTATCGTTCGCGATGTAGCTTCTGATACAGATACTTTGGCTGTAAAGGATACTACTACCTTCGCCAACATTCCTTGGCGCAGTGTCTTTACCGACCCTCAGCTCCAGTCAATCATTGAGAAGGGATTGAACAACAATGTCAACCTGCTCAATGCGGCTTTGAACGTGAAGATGGCAGAAGAGCAGCTGAAGTGTGCCAAGTTGGCATTCGTGCCTGCCTTGTCTTTCACTCCTCAGGGAACTATCGCTTCCTGGGATGGTAATGCTGCCACCAAGACTTACACGATGCCTGTTACAGCCAGCTGGATGGTAGACCTCTTCGGCAACCTGCTCTCTCAGAAGCGTGGCGCCCAGATGGCGCTGCTCCAGTTGCAGGATTATCAGGTATCTGTCAAGACCAACCTCATCGCCAACATCGCCAACATGTATTATACCTTGTTGATGCTCGACAAGCAGGTGGAGCTGGTTAACAATATGGAAGGATTGACCAAGGATACTTGGGAGACTATGCAGAAGATGCACGATCTCAGATTGGGTTACCGTACACCAGCCATCCAGTCAGCTGAGTCTAACTACTATTCTGTGTTGACCCAGAAGACCGATCTGTTGCGCCAGATTCGTGAGACAGAGAACTCTCTGAGTCTGCTCATCGGCGACCAGGCACATAGCATCGCCCGTGGCAAGTTGGATAACCAGAGTCTTCCATCTAATTTCTCAACCGGTGTAGGCATCCAGTTGCTCAACAACCGTGCTGATGTCCACGCAGCCGAGATGAATCTTGCCCAGTGCTTCTATGGCATAGAGACCGCCCGCAGCAAGTTCTATCCATCTATCACCATTTCCGGTACAGGTGCCTTCACCAATTCAGGCGGTGCAGGTATCGTGAACCCAGGTAAGTGGTTGCTCTCAGCAGTAGGTTCTCTTACCCAGCCAATCTTCCAGAACGGCCGTATCATTGCCGGTTTGAAGGTGGCTAAGATGCAGTATGAGCAGGCTTACAACACCTGGCAGAATACCGTGCTGAAGGCTGGTAGCGAGGTGAGCAATGCGCTTGTTCTCTACAACTACTCTGATGAGAAGAGCAAGATAGAGCAGAAGCGAATAGAAGTACTCGAGAAGAATGTAGAATCTACCAAGGAATTGATGGGTATTGCAGGCAGCTCTTACCTTGAAATCATCCAGGCACAGTCTTCACTCCTCAACGTACAGCTTTCTAAGGTAGCTGATGACTTCAACAAGATGCAGGCAGTAGTTAATCTCTACTATGCATTGGGTGGAGGAGCTAAGTAGTTTATAGTTAATAATTAATAGTTTATAGTTATGGCTAGTATAATAAGTCCAAAGGCAGAGGTTTCTCCAAAGGCTAAGATTGGAGACAACTGCAAGATCTATCCATTCGCCTATATCGAGGACGATGTGGTCATCGGCGACAACTGTACCATCTATCCATTCGTGAGCATCATGAACGGTACTCGCATGGGTAATAATAATAAGGTGTTCCAGGCAGCCGTTATCGCTGCCCTCCCACAGGATTTCAACTTTACCGGTGAGGAGAGTGAGGTAGTGATTGGCGACAACAATACCATCCGTGAGAACGTGGTTATCAACCGTGGTACTCACAAGGGTGGCAAGACCGTTCTGGGCAACAACAACTTCCTGATGGAAGGTGCCCATATCTCTCACGATACCATAATCGGCAACGGTTGCGTATTCGGTTATGGTACCAAGATTGCGGGCGACTGCTTGATTGGTAACGGTGTCATCTACTCAACATCTGTAGTAGAGAACGCCAAGACCCGAGTAGGCGACCTGGCGATGATTCAGGCAGGTACCACCTTCTCTAAGGATATTCCTCCTTATATCATTGCCGGTGGAAAGCCTGTGAAGTATGCAGGTCCTAACACCATCATCATGGAAGCAGCCCAGGTTACCGAGAAGGTTCGCAAGCATATTGCTAATGCCTACCGATTGGTATTCCATGGTCAGACATCCCTCTTCGATGCCATCAACCAGATCAAAGATCAGGTGCCAGATAGTCCGGAGATTCAGAACATCATCCAGTTCCTGGAGAGTACAGAGAAGGGTGTCATCACTAAAATGTAACGATGGTGTAATTATAGTGGGAAATTTCCTAAAAATATATTTTCATTTAGTAAATTCAAGTCATACCTATTTGAATTTTACTTAGTATGTGAAGGGCTGACCGTGAGGTTGGCCCTTTTCCTTTTTCAATTGAACTGAACTTTCGCCTGTGGTTCGATTAATTAATTGAATAAATGTAAATAAATGCAATTTTATTTTGTAATCTCTTCGTTTATGCGTATCTTTGCAGACAATTTGGGTCATTGTGCCCTTTTGGTTTTTAGATAGTAAAGATTTTTAGAAATGAGAAAGAAACAATATAAGCCTAGCAATCATCGTGGATTGCAGGTCATTACTTTGTGTATCAGTACCGCTATGGTGCTCATTTTGTTGGGATTAGTTATCTTCTCTGTTCTCATGGGACGCAATCTCTCTTCCTACGTGAAGGAGAATCTCGTGGTACAGGTGATGCTCGAACAGGATATGACTAATCCGGAGGGATTGCAGATGTGTAAACGTCTGAATGCAAGACCTTATGTCAATACACTGACTTATATCACCAAGGAAGAGGCACTGAAAGAGGCTACCCGCGATTTGGGTACCAACCCGAGCGAGTTTGCCGGTGTCAATCCTTTCCAGCCTTCCATAGAGATTACGACGAAGGCAGATTACGCGAACAATGATTCATTGAAGTGGATTACGAAGGAACTGAAGGCATACCCACGTGTTACAGAGGTTACTTATCAGCACGACCTGATAGAGCAGGTAAACAATTCGTTGGCAAAGATCAGTATCGGATTGCTGATTGTTGCAGCCCTGCTCACCTTCATCTCGTTCTCGCTGATCAATAATACGGTGCGTCTGGGTATCTATGCCCGCCGCTTCTCCATCCATACGATGAAGCTGGTAGGTGCATCCTGGGGCTTTATCCGCCGTCCGTTCCTGCGCAGGGCAATGCTTGTGGGTGTTGTTTCAGCCCTGCTTGCAGACGGTTTCCTGGGCGGTTGTCTCTATGCATGGTCGCTCCACGAACCTGAGTTGATGAACGTTTTGGGCTGGCAGGAACTTGCCATCACCGGCGGCTCCGTCTTCCTCTTCGGTATCATCATCACCGCTTTCTGCGCCTGCATCTCGGTCAATAAGTTCCTGAAAATGAAGGCGGGAGACCTGTACAAGATTTAAACATTACACATTAAACATAAAAATAATGGATAAGAAGAATTTAGCATTCGACAAGATGAACTTTATCTTGTTAGGCATCGGAATGGCGATTATCATCATCGGTTTTCTGCTGATGAGTGGCGCCGGTTCTAACGAGCATACCTTCGATACTGATATTTTCAGTACCCGTCGTATCGTAGTAGCACCAACCGTAACATTGATAGGTTTCCTTTCAATCATCTATGCGGTGATTCACAAGCCGAAAGACAATTAAGAGTTTATTGTTAATAGTTAATATACATATTATTATTAGATGGATTTTATTCAGACTATCATTATCTCTATCGTAGAGGGATTGACCGAGTTCTTGCCTGTATCCAGTACGGGCCACATGATTATAGCAGAAAATTTGCTGGGTGTAGATATCCAGGATAAGTTTGTCAACGCCTTTACTGTCATCATCCAGTTTGGCGCCATCCTTTCTGTCATCTGTCTGTATTGGAAGAGATTCTTCTATCCAGAGGCTGTGAAGACCGGTGAGAAGACCTATTGGAAGGCGATGTTCGATTTCTATGCCCGTCTTGTTGTAGGTACCGTGCCTGCCGTGGTATTGGGTCTTGCCTTCAATGATTTCATCGAGTCAAATCTTGGCAATGTACAGCTGGTGGGCTGGATGCTTGTCATCGGTGGTATTTTCATGCTCTTCTGCGATAAGATATTCAATAAAGGCAGCGAACAGACCAAGCTTACTTATAAGCGTGCCCTGATTATCGGTTTTATCCAGTGTATAGCGATGATTCCTGGTGTATCGCGCTCCATGTCAACCATCGTAGGTGGTATGTCCCAGCGTCTTACCCGAAAGGCAGCAGCCGAGTTCTCATTCTTCCTGGCAGTGCCAACCATGTTTGGCGCCACCTGTCTCGAGGTTTATAAGCTCATCAGCCATGGCGGCGGCTCATTGCTCACCCAGGGCAACAACCTGTTCACATTGATATTAGGCTCAGTGGTAGCATTCATCGTTGCCATTCTCGCCATCAAGTTTTTCATCAATTATGTCACCAAGTACGGTTTTGCAGCTTTCGGCTGGTACCGTATCGTAGTAGGACTTATCATTATCATCTGCGGCCTTTGCGGTGTAGATATGCAGATGGTTGACTAAACATAAACTATGGATTTCAGAAAAGGAGAAATTATTGCCATCGACAAGCCTTATCGCATGTCGAGTTTCGGAGCCCTGGCGCATATTCGCTATCTGCTCAGTAAGAAGCTCGGTTTTAAGGTAAAGATAGGACATGCCGGTACGCTCGATCCCCTTGCCACTGGCGTGCTGGTGCTCTGTACCGGCAAATGTACCAAGCAGATAGAACAGCTGCAGACTCATACCAAGGAGTATACTGCAACTCTGCAGCTCGGTGCTACCACCGCCAGTTACGATAAGGAACATAGCGTGAATCATACCTATCCGACGAAGCATATCACCCGCCAGCTGGTGGAGGAAACGCTCAAGCAGTTTGTGGGCGAGATTCAGCAGGTTCCGCCTACCTACAGCGCCGTAAAGGTGAATGGCGACCGCTCTTATGCCTTGCGCCGAGCCGGCGAAGAGGTACAGCTCAAACCGAAGACCGTGCGTGTAGACGAGATAGAACTCACCGATTATAACGATGAGGAGAAGACCGCCAGCATCCGTGTAGTTTGCGGCAAAGGCACCTATATCCGCTCCCTCGCCCGAGATATCGGCAGGGCTCTAGATAGTGGCGCCTTCCTGACCGCCCTCCGCCGTACCAAGGCAGGAAGTTTCGCAGTAGAAAACTGCATCAGTTTTGATCATTTCCAGGAATGGCTTGATGAGCAGCCTCTCGAAGACAGCCTTCAGTCATCCAAGTAATAAAAAATATAACATGAAGCTATCACAATTTAACTTTAAGTTGCCAAAAGATCAGGTGGCACTTTATCCACATAAGGCAAAGCACGTGGTAAAAACGGCTAGTGGTGAACGTACATTCGAGATTACTCGCCGCGACGAGTCCCGACTCATGGTTCTCCACAAGAAGTCAGAAACCATCGAGATGTACAAGAAAGATGAGAAAGGCAAGGATATGGTTGATGCCGATGGCAATCCCGTATTCCTGCAGTTCAAGGATATCGTGAATTTCTTCGAAGAGGGCGATACCTTCATCTTCAACAATACCAAGGTATTTCCAGCCCGTCTTTACGGCACCAAGGAGAAAACCGATGCCAAGATTGAGGTGTTCCTGCTCCGCGAGCTCAATCCGGAGATGCGCCTTTGGGACGTATTGGTAGAGCCTGCCCGCAAAATCCGTATCGGCAACAAGCTTTTCTTCGATGATGTCAACGAGATGGTTGCCGAGGTTATCGACAATACTACCAGCCGTGGCCGTACCCTCCGTTTCCTCTATGATGAGGATGGCAATCATGATGTCTTCAAGCGTTCGCTCTTCGCTCTGGGCGAGGCTCCACTGCCACGCTACGTCATCGATGCCCGTGAAGATCATCACGCTACAGAGGATGATATGGAAGATTTCCAGTGTGTTTTCGCTGAGGTAGAGGGTGCCGTTACAGCTCCTGCTACCGGTCTTCACTTCTCCCGCGAGCTGATGAAGCGTATGGAAATCAACGGTATCAACGAGGCTTATATCACCCTGCACTGCGGTCTGGGCAACTTCCATGATATCGAGGTTGAAGACCTTACCAAGCACAAGATGGATTCTGAGCAGATGATAATCAGTCAGGAGGCATGTGATCTGGTTAACAAGACCAAGCTTTCCGGCCATCGCGTCTGCGCTATCGGTACCAGCGTGATGAAGGCAACTGAAACGGCTGTCGGAACCGACGGTATGATGAAGGCATTCGACGGATGGACCAACAAGTTCATCTTCCCTCCATACGATTTCGGTCTTGCTGACTGTGCCGTAGCCAACTTCTATCATCCGGAGTCAACTCTGATGATGAGTACAGCTGCCTTTGGTGGTTACGAGTTGGTTTACGAGGCATACAAGATGGCTGTCAAGAACGGCTACATGTTTGGCTGCTATGGTGATTCATTGTTGATACTTCCAGATTAAACAGCGGTATAAACAGTTTTTATACACATATAAGTTGTTGGTATACTGAGTTTTAGTTTAGTTATCCACAATTTTATAAAAGTGTGAATAAGTATGTATCAGGTATATTTAAGTCTCGGTACGAATTTGGGCAACCGAAAGCGCAACATTCGCGAGGTAATAGAAAAGATAGGAGAGCAGATTGGTGTGGTAGAGCGCCAGTCTGCTCTTTACGAAACCAAGCCTTGGGGCTATTCATCTCCCAACGACTACATCAATGCCTGTGTGCTGGTTCTCACCACGATGGCCCCGCGCCAGGTGCTGGAGGCTACGCAGCGCATAGAGCGTGAAATGGGGCGCACCATGAAGTCGGTGGCTGGCGAATACCATGACCGCATCATCGACATCGATATCCTGATGATAGATGACTTGGTGATAGATGAGCCCGATTTCAAGGTTCCTCATCCATTGATGGAAGAACGTGATTTCGTGATGAAACCTTTGAAGGAGATTTATTCTAAGTAATTTAATTTTAGCATGTGGTTCAAGAACGGGCTGGAAACTTTTTGGTTTCCAGCCCGTTCTTCTGTTTCTTATCCTTCTTTATTCCTGCTGCGTTCTTTCATCCATACAGATGGCGTAACGCCTTCAGATTTGGCGAAGACGCTTGAGAAGTAAGGCAGGGAGGAGAAACCTACGTTGTAGGCGATATCCTTCAGTCGGGCATCAGGATGCTCGCTCATCATTTTCTTGGCTTCTTTCAGGCGCAGACTCGTTATCCAATTGCTGAAGTTCATGCCGAATTCTTCCTTGATGAAGGTAGAAAGATAGGTCTTGTTGGTATACAGTCTGGCAGAAAGATCATCTATCGTGAACTGTTCTTCCAGGTATGATTTCTCCAGAATCCATTCCGTTACCCTCGGGCGCAGCTTTTCTATGTATGCCTTCTTAGGGCTGATTTCTCCGTTCTTTTCCTTCTCTGCCACTTCTCCTTCTTCTTCAGTCTTTTCCTCATCGCAGTTTGCCTTCATCAGCGTCTCGTATTCAGAGGCATAGTTGATGATGTTGATCAGGATATAGAGGTTCATGGCTACTACATAGAATTGCACCAGCCAGTTGATCAGTGCACCTGTACGGATGGAAATCACGCCCAGTATCAGCATGCCATAGAAGAGCCAGTGACTCACCTTGAGCCATCTGATGAAATGGTTTTTGTCGTTCGAGAAGTAGTTTTCAAAGAGCGCGTTGCTTCTCAGGTAGCAACTGTTGAAGTAGTAGATATGTCCTATAAGCATCTCCAGCAGTCCCAGCAGGGCGATAAGCAGCAGGGGTATCTGATAGTCCTTCAGGGCATCCGTCATGGCGATGAGGGCGAAGAAAGCCGTCATTACGAACTTCACGGCAATCACTTTGCAGCGTTTCCGGGAGATATAATGCGGGTCGAGGAGACTGCTGAGTGAGAAGCTGAAGCAGATGCCCATCAGATAAAAGAGGATGATATCGAAACAGGGAACCCAGTTGTTATATTCTGTCCAGCTTCCTGTAAATGAAGCAATCCAGATCCAAATATTCAGGCTGATGAGCAGCATCCCTCCTGCCATCAGACTTTTTGATCTGCGGAAGGTTTTGTATACCTTTGTATCTGGTGTTTTGAAGAGAAAAAGGATGACAGCCAGTATCAGGTAGATCATACTGGTTATGGTTACTAGTTCAACGAAGTTCTGTTCTAAAAAGTGAATCATACTTTCTAATTTTACGTTCTTAAAGTTCAGTCTACAAAGGTAATAAAAAAACAGCAGAGCGCGCAAAGTTTTTATTTCTTTTTAAGTATTAATTACCTTTTAAAGGTAAAAAGGTAAAAAAGCCTTTCCTCCTTTGCGTCCCCGTTCCCAGCGATTCCATCGCTGGTCCCCCGAAGGCAAAAAGCCCCCAGTGCACCAGGCACCGGGGGCTTTAAAATAAGCTATGGCTTTTTACCTTTTTAAAAAGAGCAACCTCGCTGTCTTAACATCCCGCTAGGCTTTTTTACCCTTTTACTTTTTTTCTTTTTTACTTTTAAAGAGTGCTACAGCTGGTAACTCCGAGCGTAGTAGCGATGGCTGTAAGGAAGGATATTGCAATCTGCAAAATCGTCTTCCAGGTATTTGCTTTCATCATAATTTTAGTGTTTTGAGGTTAATGAATTTTGATTACTTGGCTTAGCCCATGTTTCCGGCGTCGCCTTCGGTTCCGCCGCCCTCCTGAGAGCCACCGCCCTCCTGGGTTCCGCCACCGGTAGTACCCGAGCCGCCGCCCTGGTTAGTACCACCGCCCTCTTCATCGGTGCCGGTATAACCGCCGTACTCCTGAACCTTGCACTTCTTGCGAAGCTCAGCATTACTCCAGCTTTTCGTATTACGTACAATAAGATGTACGCCATCCACGCTGGCAGCCGTCACCTTCTCCTTGGTATCCTCCGCCTTGGAGCTCATGCCGATGGAGAACAATCCGAGGTCAGAGAGACGCACGCTCTTGCCATCGAGAATCAGCTCCTGCAGATGGTCGAGCGCATCCATCAGCACACCGTGGATAGTACCACGAGAGTAAGGCGAGCCGTGGTCAGAGATATGCGATACGAATCCCTCGAAGTCCACTTCGCGGTCAGTTACAGCAGTGGCATACCACTTTTTCTTACCTGCGTTTTCACCAGTCTGAGGTGTGCGCTGTACTTTACGATATTTCAATGTTCCTTTTACTTCCATGATCTTAAATTTTTAAAGGGTTAATAAAATGTTGATTGTTAACTTTGTGGGGTGCGCTTTGTCAAGTGCAGCCTTTCTTGAATCACAGTGCAAAGATACTGCAATTTCCCGATACAACCAAATTTCAGCGTGTGATAAGGCGTGATTTTCAGCACGCTTTCAATCTGAAACCTGTTAAACAATCTAACTCGCCGTTTTGCGCCCCGCAACTCATACTTTTCCAGAAGAGAAAACATAGAGTTGAGCACTTAAACACTTTGTTTACAGTACTCTGATAGAAACATAAAAAGTGACTCAGTGACTCAGAAACTCAGAAACTCAGTTTTTTCCTAGCCCTTCACTTTTATCTTTATTTAGAAGCTTATTATATATATAATACATTATATATATAATAAAATATAATTACTATCAATTTGAAACCATAAAAAGAAGATAAGTACCCCCATAGAACAAAACTGAGTTTCTGAGTTTCTGAGTCACTGAGTCATTATCGCAGTGGTTTAAGTACGGGCTTAAGGCCCAAAAAGCTCCTAGCCCTTTACAAACGTTAGAGTCCGTTAGGCGTTAGGGAGATACGCAAGTCCGCAAGGCGGCAAGAGGAGACGCAAGTCCGCAGGAACGCCTAACGGACCCTAACGCCTAACGGCCTTGCTGTATATTTTTGCGCACTTATAAACATTTTCTCAATTTTTATCAGAAAACTCTTGCAGGTATGAAAATAAAATCGTAACTTTGCGGTAGGGTTTTAAAAGACAGATGATTATGAAGCAGGTAGAAGAAAGATATATCAGTTTGCTGACCGATTTCGGTTTCAAGCGAATTTTCGGATCAGCTCCCAATAAGGATTTGCTGATCTGTTTCCTCAACAGCTTGTTCAACGGAAGACAGGTTGTTAAGGACGTGAAGTATCTGAATCCGGAGAAAGTGGGCGACATCTATACCGACCGCAAGGCCATCTTCGACGTATATTGCGAAGGAGAAAACGGCGAGAAGTTTATCGTAGAAATGCAGAATGCATACCAGACATACTTCAAGGACCGTGCCCTGTTCTATTCCACTTTTCCGATTCGTGAGCAGGCTCCCAAGGGTAATGAATGGGACTTTAAACTCAACCATATCTACACCATTGCCCTGCTTAACTTCAATATGAACGAGGATGCCTTCAATAAGGAGGAAATCCGCCATCATGTGCAGTTGTGCGATACTGCCACGCACAAGATATTCTACGATAAGCTGGAGTTTATCTACGTGGAAATCGCCAAGTTCAACAAATCGCTGGACGAGTTGGAAACGCTCTACGACAAGTGGCTCTATGCCCTAAAGAATCTCTATAAGCTTACTCAGCGCCCTAAGGCGTTATGCGACAAGGTCTTCGACCGCCTATTCGAAGAAGCCGAGATTGCAAAATTCACTCCACAGGAGCAGCGGGAGTATGAAGCCAGCAAGATGGCATATCGTGATATCAAGAATTCGATAGATACCGCCAAGCGAGAAGGTAAAGAAGAGGGCCTGGCTGAAGGCATGGAAAAGGGCTTGGCTGAAGGCATGGAGAAGGGCATGAACAAGCGAAGCCTGGAAATTGCCAGAAAGATGCTGGCGAATGGTATGGATGCTGCCATGGTGATGGAAATAACAGGATTGTCGGAGAGCCAGTTACAGCAGCTGAAAGGATAAGGAACTGCCTGGAGAAACGAATGATCTCCGTGGCTGCATCTTTGATATCTATTGTGTAACCGACGATGGCAAGCATTTTTCTGCGATTTTGATTATCTCATTGAGCCAATTTGTAGGTATCAAATAATAGAGATACGAAGAAAATGAGGTGAAAATAAAAAAAGTGAAATATTTTTTGGAGAATTAAAATAAAATCATTACTTTTGTGCCACAATAACAATGAACGGAAGGCCCCACCAGGTGATGAGACTGAGCGCTCTAAACCTGGTGGGGCTTTTTCGTGCCTAAAAATCATATAATTAAAATGATAAAAAATATAATAGAAGAACAATTCGTAAGACCTTTAACGCAAATCTTTGATGGCGAAGAAGCGCCAGTAGGCTGGAATCTTCGTAAGAAGGCAGAAGACTGGAACTGCTGTTTCCATGACCAGAACTGGAAGACAATCTTTCATCAAGCGATGACACCTATTTATAGGCGGCTCCTGTCGGGAAACTATTCCGAGGAGGTCGATAGGGATGATGTACTTTCTCCGGTATCCCATTGGATGTATTCCTACGATGGGCTAGATAAACTTGTAGGCGAGCGCAATATATTGGATGTACTGAATTCTGCGTATTACAAGGGGAAGGGTTCATATGAATTCTTTCGTTTGTTGCACAGCATTATGGCGCAGTCTTATCGTCCGTATATCCAGCAATGGCCAGAGGATGAGATTAATGAAGAGATTGAGAAACTGGAAGTTAGTGGGGATAGTATGCGTGGAGAATTGCTGTGTATTATGTCTGCATATTTGATGATAGAGCATACGGATTTACCGAATAATCGTAAGGCTTTCCTGGAGAAACAGCTGGATAAAAACTGGTGCTACTTGACACATGTGTATTCTTTTATGGTGAGGAGAATCGTAGGGTCTAATTTCAAAGGCTTCTTGCAGATTATCAACAATGTGGCTATTTCACCGTCTTGCCATTCCTATGTACACATATTCCATAAGGTGGTTCTGATGCGAAGGGATGAATTCTTTGATACTTCCAAGAAAAAAGAGAAACTGGCGAAGCACATGGCGAGATTGGAAGATATCATGAAGACTACACCGCAGAAGGATGATTTGGATGAGCTGTGTAATATCATCTTCGGATCTGATTTTGAAGAGATGATGAAAAACAGATTCATGAGTTATGATGAACTGAATGAGAAGGCTAACCGGTTGCAGGATTCTGTGGAGAAGTTGTCTTCCGAAATGGAGAAGGCTACGAAGCAATTTGCTGAGGCTGTAGAGTCGCGCGTGCCGGTTGAGGTGATAGAGGAGCAGTTGCTGCGTATCCATCCTTCTATGGCATTAACCATCTTCGGTAATCTTTGCTGTATCTTGGCAAACGACCCTGCATGGACTAAGATTCAGGCTGAACTGTCTGAGAAGATTATTCAGCAATCAGAACCTGAACCTTCTGTTATCAATTGTGGAACTTATTATGCTAAAGGTGCGAATCATGAAGATTATAGCCGTCAGGTCTTTGTGGGTCGTGGCAATGATGCATCAAATAAAGAAATGTTGGATTCTAAAAACGATAAAAAATGAATGTATATTATGCGGGTGGTGCCACACACAACGACCATCATAAGGAAATAAATATTGGAGGGGATGTCACGGCTGAGGCCCTCCAGCAGATTATGGCAGATTTCTTAAATGATGAAGATGCTGAATCGGTGGATGCCGAACCGGTGGATGATACGGAGAAATGTTCTGCTTCTGCTGATTCTGACTCCTCGGTTGTCTCTTCTTCTGCCTCTGCAGGTAGAACTCCAGATGCGCTCTTTCTGGATAAGAGTGGTAAAAAAGATTTAAAGCTGACGGCAAGGCTGGCTGGCATTTTCGTGAATTATCTTAAAGTGCATCACCTTTCTGGGGAACAACTTTCTACCAGTACCGGTCTGCTCAACAAGAGTGTGGTAGCTTTTTATCAGCTCTGGAAGAAAGAGGGTTATATTCGACCTGGGGTGCCGAATGGCTCTTCTGTAGCCCGGTTTCTGAATGAGGATTGTCATCTTCAATTGGGCGTTACCCGTAAGTCTTATGCTGATTATATCAGAAAGAAAATCTCTCAGGGGAATATTGATTACGATGTTGAGGCGAAAGTAGACGATTATATGATGTCGCTACCCGAGTCTGATTCTTACGCAGAATAACGGGTGTTATTTGGCGTAAAGAAAAAAGTTTAGCTATTGAAAGTACCTGTTAAAAGGGGCATTCCGAAAGGTTTGTCCCTTTTTCTTTTTCCGTCAAATGCTATTTCGCGTATTCAGCGGAAATGACGTAAATGAACATTCTTCCTACCTTTGCCCCCGGAATTCAGAACCGATATGGTCTGGGTTTCGGGGGCTTTTGTGTATAGGCACATCAACCGTTGTGGGAGCGCCCAACTTTTAAAAAAGGAATATTGAAAATGAAAGCAATGAAACCTTTTTATTTTACTCATCCGCAGTACGGAAAACTGAGGGTGGTGGTGATTGGAGGTAAAATCTATTACTGTCTGATGGACGTGAAGAACATCTTCAAGAAGTCGGTACAGAAACTCTATGAGACGATTGCTGACTCGGAGGGGGAACTGAAAAATCTGAACATCGTGATGATGAAGAATATGAAGATCAAGTATAACCTCTTCTTCGAGAACCAGGAAATGGGGAAGGAAGAAGCGGAGGCTGAGAACGTAAATGCGGATATCAACTTCTGCGATGAACAACTGGTGAAGGACTTGGTTGACAGGCATGATGCTGCCGAGAAGATTGCGTCAAAATGGGTAATAGGCTTCGTCAAGAGCAGACTGAATGATGCCGAGAATGCTTCGCTTTTCGAGGCGAACGGGGTCCAGGAGATTTCGGATAACTCGCTGATTCTGCCTATCAATGTAAGTTATGGCTCAGGGTATATCATGATTAACAGCGAAGTGTTCGATTAATAAAAAGATGGAGGTAAAATGGAGATAGTACATGTAGTGGCAATTAATCCTTATCGCAAGGGAAATAAAGGGAAGGTTTTTTCTTACAATATCGATACTTATGATAAGGTCATCGGGTCGGAGGAAATCAAGAAGATGATTCAGCAGATTCGGGGTGAATTGCCGATTGATGGAGTGGATTTGAGCGATGCGCAGGCGGTGAAGAAGGCGCAGGAGAGGCTGAAGAGCGAGCTGCCTTTCTTCTGTCCGCACTACGGCATGTTCAAGAATAATGTTCGCAGACAGGAGAATGCGATGCCGGAAAGCTTTCTCTTCCAGACGATTATCGATGTGGATGATAAGGAGTATGTGGAGAAGGCGATTGAGAAGGCGCGCGAGCTGAACTGCTCTTCGGGGATATGGAACGGCTCGTTGCTGCATCTCTGCTATAGCGCAAGAAAGAAGCTGCATATCGGGATTAGAATGCCGGTGGGGATGACCATCGAGGAAACGCAGAAGGCGTATTGTGAGGCACTGGGCGTGCCTTATGATGAGAGCTGCATCACACCTGAAAGGATGATTTTTCTGACGGATAAGGACTCGGAAATCTACCGGTCTAAAATGTGGTGCGCAGTGCTTCCGGAGAGCGAGATACAGGCTCGAAGACAAGCGTTCCTTAATCGTGGGCTTACCGTGGACGGAAGGGGGAATGCAAAAGTTAATAGTTTACAGTTTACAGTTAATAGCAATAGTAATGACAATGTTCAAAACAATAGACTTTCGGGCAATTATGGCACTGGTGAACTGGGAGAGGCCAGCGAGAAGAATCTGATAGCCTTTGATCTGTTTCAAGAATCAGCGGGACTGAAGGGAATGGCGATTGATACCGTCGGGTCAAGACATTCCTCCCTGCTGGCCATCATGAGTGCCGGCGCTTCGAGGGTGATGAGCGAGGAGGAACTGATGAAGGTGGTGGCTGAGAAAATGCCGAGCTATTATCAGGAGCCGGATTGCCACCAACTTATCCATGATTTCTATGCGAAATATGGTGACAGTTCGAAACCTTTCTCACGTGATGTTATCCGCATCAATGCTACTGCCGAACAGGCCAGCCGGCAAGTTAATAGTTTACAGTTAAAAGTTGAAAGAGCTGATGGTAATCATACAGTTCAAAGTTCAAATTTCCAAGTTCAAAGTAGCGAGGAGGATTATCCTGACCCGCCAGCGATGCCGGAAAAACTGCCGAAACTGGTGGAACTGCTGATATCTCGGACACCGGAGGTTTATAAGCCGGCAGTGGCGCACGCTATCTTTCCTCCGTTGGCTACTCATCTCTGGCAGACGAGCTTCCGATATATTGATAATGTAGTGCATGAGGCTACGTTGTCTACGTGCTTGCTGGCCGGTACGGGCGCAGGTAAATCGTCTGTAGATAAGCCGATTAAGTATATCATGGAGGATATCAGAAAGCGGGATGCGGAGAATCTGAAACGTGAGAAGGAATGGAAGGAGGAGGTGACGCGCAAGGGTGCCAATAAGGATAAGCGCAAACGACCGGATAATCTTGTTATCCAGGAGATTGATGCAGATATGACCAGTCCGGCATTCGTGATGCGAACTGCTGAGGCGCAAGGACGTTTCCTCTATACTTCGCTTAACGAGCTGGATCAGTTTGATGCACTCCGAGGTAGCGGCAACCAGCAGTTCCGCATCATGTGCCTCGCCTTTGACCCTTTCAACCTCTTTGGTCAACAGCGCGTTGGCGTTCAAAGTGTGACAGAAAGGGTAACGATAAGGTTCAACTGGAATGCTTCTACCACCATTCAGAAAGGACAGCGTTACTTCTCAAAAGTTTTGACAGACGGTCCGATAAGCCGTATCAATTTCTGTACCATTCCGGAGCGTGAAATCGGTGACGATATGCCTGTTTACGGCGATTACGATGATGCCTACCGTGAGGCGCTGAAGCCTTATATCGAGAATCTGAACAATGCCAGGGGACTGATTGACTGTCCTGAGGCATTCCAGCTTGCTCTCAAACTGAAGGATGAGAATGCTGAGTTTTCCCGATTGTCGCAGGACAGGGTTTATGAGAACCTTTCCTTCCGTGCCAACGTTATCGCCTATCTGAAGGCATGTGTGCTGTATGTGGCGAACGGTTGCAAATGGGAGCCGGAGATTGACGAGTTCATCCGTTGGAGCGAGCGTTACGACCTCTACTGCAAGATGCGTTTCTTCGGTGATGCCATCAAAAGGGCGAATGATACAGGCGAGAAGTCGAGCAAGCGAGGACCATCCAACATGCTGATGCAGTTGCCGGATGAGTTTACTTACCAGCAGGTGATGGATTTGCGAGTAGCACATGGAATGGATACCAGGGGTACTAATAAGATGCTGAGAAACTGGAGAGGCCGTTCCTATATCAGATATAAGGATCCTGACTCAGTGACTCAGAAACTCAGTAACTCAGTTTTTATTAAACTTAAATTCCGAAAGGAGAATTCATAGCGTATGGAAATAGTAGTAAAAAGAATAGCAAAGAAGAAGACTTATACGATAGGTCATCTTTATATCCTGAGCGATAAGGATGTGAAACGTACTTGGCGTTCGGGGGTAAAAATAGGCGACAAGCGTATCTTTGAACATAGCTTCGATAAGGCGAAGTTGGACAAGGAACATTACTTCTGTGATACCTTGGAGCCTACGTGGAGAAACCTCCTGGGTATCGAACTGAAACCGGAAGAGGAGGATGGACGTTACAGTAGGGTATCGGGTAAGAAAGCCCGCAAGATACCGGGGCATACGGCGATACCGGAAGGCTCGTATCCTGTAGTTATCTCGAAATCGCCAAGGTTTAAGAAGTGGCTTCCGCTGGTGCAGGGTGTTCCTGATTTTGAGGGCATCCGCATCCATGCCGGTAATTATCCCGATGATACGCAGGGCTGTATTCTGGTAGGTGAAAATAAATTACAGGGTGCCGTCTTCAATTCCCGCATCTGGCTGCATCGGCTTATGAATGCCATTACCGCAGCGAGGGAACGAGAGGAGAGCGTTTGGATTACGGTGATGTAGTGATTATTTATTAGTGATTATTTTAAAAACAAATTATTATGGTAAAGTCAGTAAATACAAATAAAGTAGAAATGGATAAGAAGGCAGCAGTTGCTGTCGTGTTTGAAAACCCTGAATTCGGTAAGATTCGTACCTTGACCGATGAAAATGGAGAACCGAAGTTTTGTGCAAAGGATCTCTGTGATGTGCTGGGTTATAAGAAATCTTATGATGCAGTAAAACAGTTAGTTAACCCACTTGATACCGCAAAACGCGGTACATGGGTATTGACAGGTATCAAGAAGGATGGAACTGATGCGAAACGTTTCCAGCAGATGATTTACGTTTCGGAGAGCGGATTCTATGCTTTGGTGCTCGGCTCTAAGCTTTCTACTGCCGTGAAGTTCAAGAACTGGGTTACGGCTGATGTGCTGCCACAGATTCGCAAGACGGGTGGTTATATCCCGGTACAGCAGGGCGAGAGTGATGAGGAGACAATCCGACATGCGGAAGAAATCCTTCGTGCTACACTCAAGGAGAAGGAGAATCTGCTGAAGAAACAGCGACTGCAGATTGAGCAGCAGAAGAAGCTTATCGGCGAACAGGATACGGAAATCCGACGTCTGAATGGAGTTGTGGATGAACAGGTGCTTCGCATCGCTAAGAATGGTGATAACATCATCCAGTTGGAGAATCAGGTGGGTAATCTTCTGCCAAAGGCGCTCTACAGCGATAACGTGCTCGATTCAGTTTCCTGCTTCACTACCACGCAGATAGCGAAGGAACTCGGTATCACAGCCCAGGAGCTGAACCGCTCACTCTGTTCCCTGCATATCCAGTACTACCAGAGCGGTCAGTATCTTCTCTATGCCGATTACGCCCACATGGGCTTGGCAAAGAGCCGCACCCGCTACAGCGCCTTCCTCGACCCGAAGAGCGACGGCAGACAGGAGAAGATGGGCAGAGCCTATACCCATACTTATCTCGTATGGACCGAGCGAGGACGAAAGTTCATCCATGACCTTGCTCACAGATACTGGGAACTGAGTGAAGTTTATAGTTTATAGTTAATAGTTAAAAGCCCCCGATGCGTGCTGCACCGGGGGCTTTCTTGTTTCGTATTTAGCTTGGTTAATATGACATATTCATATCTTCTGTAATGCAGATGTAGAAATCAGCCAGACCCAGATAATCTTCATCTATTTTGTCAATCTCTTCCTGACGCACCGCTCTGATGGTGCTGACTGTAGTCTTTGGGCGATATTCCTTGAGATAAGGGATGATGCCGTTGTTGGCGTCAGAATGATAGGTGCCGTTGAAGTGAATCATCTGCTCGCCCTTCTTTAGGTTCTGGGCGATAAACCAGCCCATCGTGGCATCCTTGATAGCCTGTGCCTGTGCCATCAGTTCCGGCTTTGAATCCTTAGCCTTGCCCATCAGTCCCATCAGGGCAAACCCCGACTGGGCATTCTCATTCTCCACATATTTGATAGGCAACTTCGGGAGATAGCGCTTGGCTTCGTCTGAGAGAGAATCGAGATAGACGAGACCTTTCTCCTTTACCACACTGGCGTAGCGGCGAGGCACGTTGGTTGCTATCAGCGGGAGATGATGACGCTTGGAATAATAAACCAATGGCTCATAGTCGGTACTGTAGTTAGGCCAGAGACGACACTCTTCCTCGAAGCGGTCGGAAGAAATCACGCTGCCGGTATATTCGTCAATGATGAGCTGGTTGTCGGCTTCGAGCATCTCCATACCCACCTTCAGCTTACTGTTGTTCTCTGCCAGCGACTCCAATACCTTCAGCTCCATCCAGTGGCTGATGACGCAATTGTGGATTTCGCCGAAGAACACCACATCGCTGCCGGCTACGCTCTTGATCATCTTCTCGTAAGTAACTTCCTTGCCTTTTGCATCGAAAATACGGTATATCTCAGGTGTCTTCTGTGCATAGGCAGTCATGCTCACCATGAGCATGACCATCCATAATATCTTCTTCATATCTTTTCTTCTTTGTGTTGTTTAAAGTTTAAAATGGGTTGCCCTTATAGAGCAGAGCTACGCGCTCAGGACGCACATACTCTTCGAATCCCTTGCGGATATCCTCGGTAGTGATGCTCTTCAGGCAGTTGCTGTAGTTGTCGAAATCTTCCAGACTCTCGCCGTTCTGCAAGAGGGTGGTGAGGATGTTCTTCCATTCTGCCGGTGCGTCATCAGAGAGCGACTTGCGCTTGGTAACGAGGAACGACATCTTCAGTTTGTTGAGTTCTCCCTCGCTGATTCTGCTGGTCTGCAGTTCTTTGATGATTCCGTCTACTGCCTGGATAGCCTTGTCGCGGTTTTCGTTCTTCAGCGCAATCTCCAGCCAGAAGTTGTATTTAGCCTGAGGCACTCCGGCATAGTAGAGGTCGGCGTATGGAGAATAAACAATGTTCATCTTCTCGCGCAGGATGCTCAGCAGGCGGTTCTGCATGACATCACGCATCAGTTTCAGCATGAGCGACTGGCGGAGTCCTGGCTTGTAGTTGCCCGAATAGATGTAGTTCAGCACGGTCTGCGTCTCCACATCGTTTTCGAAAGCTTCTTTGTAAGGACTCTTCGGCATGTTGCTTGGCTTGTCCTCGAAACGGGGCATGCGGGCTGATGCCTTGAGGCGCGCAAAGGTGTTGACGATGGTGCCCAGAACCTGCTCTTCATCGATGTTGCCGGTAACAATCAGCGTGGTTTGCTGAGGGTTGGCAAAGAGCGATGTATAATAGTTGGTCATGGAATCCAGATTGAGTCTGTTGAGGTCTTCCTTTTGGATTTTGACACCACTGTTTGCCGGCATGTTGCACACCAGCGAATCCACTCTTCTGGAGAGCATGCGGTTGATGTCGCGCTTGAGCAGACGTTCGAGCAGGGTTTCCTTGCCGAATCTCTCGATTTCCGCATCGCGTACTTCCTTGAAATCTTCGTATGACTTGCCTGGAGCCGTAATCTTCTCGTAAACCAGGTTCATCAGTTCCTGTGCCTTGTCGGTTGGGGCTGAGGCGAGCACCTGGTGCCAGTAGTCGGCGATGCCTACGCTCATAGAGAGTCCCTCTGCCTGCATCACTTCGGTCAGCTGGTCGGTATTGATATGTGCCAGACCGCCCATGTCTACATAGCTTACGGCGTCTTTGAGCAGCGGATATTCCTGCTTGCTGAGGTCGCCCACGCCTCCACGTCCGTGCATGGCGATATAGATGGTGCTGTCCTTGTCGGTTGTAGGGCGCATCACCAGTCTCAGTCCGTTGGCGAGCTGATATTCCGATACTCCGATATCCTCGTATTTGCGCTTGCTTACTATAGATGCGCTGGCATCCGGGTGGGTGGCAGACAGACAGGCTGGCATGTCTACGTGCTGCTTTTCCTCTACTTCCTTGCGCTGGTAGGTATAAGCCGGCATGCGGGTCTTCAGTCCCTGCTGCCAGAGCTGTTGCAACTCGCTTTCGGTGAAGGATTCTGTCTTTCCGGCGTTGTTCTGGTAGGCTACGAGGAGCGATTGTTTACCCTCGTTCAGAATGGTCTTGAAGAGTTTCTGGAGCTGGCTGCTGCTGGTGTTGCTTACCAGGAGTTTTACCTTTTCCATATCCTCGTCCCATGCCACATAGCGGTCGCCTGAGATGATGTAATCTACGAAGTCATCACACCATTTACCCGACTGGAATCCAACGGTATCCGCCTTCATTCTGTTCACCTTTTCGGTAACATAGTCAGCGAGTTCCTCTTTTCCGAATCCCTTTTTCGTGATATCAGCGAAGGCACCGAGCACCTGTGTCATCTTCTCCTTGAGTTCCTGCTTACCCTTGCCTTCTACAGAGAAAGAGAAGTGGTTCTGGGTAGCGAGATACCAGGCATCGCTGATGTCGCATCTGATGCCCCGTGCTGCCAGTCGCTTGCTGATAGCCGAGATAAGCAGTCGGTACTGCTCTTTCAGGGCGGTAGAAGCGATGGTGTTGCCTACCACACCCTCGTGAGGGATGATGAACTCCAGTTTGGAACTGGTGCCTACGGTGTCTTTCACCTCGTGCAGGGTGATACCTTTCTTATAGGTAAGCGGATATTTGCCCAGCGGAGTAGGCTGGCCCTTGGCTATCGAACTGAAGGTAGCCTGGATGCGCTTCTGCATGTCCTGGGCATCTACATTACCTACCACCACCAGACAGGCATTCTGAGGCAGATACCACTGGTGATAATAGTTGAGCAACTGATTGCGTGAGATGGTTTCGATATCCTGCTCTGTGCCCAGCGGCATGCGCAGGATGTATCTTCCGTCGCCAATTTTCAGGTTGTAGAAGTCATCGCCCGTGCTGTAACCGCGCAGTTCTTCCTTGATGACGCCACGTTCCTGCTCTACGAGTTGAGGTTCGAAAGAAACCCCGTCGAGAATGTCGCGGATGGCAAGAAGGGTGCTGTCCATTACCTGTGTTCCGAAGTCGGCAACCGGCAGTGAGAGCCAGTAGATGGTACGGTCGAAGCCGGTGAAGGCGTTGATGTCGCGTCCGTATTTCATACCGAGTCGCTCGAAATAATCTACCCATGCATCCTGTGGAAAGTGCTTGGTACCCGAGAAAGACATGTGCTCCAGGAAGTGGGCGCCGCCTTTCTGCTGGTCGTTCTCCTGCAGAGAACCTACCTTCATCACCAGTCGCATCTCTATGCCATGGCGAGGCAGTGCATTAGGCATAATGATATAGTGGAGTCCGTTATCAAGGTAGCCTTCCACGGTTCCCCGTGGAAGGTTTATTTTAGAATCTTTGTTCGCTCCTGCCGGCAGACAGAAAGCTGCAAGCAGGATAAATAGGAATAATTGTTTCGTTATTTTATACATAATGTCGGCATTAGATGGTAAAATGCTTGTTAATTACCAAATGTATAGGTTGCTTCAACTCGCTGGCATCCGTATGTATTCTCAAGATACCAAGGGAAGGCGAAGGTCATCTTGCCGCTGGCGAAGTCGATTTTGCCTGTTGGAGCAACGTAGATGTTTTTATAATCTGTCGCTTCTCCGTCTGCTACGACATCGGTATTGTCGAAGAAGGAATAAGGATTCAGCGAACCGCCACCATCAATGATGTCCTGTACGGAAACTTCTGTCTTGGTATCTCCATCGTCTACAACAAATGACTTGTTTGCATCAGCCATAGCCTTGAGGCGGTCCCATGCAGAGAAGGTATAGTCGAATGGAACGGTTGTAATCTCTTCCTCGTATACAGTTACCTTGCTGCCTGTAAACTTGAGGGTCATATCAGCCGGGTTTACCTCGATGCCATCCAGTGTCATGGTGAAGGTTTCCTTATTGTAATCGTAGTTGATGTTCTCCATAACAGCCTTACCGTATGGCATCTGTGTCCAGTTTTCAGCATCTTCTACGGTTCTCTTTCTCAGCATTTCATAGTTGAATGCAGCCATACCCATTGCATTTGAAACCATCTTCAAGACAGGCTTGTCGGCTGTAGCCTTCTCGCTCAGTGTGATGATGGTAACGCCGCTGAAAGAACGGGTATCTTTGTTGTCGTTGATATCAATCTTGTCATCGTCATTGAAGGTAACCTTTGTATCTACCTTTACCTTACCGAGAATCTTGGTCAGGTCGATGTTGAGGTTCTGCTTGTAGCCCTCAATGAGCTTCTGCTGTTCTGCCGTGAGGACAGGAATGTCGGAGTCTGGCTTGATGGTCAGGGTTACGGCTTTACCATCTGTCTTCATGTTGGCATCAGAGAAAGTTGCCTTTACGGTCAGTACGCGATCTGATTTGAGCTGACTCTTCTTGTTCGACTTTACGGTGAAGGATGCTGTCTTGGCGCCAGCCTTCAGCGCGATGGTAGAAGGAGTGAGTGTAGCCACATTGTCATCATTTCCTTCGAGCGAAAGATTGATGGTAGCGTCTGCTGTCAGGGTGTTACCGATGAGGATGTTGAATTTTACTTCTTCATCATCATCCTCGTTGATGATATTGTTTCCGGCTGCAGAAATCGATACATAGTTGGTCATCTGCTTGTCGCCATCATTGTTGTCACTGCTGCATGCGCTGAAACCTGTCAGCATTGCGAGCATGCACATAAGCATGAATGTAATTTTCTTCATCGTTCTCTTTATTTTAAATGTTAATATTATCTGTTAATTGGCCACTTGTCGTTTTGGGTCACATTGTTGTTATATTTATATTCTGAAGCTGGGATAGGGAAGTTCCAGCGGTAATCGTCCTTGCTGATTTTCGCTGTGGCTGCTCCGCCCCATGCCGACAGACGGTTCAAGTCTGCGTGGGTTCGCTTCAGGTCGAAGTAATTGCTGCCTTCGCCAACGAATTCCTTGTACTTCTCTGCCAGGATAGCCTGAACCAGCGCATCGCCCGTTGTGTTATCTGCGATAGGATCGGCAGAAACCAGCTGCAGGTAATGGTTGATGCGCTCGCGTGCCATCTGTTCGTTGTTATCGCGTGCATAGGCTTCGGCAGCGATGAAGTAGGCACCGGCGTAACGCATGCGGTTGATGTAGTTAGGCTGGGTGCCCTGCTTGTTCATCATGTTGTACTTGCCCATCAGGTTGCGGGTCTTACCGTTCTGGTCTTTCGGATAGAGCGTATATTTTGCGCGTACATCCTCATCCGTAAAGGTGAATGCCGGATTGACGGCATAATAGTCGCCTTCAGAGTTGTCGTATTCGATGGCGATATAATAGCTGTTCTGGGTGTTGAAGGCAAAGATTCTGCCGCCATAGCTCTCGGTGCGCCAGAGGCGGGAGTAGCTTTCGCCGCCTATCTTGCTATCGTCGCCCTGTTCTATCACATCGTCGGCATATTCGGCTGCTTTCTTGTAATCGCCCATATAGAGTGCGGTTTCGGCAAGCAGATAATCGGCTGCGGTCTGCGATAACCATCCGTTCTTTGAGGGATGGTTTCTCACTTCTGCAGCCTCTGTTATCAGACTGTTGATCATGCCGATGCAGGTTTTCTTGCTGCTGCGGCCATTGGTTTCGAAACCGAACATGTTCTTGATGATGATACCGTCGGCATCCGGATTCTCATTGTATGGAGTGGCATAGATGCGCAGCAGGTCGAAATAGCACATTGCCTTCAGCAGCTGTGCCTCTGCCTTGATAGCCTGCTTCTCCTGCAAATCGGCTGCGGTCTCGGTCGTAATCTTGTCGATACGCTCCAGGAGTACATCGCAGTTGGAGATACAGGTGTAATACGCCGGCCATACGGTTGACGAGAGGTTGCTGATGTTCTTGTCCTGCCAGTTGTAGAGGTTCTGGGTTTCTACATCCTTTCCCGAGAGGTTGGTAGGGCAGAAGTCGTTGCCCAGGAGCGAAAACTCATACTCCTGATGCGGATAGCTCAGATAGCAGGAGGTGAGCAGAGCGCGCCCCGTGTTGACATCGGTGATGGCATCGGGGTCTGAAAACTGGTCTGGTGGTGGCACATTGAGCGAGCAGGCTGCCAGAAGCAGGGTGCTGCCCGTGAAGAGTAGTGCCTTCTTGATGATATTCTTGATATTCTTCATCTTTTCTGTCTCCTAGAATGTAAGATTCAAATTGAATGTATAAATTGGCTGTGTGGTGCCGGCAAGGGTTCCGCTTTCTGGGTCGCTCTCCTTGTAAGAGGTCCAGGTGAAGAGGTTGGATGCCTGGAAACCTACGGTGGCATACTGCATGAATGGCAGTATCTTGTGTAGGGTAGCGGCTGGCAGACGGTAGCGCATGCTCACCATAGAGAGGCGCAGGTAGTCGCTCTTGCCCACGGTGCGTGAGTTTGGATAGAGTGCTATGTTGTCTTCTGCGGTGGATGAGGTGTAGAACGGTGTCCAGTAGGTCTTGTTCTCATCGCCTTGCTTGAACCACATCTTATCTGTCTGTCCGGCTACGGCATTCTTGTTCACATTGTCCTTGTCTCTCACATACGAGTAGTTGAAACGCTGGATTCCGCCATGAACGTAGTAGAAGTCCATATCGAAGTCGAACGACTTGTATGAGAAACTCAGGTTGAAGGTACCTGAATAAGGTGGTGTGAGATGGCCTAATGCCACTACATCGTCCTTGGTCAATGCCTCGGTAGCCTGTTTCTCTGTGCCGTCTGGCAGCAGGAATACCGGATAGCCGGTGAGCGGATTGATGCCTAGCGACGTAGGTCCGTAGAGCATATCGTATGATTTGCCTACCTCATAGTCTGGAACCAGTGCATCTTCGGTGGTGTAAATCTTGTCGGCATAATACAGGTCGAGCACCTTGTTGTCGTTGTAGGCTAGGTTGGCACCGATGCTGAGTCGGCAATCGTAGGTATCGATGATCTTGGCACTCAGTCCCAGCTCTATACCTCTGTTCTCCAGCACACCGATGTTGCGCTTCAGCGTAGAGTAGCCCACTGATGTAGGGATTGGTACATCGAGCAGTGCCTGTTCGGTGCGGCGGTTGTAATAGTTTACATCCAGCGTAATGCGGTTAAAGAGGTCCATGCTCATACCCAGGTCTACTGACTTGTTCTGCTCTGGTTTCAGGTCCTTATTATATAAGGAAATGAGTTCCAGTACGCGCTGGTCTTCGTAGGTGTTGGTGGAGTAGGAGAAGGTTCCTGTTGTGGTAGAAACCGAAACTCCGTTCAGATTGGCTGTGATACCATACGAGCCCTTGAAGTTGAGGCGTGAAATCACCTTGTTGTCCTTCAGAAAGGCATAGTTGGAAGGTGTCCATCCCAGACCTACCGCCCATGCCTTGTTCCATCGCTTGTCTGATGGCAGAACCGAAGAGGCATCTGCCTTGTAGGTAGCATAGAGGTCGTAGGTGCTCAGCAGACTGTAGCCCAGCACGCCACCGATACCCAGCTGGCGGTTCTTGTCTCTAGGAGCGCTCATTTTCACTCGGCGTGAGCCGGTGAGCGACTGGTTGATGGCTGCAGCTGAGTTCAGGGTTCCTACACCATAACCGGTAGTGCTCAGATTATCGATATTGGTATCATAATAATCCATGTTGGCACTGAAGGTGAGGTCGTGAATCTCATTGAACGTACGGGTATAGGTAGCACGCACGTTGGCCGAGATATTGGTGGTGGTATTCTTGGATTTCGAATAGATACCGCGCGCCACTTCTGGCACACCGCTATGGGTCTCCGAGTAGGCTGTAGATGGCGTAAACTGGTGTGATTCATCTAATACGAAATCGATACCGGCAACGGCCGCAATATCCAGTCCCGGAAGCAGGCTCAGGGTAATGTTGCCATTCACGCCAAACTCCTTGTCGGTAGATTCGGCGCTGTACTGGTTCATCAGGTCCTTGTAAGTCTGTCCCGGATACGACCAGAGTTCTCCTGTCTTCTGTTCGTATGGGTTCAGTTCGTAAATCAGCGAAGAAGGGTCGCTTGAGGTTCCGTTAGGCGTATTGGTCTTCGAATAAGAACCCGTAACGCCCAGCATGGCATAACCAATCTTTCCCAGTTTCTGGTCTACATTCAGTCGGATGCCCATACGCTGCTTGTCATTTAGAGGGCACAAAACGAAGCGTATATTTAAGAGAGAGGCCGAAAATGATGGAAGAACCTAGAATAGAGATGGTTAGATAGATGAAGGGAAAATGAGGGTGCAAAACGAAACGTTTACATTGGTTGAATTTTGGTTGAATTATCTGAGAGGTTGGTTTACATAGAACGAGGGGAAAGTTTACATCGGATTGCATCTGCTTTACATCAGAGAGGCTGAGAGGCTTCTGAGGCGTGCAGGAGGGCTTGTCTGCAAGGCGATGGATAGATGGAAACGGTGAAGGATTAGAGCGGCTTAACGGCCGCTTTTTTAGTGTCTTGTTGCGAAGAAAAATTTGGGTTTTAGGAATAATTAAGATGCGATTTTATTCCATATAACAATTATTTGGTATATTTGCAGCCGATAATGAGGGCGATGCGCTTTGCGGTGTGTGGCTCCTGATGTAGGACTTAAAACGATAGAAATATGGCAAAAGTAGTACACGTTCACCTGATGGTGGGCAAGCATGAAGGACGAAAAGACTTCTATTTCAGCTCCATCTCGGCGATATACACCGTATTGACGGCTGAAGAGATAGGTGCAACCAAGAACTATCTGCTGCACGCAGGGCTTGGTGGAAATGGTACGGTAATGACGAAACGCGCTGTAATTAAGCAATCTACGCTTATTTCGGGTGGTCGGATGAGTAATGTATCACCCGAGAAGGAATAAGGGCTTAGAACGCCATTTTTAGGGTGTTTTGGGCGTGTTGGAACGACATTATAAGCCTGTATGCTTTTAGGGGGTAATTTATGGGTATTTGGGGAGCTTTCGGGCTCCCCTTTTTTGTGCCTAAAATGGTCGATTTTGGGTAGTGGGGTTACAACTGGGGTTACAAACTGGGGTTACATTTTTAGAAAAGTGGGGTTACAAAAGTGGGGTAAAACGCATAACGATAGCTTGGGTAGGAAAACTACCACTTTTGCCACTTTATGTGCAGGAAACATACCCTTTTTCGACTTCGGTTTTTGGCGCTTACACCTTATTATATATAGTATATAGGGGCTTTTTAGCCTATTTTAGCGCCTTCCAGGGGGAGGGGGAACACCTGAGGGGTATTTTTGGGGGTGTACCATCTTCCCGGAGCCGGGAAAATGATACGCATCCTGGAGGTGGGTATGAAACGGGGTTACTCCAGACGGATGATACCTCTAACGAGAGCGATGGCGTGGAGATATGATTTCTCCAGTTCGAATGGCGGGTATTTCTCGTTATCGGAGACGATGCAGATATGATCATTATCCTTACCCGGCAGTACTCGCTTGATGATGGCTCCCTGATTGGTGTCGAGAACATAGGTCTTGTTCCATTGGAAGAAGATGTCGTTCATCGGTATCTTCTGACAAGCCACGAGGTCGCCAGAGTAGTATGTAGGCTGCATGGAGTCGCCTTTTACCCTGATAAGGAAGTCGGCGCCCTTAAAGTCTGGTATGATATAGTGCTCGCATTCGTATTCCATTATAGATACGTCGGAAGTGAATGCTCCTGCCATTGCACTGGTAGGTATGAGTGGGATGCCCACCATACTTCCCTCTGGTAGTTTTTGAATCCGAGAAGAACATTCGCTATTTTTCTCTGATTTTCTCTGTTTTTCTCCAGATTTCTTTGTTTTTCTCTCCTTTTCTTCAGGGCATGATGCTTCATCAGCGCCGGATGTACTCGTCTTGAGCATTTCTCCTTCTCCTGTTAAAAGCCAATCCGCGTTCAAATATCTACATTTTGTGTATATCAGTTCGGAATCGAATGTATTTCGAGCCAGCCACGCACTTATTGTTTGTGGAGACACACCTAACATCTTTGCAAACTGAGCCTTATTTCCGTCAGTAAAATGCCCGATTAGGGCGTTAACCATAGCCTTTTTATCCATAATATGTTAAAATTTACAGAATGTAGATAAAATAATCCACAAAATGTTTGGTTGTTATAAACAAATTGTGTATCTTTGCACCGTGTTTAAGATAAACACCGCGCCAAAGATACTAAAAAAGCGCGAGCTGGGCAAATTTATAAACTTAAAAAACAATAATGATGGAAAATGTAGAGAAGGCCTTCAACGGTCTTGGTAGAACAAAGAAAGTGGAGTTTATCTCCAAGAACATCGAGCTTGCATCATCAAGCGCAGTTACAGACTATGTGAAGGGATATCTCTTCGATGTGCTCAAAGATGTGGGTGATGATGAGTATGTAGCGACTTACCTTCGAGGTAAGGGCTATAAGGTTGAGAAGAAATAGAGTGTTTAACAAGTGGAGGAGAATGATAGGTTCTCCTCCTGATAAAAAGAGATTAAGATGAAAAAAGAAGCTAAGACGAAAAGTGTAATTCTTTTAAATTCCATCTCAGAGTGCATGAAGGTAATAACTCTCTTAGAAGAGGCTGGAAAGATAGAAGAAGTCGATCTAAGATATCGAGGCGAGACTTGCCCATTTGCATCACGGCAGAATACCGGAATGCCGATAGACCAGGCACACAAAGTTCTTCTCCTGAGCAGGAGTACTTTGGTATGCCGGTGTTGCGGGAAAATGTTTCCGTTACGCCGTCGAGCATTAAGTGCACAGGATAGAGCTTTCTTTTCAACTCTTCTTCCGGGAGTACCGTTTGAAACTCTGCCTGGAACTCTAATACGTAAAGTGCCATAAGTGATAAATTAATAAGTGAAACATGAATTTTGGTGCAAAGATAAGCATTTTGAGCGAAAAAGACTTAATGTTTGCCATAAGTTTAGTTTTCAAAGGGTAGAAAGAATCAGGATTAACAACGAGCCGGGCAACGTTTCCCGGCAACTTGGAGGTAGCTGGAATGCAGGGCGCACGGAGTGAGCGGAAAATGGATTAAAGGCTTTGGATAAACTCACATGATAACTGCATGGTAACATTAGGAAAGAAAGGCGGTTCGACTCCACCTTCCTCCACCATTAGAATAAAATTATAATATTGTTAGAATATGAAAAGAGCAATAGACGTAAGCACGGAGGTACGCGAAGGAATACGCAAGACCTTCAAGGTGTCAGACCAAGCTATCTGGCTTGCTCTCACCTTCGACCCTAAGCGGGGCATGAGCGACAAGGCAAAGCGCATCCGCCAGTACGCCAAAATCAACGGTGGCGTGGAGACGGTGGTTGCCGAAAAGGGTGATACCTTGCTTTTCGACCATGAAGGAAGCTTCAGACAATACTTCTCCAACGGAGCGGTACTGGAGTTCGACAAGAAGACTGGCAATGCTACCATCTTCTTCAAGGGTAAGGAAATGGTATCTGTGGACAATGTCTTGGTCCGCGAGATGCCTTCGCTTCAGATCATGGCAGAAAGGTGGAGACAGAAGGATGCCGAAATCATTGGCAATCCTGGCATGAGAGAACGTCTGGAACGTGGATTTAGAGTTGGAGGATAGAGTTATGGACATTACTCGGTATCTGATTATATCCATCGTATGTTTCTCTGCAGGCATCTGTGTGGGTAGAATCTGGAAGTATTTCACCAGTAAAGAATAAAGAAAGGTTATAGTTATGGAATATTACGGCAATACACTTTGCATATCTGCACCAGAACTTATCGAGACGGGCATCATTACCCAATCCAATTATAAGGCAATGGCTGCAAGAAACCGCATTAACGTGGTACGTCGAGGCGGTGGCGCAAGCGGCTGCACGGCTCTCATTGCCGTAGATAGCTTGCCTACTAAATACCGCAAGGCGGTGGAAGTAGAGTTCCCCGGAGGTCCCGAAGTAAGGCTGCGAGGATGGATAACTTCCAATTATGAGGTAGATCAGCACGCCATGTGCTACTTTCAGAGCAGACAGCAGACGGGCTTGGACCTGTCAGCAGAGAAGATTCAGGAGTATGTGGTGAATGCTTCAGTGCTCAATACCTGCATCAAGCTCTACGAACGAGCCTCTGCCTACCGCAAGCTGATGGGCGAACGCTACGACTGGGAAATGATGGCAAGTACCATCAAGGTATTGAAGGAAACCTATCATCATACCCTACCCGAATCGACACTGAGATTCCGAAAGAAGGTGAATGAGTATAAGGCTGGTGGCTACGGCGTACTGATCAGTGGCAAATTCGGTAATCAGAACACCAGAAAGGTTGACGTGAAGACGGAGAAACTGGTCATCGGCCTGCAATGCCTTCCTAACAAGCCTCTCAACTCCCAGGTGAAGGATTTGTATGACTCCTTCGTATGCGGCGAGCTTGATGTTTATGATGTTCAGACTGGAGAGCTGTTCGACCCGGAAGATTTCTGTGACAAGGATGGGAATCCGAAGAGTTTGAGCGACAGTACCATCAGAAACATCCTGAATAAGCCGAAGAACAGGCTTATCTGGGATAAGAGTCAGCTGAGCTGGAGCGCCTTCATGCACGAGAGCATGCCGCACATGCACCGCCATGCCGGAGAATACTCGCTGAGCCAGATAACCATGGATGACGTGGATCTGACCCGCAAGCTGAAGGATACGAAACTGAGAGTGAAAGCCTACTATGCCTATGATTCGGTGAGCCAGTGCGTTCTGGGCGCCAGCTATTCCAGGGACAAGGACCAGAACCTGGTGAAGGAATGCTTCAGAGAGATGTTCAGGCTGATAGCCAAGCATGGCTGGGGTATTCCGGCAGGTATTGAGGTGGAGAACCACCTGATGTCTGAATATAAGTACACCCTGCTCCAGGAAGGAACGGTATTCAGCTATGTACGCTACTGTGCGCCTCTTAATTCACAGGAGAAGCAGGCAGAGAGCCTTAACGGAGCCAAGAAGCGCCGTATCATCCACCGCAACCACGTAGGTATCGGCCGATTCTACGGCAAGTGGAAATACAGAGTGGAATCCAAGAAGATAAGCGATGCAGGAAATGATACCTGGGAAGACAAGCAGTACTTCACCTTTGATGAGCTTGTGGCGGATGACCGCCGTGACAACTACGAGTGGAACCATACGCTGCACCCTAATCAGAAGAAATACCCCGGTATGACCCGATGGGACGTGCTGATGGAAAATATCAACCCGAACCTGCGCCCATTCGATGCCATTACCCTTGCCCGATATATCGGCGAGAAGGTGGAGACCTCTGTAAGGCGCAATTCTACGGTAAGAGTGGCCTATGAAGACTGGTGGCTGAGTAAGCCGGATGTACTGGAGCGCCTGGCTCCCAATAATTACAAGGTTACCGCTTACTATCTGCCGGATGAGGACGGAAAGCCGCAGGATGTGTTTATCTTCCAGGGCGACAGGTTCATCGACCAGGTAGAGCGGGTGGAAACCTACAATAGAGTGATGGCAGAACAGACCGAGGAGGACAAGAAGAAGTTCTATCATCAGCAGAAGAAGGTCAAGGAATTTATGAACTACACCAACAGGAACCTGGTTCCTAGGTTGGGAATACACAATAGCAAGGATTATGAAGAAGAACAACAGAAAGAGATTGAAGAGCTTACCGCGAAGCCGGCAGGGATGGGTGCTGCTGCATCCTATGTTCCCGATGGCGATTTCAGAGTACAGACAACTGGTAAGGCTGGAGTTCGGTGTGAAACTGAAATCGGGTGGCAGAGTGATAGTGAGAATGCGCAGGGATTTGGATCATCCTGGGGAGACAGCCCGCCGTACACAGATGAAGGGGTACGAGAAGATAGCCCGAAGATACCGGGAGAAGACCCTGTCGTACTACAAGGCACACCTCCAATAGCCGAAGAAGACGAGGACGCATTGGCAATAGCGATGGCGTTCGAGCAGGTGTAAGAATCGACTTAGAATAAACTTATAACAATAAACGATTATGATTACAACAGAACAAAAGAAAAAGATTCTGGCTGCGATTGCACAGAACCGCGCCAATTATCCTTCGGATGCCAAGCACGCTACATCCCTCGGAATATCCACTTCGGTGTACAGCATGGTGAAGCAGGGCGCCTTGGACAAGGCTCTTTCTGATGCCAACTGGGTGCGCATCGCCCGTCGCCTGGGTGTAAACCTCCGTCATGAGATAGAATGGAAGCCTGCCAACACCTTCACCTTCCTGTTCATCCAGAAGCAGCTGGAGCTTGCGCAGCTCTCCTCTCTGAGTATGATTCTCTGTGACGAGCCGAATATCGGCAAGACCTACTCTGCTAAATACTACATCGGCTGCCACGAGAATGCCGTCTATATCGACTGCTCACAGGTGAAGACCAAGCGCAGACTGATCCGCAAGATAGCCACCGAGTTTGGTACTGACAACAAGGGAACCTACAGCGATGTGTATGAAGACCTGGTATATTATCTCCGCACACTAAACAACCCGCTTATCATCCTCGACGAGGCAGGAGACTTGCAGTACGAAGCCTTCCTGGAGCTGAAGGCGCTGTGGAACGCTACGGAGCATTGCTGTGGATGGTATATGATGGGCGCCGATGGTCTGAAGGAGAAGATAAACCGCAGCATCGACTGCAAGAAAGTGGGATATACCGAGATGCTGAGCCGCTACGGAGGCAGGTTCTCTAAGGTGACTCCTGATGACGGCAAGGAGCGCGAGAAGTTCCTGATGAAGCAGGCTTCCATCGTTGCCAAGGTGAATGCTCCAGCCGATGCGGATATTCCTACTATCGTAAGAAAAACGCAGGGCGGGCTGAGACGAGTATATACCGAGATAGAGAAGCTGAAGATAGCAGCAGAGAACGCTGCTGAAGCTTCCGGGGAGGCCAGTCATGGCTAAGCGGGCATACAGCCCCAGGGAGATACTGAAGATGACTTATAAGCCGATACCCTGGGGTGGAGAGTGGGAACGGTGCTTCGGCCAGCCGGATATGTATGACACCTGGTTTATCTCGGGACCGTCGGCTGGCGGCAAGAGCTCGTTCGTGATGCAGCTTACCAAGAAGCTCTGTGAATACGGAATAGTACTCTACTGCTCCTTCGAGGAGAAGGTAAGCATGAGTTTCAAGGAACGCATCCAGCGTTTCCACATGGAGGAAGAACAAGGCAGATTCAGAGTCTGCATCGATTCAGATCTGGAGAACCTGAAAAAGATGCTCAAGCAGCGCAAGGGTCCTAAGTTCATCATCGTGGATTCGTTCCAGTACTCACATTGGGAATATGCACAGGTGGAAGCCCTGGTGGAAGAGTTCCCGAAGAAGAGTTTTATCTTCATCTCGCAGGAAGTAAAGAGCCAGCCACTGGGTAAGCCTGCCGTCAGACTGAAATACATGGCGGGCGTGAAAGTAAGAGTCGTCGGCTATGAGGCAGTCTGCCAGGGCCGATTTATAGGAGAAGCCGGAGCCACCTTTAAGGTATGGGAGGACGGACTTATCCAGGCTAGTAATAATCTGTAATTTGAAAGCTTATGAGTGAAGTGAAAGAATCTCTCGAGGATTACGAGAAAGGTGACATCATCTACCTGCTGCTGAGCAAGGAACAATGCAGCTCGGTATTGGATGACTGGATGGAATGTAACTACACCTGCGATTTGAGCGTGCGCAGATCAACAAAGACTCCCGGTAGCTATGTCGTTACGACCAAGAGTCTGATGTGGGCAACGAGAATCATTAAATGGCATGGGTATCAAAATGTAACTTACAAAAAGCCGAAGAAACATGGATGAAACAGTAGAAGATATCATCGCCTACATCAAGAAAAAGACTAAGGATTTCAGTTATCCTGACCAGGCAATGATGTATGACGAGCTTGCTTCCAGGCTCTGCGATATGAATGCAGATGCACTGAAGAATGAATATCTGGACAGTGATGATTATCTGCTCGATAGTGTGTAGAAAGGTGCTTCTGCGACAGAATTATAAACCCATAAACAATTCATTAGAACATGAAAAAGATTATTTATTCGATTAAGAAATGGTGGAAAAAGACCACTGAGGAGTATCATCGCCAGCAGGTGCTGAAGCGTGAGAAGGAAGTAAGACGTGAGGCGATGCACCGATTACAGGTAAGGGAGTTTGAGAGCGGGCTATATCTCTGTCTGGATGATATCCCGATATTGAAGGAGATTGAGGTTGCGCAAGCGTTGCCTAACGCCCTGCATGAAGTGCGAGAGCATTATCAGGACTATAAGCTGAGTCTCGGCTTATGATCTATCGATTGCAGATTAACAAGGAGGGAAGTTTATGGCACGACCGATTGCAAACTACCATCGTTTCTACGCCTCGTTTAATAAGTTGCCAAAGCACGGCGATGACGAAGAGGCTAAGGCGGCTATCGTGAGCCAATACACGAATGGGCGCACAACACATCTTCATGAGATGAGGGCGCAGGAGTACAAGGAATGCTGCAAGGCATTGGAGAACATGCTTGGTTATGGTGACCAGCGCAAGCACTGGCGAAGCATCTGTCTGCACCTGATGCAGGAACTCGGAGTAGACACCAAGGACTGGAACCGCATCAACGAGTTCTGCCGTCATCCGAGGATTATGGGTAAGGATTTCGCTCTGATCGCCGTTCCGGAACTGGAGCAGTTGAGCGTAAAGCTGAGAGCCATCAAGCGAAAGGGAGGACTGAAACAGCAGGAAGGTATTAATATTAATCATATAAATTTAATGTTTATTGAAAATGAAACAGAACAAACAGGAACAGGAGCAGGCGGCTACAAAGCAGGGCAGCTCCCCAGTTGACATCAGTCAGCTATCAGAAGAACAGAAGGCATCTCTTCTGGCTCAGTTGAATGCCGAGGCAAAGAACGAGCGCATCAACAAGCGTGATGCCTACGAGGGCTTGCGAGGCGAATTTATGCACAAGGTTGAAGGTATGCTCGTTAACGTTACCGCAGACGTCAAGGGCTTTAAGGTATGGCTAAGAGATGAGTCTTCTGCCTTTGTCAAGCTGATGCGAGAGTATGGTCAGGTGAAAACCGATGAGCAGAAGAACTACACTATCACTGATGGTGATTTCCGTTTGCAGATCAGCTGCAACAGCGTGAAGGGATTCGATGAGCGTGCCGACCTCGCAGCGGAGCGCCTGGTAGCTTTTCTAAAGGATTACATGAAGAAGAGCGAGAAGGGAACCGATGATCCGATGTACCAGCTGGCAATGACGCTGCTGGAGCGTAACCAGGCAGGAGATCTCGATTACAAGAGCATCTCCAAGCTCTATGAGCTGGAGGACAAGTTTAATGATCCGGAGTACTCGGAAATCATGAAACTCTTCCAGGAGAGTAATGTAGTGCAGAAGAATGCAACCAACTATTACTTCTGGAAGCGCGACAAGGAGACGGGAGTCTGGCGCCGCATAGAGCCAAGCTTCTGCCGCATCTAAAGTTAGATTATTTATTGTTATAATGTTTTAAGTTGAAAGAAAGGAACAGCCCTCGATGAGGAACGGAAAATGTAGAAACAACCGTGGATTGAGTTATCAGAAGCGGGTAACGGAGATTAACCGCATCTTTGATCGCTATGCCAAGCTGGGAGTCCCTAACAGGGAGATCTGGCGGCGTTACGTGTACCCGGTGTATGCCATCTCGGAGCGCCAGTTCTACAATATTCTGAATGCGAGCGCAGATCCTCGCAACGAGATTCCCCATCAAGAGGAGCTGTTCCTGAATTTCATAGACAATGACGGCTATGGCAACAGAGAAAGAACTGAGGACGGTAATAGGCCGCATTCTGAAGGATATTAGAATCGGCATCGGTGATGAGTTTGACCAGAACTTTGAGAGACAGGCTTTCTTTACCAAAGCCTGGGCGAGAAGAAGAAGCCCGCTTCGCCCCGGTGGCCATATTCTCGTTGATACAGGAGCGCTGAGAAAAAGCATCAGCAGTAGAAGTGATGAAAGCAGCATTACTTTCTATAGCGATCTTCCTTATGCTGCCATCCATAATGAAGGAGGAGAAATAAAGGTTACTGCCAGGATGAAAAGATACTTCTGGGCTAAATATAATGAAGCACAAGGCGGTTTTGGCAGGAAGGAAAACGGCGAGCTTCGCAACAATAAGAAGAATCGTCAGCTCGGAACGGAAGCAGAGTTCTGGAAAGCGATGGCTCTGATGAAGGAAGGAAAGGTTATCAAGATTCCTAAACGTCAATTCCTGGGCATGAGCCCCGAGGTGGAGGAAGACGTGAGGCGCATTATAGAAGATAACCTTACTTCTTATTTTGAGAACGACTTCAAATTTAAATAAACAAGATATGGATCCAAGACAAGAATTATACGCTGCACTCGTGGAGCAGCTGAAAAACATTCCCGAGGTGAAACATGTGGACCTGTGGAATGAAAATGTAGTTTATGCAGATCAGGACGAGCCATGGCAGCGCCCGGCAGTATTCATAGAGTTAGGAGCGATAGACTGGACAACGATGCAGGGCGCTCTCCGAGGTAACGGGGATATCAAACTGCATACGGTGATAGACTGGAGCGAAAATGCGCCTATAGAGGCTTGGCAGTTGACTGACAAAATCTGGCAGGCGCTGGAAGGTATTAGAAGCAAATCGTTTGACGGGTATTATCCTAGGCAGACTCTATCCAATGGGAGTCATGAAGAGTTGTACGAGAACATTGATGTTTTCAGGGTAAAGTATTTCAAGTCCTGGAGCACGGCGAGATAAATTACTTTCAATTCATATATACTATTATATTAGGTTCTGTAAGTTATAGGGAATTATGTTGTTAATTTATTTTTTTATTATGTTTTTAGGCGCTTATATGCGAAGACGAGCGATCTAATATTAGAAATGTTTTTCATATTTAAAAGAAAATGGCGGGTGTCGTGATGACACTCGCCATTTTGATTTTTTTTCTCATTTTCTTGCTAGTTTAAAATATTTGTTGTATCTTTGCATCCGGATAACCCTGGTGTTTCCTAATGGCCCATGTGAAGGACCGCAGGAAACGCTGGGGTTATTTCTTTTTGAATGCTATGTAGAGTGTTTCCCTACTATTTTTCCTTATTTCTGTTTTCAGCTTCCAGACTTCGCCGTCAATATGTATCTCGTACTCATTGTAACCAGTGACGCCTCTTTTTCTCTTCTTCTCTATGTTCTTGATGTCTTTTTCGGATGTCATATCCTTTACTTCTCCCAGTGGGCTGAAACGTATGAAAGAGAGTTGGTCCAGATGGCTAGCTATCCACTTGAAGGCGTTGATTTCTTCTATCGTACGGGCATGCTTGAGACCAAGTTCTAGAGAGTCTCTGGTCTGAAAATACTTTCCTGTTTGTAAGGAATTGGAAGACTTTGTGAAGTTGGTGGACTCTTTTATGTAACCTTTCTTTTCTGTACAGAGACGTGATGCCTCTGTGTTCATAGCGCATTTGTGCAGCCTTCTGCATGCTTCGCACAGCTGGTTGTCTGGAAGTGCCAGATTGACGTTCTTACCTTTCGCTACATCGCAGCTATTACACTTCTTGATGGTGTAAGGATTGTAGTCAGGAACCGCCTTGCCCTGCTTTCCGCTATTGAACCGGAAAATATTAAAGCGCTCTCCGTCTAAGGCTTCTTTTCCTCTGTCCATCGCTTCACCATGAGGCGTGGCATCATACTTCCATTTGAGAACCTGGACCACCGTACAGCGGCAGTTCCATCCATTTGGAGGGTAGTAGCTCTCCCAGAAAGGGTCACTCATCGGTAATGTTACTCTGTCGAGAGCAGCATGCTCCGGTCGCACCTTGTCATCATGGGCAGTTCTATACTGGAGATAGTATTCGTCACCATCCTCAGCAAAGCGTTCCCATTTGGCGGCCATGGTAGCAGAAGACTGTACGAAACCGTATTCTGCCCGAAGGTAGTTTCTGTTGTAGGTCTCGTTAATCTTCCGTACATCATTCAAAAAACGTTCGAACGGCTTTCTATCTCCATTCTCATCAAGCAAGCTAGGGAATGCCTCGTTAAGCTCGTGGAAGGTTTTCATGCCGGAGAAGATATAGTTGGAGCGGGTTAACCGCTCTCGCATCTTTTCGGTCATTTCCACCTTCTCGAAACTGGAATCCAGGATATCGGTGTGTTCCTGAATAAAATCCATGGCCTCGTTGCTTGACAGAATATTGATATCCAGATGTGCGCCGTGTTGACGGAAGAGCGCTTTCATCAGCTTGTCGAAACTGGAGGATATTTCCTGGTATCTCAGTTTTTTCTCGTCGGCTGATGTGAGTTGGATATTCATTTTGCCAATGATGGCTTCGTATCGGCTGTGCAGCCCCTTATAGTCATCGGGGCTTAGTCGAAAAAAGGTCTGGAGAGTTGCAGTCCAGGCTGCTGTATGCGTTCGCCTACAGGCATGTTGTATTTGTCTGCGAAATACTTTGGATCCACTTCGTAACGGTCAGAGATCATTTTCTCGTATTCCATCTGCTGTTCCGGTGTATAATCAACGCTTTCATCCCATGAAAAATGATAGCCTTTAAGCGGATATCCGTGACGGATCATGCGGGGTATGAGCTGATTATTGATAATGCTTGCCAGCATCTTCGCATCGCTCTCGACCAGGTTTTCAAACACTTTGAGGTGAGTCTGACTCTGGGATAAGGAGCTGCCATCCTCAATAGTCATAGTTTGCCCAATGATAAGCTTGGAGATTTCGCTGTTGGAACGGTCCACACGCTTGTCATAGACGTTGAACGCATCGCTCTTGGTGCTTTCGATGATTTGAATATCCGTTCCTTCGGGGAATAATGCCCATGGAGCGATATCCATGCCCTTGAGCATTTCTTCGATGCGCTGCTGGTCTGCCTTATCTCTGGAAGCAGTCTTGGCTACTCGCATAGGCATTCCGAAAACCTCGCTGAAGACATCCCATGCTGCGAGAACGTTCTTTTTCGGGATGGCGTGGAGTGCAGCCTTGAGATAGAGACCGAGGTCGTCGGGCTTTCCTGCCTCGATAAGGTTGTTGTACCATTCCGGCTCCCTATAGTCTATTCCCGTAGTCCAATCCTGTCCGAGGTCTGTAACTACACGATGATGTTCCGGAATTACGAATTTACGGTCGATAAGCTTTACTTCCGAGTAGCAGGGACATCCGTCTCCATCCTTCCTGATATCTCCCAGTTCTATCAGGGAATGCCCGTAATAGATAGAATCAAGAATGAGGCGGCAGAGTTCGTAGAACCATTCCTGGTCGAAATAATGCTTGAGTTCATCACAAGGCTTGCCGCTTTTGTCTTCGATGTTAAAAGACTTGGAAAGGACGAAGCCTGTGCGCTGGCCAATACATCCGGTAACATGGGCATCCGTGGCGGTATCTCTGTAGATATCGTAGAGCATCTGTCTGTTTGGACTCTCTATGCTGATAGCCTGCTGCCAAGCCTTGCGCCATTTCTGGATATCACTCTTGGTAAGAGCTTCGGTGGTGCGCTGAAGCTTGGATATGATATGCTGGGCATTTCTGCGGGTTGTCTTGTCGGCGAGGATGATGTCGCCGAACTTGGTATGCAGCAGCCGTGGCTCACCCTTGACGGCACGCCGGATGTCGTAGATGCCCTGTAATGTCTTGTCAAATAGATTCATCTTGCTTTATTTTTTGAATATTAAACTTGAATACGGATTACCAGGAGTGACGGTTTGGTCCGTTTCCCCACTTAACGCCATTAGTGTTAGCCTCATCTGTAGCCTCGTCTGTGGCTACAGGCAGGTCCGGAACTATTTTTCCAGCCGCAACCCCTTCTAGCCACTTGATGGCACGCTCGTAGCGTTCCTTGCGCACATCGCTGCCCATTCTCTGCGGTTGTGCTGCAATCATATTATAGAGAGCAATATCCGCTGCATACATCACTATCTGTCGGTTGCGGTCATTTCCTATGGCGGAGAAGACCTTGTCGCAGTCATATTTAGGACGGAGATAGCCTGCTATCTCTTCCACCGCTTCCTGAATGGCATTGTCGGCGTTAGCGTCGTCTGCCTGGGTGATGACCTTGAGTGCGGCTTCAGAAGCCACCACCTTGAAATCTTCTTGAGTAATAAACATATAAAAATACTTTTTAATTACCAACCATTTTTAGGAGGTCTCCGCTTGCCTATGCGCGGCTCGAAAGCATCGATGCGGCCTTGACGCTGTAGGATAAAGATGGCTCCCTCGTCAGCATCCGGAGCATCATCGTGTGCCCTACTTCCGTGTTCCAGGGCTAGCGTCTGCTCGATTCCCACCTGCATATCCTCTGAGTCTTTAAGGTTCTCGTTGTAGAACACCAGGCCTCGTTCCCATAAAGGGGCGACACTCTCGATACGTTGTAGCTTGTCGGGCTTTTTCCGGTTATCAGCAGATATCGGAAGCTGATAGCCCCGAAGTTCTCCTTCCTCGTAGAATTCATCAAGAGCCGTATCCTGCATCAGATTCGACTCCATATAGAACTGGATACTGGCTCCCTGCTCCATGGCTCTTTCATAGAGGTTGTATTGCCATCTTACCATCTCTCCGGTGGTAGCCTGACGCACGAAACAGTCTATCAGATGAAGTTCGCTACCCAGTTTTCCCCAGAGTCTGCACGCCTTGTAGTCGTTGGCTGTCGTGGATTTCCAGGATGGGTCTGTATAGCAGACCAGGGCATCATACTTGGTGAGTTTAGGCATACGCTTATACTTGATCCATTCGTGACGGAAGATAGAACCGTCGATGATAGGGTTATGCATCATCTCCTTATTCCAATCCCTGTAACCAACGAATTCCCGGTAAGCATCTACCTCCTCCCGTGTCCATTTCTCCTTCCATGTCGGTTCTCCGTTCTTATCTACGGCATACACCTTACTCAAGAAAACACCTTTGGTATTGGCGATGTTATAGAGTACGGAGTTCTTGGAAATCAGGTTGCCGACCATGATGAAACGGCCGCGGCCTACATCGAGAGAACCGAAGAGGGCAGACTTTACCCAGGATGTAAGTTCACGAACTCGTTTTTCGTTCTTGCAGAGCTCATCGTCATCAAGGTCATCGATGACGATGTAATCAGGGCGGGCTTCCCTATCACGGAGACCTCGGGGACTCTGACCGCGACCGCATGCCAGGAACTTGACACCGCAGTTCGCCTTGAATTCTCCGTCGGTCCAGTCTCCTCCGGCAGGCTTCTGTTCTCCGAAGTCACGCTTGAGGCGATCGTTGTACTCCAGTTCTGCCTGGATATCACCAAGGAGGCGGCAGGCGGCATCTTCACTCTTGCCGACTACTACCATGAAGTTTATCAGGCGTAGCGGCTGGAACATGAGCCACAAGGGGGTGAATACATCCATGTGGGTACTCTTGGCATGACCGCGCGGCCACATGAATACAGCCTTCAGGTTAGCGGTGCGCTTGACCTTGCTTGCCGCCTGGTTGTGGAATGGCGCATTGTGGATAGTACGGATCACCTTTCCGGTAGTCTTGTCCTTGAGTTGCAGGAAGTGAGGAAAGTAATACTCGCAGAAAGCAGCATAGTTCTGCTGTAGCCTGTGGATGCGAGCTTCCTTCTCGCTCTTGCCTTCTGGAGCCATGAGCGATGTATCTGTGAGCGCCGCAATCTGCTTGCAGTGCTCCTTCCATTCCTCTATGGCCTTTTTCTTTTCTGCTAGTGTTGCCATTATATATATGTATTAAAGATCGCAGGAAAAACCGTTCTGCATCTTGTCGGAGATGAAGAGATCCTGGTAATAATTAAATGTCTTGAGGAGTTCCGGTGTGATATTCGGGTCGTTCTGTGCCCGGAACTGCATCCATTTGCTGAATGCCATGAATACCTCGATGGCATCTACTACGTTAGCCTTCTTGTCAAGCTTCTCTATAACGGCTGACATTTTAGCCAGCTTGTCACCCAGTCCGGCAATCTTCGCAGCGTCACCGGAAGCATTGACATCGGTAATGAGGGTGTCGATACTATGGAGCAGCTTGTTTACCAGCTCCGGGCGGGTCACGCTTGTGGCAGCCCGCTGCTCCTTCCATCCTTCCTGGTTGGCCCATTTAGAGAGAGTCTGACGGGAGATGTCTATCTGGTCTGCTATCTCGTTCTGATCCTTGCCTGCCATATATAATGTTCTGGCGAGCTTTTTCTTCTTTTCTAATTCTGCTTTTGTCATGTTATAACTGTGTTTTAATGTGAATAAAATGGCGGGCTATGTTGAAACCCACTGCAAAATTGGCATTTTTTAGGGAGTCTGCCAAAAAAGTATGAAATGATTGCATACCTTTATGAAGCGATTGCAGCGTTTTTTGGAGGGTTCGTGGAAAGTTCGTAATATTGCAGTCGAAATTCAAAAACGAATCGCAAATGGGAAAGAAAGTTAGAATTAGCGATGAGAGCGTGAACTGCTATGGTACGCGCATCATTACATCAGGTATTGACCTGACACAGTACGAGCGCAATCCTGTATTACTGTATATGCATGACCGCAGTCAAGGTGTAGTCGGGCTGGTGAAGAACCTGAAGGTGGAAAACGGAGAGCTGACTGGAGAAATCGAGTTTGACGGAGCCACTGAGCTGAGCCAGCGGCTGAAGAAACAGTATGAGTTCGGGTCGATGCGCATGGTAAGCGCCAACTTGCAGATCCTGGAGACTTCCGATGATAAGAGTCTTGTACTGGAAGGACAGACTGCGCAGACAATTACCAAGAGCCGCCTCTTCGAGGTGAGTGCCGTTGATATCGGTGGCAATGATAACGCCATCGTGTTATACTCTCCGGATGGAGAACAGTTGCCGTTGATGAAAGGCGAAGAGAACGGAAGTGCTTTCCTGCCTTTGTTAAATAGTAATATTAATCCTCTTAAAAAAGAAGTAGAAATGGAATTGAAAACTTTAGCCCTTCAGCTGGGGCTTAGCGAAACAGCTGACGAAGCTACCGTCTTGCAGAAGGTTAGTGAGTTGAAGTTGAAGGCCGAGGGTGCAGCAGCACTCCAGAAGCAGGTTGACGAGTTGAAGACGGCGCAGGAGGCGCTTGCTCTTGCCGGTATTACAGCCGCCGTGGATCAGGCCGTAAGCGAGAAGCGTATCGATGCCAGTATGAAGAACCATTTTGTCGAGCTTGGCAAAAAGGTAGGTATTGATACATTGAAGTTGACCTTGTCGGCTATGCAGCCACAGGGTAAGCTCTCCGCACAGTTGCACCGTACCGATACTGGTCAAATCGTGGCAGAGGAAACAGACTTCTCCAAGTACGAGAAGCTGAGTGCCGTTCCTTCCGGCAAAATGATGGATCTGCACGACAATCATCCTGATGAATTCGTTCGCCTCTACAAGGCTGAGTACGGATTCGAACCAGCTTAATTTCAAGGTAACATAAAAATATTTTATAATTATGAATAAGTTGATTAAAGTGTTTTCCGCATTGTTGTTCAATGCAATTATGGGTGCTCTTATTGCACTCTTGTTGGGATATAATCCATTCTGGGGTGCAGCTGTTGCCTCCCTTGTTGCTATCGCAGCAGGAACGTTTATGCCAAAGGGTTCTGCTTACGCAGGCGTTCTTAAAGAAGTATGGACTGGAGAGCTTATCAGGGCTCTGCGTGCCTACCTGGATGCTTCTTGGCTTGTAGGCGTGCCAGACCAGAGTTCTGTCGTGGATAATGATGTAATTCATATGGTGGATGTCGGTGCGGACCCTCAGGTGCTGGTTAATAACAAGACATATCCTATCGAAGTCCAGGAACTCGAGGATGGAGACAAGACCTTCTCTCTCGATAAATTCCAGACAAAGGTTGTTCCTGTTACCGACGACGAATTGTATGCACTGAGTTACCCCAAGATGGCTCGTGTCAAGGAGAGTTGCGCCAACGCAATCAATGACACCAAGTATGCCAAGGCTGCCCATGCGCTCTGTGCCAATGAGGACACCGCCAAGACTCCTGTATTGGTAACGTCTGGCGCCGTGGATCCTGTGACCAAGCGAGTTAAGCTCTGTATGAACGATCTGGTGAATCTGAAGCGAAAGCTTGATGAACTGGGTGTTCCTCCAACCAACCGCCGACTTGTGCTCTGTACTGATCACGTGAACGACCTGCTCGAGACGGAGCAGACTTTCAAGGAGCAGTACAACGTTGACCGCAATGACGGCAAGGTCGGTAAGTTGTACGGTTTCGATATCTACGAGTTCGGCGCCAACCCTACCTATAGCACCACAGGCAAGAAAAATGCGCTGGGTGCAGTGCCTAAGGCTGGCGAGTTCCAATGCTCATTCGCATTCTACGTGCCTCGTGTGTTCAAGGCTACAGGTAGCACCAAGATGTATTATAGCGCCGCAGAGAACGATCCACAGCAGCAGCGCAATCTCATCTCATACCGTCATTATTTCATCTGTCTGCCTATGAAGGAAGACGCTGGCGGCGTAATCCGTTCAGGCTATAACGCAGGTTAACCGATGGCAAAAATGAAATATCTGGTAATCCACTGCACTGCCACGCCGGAAGGTCGGGAGGTGACAGCCGCCGACATCCGGCACTGGCACTGCGACCCTCCAGCCAAGGGCGGCAGAGGATGGAAGCAGGTGGGCTATACTGATCTTGTGCATCTGGATGGCAGCATAGAACGCCTGGTAGATAATAACGAGGATGCTGAGGTGGATCCATGGGAGATTACCAATGGTGCTGCTGGCTATAATGCCGTGAGCCGGCATATTGTCTATGCAGGAGGTGTGAGTAAGCACGACGGTAAGCCGCTAGATACTCGCACCCTAGAGCAAAAGAAGGCTCTTGCCGATTATGTGAGAAACTTCCACAACCGCTTCCCTCAGATCCGTATTGTTGGGCATAACGAGCTGAATCCAAAGAAAGCCTGCCCGTCTTTTGATGTCCAGGAATGGCTTCGCTCGTTAGGTATCAGGCAAGCGTAGATTTTTTCAGTAATAGTTGATAGTTTATTAGGTTAAGAAAGGTTTGAAAGGCGATGACAGACATCATACTAAACATACTGCAGTGGGCTATCCTACCGGGCGGCATTGGTACTGCCATCGCCTGGATAGCCAATCGAAAGGTGAAGGAGGCTGAGCAGGCGAAGCGCATACATGACACCTTCAAGGAGATGTATGGCGACGTGAGCAAGGAGCTCCTGGCAAAACAAAAAGAACTGAATGATGCAGCAGAAGATAATGCAAAGGCTATCGAGGAACTCAACAAGGAGAACGCCCGCACCCGCTATGCACTTAATAGGCTCACGCGGGCTATTGAGGCTATTCAGCTTTGTCCTCATCGTGCTAGCTGCCCTGTCAGTGGTGAGCTGCGCCACGACGAAGACGACCAGGAAGGAACAGAACCTGGTGCAAAGCGTACAAAGCGCCGACAGTGCAAGCCAAAGTCTGAGTCAGATGGTAAGCCAGGTGAAGACAATGGCGATGTGGTCCCAGCCGATAGCGAGCGACACGGTTCGGTTGAGCATTCCGATGAATAATCTTCTCTCTCTGCCGCAGGGCGCAAGCTATAATGGTAAGCATGGCCGTGCTAACGTGAAGGCGTACGTACAGCCGAATGACGGTGGCGAAATGCCAACGATCATCGTAGAGGCATCGTGTGACAGCTTGCAGCAGCTGTGCCTTCGGTATGAGAGTGAGCGAGACTCCTTACGAAACCAGGTAAGTCTGCTTAGCAGACAGATGGAAATGTCGTACAGCAATAATAATAGAACGGAGCAGAAAAAGCCTCCTAACGGCGTTTGCCTGGATTTGTTTTTTATTATCGCAGGTATTATAACCTGCTTGTTTTTAATCTATTTAATCAGAAAAAAATATGGGTAACGTATTAGACGGAACAGACCTTATTCTTTCAGTTGGGGGTAAGGCATTGGGTTACAGTACCGGGTGCAAGATTACAACCAGCACAGAGACTGGCGAGCGTGTAACAAAGGAAGCTTCCGCAGGCAAGTGGAAGGAGAAGTATGTAAAGAGCTTCTCTGAGAGTATCAGCGCTGATGGTGTCGTGCTGACGGGTAGTAATGCAGAAATGCCTACCTATGATCAGCTGAAGGATCTCCAGCTGGCAGGAACTCCTGTCGAGGGAACCTATTCTGTTCGAGAAGGTGATGGCCGTGAAGGCAAGACTGCCGGACAGTACAAGGGTAAATACATCATTACCTCGCTCGATCTCGATGCGCAGGCTGGTGAGGATGCGAAGTACAGTGTACAGCTTGAGAATTGTGGTAAGGTTGAAAAAATCGGCGCAGGCTTGCAGGGGACAGCAACCGAATGACTGAATACCGATGATGCCGGGAATGACGAATCCCCGGTTTCGGCCGTAAGTGAAACGTCTTTAGAATCTGAAACGGATGAATAAAATCATGATTAAAGTTGGTGACATGGAGTTTCCCTGTCGCCTCACTATGGGAGCGATGCTCCAGTTCAAACGCACTGTCGGTAAGGATGTCAGTCAGATGAACTGGGAGGATATGGAAGAACTGTTAACGCTTATGTGGTGCTGCGTATCGAGCGCCTGCCGAGCCGATAACATTGAATTCTCCATTGACTTCACGATGTTCTGCGACTTAGTGTCTCCGGCAGATATGGCTAAGTGGAATTCCGCAATAGCTGAAGCGAATGAAAAAAAAAGCGAGAAGGAACAGTAAATTCCGAATCGGGCAATGATGATCCGGTGGATGTGGAACATCTTCTGGGTATAGCTATGGGGTGTATGGGGATGAGCATGGATGACTTTTGCCGATGCACCCCATCTGAATACTATGCAGCGTATGAAGCTTGGCATGATGCTGTAGATGCTGCGGAACGTGGCAAGTGGGAACGGGTAAGAATGCAATGCCTGTGCATCCTGCAACCCTACTCGAAGGATAAGCTCAAGGCTAGAGATATTATGCAGTTTGCCTGGGATAAGGAAGTGCAGACTGAGATTCCAGAAGCGAAAGAGGAACTCAGTCGTGAGGAAATCATGAAAAGATACAAGATAGCAGCAAAGAGGGCTGGATTACATTAGCTTAGATATTGTCGTCTTTTATTGTCATGAATCCCCAAAGTAGAAGAGATACGAAAAAGACAGCGAGACACCAAACCATGGCTTCTGCTAACCATGAAGGCGAACCATGTCTCATGGCTAAGTCGCAAAAATACATACCGAACAGAAAGCTCAGTACGGAAATCAAACCAATAGCGGTTCTTGTTGTGTTGGGTTTTACTTCGTATTTCATAATTTTCGTTTTATTTTAAACACGCTGCAAATATAATAAAAAAGACGCAATAATCCAAATTAAATATCGCAAAAATGGCTAATGAGGTAAAATTTAACATTCGGCTCAATATAGACGGTAAAGATAGAGTGGTTGTTGCCACAACTGCTGTAGATAACCTGAGACACGTGGTGAATAGTGTCAATGAAGCCACAGAAGATTTGAAGGGTAAGCTTATTAATACCAATCAGATTACGGAGGCGTGGAGAAATGTTACTGATGCCTTCCAGCAGATGGTGGGTGACCTTAATCAGGTTACAGCGGAAAGCCGGACTTTTGGAGCGGCCATGGCTGCGGCTAATACCATGGCTGGTAAGAGCGGAAAGGAATTTGCGGCAATGAAGCAACAGGTAGCAGAACTTGCCGAGGAAATACCAATTGCGCGTGATGAACTTGCAGGCGGTCTTTATCAGGTTATCTCGAATGGAGTTCCGGAAGACAACTGGATTGATTATCTCCGTTCTTCGGCAAAATCCTCTGTGGGAGGTATTGCCAATCTAGGAGAAGTGGTAAAGGTTACTTCTAACATTATCAAGAATTACGGACTGGAATGGAGTGATGCTGGAGAGATACAGGACAAGATACAGTTAACCGCAAAGAACGGTGTTACCTCGTTCGAACAGATGGCGCAAGCCTTGCCGCGTGTTACGGCTCAAGCTTCGACGTTAGGAGTGTCGATAGATGAGCTGATGGCTTCATTCGCTACTCTTACCAACGTAAGTGGAAATACCGCAGAGGTTAGTACTCAGCTTGCCGCTATTTTTACGGCTCTTATTAAACCTTCGAGCGAAGCTACAGAAATGGCCCAGCAAATGGGTATTCAGTTTGATGCAGCGGCTATTAAGGCGGCTGGTGGAATGCAACAATTCCTAGAGTCTCTTAGTGCAGAAGTAAAGCGATTCTCTGCATCGAGCGGTATGTTGGAACAGGAAATCTACGGCAAACTTTTCGGTAGTGCGGAAAGCCTTCGTGCTATCACTCCTTTGGTAGGTAATCTGGCAGATAAATTCAGAAGTAATGCTACAGAAATGCAAAACAGCGCAGGAACGGTTAGCAAGTCCTTTGATATCATGGGTAGTACAGGAAGCGCTAAGATTCAACTTCTGAACAATAAACTTGGTGAATTCACAGACGTAATACAGGGAAGTATTGGTAATACTCTTCCGTACGCAAATTTTGCGTCTCAGCTGATTATTACTACCAATGCAGCTTGGACTCTGACTAGAACTATTACTAATCTTGGAGTTACGTCCAAGGTTACTTCTGCGATTGTAGCTATGTTTAGTCCTATCTGTAAGGTGGCGTCTGCTGCTTTTACAGGTGCAGCTGTAAGCGCTGAAACCTTAAGACTAGCAATTAGAAGCTTATATATAACAGCTGGTGTTGGAATAGCTATTGCTGCTCTTACAGAAGTGATTAATCATCTGTCTGCTAGCAATGACCAGGCAGCAAGTAGTGTGGATAACCTATCGCAAGCAGAAGAGAAGGCTAAGCAGGCGCACGAGCAAATTGCTCAGCAGATATCATCCGTACGTAGTGAAATGTCGCTGAATATCGCCAAGCTCAAAGATTTCAAGGGTAGCAAGGAACAGGAGAAGACTCTGGTGCAGCAGATGAATAGCAAGTATGGGGAGGCCATGGGCTATTATTCGACCGTATCACAATGGTATCAGGCTCTTACCGCAAATTCTGAGGCGTACTGTAACCAGATGATCAATGAGATTAGATTGAGGGAACTTGCTAACCAGGCAGCAGACCTGATCAAGCAGCAGCACGATATTAAATATGATGAAAACGGGAAGCTGAAGAAATATAGCAAGAAAAATAAAACTAAAACCAAGACAGTAGGTCAGATAGATGCTGGTGACGGCAAGATTATTCCTATTAAGCAAAGGGTTGAAATCGAGGGTACTAGCCAGCTTGATGATGCTAACAGAAAGATGACTTCGCTTTACCGTCGGCAGCAGAATGTGAAAAAGCAAATGGAGTCCATCGTCAAGAATGGACAGAAAATAAGCTTCAAGCATACTGCCGGGTATAGTTCGACTCCTCCACCATCATCTTCCGGCAATACAACAAAAGGCGGAGCGACAACTACAACGAAGCCGGAAGTGAAGGAGAAGGCTCTAGAGGGTAGTATTGATTTCTATGAGGAGGAAATTAGGGAATTGCAGAAGAAAATCAATGCTTCGGCTGATGAAGCTGCCGCCAAGAGTCTTCAGAAGATCATGGAAGGAAAGCAAAGGGAGCTAGGAATGCTGAAGGTAAGGCTAGGTATCGAAAGTGTTCCTGATATCGAGGTTAAGAAAAAGGCTGAAGATATATTATCGGATATAGATGGGCAAATTGACCATCTCAAGCTAAAACCAATAGAGATTAAAGTTGAAGGACTAGAAGATCTGGGGAAATTGCAATCTCTCGGTAATATCGATCTCTCGAGTTTTCAGAACGTCCAGCAGCAGCTGCATACCATTAATGGAATCTCTAATTCTACAGCCAAAGGACTTGCAGTAGCCGGAGAGAGCTGTGCAGCGCTTGGAAGCGCCATGCAGCAACTTGGTTCCGACAGTGCGGCAGCCAAGGCTGGTATAATGATGGCCGCTGTAGGTCAGATTGTTCTTTCCTTCGCACAAGCGATGACCTCTACCAAGACCTGGATAGACTGGCTTGCCTTCGGTATTACAGGTGCAGCACAGTTGGCTAGCATTATTGGTATGATAAGCAAGTTTGCTACAGGTGGTATTGTTGGAGGTAATCAGAAAAGCGGTGATAATATCCTGGTTCGTGTTAATTCGGGAGAGATGATCCTGAATGCAGCACAGCAGGCTAGGCTTTTTGCAATCGCCAATGGCGCATCCCTCTACGGAGCTGCTGCTCAGGTTGGTTCTGGAATCTCTGATGGATTTGCTCCAGGAGTAAAGGCTTCTACAAGTCGCTTGCAGGGTATCCTTGTCGAGAACGACCAGACGCCGATAGATATCAACTTGCGCCTGCGGGGAAGAGATATTGTAGGCTCTGTAGCGAATGAGACAAGAAGTAATCGCAAGCGGAGTAATATCCGTATCAGATAATAGTATTATAACATTATTATAAAAGCATTAGTAGGTTATGTATATACACGGTTATTATTATAACAGGCTAGAAGAGAAAATCTCCGTTTATATTCTTATTCGAGGAGACCGATCGGAGAAAGTGGAGATAGGCGGCGATGGTAGTGGAATCACCTTCTCTGATGACCCAGTGGAAATTACCTCGCAGGTGAATGATACGTTCGACCATCTACTCTGTTCGCAGGCTTCTATCCGCTTGCTCTGTAAAAACTATATAAAAGAATTTTTCTCGGGGTCATGTAGGGATGCTGTGGTGAATATCTATCGGGGAACAAAATGCCTATTTGCCGGATATATCGAACCTCAGACTTTCTCGCAGGGATATAATGAGTGTGAGGATGAAGTAGAACTGACTTGTGTGGATGCACTCTCAGCCCTTCAGTATTCAAAATATAAGAATGTCGGTTCGCCTTTAGTGCTATATAATAAGGTAAAGGCAGAGGCGCAGCTGCGTACCTTCCATGATATCGTGATGGATATACTGAATGGAGTGATGGATGGTATTGATATTCTCGGCGGTCATGATAAGCCATTATACTATGATGGTAGCAAATATGTGGCCGCGGAAAAGGACAAACAGTATTCCATACTACAGGATATTAGTATTTCGGAGCTTCTCTTTCTGGGTGATGAGGAGGATGATGTCTGGACTCAGGAGGATGTATTGACTGAGATTCTGAGATATCTCAATCTCCATATAAGACAGGATGGATTAAGTCTCTATCTGTTCTCCTGGGAGACAATCAGGAGCGGTAAATCTCACCAGTGGCATAATCTCAAGGGTGTCGATAATTTGTTCATCGATCCTAAGATATTAGATATTACTACATCTATCGTAGCAGACTGTGATACGCAAATTAGCGTAGCGGAGACGTACAATCAACTCAAGCTGACAGCTGATGTGAAAGAAATGGAGAATGTCGTCAAAAGTCCACTCGATAGTGATGCGTTGTGTAATGCGTTTCTCGGCATGCAGAAGTATATGACAGAGTATGCTTCCGATGGTGAGGGTAAAAGAGCCTATAATGGATTTTCCGAACTGGTGGGGCATGGTGGTACTAGTTATGATGCTGGTTCGGTGGTCGATTGGTATGTCCAAGTAAGGAAATGTCAGGACTGGCGCTTCTATGGAGCTAAGAAAAAAGATCTTGTAAAGGACTTATGCCAGGGTTCGAATCAACAGGATGCCGTAAACTATCTGGGAACTGTGCCAGGCGCCTCGATGCTGTTATCTGTTGGCAGTGTTAAGAAGACGAGCGGCGGACAGGACAATTCGCTCGTGTCAAAAATATCCATGACCGATTATCTAGTAATAAGCGTAAATGGCAATGGCAAGGATGGGGAAAGCGAATTCTATCCTAATGACTCGGACCTCTTAGAGGCGATACCATGCGCAGAATATGTAGGCAATGAGGTTGGCGGTGTGTTCTCGCCAAGCGACGGAAATACAACCAATTATATTGTGATTTCAGGGAAAATGGTAATGAATCCACTAATGAGGATGACTGCTAATTATTATGACCTAAAAAACAAGCCTTGGGTGTCTGGTATAATTGGTAAACCTAACGAGGTTTATGTCTGGCATAATACTGTGCCAAGTCGCAATAACGGAGACGGCCGCTATTACACGCGCAGATATTGGAAAACGAAGAGCTGGAGAAACGAGGTAGTGTCAGATGACGCTATGGATAAGAAGAATGATGGCGGATTTATGCCATTTACGGGTGAAGGTCCGCAGGAGTTTGAATTCAAATATAGTGCGTTCGGTGACAGTACGGACAAATTATCGAAGGTCGGCGTGATTCAGTGTATGTTGATAATAGGTGATAAATGCGTAGTCGAAAAACGTCCAGGGCAGTTTCTAGGAAGCGACAAGGTGGCAGGGACAGGTAACGGGCAGCTGTCTGATTATGTCTGGATGAAGTATAAGACCAGGGAGGAATGCTCTTCTGACGATGAATATTATCAGCAGAGTTTTTCTGTTGGTTTCGACCCTAAGATTGGGGATAAAATCATTGGTACGGAGTTTTCCATACAGAACAATCTGAGATATACAGATAGTGTGGATGCGGATGGGACCGCCATTCCGGTTCGCATGACCGACAAGGTACATGGTGCTGTTAAGTTCATTATCCTCGGCCCCGTCAACAGTGTGTGGGAAGAGATTACCCGGCGACATCCTACAGCCTTCCGGCATACCAAGTGGTCGAGCAATACGAAGCCGATTCTCTCCCATGTGAGCGACATCTTATTGGAAGAGCTTGAGATAAAGGTTGTAAGCGATCATGGAAAAGTTGGCAGCGATGGCGCGGAGAACGATCTGATATATCTGAGTGACACGAAAGAAGATTTTGTAAATACCAAGGATGATCTCGAGATGAAAATTACTACCGCTTTGACATCTGAAGAATGCAAGACGCTTGGTGTAAAGAATGGTATTAGTCTTTCTGCACCGCTGAATGTTGTTACGGAGTTGAGTTTGCTGGGTATTTATAATCGTAGCAACGGTGAGCTGGCAAAGCCGGAACAGCATTATGTTAATGATTATTGGCAGGAATGGCATGAACCAAGAGTCGTTATGGAACAAAATCTGATGGATGAGCACGGTAATGTTTCTCCATTCGATTTGTATCGACATCCTGCGATCGGCAAGACCTTTCATGTACAAGGTATCAGCTATAATCTAACCAGTGGCACTGCTCAGATGACGATTAAAGAGATATTCTAATTATATTCTAACAATATTATAAAGTCGTATGATAGAAACAAAAATCATAGTTAAACCCAAAGGAAATTCCGGAACTGGCAATAGTTCCGGAGCGGCTGGCTATGGAGGTGAGTATGTGTCTGAAGCTGATTATGCTGCTAGAGCCGGTAAGGCTAAGAAGGCGGAGTCTGCGGATCTGGCAATGCGCGCCAATACGGCTAATACAGCTGATCGTGCAAAGTACGCCGACAAGGCGGGAGAACTTGACGAAGAAGCAGAGGTCTTACAGAGATACATTCGCAAGGATATAGACGATACGGCTAAAGGTAAGATTACCTTCGAGGATGTGATATATCTGCTGAAAGGGTTGCAGCTTGGAGATGGAAAGAGCCAGATAACTGACGAGGGATTAGCGAAACTCTATGCCTTCATGACATACAATTTCGTTTCCGGGGCTTATGGTTCCGGCGCAAGTATCGATAATAATGGTGACGCAGAGATGAACAGCCTGTTCGTCCGTCAGTTTATCTCTGCTCCTAAGTTTGTCTTCAACGAAATCTCTGTAACCAAAGCAGAGCAATGGAATACCAATGGCTATGGAACCATCGAGAGCGTAGACTTAGAGAATCATGTCATCACGCTTCATCTTGAAGAGAATGATTATGGCTCTTTGCAGGTGGGCGATATCTGTCGTGGTATCTATGCCGATATTGATAACGTCCATGGCGCGGATAAAAATACTGAAGGTGCGCTGGATGATTGTAACTTCGTTCTGCATAAAGGTTTCTTCACTACTTACTTTTATGTGAAAAAAATCATCACTAGCGAGAAGGGTAAGTTCGTATTCGAATATGGTAAACGTTCGGAGGCGACTCCGGATCCTTGTGCCTATATGGATTTTGCCCAATATGGTAGCTTTACTGATGGCAAGCGCCAGAGCAGCATGTATTTCTCTTCGAGGGGAAACAGCTATATCGAGGTGCTGGATGGTGTATGCAACTGGGAGATATATACAGAGAACCGCGTATGTCGATACGGATGGCTCGGAGGACTGGCTATCAAGCGAAGAGACGGATCGTATATCCATCCTTCAGGCAATGGTATCTTCGTACAGGATAACGTATACTTCGGCGGCAACGTGGAGTATCTCGGTGATATTCTTGGGCTCGATGACCTGAAGAACGAGGCGAAGGCTTATGATGTGAGTCTCTCGCAGTATCAGAGTGTCATCACGGTAGATGATATGGGTAATGTCATTAATGGTCTCTATACTCAGGATGAGGGCAAGGCTACCAAGCAGTACCGCATCTCTACGGCCGTCTTCGTGCGCAAGGGTATGGATATCCTGCTTGAGGAAGATGAGCATAGCGAGAACGTGACAGAAGGCCATTATCGCTTGCATGTAGTAAGCGAGGACTGCGACGTAGATGTGAAGAACTCTACCGTTTTCATCAAGGGTATCAGGAACATCAAGGATGGTGTTGCCGGAACTGCAGATGATACCAATTTCGATTACGCAGCTATGCGCAAAATGTCGGATGCGATGGTGACTATCGTCGTAGAACTGGAGGGAAAGACCTCGAAAACTGTACAGATGCCTATCCGCATCCAGCACGACAGCCTTCCTTTTATGGTGTGCGATCTGAGTAATGAGAGTGTATCGGTGGCATGGAATACCAGAGCCGGTAAGTATATCGGTTTCCCTATCAAGACCAAGGTTTCCCTCATGTATCACAATGAACCATGGGAGATTTCCTCGCTTAATATCTCTAGTGTAGCAGGACTGAAGACTTCGATGACTATTGACGGCAAGGCAAAGATAATCACCATTGATGCTGATAATCTTACTGCCGATACTCTCGACCAGGTTACGAAACTGGACATCACGGTTGTGGGCAAATATGCCGGAGCCAGCTACGAGTACACCCGAGAGCTTACCATTTTGAAATCGTCTGATACAGTAGTCTACGAGCTGATACCATCTGCCGATAGCGTGATTATAGACAATCAGGGCAATATGAGTGCAGAAAGTATCTCATGCGATATATGGGCAACGTCATCCGACGACAAGAGGTATAAGCTGACAGAATTACCGGCAGGGTATCATCTGAAGTATGGAACTGCTGATACTCCTGATACTAACATGGAAATAGGCGCAGAGGTATCTGTGCAGAGTAATGCCCGTCAGGTGGTGTTCGCTTTATACGATGCTTCCGGAAATGTACTGGATAAGGAGAGCGTTCCGGTACTCACCTGTGGAGCGGATGGCGATGGATATGAGTATATCTATTATCTCTCTGACCAGTCTGATTCGAGTTTCATTACACGGCCTTACCGTCAGCAGGGCGCCTTGCAGCCTAAGGGATGGCAGGATGATCCGATGGAGCCGACTCTGGAAAAGCAGTATGTATATGTGGCATACAAGGCGGGAGAGGTAGGATCGGACGGCAGTTTCTCTGAACCTAAGCTCTTCAATCGTTACCCGAAGAGTATTTCAAGCATCGAAACCTGGTATTATGCTGCAGGTAGTTCTGATATAAACGAGAGTCCGACATTATTCAGAGAACATGGCAGTAAAGACTTCAGCCAAATTACCTTTGACGATGTTACTCCGTGGCTGTGGATAATGAAAATCACATGGTTTACGGATGGGGACGAAATTATAACCTTTTCATGCGGTGGTTATAAAGCGAAGGATGGTGAGGATGGTAAGGATGGCGATGGTCTCATCGTAGGCTATCAGTCTTCAGCTTCAGAACCATCAGTTCTTCCTGTCTTAAAAACGCTTGCCGACTATAATAAAGCGCAGGATAATATTGGCAGCGGCTGGACCAAGACGGCTCCTACTACGGGCGGTAAGAGTATCGTGCTGGGTGGTAAGATTACAACAGATGAAATTATCGACCGGTACAACAGCAGTACTAGCGCATGGGGAACAGAAGAAAGTGAAATTCTGTTAGATGGCATCAAGCAGAAGAAAACTTTCTATAAAACTCCTTCCTCTCTTGGTAGCAACGGCAAGTGCATACGTCGTATTAAGGTTGTTAACCATTTCCGGGATAGCTATCTCAGAGTGATGCTGAAGTCTTACTCAGAAACCAACTATGATCTGGTATGTATCTCCCGCCTCTATCTGCCGTCTGAGGTTATCAATAGCGAGGGCAAGCAGATAAAGGAAGATAGCGAATATCTCAACAGATCGGAGCATGCCTATGTAATAAGCGGCGACGGCCAGAGTCTTGTTGCTAAATTATCCATGCCTGATGCAGGAGAATATTATTTCTTCATCGGATATTTCAAGGATGGCGGCATAGACAGCTACGGCGACTATGGTCTCTTTGCCTGGCAATCGATGATAGCTCTTACTGAGAGTTTATGGCGTACCGACGGAACCGTAGATGCTGTAGGCAACATAACCTGGAGCAAGGCGATGCCGATGCAGGCTGAATCCATCGTTATGGAGCGCGCCTATATCGCTACCACTAACGATACGGAGACGCCAGCTAAGCCTTACCGTACAAATGGCATCCTTCAGGGAGGATGGACGGCAAAACGACTGGCTGTATCGTCCACAAACCGGTTCATCTGGGAGTCTGTTCGTACAGGAAAACATGGTACAGACTCAGTTCAGGACGATTGGAGTCAGCCTGTTGTGGTAGCCAACTTTGCCGAAGCCGGAAAGATGGGTAAGAACGGCTGCATCGTCCGAAATTCTGAAGGATGGAAGAGCGGGACAACCTACCACAATGACTCTGCCCTGACCCTGGAACAGAAGTATCTCGATCTGATATATATCGAGGATAGTAATGCTAACGATGGTTGGTCTGTCTACCAATGCAACGTTACGCATACGGCTACGGGCAGTTCCTTCGACCCTTCGGCAGTTGACTCTAACAACAATAAGCTATGGGTGAAACTGAGTGATGCCGGTCCGATGTATTGTCCTCTTATCGTGGGAAAGAATGCGGTTCTGAAGTTCGCCCAGGGCCAACAGTTCAACCTGATGGAGGGTAACAATATCTTCGGCTCGTTCCGATGGGTGAAGAATGATGCGGATTATGCGTTCTGGATAGGCGGTACTGAAGGCAGCAAGTCTACTACTTCTATAACTAGAGGTGGCAAGCTGACAGCAAAGGATGCCGTGATTATAGGAACGATTTATGCAACTTCAGGTCAGATTGGCGGATTGAAAATCACGGATGCGGGTCTGAGTATCGGTTCGTATTCTAGTGATTCTAAAGGTTGGGAACTCAAGAATGGAACAATGTTGGAACATAGTTCGCTTTGGCTGGCCCGTACTAATTCCTGTGTCAGAGAAGTAGCAGCAGGTAGGGCTGCTGATTTGTCGCCAGTTATAAACTCTGATGGTACAGTTTATCACAGAAATCAAAGAGCCTGCGATATGTATGGCTCTGCTTTAGAGGGATATGCCAATAATAATACGGTGATCATCCGTAAATATAGTCTCTACGATTATGGTACCGGAGATTATCAGGCCGTACGTGATTATAGTGACCCTTCTGCTGCGGCACTCAACGTTGATACTGACGGAGGTATCGGAATCCGAAGTATTGGCGGTAACCTGCTTGGATGTATTGCGCAGAATGTTTTATCAATGTCGGCTGCAGGCAATGTACAGCAGAATGCCATCAATAACAACAGAGTAGGCATTATTCTTATGACTAACAGTAGCGCGGTGGATATAAAGTTGCCGAAATACCCTATGACGGGGCAGATGCTCATTGTTATACAGGGTAATAGCAGGATATATTTCGACCCTGTTGTTTCAGGCAGAAGGCTATATTGCTGCGGCAAGATACATACAACCTCAGATAAGTTTTATTCTGATGATGTCGGGCAGTTTAATATTCTGATCTGGGATGGATATAATTGGCAGTTGCAGTATATATATCATTAACAAAATATAAGAATATGAAGATAAATCTGGAAAGAGTAGAGGTCTTTACTGACCTCAGTAAGACACAATGCGCAGTAATGGATATGCGCAAGGAGATAGCTAACGTCATCTATGAGCACGGGCGGGGAGTAGCCTGCTCCGTGCTCGCCCATAAACTCTACGAAACGCAGGGCGAGGTGGAGATTGACGATAGCGAGAAGGAAATCATCAGTCGTGTAGCCGAGCAACTGCTTACTCCGGCTGCATGCGAGGGAGTTATGAAGCAGATAAAACCAGAATAGTATTATGGCAGCAGTAAACATCAACGACGTAGCCAGCCAGCTGAATACGGCATCTCGCCTTGTGATGAGTACCGACTTCTTCTGGATCTACATGGCTAACGGCTCACAGGTTAAGATCCCTGCCGAGTTCGCAAGGGCTTACCTGATCGCAGGTATTAAGCCAGCAATCAACCGCAACGGCCATTGGGAGATAGGCGGCGAAGATCTCGGTGTAGTAGCCGAGGGAAAGACCCCTCAGTTTCGTGGCGGCACGATGGGTATCGAGGTGAGCTATGATAATGGCAAAACGTGGTCTCAGGTAGTAGCCTATACCGATATAGACCCAGACCTGGAAGCTCTTGCCGCGGCTTATACCAAGGTAACGCAGGGCGAAGCTGACCGAGTGAAGGCTGAAAGTACTCGTAATAGCAACGAAGCCGCACGTCAGAACGCCGAAACTACTCGCAATAATAACGAGACGGCACGCAAGACGGCAGAAACCAAGCGACAGCAGGATACCTCCGCCGCCATTACCAACTCAAAGACGCAGACCGACCTCGCTAAGGAAATGAACGATCATCCACCCAAAATGGGAAGCAACGGAAACTGGTGGCAATGGGACCTCTCCAAGCATGAATATGTCGATACGGGTGTCATTGCTCGAGGCGGCGCTATGTATCCGTCATTCCGCCAGCATCGTAACAAGTTACTTATGATTGATTACGGAAGCCATGTCGCAGAACATGTTGTCAAGCGTAGAAACAAGTTAGTCATTAAAGTTTAATAAATATATGGCAGATAATACAAATATCATTGTTGTTGGTAATGTCGCCTTCACCGATCAAGGTACCTGGAAGTCGGACTACTCATATGAAGAGGATGGACAGACTGTTAGGGGCTACGATGAAGGGGATATAGTTCATACATCTACAGGAGTCTATGCGTCACTGGAGGATGGTAACACAACAACTCCTTCGGATACAAACACCAAATGGCGCAGATGGCTCGATAAGACACCAACCATCAAGGCACAGAGTGCAGCCGACGATGCCAACAAGGCAGCAAATCTCGCTCAGAGTGCAGCCAATACTGCACAAGAGCAGGCTACAGCTGCAGCAGCACAAGCAGCTCTAGCAGAGACAAAGGCTACAGAGGCAGATGCTGCCGCCAAACGAGCCGATGCCAAGATTGCACAGATGGATGGATTGGCAGGTCAGATAGCCACAGGCTTCATCGCACCATCGCGTATGAACCTGACCTATCCCCCGGAGATAAGCCTACGCAACAAGGTGGCACAGCGCATCACAGCCCAACTCATACCGAGCTACCTCCCTCAGAGCGTGCTCTTCCAGCGTGCCGAGGGCGACTCGCTGGTGGCAGACCCAAGCGGCAACCTCATCGTCAAGGGCGAGGGCACGACCAAGTTCTGGGTCATCCCCACAGCCAACACACCGCTTTGGCAAGAGGTGAGCATCACTATACACCAGCCACGCCTTCGCCTGTCGGCATCGGGAAAGCTACGCAAGGTGGGCTCATCATTACGCATCATTTAAATCACATTGTTTAATCAATTAAATACAGTTTAATTATGGCATTAACATCAGAAGAAGAGGCTAAGGTCAAGGCTATCATCGCAGCCTTCGACGGGGCGCAGCAGGTGGCAGACCTCCCTGCTGCCGACACTTCCTCGACAGACAAACAGATTGAGGTCTACGATAGAAAGACGGGCACGGCACAGCAGATGTCGCTCAAAGACGCTGTAGATATGGGACAGAATCTTTGGTGCGGGCGTGTCTGGAATCTAGACAACGCAACCCCTCAGGCAGCAACCTATGTGGGATCGCTTGAGCTCTTGAGAGAGCTGCCAATTCAGCTTGGTCTCGGTTGCTACCTGGTCAAGAATGACCATAGCCGCCGAAAACTCGACTCCAAAGATCATCACAAATATGCCACAGGAGAGGCTGCAAAGCTAGACGGATCAGAGGGACATTATCAGTGGGGATGGAACCGCAAGTTCTATCTGGTTTTCAAGACTGTAGGCCGTCTGTTCTATATGAAGGTTGGACTTACTCCAATCAAAGGTGAATATAACTACACAATCCCTATCGGCTCACGTTCTGCCTCTGGCCATGCCACTTTAGAGCGCAGCACAGGTCGCCTCGTTAGCTTCCTTAATACAGGCGCAGACTACAGAGGTGGCAATAACGATGCCACCCTCGACAACACCAACCGCTCGTTCCTCGGCAAGCCAGCCTGCAACCAAAGCACAGAGTACTGGCGAGCTGCGGCCAGAAAGAACGGCACGGGGTGGCTCTGTTCCTCGATGCGCCACTTCGCCGTGACCGCTGCGCTCTTCGGGGTTATCTTCGGCACCCACTACGCACAGGCGGCAGTCAACACAAAGCGAGATGCAAACGGACTCTATCAGGGTGGTCTTGGTCCTGGCGTGACACAAAAAGACTGGAGTGCGTGGAATAGCTACAACGGCTGCCGCCCGATCGTCCCGATGGATGCCGGTCTCGACCTGGGCGATAGCTGCGGAGAGACTACCGTCAATGTACTCAACGATGACGGCTCTACCTGGTATGCGGCCAAGGTCAACTCCTTCTTCGGTCTTAAAAACTCTTACGGTCATCTCTGGTATCATATGGATGATGAGTTCGTAAGGGTCAACGAAGATACGACAGTCACCCACCTCGTGGCACCATCTATCTATGGCACATGGACAATCGGCAACGAGACGGGTATGAAGGCCTACAGCACCTCCATCAAAAAAGGTGAAGGATGGGCGACCATGCTCTCCATGGACAACCTGGAGAATTTTCCAACGGCCGTCGGAGGCAGCCAGACTACCTACTGGTGTGCTTATTATTGGAATACGTCCGGCGCAACAAGCGGTTTCCGTCTCTGCCTTCGTGGTGGTAGTGTTAGCAATGGTGGTCAATGCGGTCTTTCGACGCTCAGCGATAACGATGATGTCTCGTATGCCAACGTGTACTGCGGCGCCGCTCTCTGCGAAGCAGTAGAGGAGTGGCCAGTCGAACCAGTGTACGTGGCGGCCTAAAGATTTCATGAGTTTGCTGGGTGTACATAAGATTACTGGGTGTACATAAGAGACCTGAGTACACACGGCGAAGCCGAAGCACCCAGCGAGCTCTGCTCGCTTCAATAACCGCCTTTGGCGGTCGGCGATAAAAAATTTTAGAAAAAAGTTCTTTGACATACTTCCATACCGATTATTTTTAGTATCTTTGCAGCGGTATTCATAATAATACCAGGTTGTGACCCTAGGTGCTGGTTTCCGTCTCTGCCTTCGTGGTGGTAGTGTTAACAATGGTGGTCAATGCGGTCTTTCGACGCTCAACGATAACGATGATGTCTCGAATGCCAACGTGAACTACGGCGCCGCTCTCAACTTTAACATATCTCAATACGGGGTGTTTGCTCTCCGTTCGAGACAACAGGGTCAGACCTCGCCCCATGGCGAAACATACACATAGTTCATCTAGCTGGTAGATGATGACAATAGGGTCATCCGGTCGAAGGTTATAGGATAAAAAATAGCAGACAACAGACATTACACAGTTTCACACAATTACACAGACATTACACCGCTTATGAAAAGATTTGGTAACATTTCTCCACAAGTCGAGACAAATGACAACTTTCGTCGGGCTTTCTATAATTATGCCCGACAAAAGATGTCTCGCAGGGGTGTGCAGGAATTTGATGCCAATCTAGATCATAACATAGAGCGTATGCTTGAAGCATACGCAGCCCAGACTTGGCATACATCAGGGTATGTACCTAAGGATATAGAATACCCGAAGCATCGCCAGGTTAACAAGTTGCCAGTCATAGATCATGTCATGCAACACGCAGCCCTCAATCCTGTAGAGGATGATATACGTAACACCATCTACTACCATTGCCCTGCAGGCTCTAAGGGCAAGGGCACTCATTATTTCTACAATCTTATTAAGAGAGATATATTCAACTCTCCACAGCAAGATACATTTTATTGCCTTCCTATTGATATTCACCACTATTTTCAGTGTATAGATCACAACTTGCTCAAGAGTGAATATCGCCGCAAGATTAAAGACAGAAAACTCCTCTCCTTTATAGATGAGATAGTTGACTCGTTCAACCCAGGAATCGTACTTGGAGTAAAACTAGCCCAGCTACTGGGTCAGCTCTTTCTCGCCCGGTTCGACTATCTGGCACTCAGATGCTTCGATATCATCGACGACCCTGAAAAATTCCACTATTGGCAAGCTCGCTATGTGAGCGACATGCTTGTTACCTGTCGCACTCAGCAACAGGCTCAACTACTATGTGGGGGGGTCAGCTTTCTTAATGAGCGTTTCGAAAAGTTCTGCCGCCATGGACTCCATCATTATTATCGTTTCATGGATAACATCTATATTCTCCATGAAGACAAAGTTTTCCTGCGTCTGATGGCGGAGTTAGCTGTCATGCACCTAGCTCGTGATTGGCATCTCTCAATAAACAAGTCGTGGGGAATCCATCGAACTTGCGATGGTATAGATTTTTGTGGACAGGTCATCTATGCCGACCACGCACTCTTGCGAAAACGGTTTAAGCATGATCTCTGCAAGCAGGTGGCTAATCTTCGCAAACATGGGTTTACACAGAGACAAATAGAGCTCAAGGCAGCTTCACGCCTTGGGTTAGGAATTCACGCCAATTCAAAAAACTTATATAAAAAAATCGGTATGGAAAGATTCGGAAAACTCGTTAAGGCTCGCAAATCTCGTGTGCCTTTCGAGGGAATGCAAAAATCACAGCAGCAGTCCATTGAGGACATTATCTGCCATGAGGGACAGGATGAGAACAAATTCCTCATCCAAGTGATTGATTACAAGGTTGACGACTCTGTCATAGAAAAAGAGGTCGTACAGGTAGAAGAGACCGCTGCCGATGGCAGCACTCATTTGGTCAGCAAAGAGATGCCTAAGAAACGTCTCTCACTGCGCTATCGTATCATCGACCATTTTGAAGGAGAGAGCGAGGTCTGGCAAACTGTAGAGCACTATCTATATACAGGTTCCAAGATTCTCATAGATCAAGCCCTAAATGACTTCTGTCGTGATGAACTTCCATTCTCCACCGTTGTCGCAGAACTGCACAACAAGTTTAAAAAGAAGTTTTATAAATTTACTTAACGATGAAAAAGGTATATTTATCTCGCAAAAGTTACGTCAGATTTGACGAGGACCATTTCCTGCTTTACATTGGTGAGCAGAAAGTAGAAAACTATCATCCCGAGACTTCCGGTACTTCAGATACAAAATCTGAAGCTTCAGATTCGGGTAAAACCGCCTTCAGTTACGAAGGTGATGAAGCCGATGGTTCTACCAAGATTAAGGCAAAGTCTGCTACTTACGGTGATTTCACGGCAGGTTTGGTACGAACCAAATACAGCCAGAATCAGGTAGAGGCAATCTTGGCCAATCGAGGAGATGGAGATAAGAGCCACGAAGCAGAGTTCGATGCTTATCAGGCCTGGAGAATACAAGCCAAGCAGATAGCCCAAGAAGTTCTTGCCAGAGAACTCTAAACGTATCATAATACGAGGTCGGGCTAAGGTAGCAGGTTTCTTTGATGTTTTTACATCATATGCTAGTGTTTATTTGTAATAGCGTTAGAATAGGAAAAGAAATCCGTTCTAACGCTATTTGAGTATGGTTCAGGAGGACATCTATAACGAAGACGCTTCGTTTTGCGTTTCGGAACATTTCGTTTTGTGAAACGGTAACATTTCGTTTTGCGGATTATACATTTCCCTCGATACGGCCGCCCTGATAGGAATAGTTGGCTGAGAGGAAATAGGTGGTGCGCTCATTACCTCCTCGCAGACTCAGGTTATGGCGCAGGTAGAAGCTGTTGCGCAGAAGTTCGTTGAACCAGTCGGTATTGATGTTGCGCAATGAATCGAGCTTGTTCTGTCCATCGGCAATCATGCTTGCCAGATTCGGATTGTTGGCAAAGTACTTGCGGTAGTAATCCTCGCTGTATCTGTAGCCCGGAGTCTCCACGTTACCGATGAGTCTCTCCAGTTCCAGTTTCTCGGCAGAGGTCATCATCTTGAGGCCTCTTCGGCCTCGTGTGGTTACACCCATATTGGTGCTGTAGTTGATGAGTGGAGCACCCGAATGGCCACGCTGTGATGTGATTTCTATCACACCGTTAGCCGCCTTCACACCATACAGTGCGCAGGCTGTAGCATCCTTGAGCACCTTCATGTCCTTGATGTCAGATGGGTTCAGGTTATAGAATGTCTCGGCAGAGATAATCTGACCATCCATCACATACAGCGGCTCGTTGGTTGCATTGCCCTGTCTGAGCGAAGAGTTTCCGCGCAGACGGATCTTCGGAGCAGAACCCAAATCGCCCGTATTGGTAACGACAAGGCCCGGCACGGCACCCTGTAGTGCCAGTGCCATGTCAATCATCGGCTTAGCTTCTACGCGTTTCATATCCACATTCTCTACCACACCCGATTTGGCACGCAGGTCGATAGCGTTGATGTTGCTGCGCGCCACTACCACCACCTCGCCAACCGAGGTAGCAGAAGGTTCGAGCATCGGACTGATAGCCGACTGACCTTTATAAACAACTCGCTTGGTTTTAAAGCCGAGCATCGAAAATTTTACGTTAGCACCTCGCCTAATAGGCTGGCTGAAGGAATAACGGCCTTCATCATCCGTAATGGTTACGATTTGTGTTCCCTCCACTTTTACGGTAACTCCCGGCAGCGGATTCTTATCCTGGTCGTAAACGTATCCAAATAAACTTTCGTTTTGTGGTAAGATAACCTCTCGGGATATCTTAGGGTTGTTCACAGCAGCCATGAGATTAGCCGACACCGAGCACAAAGCTATGGCAGCCAATCCGACAGTAATGCTATGATTTACTTTTCTCGTCATAAGAAAATTCTCTCTCTGTCTTTCCATGAAACTCTATTTAGTAATAATGCGGAATGTTTCTTTCTGCGGGCAAAGATACAATATTTTTTTTAATTAAACATTTTTTTTGTACCTTTTTTGTCGAAAATAGTGTAAAATACCTAGTTTTTAGTATAAAAGTGTAGTATTTTAGAGTTTCTATCTTTCAATATGTGTCTGTTTTCCGATTTTTTGCCGTCAGATTGTCTGTTTTGCCGTTAAGTAAGATTTTGGGATGATGTTTAAAAAATGTTTAGATATTGTGGCTGTAGTGAATGAATATTTGATTGATAATCAATGAGTTAACCAACCTGCTACCGCGTTTTGCGGTTTTATCTCGATTAAAGGTAAAAAGGAGTTTTAAAGCTAAAAAAGTAAAAAGCTAAAAAAGTAAAAAGGTAAAAAGAGCCTAGCGGAATGTTAAGCTAGGGTGTTCTTTTTACCTTTTTACTTTTTTACCTTTAGAAGTTAACTCCGAAATTGAGCTGGAGGGCTCCATTGTGGGATTTGTCGAAACTGTCGTGGCAGATGTTGGCAAGACCGATGTCGTAGGTGAGATCGGCATAGAACATGTCGTAGCCGATGCCGCAGCCGATGCGGATACCACCATCAAGGCGACGGAAGTTTGCATCCTTGAATGAACTCTCTGCTTCACGCGCGGCAAAGTTCTTGATCTTGCCTCCTACACCAACGGCAAAATAGCCGCCTACCTGAGGCTGGATGGAGAAGTGATCGTCTACCTCGTACTTGTACTTCAGTACGGCTGGAATCTCAAGATAATTGAGATCGTAGGTCATCTTCTTGCCTTCTGGAAGATCCTTCTTGCCACCTTTCTCTATATATGAAAGTCCGGTTTCTAGATAGAGTGGGGCGCTGTCGGTCAATGGGATGCCGGCTACTACGCCCACATTCAGACCGGTCTGCCAGTCGCCACCATCCAGTCGGGAATCGTCGGAATTGACAAAGGTGAAGGCTGGACCGATGCGGAATCCGTAATACGGACTGCCGTAGTTGTTGTTGAAACGGTAGTCGAGATGACCCGTCTGCTTGTTATAATATCTGCTGTCACGATAATTCTGTGCTGCTGCCGGCATCAGAGCCAGGAGCAATGCCATCATGATGAATGATAGTCTTTTCATAATTCTTATTCTTTTATACATTAATATATTCTGTTTGAAGAAACTTGTTTTACGGTGCAAAGGTACGAATAAAAAACGAAACGGCAGCGAGTGTTTCCCTAAATGATAGAGGGGAAACCCCTATTTCTGACCTATTACAACTTTCTCAACAAAAAAAATATAAATTTTTGCTATATTTTTTGTTTTTGTCTCCAATTTGTGCTATCTTTGCCTTCAAATTATAAACGTTTATATAGAAATATGAAATTTTTGAAGAAGTATCTACTGGATATTCTGGTAGTTATTGCATTTGCAATCATCTCCTTCGTCTACTTTATGCCAGCCGATATGGACGGACGAATCCTCTTCCGACATGATGCGGCGGCTGGAAAGGGACTGGGACATGAAAAGGAACTCTTCCAGCAGCAGACTGGAGAGACTACACGATGGACGAACTCGGTGTTTGGCGGTATGCCTACCTATCAGATGTCGCCTTCGTATGACAGTAATCAGGTGCTCAGCCAGATTGTGAAGGCATATCATCTGTGGTTGCCAGACTATGTATGGTATGTTTTCGTATACCTTCTGGGCTTCTATATCATGCTGCGTGCCTTTGACTTCAGACAGTCGCTGGCGGCGCTGGGAAGTATTATCTGGGCATTCTCGTCCTACTTTTTTATCATCATCGCTGCCGGACATATCTGGAAGGTATGGGCGCTGGCTTATCTGCCGCCGATGATTGCGGGCGTGGTGCTTGCCTATCGGGGCAAGTATCTCAAGGGACTGCTCCTTACTGCCATCTTCTCGGCTTTCGAGGTGCAGGCAAACCACGTGCAGATGACTTATTACTATCTCTTTATCATCCTCTTCATGGTGATTGCCTTCCTGGTGGATGCCATCAGAAAAGGTGAACTCGTACGCTTCGGAAAGGCTACGGCGGTATGCGTGGTGGGTGCCCTTATCGGTATCTCGCTCAACCTCTCGAACCTTTATCATACCTGGCAGTATGGTCAGGAAACCATGCGAGGAAAGAGTGAACTTGTAAAGAAAAATGTGGCTAACCAGACCAGCAGCGGTCTGGATAGAGACTATATCACACAGTGGAGTTACGGTATCGACGAAACCTGGACGCTGATGATTCCGGATGCCAAGGGCGGTGCTTCTGTTCCGCTGGCACAGAACCAGCAGGCGATGGAGAAGGCTGATCCTAACTTTGTGCAGATTTACCAGCAGCTGGGACAGTACTGGGGCAACCAGCCGGGAACGAGCGGACCTGTATATGTAGGCGCCTTCGTCTGCATGCTCTTTATCCTCGGTCTGTTTATCGTGAAGGGTCCGATGAAGTGGGCGCTGCTCGCTGCCACCATCCTGAGCATCCTGCTCGCCTGGGGTAGAAACTTCATGCCGTTTACCAATTTCTTCCTCGATTATGTGCCGATGTATGCCAAGTTCCGTACGGTGGCATCTATCCTGGTCATCGCAGAATTCACCATCCCGCTCCTGGCGATGATGGCGCTGAAGAAGATTGTGGATGAGCCGGAGATTCTGACAGAGAAGATAAAATATGTATATGCCAGTTTCGGTCTGACAGCAGGCTTCTGTCTGCTCTTTGCCATCATGCCGGGCGTATTCTTCCCTGATTACGTATCGGTACAGGAGACACAGGCGCTGCAGCAGTTGCCTCAGGAGTATATCTCGCCTATCATGAGCAATCTGACGGATATCCGCAAGGGCATCTTTACATCCGACTGCTGGCGTTCGTTCTGGATCATCCTCATCGGTTCGGCACTGCTGATGCTCTTCAAGATGAAGAAGCTGGGCAAGGAATATATGATTGCCGGCATCGCCGTGCTCTGTCTGGTGGATATGTGGATGGTGAACAAGCGCTATCTCTACGATGATATGTTCGTAGACAAGGCGCAGCGCGATACACCGCAGCAGATGACCGAGACCGACAAGATTATCTGCCGTGACAAGGCACTCGACTACCGTGTGCTGAATCTGGCATCGAATACATTCAATGAGAACGAGACCTCTTACTACCACAAGAGCATCGGCGGTTATCATCCAGCCAAGCTCCGTCGCTACCAAGAGATGATTGATGCTCACATCGCTCCTGAGATGCAGAAGACGATGCAGGCTGTAGCTGCTGCGGGCGGCGATATGACCAAGGTGAACGGCGACAGTATCTATCCGGTATTGAACATGCTGAATACCAAATACTTCATCATGCCGCTGCAGGGCGGACAGACCGTTCCGGTTCAGAATCCGTATGCCTACGGCAATGCATGGTTTGTAGACGAGGTGAAGTATGTGAACAATGCCAACGAGGAAATCGATGGCGTGGGCAAGGTGAACCTCCGACACGTGGCTGTGGCTGATGCCAAATTCAAGGAACAGCTGGCGCAGAGCGTGAAGCAGGATGATACTTCGGTAGTGAAGATGATTCTGTATAAGCCGAACAACCTGACTTACGAGGTGAAGTCGAACAAGGGCGGCGTAATCGTATTCTCTGAGATTTACTATCCGGGCTGGACGGCTACGGTAGACGGACAGCCGGCTGAGCTGGGTAGGGTAAACTATATCTTGCGTGCGCTGAACGTGAAGGCTGGCAGCCACAAAGTGGTTCTCGATTTCCATCCTCAGTCGCTCAAGAATACCGAGACCGTGGCTTACATCGGCTATGGCGTTCTGGCTCTCCTTATTATAATAGGTGTAGTGGTTGAGGTGAGAAAACGCAAGAAGGAATAGACAGATTGAAAATTCTGATGATGCGATTTAGAACAGAAATAGATATTCCGAAGGCCGACTTCGAGATAGGGGCGGCAGAGCGGATGCTCTTTGTGGGCAGTTGCTTTGCCGACAATCTGGGTAGGCGGTTTGTGGAGAACCGCTTCCGGGCTACGGTGAATCCCTTCGGGGTGATGTATAATCCGGCAAGCATTCTCCATACGGTAGAGAAATGTTCCGAGGTGCGTCCCCGGGTGGCAGTCTTTACGCTGGGTACCAACCATGTGTATATCCTGAAGGAGACGGGCGAGATAGTGGACAACTGCCAGAAGCGCCCGCAGCGCCTCTTCGAAGAGCGTGAACTGAGTGTGGACGAATGTGCCGGCTATCTGCAGAAGGCTATCAATCTGCTGAAATCGCAGACCGCAGCATCTGATGGCAGTGAAGGCACTCTGAAGGTAATCATCACGGTAAGCCCTATCCGCTATGCGAAATACGGCTATCACGGGAGTCAGCTTTCGAAGGCTACGCTCCTGCTGGCAGCCGATAAGCTGGTGAAGGAGAATCCCGGGGTGGCGAGCTATTTTCCGGCTTACGAGATCATGAACGATGAACTCCGTGACTACCGCTTCTACAAGGAAGACATGCTGCACCCGAGCGAACAGGCTGTGGAATATATCTGGGAGCGGTTTCGGGCAACCTACTTCGGCAAGGCATCCGAACAGTTTCTGGAAGACTGGCGGCCTATCCGCGAAGCACTCGGCCATAAGCCCTTCCATCCCGAGAGCGAGGAACATCAGAAGTTCATCGCCAGGACGGAAGAGAAGAAAAGACAATTTGAGGAGAAATATCATCTCTTATAAAATGGAGAAATATCATCTCTTATAAAATAAAGAATATTTAAATAACAAGACTATGACATATACTATTGAAAAGGTAACCACACTGATAGGTGCGCGTCGCTATGGAGACAATGATACCAACATCGGTTTTATCCTGACCGATAGTCGTTCACTTTGTTTCCCAGAGGAAACTCTGTTCTTTGCGCTCAAGTCGGAGCGCAATGATGGTCATAACTACATCCCTGAGTTGTATCGCAGAGGTGTAAAAAACTTTGTTGTAACGAATGTGCCTAAGGGCTATGCTTCTGATTATCCGGGAGCCAACTTCCTGAAGGTAGTAAACACGCTTGAGGCTCTCCAGCGTCTGGCTGAGCGCCACCGTGACGAGTTTAACATCCCTATCGTAGGCATCACGGGTTCAAACGGCAAGACCATGGTCAAGGAGTGGCTCTACCAGCTGCTCTCGCCAAGCATGTTTGTTACCCGCAGTCCGCGCAGTTACAACTCTCAGATAGGTGTGCCATTGTCGGTATGGCTGATGAACGAGCAGACCCAGGTGGGCGTTTTCGAGGCAGGTATCAGTATGCCTGGCGAAATGCTTGCCCTGCGTGACATCATCCAGCCAACCATCGCCGTACTGACCAATCTGGGTGCTGCGCATCAGGAGAACTTCTCTTCCATGGAGGAGAAATGCCGGGAGAAACTCGTCCTCTTCCATGACGCAGAGACCGTAATCTATGATGGCGATGACGAGGTTATCAACAAGGTGATAGCCGAATATCCCGACTATAAAGGCGAGAAACTCTTCTGGTCGCTCAAGAACCCGGAGGCTCCTTTCTATGTGAAGAACATCGAGAAGCAGCAGAGCGTGAGCGTGATTACCTATATATATAAAGGTGAGGAAGACAGCTTCTCTATCCCGTTCATCGACGATGCATCTGTACAGAATGCCATCATCTCTGCCGTCGTGGCAGTGAAACTCGGTCTTTCGGCTGAAGATATCGACAAGCGCATGGCACAGCTCGAACCTGTAGCAATGAGACTGGAGGTGAAGGTAGGACAGCACGGATGTACGCTGATCAACGACAGCTACAACAGTGATATCAATTCGCTCGATATCGCTCTCGACTTCATGAACCGCCGTCCAGACCATCGCGGCCGTCGCCATACACTGATATTGAGCGACATCTACCAGAGCGGTCAGGAACCGGAGGCTTTATATAAAGAAGTGAGCGATTTAGCCCGCAAGCGTGGCGTGGTAAAGTTCATCGGTATCGGTCCTGAGCTCTGCAAGCAGCGCGATGAGATTCAGATTTCAGAGAAGTTCTTCTTCCCGAATGTAGAGGAATTCATCGCCAGCGAGGTGTTTGCTTCCCTGCGCGATGAGGTGATTCTGCTGAAGGGCGCCCGTCAGTTTGGTTTCGACCAGCTCACCGAACTGCTGGTACAGAAAGTACACGAGACTACGCTGGAGGTGAATCTGAATGCCGTGGTAGCCAATCTGAACTACTACCGTGCGTTTATGAAGCCGGAAACCAAGCTGGTATGCATGATCAAGGCAGACGGCTACGGTGCAGGTGCCGTGGAGATAGCCAAGACCCTGCAGGACCATCGTGTAGACTATCTGGCTGTGGCTGTAGCCGATGAGGGCGTTACGCTGCGCAAGAACGGCATCACCAGCAACATCATGATCATGAATCCGGAGATGACCGCCTTCAAGACCATGTTCGATTACGACCTGGAGCCTGAGGTTTACTCTTTCCGTCTGCTCGATGCGCTCATCAAGGCTGCCGAGAAAGAGGGCGTAACCGGTTTCCCTGTCCATATCAAGCTGGATACCGGCATGCACCGCATGGGCTTCGACCCGGAGAACGATATGGAGGAACTCATCGGCAAGCTGAAGCACCAGAATGCCATCATCCCACGTTCTGTGTTCTCTCACTTCGTGGGCAGCGATGACGACAGCTTCGATGATTTCTCTGCTCATCAGTTTGAACTCTTCGACAAGGGCAGCAAGCAGTTGCAGGCAGCCTTCGACCATAAGATATTGCGCCATATCTGCAATTCAGCAGGTATCGAGCACTTCCCGGAGCGCCAGCTGGATATGTGCCGTCTGGGACTCGGACTCTATGGCATCAATTCGCGCAACAACAAGACCATCAACTGCGTGAGTACCCTGAAGACAACCATTCTGCAGATGCACAACGTGAAGGCAGGTGACAGTGTGGGCTACAGCCGCAAGACAATTCTCGACAGAGACAGCGTCATCGCAGCCATCCCTATCGGATATGCTGACGGACTGAACCGCCGCCTGGGCAACCGTCATGCCTACTGTCTGGTGAACGGTCAGAAGGCAGAATATGTGGGCAACATCTGTATGGATGTGGCTATGATAGACGTGACCGACATCCCTTGCAAGGAAGGAGATTCGGTAGAAATCTTCGGCGAGCATCTGCCTGTCCAGACACTGAGCGATATCCTTGAGACCATCCCTTACGAGGTGCTGACCACCATCAGCAACCGTGTGAAGAGAGTTTACTTCCAGGACTAGGAAGTGAAGAGGGAAAAGTGAAGAGTGAAGAACGAAGAGTGAAGAATGGACTCCGTTGGGGCAAAAAATCGTGCAAAAACGTATAAAAATAGAGAAATCCTATCAGAAAATGTTCTGATAGGATTTTTTTTGCGTAATTTTTTCCTTCAAAACGTATTGTAATTGAAGAAAAAAGTGTATCTTTGCACACAACAAATCATCTAAAGACAAAAGAGGGTGCTCCTTGTCGAGTATTTTCTAACAATTAAACAATTCAAAAAATTAAAATGGAACAAGTATTTAGCTATATTATCAGTCTCGGTGCGAGCGTGATGATGCCTATCATCTTCACGGTCATCGGTCTGTGTATTGGCATGAAATTCGGAAAGGCTCTGAAGTCGGGACTCTTCGTAGGCGTGGGTTTCGTAGGCTTGGGCGTGGTAACAGCATTGCTGACTACCAACTTCAACGACCCATTGAAGGCTATTTCTGACATCTACCACCTACAGTTAAACGTTTTTGATATGGGATGGCCTGCAGCTGCAGCTGTAGCTTACAATACGGCAGTGGGAGCTTTGATTATCCCAATCTGTCTGGGTGTCAACTTCCTGATGTTGATTACCAAGACAACACGTACCGTAAATATCGACCTCTGGAACTACTGGCACTTCGCCTTTATCGGTGCGGTGGCTTACTTCGTGATGGGTCAGAGTTTGCTCTGGGGCTATTTCGCAGCTATCGTCTGCTACATCAATACGCTGGTTTGTGCAGACCTGACAGCCGACAGATTCCAGAAATATTATGATTTGGATGGTATCTCAATTCCGCAGCCATTCTGCCAGAGTTTCATGCCATTCGCTATCGTCTTCAACAAGCTCTTCGATATGATTCCGGGCTTCTCTAAACTCGACATCGATGCAGAGGGACTGAAGAAGAAGTTCGGTGTGCTCGGCGAGCCACTGGTACTCGGCGTTATCGTAGGTGCCCTGATAGGTTGGGCAGCCCAGCTCGATATCAAGAAGATTCTCTTCCTGGGTGTAACGATGGGTGCTGTGATGGAGTTGATTCCTCGTATTACAGCCTTGTTTATCGATGGCTTGAAGCCTATCTCAGAGAAGACACAGGAGTTGGTGAAGACCAAGTTTAACGGCAAGAAGGTTCATATCGGTATGAGTCCTGCCCTGGTTATCGGTCATCCTACTACCCTGGTAGCATCTGTGATTCTGATTCCGGTTATCCTTGCTATCGCAGTCTTCCTGCCAGGCAACCAGTTCTTGCCTTTGGCTTCGTTGGCAGGTATGTTCTACCTCTTCCCAATGATTCTGCCGTTTACAAGAGGTAATGTGGTGAAGACGCTTATCATCGGTCTGGTAACCCTCGTCATCGGTCTCTACTTCGTTACCGATATGGCACCAGACTTTACGCTGGCAGCCAACCAGGTTTATGCAGCTACAGGCGATAATGCCGCTCATATCCCTGACGGATTCTCAGGCGGTGCACTCGATTTCGCCTCCTCTCTCTTCGGATGGGTTATCTATCGCGGTGTGAAGCTTTCATACGTAGGTATGGGTGTTCTCGCAGTCATCACAGTAGCCATGATGGTTATCAACCGTCAGCGCATCGTGAAGGAAGAAAAAAGTAAAAAGGTAAAAGGGTAAAAAGGTAAAAAGAACCTTAACCCCTTTCCCCCCCCCTCTTTGTACCCCCGTTCCCAGCGATTCTATCGCTGGTCCCCTAAAGATAAAATATCAATAATAAACAAGATAACAATGAAGAAATTAACATTAATATTAGCAGCAATGGTATTAACAGCAAGTCAGGCTTTTGGCCAGTGTGGAAAATGTGGCTATGAAGTGAAGGCAGAAAATGCCTACACTAACTACAATGTTCGTTATGCTAGCAATCCGATGGATGCAAAGCACTATACAACAGACCGTCTTCGCGGTGAGTTCGCTATCGAGAAGGTGTTTGCTCCAGGCGAGGTAAACTGGACATACACCCTGTTCGACCGCTTCCTCATCGGTGGTGCTGAGCCAACAACCGCTCCTCTGAAGCTGACTTCTATCGCTCCTCTCTATACAGACAAGCCAAACGATCAGAAGAATCTGCTCGACAACCGCGAGTTGGGTATCATCAACATCGGTGGCGAGGGTACTGTTACCGTTGACGGCAAGAAGTATACACTCGGTTTCCAGGAGGCTCTCTACGTAGGTCGTGGTGCCAAGAACATCGAGGTAAGCAGCAAGAATGCAGCTAAGCCAGCTAAGTTCTATATGAACAGCGCTTGTGCTCATCAGACATATCCTACCAAGAAGGTTACCCTGAAAGATGCCAACAACATCAAGGCTGGTAGCCTGAAGGAGAGCAACGACCGCGTAATCCACCAGTTGATTATCGACGGTGTAGCCGGTGTTCGTACCTGCCAGTTGCAGATGGGTGTTACTGAGTTGAAGGAGGGTTCTGTATGGAACACCATGCCAGCTCATACTCACCTCCGCCGTATGGAGACTTACCTCTATTATAATGTACCTGAGGGTCAGAAGATTCTTCACGTAATGGGTGAACCACAGGAGACACGTCCTATCTGGTTGAACAACGAGCAGGCTGTGATTTCTCCAGAGTGGTCTATCCACTGTGCTGCAGGTACCAGCAACTATACCTTTATCTGGGGTATGGCAGGTGAGAATCTGATCTACAACGATATGCAGGTAGTGAAGATTCCTACATTGGAATAAAGAAAAAAGATAAAAGGCAACCTGGCTTATGATGACATAAGCCAGGATTTGCCGTCTAAATAGTAATCTAAAATAAAAATAAGTATAACGCTTAAAAACTTTTTGTAAAATGAGTCCTATAACAACAAGCAAAATGTCCAACTTCCGTTGGGTAATCTGTGCACTGCTCTTCATCGCAACCACAGTCAATTACATGGACCGTCAGGTTCTCTCTTTAACATGGAAAGACTTCATTGCTCCAGAATTCCACTGGACAGATGATCACTATGGTACCATCCACTGTGCAGCAGGTACCAGCAACTATACCTTTATCTGGGGTATGGCAGGTGAGAATCTGATCTACAACGATATGCAGGTAGTGAAGATTCCTACATTGGAATAAAGAAAAAAGATAAAAGGCAACCTGGCTTATGATGACATAAGCCAGGATTTGCCGTCTAAATAGTAATCTAAAATAAAAATAAGTATAACGCTTAAAAACTTTTTGTAAAATGAGTCCTATAACAACAAGCAAAATGTCCAACTTCCGTTGGGTAATCTGTGCACTGCTCTTCATCGCAACCACAGTCAATTACATGGACCGTCAGGTTCTCTCTTTAACATGGAAAGACTTCATTGCTCCAGAATTCCACTGGACAGATGATCACTATGGTACCATTACCGGTCTTTTCTCAATCTTCTATGCCATCGCTAACCTCTTCGCAGGTAAGTTCGTTGACTGGATGGGTACCAAGAAAGGTTATCTCATCGCTATCTTTGTATGGTCAACAGGTGCTGTGATGCACGCCGGTTGCGGTTGGGTAGCTATGCAGATGGAAGGATATGATTCTATCGAGGCGCTCCGCATGGTACAGGCTGGTAGTGATGCAGCCGTAGCGATTGCTACAATCAGTGTATGGTTGTTCCTCTCTTGCCGTTTGATTCTTGCTGTGGGTGAGGCTGGTAACTTCCCTGCAGCCATCAAGGTAACAGCAGAGTATTTCCCTAAGAAAGACCGTGCTTTCTCTACCGCTATCTTCAACAGTGGTGCTTCTGTAGGTGCTTTGGCAGCTCCAGCTACCATTCCATTGTTGGCTCGCAGCATGGGCTGGGAGTGGGCTTTCATCATCATCGGTGTGCTCGGTTATATATGGATGGGCCTCTGGGTATGGCTCTATGACAAACCATCTAACAGCAAGCATGTAAACAAGGCTGAGCTTACTTATATTGAGCAGGATGAGAACCTCGATAAGGTTGAGGCTGAGAAAGAGACAGAAACTGCCGCTGAGGAGAAAACTATCGGTTTCCTGAAGTGCTTCAGCTACCGTCAGACCTGGTCATTCATCGTAGGTAAGTTGATGACTGATGGTGTTTGGTGGTTCTTCCTCTTCTGGGCACCAGCTTACTTCTCTGACCAGTATGGTTATTCTTCAGATTCAGGTATGGGTATCGCCCTCATCTTCACTCTCTATGCTATTGTAACCGTATTGAGTATTGGTGGTGGTTATTTGCCAACCTACTTTGTAGACAAGAAGGGTATGAATCCATATATCGGTAGAATGCGTGCGATGTTGATTTTTGCTTGCTTCCCATTGCTCGGTCTGATTGCCCAGCCTATGGGTGAGTACAGTGCATGGTGGCCAGCTATCATCATCGGTTTGCTCGGTGCAGGTCATCAGGCTTGGTCAGCTAACCTCTATTCTACCATCGGTGATATGTTCCCTAAGTCAACTGTAGCTACCATCACCGGTATTGGTGCAATGGCAGGTGGTATCGGTTCCTTCCTGATCAACAAGGGTTCCGGTATGCTCTTCACCTATGCCGAGGGTCAGGGTTCAGCCTTCAGCTTCATGGGCTTCGATGGCAAGCCAGGTGCCTACATGATTGTATTCTGCATCTGTAGTGTTGCTTACCTCGTAGGCTGGTGCATCATGAAGGCATTGGTTCCTAAGTACAAGCCAATCGTTGTTGAATAACGAAAAAGTAAAAAAGTAAAAAGAGGGTGTGTCATAAGTCACATCCAATACGCCCTGAAAGGGCAGAAGCTCCTAG
>ENA-OZKW01000007-OZKW01000007.1-human-gut-metagenome-genome-assembly--contig:-NODE-7-length-94493-cov-37.902560_pt1 | contig 94493 bp, 68 predicted proteins | sample MGYA00244833_ERZ653778 | MGnify/ENA primary metagenome ERZ653778 (study PRJEB26926, sample SAMN06165284) | human gut metagenome | biome: ENVO:00009003; feature: ENVO:2100002; material: ENVO:00002003... | reverse complement strand
GAAAATTACCTGTCAAAACTTTTGGAGGCGAACGCATTTTGATGCGTCCGCCCTGTCCAGACTTATGACACGCCCTCACTTTTTCGGATTACTGGCATGTACCATCGTGCGGATATTGGTATTTTTGCAATATGAACCCTATATAACCTCCTAATAGTTGAATTGATTTGATGGCTATGGTAGCAGATTATTTTCCATCGATAATGGGATTAAGGCGATTATATGTAAACGTTTTCTCTCCTTTTCAAGCAAAATATCATATTAATCTAAAAAACTTCCGTATTTTATCCGATTTACGAAATATTTTCCGTATTTTTGTAGGCGAAATACGAAATTAGACAAAATATTCAGAATATGATAAGAATTTTTTGGGTAAAGAATTACTTGTCGATTGGCGACAAACAGGAGCTGAACTTTGTTGCAAAGGGTTCTGCTTCCGAACTTGTGGCAGAGATGCCTGATGGTACATGCCTCTATAAATTAGGTGTGTTATATGGCTCGAATGCTTCTGGTAAATCCAACATGCTCTGGGCATTGGATGAGGTTTTCCATCTTTTGGCTTATCCAAAGGGAAACGCTAATATGAAGATTACAAGATGCATTCCTTTTGCATTGACAAAGAGTGAACCTACAGAAATGTTTGTTTCCTTTTATGCAGAGGGTGTTCGTTATGACTATCAAGTGCTGTTTGATATCAACCAGATTCTCCATGAAGAGCTTAATTATTATCCTAAAGGCTCCAAGGCTCTTTTTTACGAACGTACCTACAAGGGAGATAATCTACAGGCTGAAATCAAGTTTGGTTCAAGTCTTCGCTTGCTACAAAAGACCCAAGACAGTATTCGTGAGAATACGCTCAATAATCATAGTGTCCTGTCGGTTTGCCTTAAAAACACCTTTAAGGAAGACATAGAGCCATTGGCAAAGCTTCATTCGTACATCATGGTTCATTACCATAATGTGGATGGTGATACCGAAAGCAGAGGTGTCGTTGAGATTCTAAAGGCTGCGTATGAAGACAAAAACAAGCATCAGTTTTTCTGTCAGATGTTGAAAAAGGCTGATTTGAATATCACAGATTTTCGCCCTGTGTTGGAAGACCGTTCGCTATCTCAGGATTTCCGTGAGCATATTCAGCAAGAATCTATTCCGGCATCAGTCAAGAACGAGCTGTTGCGTCCAATGGTTGAATCGGTAGTCTTTGAAAATCATTCCAAGAATGGTACTTTTGATGTCTCTCTTAAATTACAATCCAAGGGAACACTTAAGTTCATCCGTATTTTGGATACACTATACGATTTGATAAGTGGCAACCACATCTATTACCTGGATGAGTTGGGAGAAGATTTGCATTATGATTTGCTGTTCTATTATCTCAACATTTTCCTGTTTAATTCGGACCAGTCGCAACTGTTGATTACAAGCCAAGAGACCACCTTGCTGTCGCAAGACATGATTAATGACAATCGTGGCGTGGTATGGTTCGTAGAGAAAAACAAGGAGACTGCTTCGTCGGAGTATAGTCGTGGTGATTCTTATGGCTTGCACAAGAATCTCTCTCTCTACAATTCGTATCGAATTGGCAGATTAGGAGCAAAGCCTGAATTAGGTTCTATATTTGTAGATTTGGAGGGGTAAGTTATGGGCAAGCAAAGAAATACAATACTGATTTTGGGAGAAGGACCAACCGAGTTTTTCTATTTCAAGTCGCTATGTAATGAACTGAAAGGTTTAACTATCAAGCCCGACTATCCTAAGCACACCAGTCTCAAGGAGTTGGAACACAAGATTGAAGAAGGCGTTTCCCTTGGTTATAACCATATTTTCTGCGTGATAGACATGGATACCAAGGATAGAGAGCCTGAACGTTCGCAATATGCTCGTTTGAAAAAGAAGTATGCTTCAACAATTGATAAGCCCAAGAAAGGAATCTTTTGTAAGGTAAAGTTCTTTGAAACTCATCTTTGTACCGAGTTGTTCTTTCTTTATTATTTCCGTTATACATCAAAGATGTATGTAGAACAAGAGCCTTTGTTGAGAGATTTAAACCAATGTTGTGATTATCGCAAGAAGATAGACTTCTTTATCAAATGCAGAGGTCTCCATTCTTACTTTGAGAAGAAAGGTGGTAGTTTGTCTGTTGCTATTGACAATTCCAATCGTTCGGTTTCGGAAAAAAGTGAAGGCAATAGAGATTATACGTTCTCAGAATTGGGACGCATGATAGAAGAACTCCGAAAGCTAAGGCAATGATGTTAGCCTCGCCAACGGTCACAGACCGAAGGGAATTGAAAATCGCTGGCCGAAGGGTAAAGCAAAGGTAAAAGACTAGGAGTTTCTGGACCTTCAGCCCGTACTTGAACCACATGCAAAAGTTCAGTAACAGAATATCATAACAAATATCCCCTAACCTACTATTTCTAGCAGGTTGGGGAAATTTTTCGTTATAAAATGTAAATCCATCGGAATGCGAAATTTATTCTATGTCTCTCAACATACCACCTCCTCCATCCTCACCAACTTGCCAGCGACAAACTGCATGATGATTTTATGGAGCGTTGTACCCTGGCGCAGAGCCTCGACCCTTGGAGCTGCGGCATATCGCTTGATTTGTTCCTCAGCCTCTTGCCATTGGGTTTCTGCCTTAGAGAGTTTGCCATCCTCTGGCTTTGACTCGTAATCTTTCTTCGACAACACCTTCAGCTCCAGGATATAACTATGCTTCGTAGCATAATGAGTAAGATTTGGCAAAAGGAAAAAATCACAATAGCCATGGTTCAACTCTAGCTCCGGTGCGGTATAATAGTAATTGTTCAAATTCAGATATGCCATGAAGAAACCTTGAAGATTACGCTCCGACTCTATGCCGTCACGAACTGACGATACCTTGGAATAGGCATCTGCCATAAACTGTAATCCTTCACGCCACTTACCCTCGTACGCCATATCATAATAATAATCAGTAAGTTGGTTGGTATCTACGTATGACCTTTCCTCATACAAGTCCATCAAATAGCCATAGTACTGCTTACGGACATTATTGTTTGGAATACCCAATATCATCTTATCGCCACGAGTTCCCTTGATGGTCAACATACCATAATAAAACAGCAGACTCGTAAATATCTGAGGGTCGGTCAACCTATAGGCAGAAAAGGTTTCTGTCAAAGGAGCCACAATCTGCCCCGTCTCGGCTATCGTGCGGATAACACCTTTGCGGTCGCCATCCAACTTATCCAACTGAAGAAGTTTCTTCATCTTGTTGTAGTCAGTCTTCGTGTTTGGGTCTATCATCTGCTTTGGAGCTTCTCCCCTATCTATATAATTTCGGAGATAATAGATGACCATATCACTATTGAACACCTTACTCTGAGTATGCAGAGCATCCTCAGAAAAACAATAGTTATCATACCAAGGTTTCATCTCGTCTATCATCGCCTCGATATCGCTTGCTGCAGGAATGCCTCCCACTTCCTTGTAATAAGCAAACATCTTGCGTACTTCCTCCATAGAGAAGCCCAACATCTGATTGAACTCTGGCTTGGTGGAGATATGCCAGCCAATATTGAACCCACTCGTCACATCGTCCAAGGTAACAGGACTGACACCTGTGATGAAAATACGTTCAAACATACCCTTGAACTTCTTGAAGACATCACGGTAGAAGCCATCGGCATGGGTGATTGCCCAATATACATTCTCACCCTGCTCATTGAGCACTGTATTGGTGAAATTGTCATATTCATCGATAATCAGATAGAGAGGAAGGTTCTTGGTGGCAGTCTCATCCTGAAGCAAAGCTAATTTCTCCGTACCAGAATCCGACTTAAAGAACCTCTCCTTAAAATCTGCCAGATAAAACTCTTGGTAAACTCGCATGAAACCGTCCAATTTGACACGCAGATACATATTGAAGTTTTCCTCCAGCTTTTCTATACCACCACCCACATACGAGAAATCAAGGTGAAGAATCTGATACTTTCCCTGCAAAGGAGTAGGATGCTTACCAACCCATAAATCACCGAAAAGAGTTTGGAATTTCTCTTTCTTGCTACAGTCGTAATAAGCATGGAGCATACTCAGGAATATGCTCTTACCAAACCGGCGTGGACGAATGAAGAAGATGTTGCTTGGTTGGTTTTCCAACAAAGGCAAATACATCGTCTTATCCACATAATATTGATTTTGCTCTATAACAGCCTCAAAGTCATTGATGCCGTAAGGCAAACGTTTCATATTCTGATTCATGATTGCTCCTTTTAATATTTTACCTTTGCAAAAATAAGAAATTTATCTGAATATGCCAAAGAATCTGTCTGTCTTTTCTTTGTATTGCTAAAAATTATTGATATTTTGCAATATGAACCCTATATAACCTCCTAATAGTTGAATTGATTTGATGGCTATGGTGATTTTTTCCGAGACTCATTTGTTATAACACAAAAAAGCACGGAATATTAAACTCCGTGCTCTTTTTTGCTTTTATATTTAATCTTGTCAAAACCTTCACCATACACACCGATAACGGCACTCTGACTGACAAAGGCATGGGGATCTATCTCGCTGATAAGACGGAAGATAGCAGGAGCCTGACGCTGCTTGGCTAACACGAAAAGCATCTTCACATCCTGACCGGAATAAAAACCGCTGGCATTCACCACCGTTACTCCCCTATCAGCATCTACATTGATGCGCTTGCCTATCTCCTCATACTTCTGTGAAATGATAAAGAACTGTACGCTTCGTCTTCTGCTGTTTACCACCTGGTCGATGCAGAATGCCTGAACGCAAAGAACTACATAACCATATAACACCTTCTCCCAATCGTGTACCACCAGATAGCTGGAACTGATGATGAAGATGTCGCATATCATAATCACTCTACCTAGAGAAATGTCGCGATACTTGTTGACGATGGCTGCGATGATATCCGTACCACCCGTACTTCCACCAACCGAGAAACCGAGTCCGATTCCGCAGCCACAGAAAACGGCACCCAGGAAAGCAGCCCATAAAGGTTGGTTTTCCAAAAGATGAACATCACCTAAACGGCTGGAGAAGAAAGAGGTCAGGATGGTTACCACTATAACGGCATAAACAGTCTTGACACAGAACTTTGCTCCCAAAATCTTGAACGCACATATTAATAAGGTGGCGTTGACGATGAAATACGGAATTTGCACAGGGCAACCGGTTGCCCAATAGATAATACTGGAGATACCAGGAAGTCCGCTTGCTGTTACATTGGTTGGCAAGAGGAACACGTTCCATCCAATAGCGTAAGATATCATACCTATCGCAATCAAAACATAGTCTTGTACAGACTTCCACAAGGGTCGAGGAGGAGTCATAATTAATTTATAATTTACAATTTATAATTTATAGGGTGCTCTTTACCAGAATTTCTTCTGCTGCTCTGACCACTCAAAACCTTGGGTAGCCATTTTGGCTTCTAATGCCGCACGGTTCACATTGAAGTGATTACAAATCTCATCGAGTGTATCAAACTCGTGGTCACGAAGCAGGAAGTTGATGGCGCTTACGAGCATCGGAACATCATTCATTGGTAACTTATCCATCCTTTTTATATTGATTAATTAATATTTATTATTGATTACTTGAGGCACCTTGCCTCTTTCGGGGTGCAAAGGTACTGCAAATCGAAGACAATACCAAAAAAAATCCCGCCAATCTATACGATTAGCGGGATTTTTATAGATTATTGATGATTTACGCATTCACTGCAACTGAAATCCAGTCGAAGACGAATGAGCAAATACCGAATGCTACGATACCTACGGTGCAGATTGCAAGCGCCAACTTGGTTGAGCATGCGCTCTGGAAAGTAGGAAGCGGATTATCGCTGTGCTTGATGAACATAGCCTTCACGATGAGCAGATAGTAGTACAAGCTGATAACTGTGTTTACCAACGCGATGAATACTACGCCGTATGCCCAGGCTCCCAATGTGGTGTGGATGTCGTGTGTACCAACTGCTGCCATGAACACGAAGAACTTCGAGAACATACCGGCAAATGGAGGAATACCACCCAATGAGAACAATGCCAAGGTCATCAGGAATGCCAGACGTGGATTGGTCTTGTACAAACCATTGTAGCTGTCCATCTGAACAGTACCGTTGTTGTGCTCCTCAATAGATGAGATGATGGTGAAGACGCTCAGGTTGGCTACTACGTAAATCAATACATAGTAAGTCAGGGCGCTCACGCTCATCGCTGAGTTACCTACCACAGCCAACATGATGTAACCTGCCTGAGAGATAGAAGAGAATGCCATGAAACGCTTCAGGTCGCTCTGACGGATGGCAAACAGGTTGGCGATAGTGATAGAAAGTACAATCACGATGTAAAGCAATACGGTCCAGTACTCTACCATTGGCTGGAACACCTTCATGAGGATAGCGCAGAGAGTGAACGCTGCAGCACCCTTAGATACTACTGACAAGTAACCTGTAACAGTAGTTGGTGCACCCTGGTATGAATCGGCTGTCCAGAAGTGGAAAGGAACCAAGGAAATCTTGAAACCGAGACCACTGAAGAAGAATACCATACCGGCGATGGTCAATGGTGATGCAGAGATAACCTTTGCTACATCATCGAAGTACAAAGTACCACAAGCTGCATAGAGCAGAGAGATACCATAGATCATCACGCCACTTGAGAAAGTAGCAGTAAGGATGAACTTAGCACCTGCCTCGGCAGAATTGTGACGGTACTTATCGAATGCTACCAAGCAAGCCATTGGCACAGATGCCATTTCGAGACCGAGGAAGAACAGGAGGAAGTGGTTAGCACTAACCATCATGTTCATACCGAGCAAGGTAGAGATAATCAGCATATAGAACTCACCCTCCTTGAAGGCTGTGTCCTTGCGGCTCAACCACTCCTTAGCCTGTACCATCACGATGAGGGTACCCAGCGCCAGGATGGTCTTCAAGACACCGGCAGCAGGACCTGTTGTGTACATGCCGCCAAATGCCTCTGTGGCTTCTGTTGGGAAGATATTGATGGCAATATGAGCCACCATCAAGAGACATACCAGAGGATTGAACCACTTACGGTCTGCGCTCTTGGAACTGCAGAAGTCAGCAATGAAAGTGATCAACAGAACTACCATCAAGGTAGCTTCTGGAATCATATTTAAAAATTGACTGTAATTCATTTCTTCTGATATTTATTACATGATTACACTAAAGATAGGACCTACAGCGTCCATGATAATCTTCTCTGCCCAGAGTGGGAACATACCGAGACCTGCAACGCAGGCGATAAGACCTGCTACAGCGATACGCTCGTCCCAGGTAGCATCGTGAAGCTTCTCCAACTTTGGATTAGGAACCTTCTGATAAAGGATCTTACCAACACAACGCAGAATGTAAACCGCTGTTACTACGATTGAGGTACATGCGATGATGGTACATACGCGATGGAAGGTATCTGCATTCTGGAATGAACCTACGAAGATGGTCATCTCGGCTACGAAACCAGAGAAACCTGGCAAACCGAGGTTAGCCAAACCAGCTACTGCATAACCTACTGAGAGGAAAGGAATAATCTTCATCAAACCACCCAAGTAGCGAACGTCACGTGTACCAGCCTGATGGTAAATCATACCGATAACGGCGAAGAAGAGGGCGGTCATCAAACCGTGAGACAACATCTGGAGGATTGCACCAGTAGCGGCTGTCTCGGTCATCATACAGAGAGCGAAGAGCACCATACCACAGTGAGATACTGATGAGTAAGCGTTGATGTACTTCAAGTCGGTCTGTACACATGCTGACAGAGCACCATATACGATAGAGATAGTAGTCAGCACGAGGAACACCTTAATCCAGAAGCCGTGAGTAGCAGCTGGCAAGAGGAACATGGCGATACGGAAGCAACCGTAACCACCAAGCTTCATCAATACACCGGCGTGCAACATAGATACGGCTGTTGGCGCACTGGCGTGACCATCAGGAGACCATGTGTGGAATGGGAACAGCGCACCGAGGATACCGAAACCGATGAAGAGCAATGGGAAGAACACGTTCTGTACGCTCTCAGGAATCGCATGAGCACCATTGGTATGGTGAGCGATATCGAGGATTTCGAAGGTCTGAGCACCACTGTAGAAGTAGATTCCCAGGATACCGATAACCAAAAGGGCTGAACCACCCATCAACATCAAAGTCAACTTCATGGCTGAATACTCCTTTGCACCACTACCCCATACACCAATCAGAAGGTACATAGGAATCAGCGCTACCTCATAGAACATGAACATGGTGAACATGTCGATTGAGATGAAGAAGCCATATACACCGATGCTCAGGAGTGTGAACCAGAGGAAGTATTCCTTCTTCATTGGCTCCATCTGCCAGGAAGCAAATGTACCGGTGAACACGATGATAGAAGTCAGGAGAAGCATCACCACTGAGATACCATCCACACCGAGTGAATAGTTGATGTGCAATGGTTCAAACCAAGGCACACAGTAGGTGAAGAGCATCGGAGCTTGGTCGGCTGGCATTGTCTCACGAGCTTCGAGAAATGCAAACACCAAATAGATGGAGAGACCGAGCAATACGCTGGCACCTGCTACCATCACACCACGAACCTGCTTATCGTTGCGAGCCAACCAGAGGCCGAGCAACATCAGGAGTGGTACTATGACGAATATACTTAAATTCATTTCTTTTCTATTTACTTAATTGTGAGACTTTCATTAAAGAAGTGCGAGCAGGCACAATGTCAATGCTACGGTACCGGTGAGGAACCAGATAGCATAGCTGCGAACATCACCACTCTGCCATGGGCGGATGGTTTCACCTGCCTCCTGTGTACCCCAAGCCATGAAGTTGAAGGTACCATCGATAACGCGACGGTCGAACCATGCGATTGGCTTTGAGAACAGACCGAAGACAATCTTGTGGGTGAAGAACTGCCAAGCATCGTCGATATAGAAACGGTTTAAGGCTGCCTTGTGCAACTTAGGCATCTTCTTAGCCAAAGCGTCTGCCAATGGAGTCTTCTTAGGAGCATACATGTAAGTAGCCAGACCGATACCGATGATAGCAACGATAACAGAGGTTGTTGCCACACTCATGTCGATATGGATATCGTAGCTCTGACCTGTAGCAGATACAAAGTGACCGAATGGAATCAAACCGCAGAGGCAAGAGATGATGGCGAGGAATACCAATGGACCCCACATCACGAAAGGAACCTCCTGTGGCTTGCGACGGTTCTCAGGATCCAGCTCATAGTAGCTCTGTCCCCAGAAGATAACGTAGTAGAGACGGAACATGTAGAATGCTGTCATACCGGCAACCACTGTCATGAACCAGCCCATAAATGGAGAGAACTGGAAGCAAGCTGAGATAATCTCATCCTTTGACCAGAAACCTGCGAATGGAGGAATACCTGCAATCGCCAAGCAACCGATGAGGAAGCAGATGTTGGTAATAGGCATGTACTTGTGCAGACCGCCCATGTAATCCTTGAAGTTGCTGCCGATGATGACGATGATGGCACCAGAGCAGAGGAAGAGCAATGCCTTGAACATAGCGTGGGTAAACAGGTGGAAGATACCAGCCATGTAACCCAAACCACCGTGGTGGTTATCTACAGCGAAGCAAACACCGAGCGCTACGAGCATGTAGGCAATCTGAGAGATAGTAGAGAAAGCCAGACCACGCTTGATATCACGCTGGCAGCAAGCTACGGCTGCTGCATAGAATGCTGTGAAGGCTGCAATGTAAGCTACATAGTGCAATGTCTCAGGAGCATACTTTACCCAGATTGGGAAGAGGCTGGCTACCTGATATACACCGGCTACAACCATGGTAGCGGCGTGGATCAACGCAGAAACAGGTGTTGGACCCTCCATCGCATCTGGCAACCAGATGTGCAATGGGAACATCGCACTCTTACCGGCACCACCGATGAACATGAGGAACAACGCTGTTGGCATGACCCAAGCAGCACCTGCCAAAGCAGAGTTGAGTTCTGGCTGAGCATTCAAGTCATAGTTGAAGGTTCCTACATAGAAGCTGTAGAACAGGATACCGATGAGGAAGAAGAGGTCAGCGAAACGGGTTACGATGAACGCCTTCTTGCTGGCATGTACTGCAGCATGCTTTGGATAGTAGAAACCGATGAGCAGGTATGAGCAGACACCCACCAACTCCCAGAACAGATACATCTGGAAGATGTTGGTAGCTACTACCAGGCCCAACATTGACATGGTGAAGAGGCTCAGATAAGCGTAGAAACGCTGCATACCCTTCTCATATTCCTCAACCTTGTAGTTCTCATCGCGCTCTGCCATATAGCCGAAGCTGTAGATGTGAACCATGAAGCTGACGGTGGTAATCACGATGAGCATCAATACGGAGATTGGGCTCAGACGGAAACCGATGTTGAAGGTGAGCAACTCAGTAAACTTCAACCATGTGAAATTAAATACGGTAACAGTTGGGTACATACCTGTTGAGGCATCACGACCCACTGCAAAGAAGTACTCGTATGCTGTATAGACAGACATCGCGAATACACAGCCCATCAATACGGTACCGATGAGTGCTGCTACCGGTCTTTTCATCTTCATACCCACAAGTCCCAGAACCAGGAAGCTCAGGAATGGCAGAAGAAGTATCAAAAATGCATAATTGTATTCCATTGTCTTTTAGAATTTCATGTTTTCAATACTGTTCACCTGGTCACTGTGATAGTTGCGGTAAACGTTGATAATAATAGCGAGTGCTACGGCTGTCTCGGCTGCTGCTACTCCGATAGAGAACAATGTGAAGAAGAAACCTTCCAACTGTCCTGGGAAGAGGATGCGGTTGAACACAGCGAAGTTCAGGTCGGCTGCATTCAATACAAGCTCGATGGAGATGAGCATGGCAACGAGGTTACGGCGTGTACAGAAGCCATAGACTCCGATGAAGAACAAGAGTGCTGAGAGCACGAAGAAATATTGTACTGGAATCATTTCTTATCCTCCTTTCTTGCGATTAAGATACCACCGATGATACATGCCAACAGGAATACAGAGATAAACTCGAATGGCAATACATAGCCATACTTGTCAGCACCTACCAGTGCAGAACCTACCTGGTCCATCGGCACCTCGGTGTCGGCTACGGTTGCAGCCATATCAATAAAGTGATTCTTCAACACGATGACTGCCAAGGTTACGAAACCAACGAGGCAGACGAGTGCGCGACCTACAACCTTGCTACCCTTGACATGCTCCAAAAGACCCTGGAGGGTACGCTTTGATACCAACTGGATAGCGAAGACATAAAGCATGGTGATACCACCGGCATATACAGAAATCTGAGCTGCACCCAGATAAGTATAGTCGAGCAGGAAGAACATGCCTGCTACACCGAAGAGTACGAACAACAGGAAGGTTGCCGCACGCATGATGCGCTTGGTGAACACGCACATGATGGCTGAGCCAAGGATGACTACTGCCAAGATGACGAACATGAATAAATTTGCTGTTATCATTGTCTAAAGTCCTCCTTACTTAGTCTTGGTGTTAAACTTACCGATTTCCAATGGGGCACCACCATCGATGAGGTTAGGAAGGCTTCCGCCCTTATAAACCTCCTTGTCAAGGTGCATCACCAACTTGTTGCGGTCGAAGACTGCATTCTCGAAATCGTTGACAAACTTGATTGCACCGAAGTTACATGCGTTGACACAGAGTTCGCAGAACATGCAGTCGCCCAAGTCGTACTGGTAATCTACCAGCTTGCGCTTCTTCTTGCCTGTCTCTGGGTCCTCTACCATCTCGGTTACGATCTTGATGGTATCGTTAGGGCATGACTTCTCACACAATGTACAACCCACACACTTGTAAGCCTCGTTCTCATCACGAACGAAGACCAGGCGACCACGAAAACGTGGAGATACGTGGAGTGTAGTCTTGCGGTTCTCAGGATACTGCTCTGTGCTCTTTGGTGTGAAGTACTCCTTCATGGTAGTCTTCATACCGATAGCGAGGGTCTTCAAACCCGCTGCAATACCGCCGAAATATGAATTGTTAGACATACTTTCTTATTATTATAATAATGTGTATTAAAGATTATCCGTGGAATCCGAATGCTACGCATACTGTCATCAAGATCAGGATGACCAGTGACAATGGCATCAGATACTTCCACTCCAACTTCAGAATCTGGTCGATACGGAGACGTGGGAATGTCCAACGTACCCACATCAGGAGCCAAACCACAGCAAAGGTCTTACCGAAGAACCAGATGAAACCAGGAATAAGGTTCATCAGATTGTCGAAGCCCTCGATACCGATGTTCAATGGCGCCCAACCACCGAGGAAGACGGTAGAAGCGATACCTGAAATCACGAAGAGGTTGAGGTACTCAGCCAGGTAGTAGAAACCGAAGCCCATACCTGAATACTCAGTGTGGTAACCTGCGGTCAACTCACTCTCAGCCTCAGCCAAGTCGAAAGGACCACGGTTAGCCTCAGCATTACCTGCTACGAGGAATACCAGGAAAGCCAGGATAGCTGGCACATGACCCTTGATAATCAACCAGTTCCAGGCACCAGTCTGTGCCTCTACGATACCGCTTACCTGCATGGTGCCGGTAAGAACGACTGCAGAAATCAGACAGAGACCGAGAGACATCTCGTAAGAAATCATCTGTACGGCACCACGCATGGCAGATACCACAGAGTACTTGTTGTTAGATGCCCAACCTGCGAGGAACACACCCAGCACACCGATAGAACTTACGGCTGTGATGAGGAATACACCTACGTTGAAGTCAAGAATATGTGCTCCCTTGTTCCATGGAAGGAATGAGAAAGTACCTACAGAGGCAATGATCACGAGGAATGGTGCAATGTAGTAGAGCAGCTTGTCGGCTCTATCTACAGCGAAGATCTCCTTGATCAACATCTTGAGCACATCGGCGAATACCTGGAAGATACCCCAAGGACCTACACGCATAGGGCCAAGACGGCACTGGAAGTAGGCACACACCTTACGCTCCATGAAGATAAGTACGATAGCGATGAGGGCGTATGCTGTCAAAATGCAGATACCCACGAGCACGCACTCAATCAGAATCGACAGGAAGTCGCCCAGACCCAAGGTCTGGCGAAGCAGATTGTCGATGAATGTTGTTACTATACTAAAATCAAACATAATTATCTATCAATATCAGGGATTACGAAATCGATTGCTGCACCTGTAGTGATGAGGTCGGCGATCTTCTGACCACGGAGCATTGGATCCAAGGCTCCTGTGAGTGAGAGACCCATCGGACGCATCTTCATACGGTATGGACTCTTGTCACCCTTTGAGTCGAGATATACACCAAACTCGCCGCTGGCACCCTCTACAGAGAAGTACCACTGTCCCTCCGGAACCTTGATGATTGGCTTCTGCTTGATGTAGTACTCACCCTCTGGAATGTTGTCGATCAACTGCTCGATGATGTCCAAGCTCTGGTACAACTCCTGGATGTGTACATAGTAACGATCCATTGAATCGCAACCGGTAAGGGTGATTTCCTTCCACTCTACCTTGTCGTACATATCGTATGGATGACGCTTGCGGGTATCGTTCTTCCAACCTGATGCACGACCGGCAGGACCGGTTACGGCATAGTTGATACAATCCTCAAGGTTCATTGGGCCTACACCTTCGAGACGATTGTGAGTAATCACGTTGTCACCGAATACGTCGAGGTATTCCTGAATCATCGGACGGAGATACTTGCAGAGAGTCTTCACGTTCTGAACGAAGTTAGGGTCGATATCTGCCTGCAGACCACCGATACGGTAGTAGTTCTGGATCAGACGGCCACCGGTTGTCTCCTCCATCACGTTCAATACGTGCTCACGGTCGCGCATACAGTAAAGGAATGCAGTCAAGGCACCCAAGTCCTGTGCGGTACAGCCGAGGTACAACAAGTGAGAGTCGATACGCTGCAACTCATCCATGATGGTACGGATGTAGCGGATACGGTCTGAGAGTTCGATACCCATAGCCTCCTCGATAACGCCAACCAGAGCGTGGCGGTGCATCATCGCAGAAAGATAGTTCAGACGGTCGGTCAATGCCAATGTCTGAGGATAGGTCATGTTCTCCCACATCTTCTCGATACCACGGTGAATATAACCGAGGTGTGGATAGATGCGCTTCACGGTCTCACCATCAATAACAGTCTGCAATCGGAGCACACCGTGGGTAGATGGGTGGTTAGGACCGATGTTGACAACATAGTCGTTCTCATCAAAGCGACGCTTCTCTGTAGCAACGAGATGGCCATCTTCGCTCAAGGAATACTCCATGGTGAAGTCATCCTCTGGCTCATCAGTACAAGGGAACTTGTTTGCCTCTGGACTCATATCGAAGTCCTTGCGCAATGGATAGCCCTGGAAATCGGTACGGAGGAAGAGACGACGCATGTCTGGGTGACCCAGGAACTTGATGCCGACAAAATCGAATACCTCACGCTCCAGGAGGTCAGCTACCTTCCAAAGGTTAATTACTGTAGGAATCACATCACTGCCATCCACCTTCTTGGCGATGGTCTTTACTGAGCAGCGCTCGCTGGTCTGAGTATTCTCGAGAATATAGATACATCCGAGACCTTCCTCACCGAAGTCTTCACCGATGATGGTAACAAGGTAGTCGAAATGCTTCTCGTTCTTCAACTTCGCCATTTCTGAAGCGAAATTATCAAAACTCAATTCAATATTATTCAGTTTCATGTTCTTATACCTTATTATATTAATCAGTTAGACCTTTCTGAGGGTCGAAATCCTCAGGTACTTCAGTTACGATGATAGGCTCCTTGTGTCCGAGCTTCTCGCTGTCAGAGAGGTTCTCGTTGCTCAAGCCGCGAAGACCACCCTTGCCCATAGAGAGTTCCTTCTCATCCTGAGTCATCTTGTGGTTAGCACCACCGAAGAATTTCTCAACCTTTACCTTACGCTGCAACTGCATCATACCATAAAGGATAGCCTCAGGGCGTGGAGGACATCCAGGGATGTAAACATCCACAGGAACCAACTCGCTGATACCACGAACCACATTGTAGCTCTTCTTGAACGGACCACCAGAGATGGCGCATCCACCTACAGCTACCACATACTTAGGCTCAGCCATTTCATCATACAAACGCTTGAACACTGGTGCCATCTTATTGGTAATAGTACCGGCACACATGATCAAGTCAGCCTGACGTGGAGAGTTACGGGTAACCTCGAAACCGAAACGGGAGAAGTCGTAGCGTGCACAACCTACAGCCATGAACTCGATACCACAGCAAGAGGTACCGAAGGTCAAAGACCAGAGTGAGTTACTGCGTCCCCAGTTGATGGCAGCATCAAGGGAACCGACTACCACATTCGCACCACCCTCATTGAGCTCCTGCGCAATCTTTTCGAGGGTATCATTGTCCTTAAACTCGTCGTAAGGAATACTCTTGATAGAGGCTCTTTTGTTTACTTCCATTCCAACGCTCCTTTCCGCCAAGCGTATGCAAGGCCAAATACTAATACCAACAGGAAGAACCCGATGCTCACGAGAGCCATAGATCCAAACTGCTTAACTACGACTGCCCATGGGTAAAGCAATACTGTCTCGATGTCAAACATCAGGAAAAGGATGGCGAAGAGGTAGTAGCCGATGTGTGATGGCAACCATGAGCTGCCACGAGTCGGAATACCGCACTCAAAAGGTTCACCCTTTACCGGATTGTATGAACGAGGACCGATCAACTTCGCGATGACATAAGCAGCCACCACCAAGGTTACAGCCGTCAGCAAAACGGTGATAAATAGTGTAAAGTTCATAAATTTTTTATAACGTTATTTTATATAAATGCTTCTAAGCGGTTGCAAAGGTAACACTTTTTTCTGAAAGAGCACATTTTTTTATGGTTTAATTTGCATCCAAAGTGAAAAAACTCAAAAAACTGCCTGATTCATCAGTTAACAGACAGTATTAACGAAGGTTCGGAAACAGCTAAAACGAGCGTATTTTGTAGCAAAAAGGAACAGAACAGTAGGAATTTTTACCCAAAAATTCATCCGCTTCGACATTGTTTCCGACACAACTTTCATCGCCTCTCCTACCCTTCATAAAAAGGATGAGAAAGAGATTATCTATAATCTCAATGGCCAGCAAGTAGATAAAGCCTCTGCCCAAGGCGGCATCTTCATCTCTAGTCAGAAAGGTAAGTTCTATAAAGCTCCCGGCTCTTCCGGAGGAAGGAGATAGTTCTGCTGGCGTATTCAGATGTTTGAACAAGCAAAAGATTATGATAGAATAAGCGTATTCAGATGTTTGAATAAGCGAAAGGATATGATTGAATAAGCGAAAGGAGACGTTTCTTTGAGTTCAAGGAAACGTCTCTTTTAGTTTTAGGAGACTGCTTCTTGAGTTCAAGGAGACTGCTTCTTGAAGATTACCACTAGGCTCAGCAGACCTGCTGAGCCTAGTCAGCAGCTCTGCCGACTGCAGTCAGCAGGTCTGCTGAGCCTAGTGACAACACCTTTTAATCGTACAACTACAACCCTTATAGTTGTACAACCATACACCCTTTAGTTGTACAACCATACACCTTTTAGTTGTACAACCATAAACCTTTTAGCTGTACAACCATAAAAAGCAACCCCGCCAGGCGTTTCTCCTTTGACGCCTAGCGGGGTTGCGCTTTTTACCTTTTTACTGAAGTTTCGTATGTGGTTCAAGTACGGGCTGAAGGCCCAAAAGCTCCTAGCCCAGGGCAACGCCCTGGGTATAATGGCAATCAGCAAGGCGCCCTGTAAGGGCAAAAGCCTTATGTTTTGCCTGGAGCTTTAAAGCTTTTGCCCTTACAGGGCGACAGGTTTGCGTCCGTAATTACCCAGGGCGATGCCCTGGGCTAGGAGCTTCTGCCCTTTCAGGGCGTGTGGGGCTTACTTGCGAAAGTTCAATTTTTTACTTTTAAACCTCCTTTTCAGCAAACAGGCCGAAGAGCTCGGCATCTATCAGGTCGGTAACCTTTCGGAAGTCTTCAGGATTCTCTCCGAACTCCAGATTATCACCATCTATGATGATGAGGCGACCTTTATAATCCTTGATCCAATCCTCATAACGCTTGTTCAACCCCTGGAGGTAATCGATGCGGATGCTCTTCTCGAAATCGCGGCCACGCTTCTCGATATGCTTCACGAGCGTAGGAATGCTGCTCTTGATATATATCATCAGGTCAGGGAGTTTTACCAGACTGATCATCAGATCAAAGAGATCGGTATAGTTCTTGAAATCCCTATCGCTCATCATACCGATATCATGAAGATTAGGCGCAAAGATACGCGCATCCTCAAAGATGGTTCTATCCTGTACGATGGTCTGCTCTGAACGGGAAATCTCCACAACATCATGGAATCGCTTGTTCAGGAAGTAAATCTGAAGATTAAACGACCAACGTTCCATATCCTTGTAATAATCAGCCAGATATGGATTATTATCTACCGGCTCGAAATTAGCTTTCCAGCCATATCTCTTGGCAAGCATCTTGGTTAATGTTGTCTTGCCGCTACCTATATTTCCTGCTATTGCTATATGCATTTTTTTACCTTTTTACTTTTTTACCTTTAAGAGAACAGCCCGAAGAGCTTGGCATCTATCTTATCTATGATTTCACCAAACTGCTTGGGATTGTGCTCGAAATCGAGATTATCAACTTCTACGATAAGCACCTTGCCCTTATACTTGTTCATGATGAAATCTTCGTAAAGATTGTTGATACCTTCCAGATAATCCAGAGGCATCTTCTGCTCATAATCACGGCCGCGCTTCTGGATATTCTTCACGAGGTGAGGAACTGAAGAACGGAGATATATCATCAGTTCAGGCATCTCTACCACTTCCATCATCGACTCGAAAAGCTCCATATAAGTCTCGTAGTCGCGCTGGTCCATGTTGCCCATCTTCCGGTTGTTGGCCGCAAAGACATAGACACCTTCAAAGATGGTGCGGTCCTGGATAACCGTCTCTTTACTGTGCTGGATCTCTAACAGATTCTTGAATCTCTGCTTCAGATAGAATACCTCCATATTGAGTGCCCATCGCGAGATATCCTTGTAATAGTCATCGATATAGGGGTTTTCAGCCACGGGCTCCAAGTACTGTTTCCATCCATAATGTTTAGAAAGCATCTTGGTGAGTGTTGTCTTTCCACTACCGATATTTCCTGCTATTGCTATATACATTTATTAATACGAATAATTTACAATTTAATAATGAATAATGGGGCTGGCGCCGCATTGGCTGCAAAAGTACAATAAAAAATCGGGATAAACAAAAAAATCCAAGCAAATATATGATTTGCTTGGATTTTTGTATTCTATTCCTGCCTTGCAGGGAATCTGTATGTTAATAGTCACGTTCGATGAGTTCGAGACACATACGGGAGTTATGGTAAGGACATTTCCAGAAACCTGCCTTATCATCCTCCTTGTTCACCGTACCATCTTCCAGTATAGCCCAGTGCCACTCACCGTTCTTACTATCCAGCAGATGCTTGGCAACATAGTTCCAGCAGGAGATGGCAACCAGAAGATTCTCTTCGGTACGGAAATACTGATAGAGATCGATATGTCCGATGATGTTCTCGCACTGCACCCACCACTGGCGCTGGAGATCATACTTATCTCCATCTTTCCAATGCTCGTAAACCATACTGCCATCCGGACGCAAGCCTTCATCTGCTGCATCGGCTATACGACGGATGATGCGCTCTATCTTATGCAGCAATACCTTATCGCCCAGAACAAGCGCGGTTTCGTGGAGCAGCCAGGAAGCTTCGATATCATGACCGTAACTCTCAATATTGCGCTTGCCCTCCCACTCGTCATTGAAGAAGAGGTCGAGATGATAAGTCTCTGTGTTCAGAAGCTTATCGGTGAAGATGTCGAGCAGATTGCGGATGCTCTTCTCCAGTTCCGGAGTCTTCCATACACGATAAAGATTGGTATATGGCTCGATGATATGCAGATGGGTATTCATCGTACGGGAACCATTTTCATCCTTATCAGAGAGACGCATGTCTGCAATCGGATTCCACTCACGGGTCAATGCCTCGATATATCCGTTGTTCTCGGCATCAAAGGCATGCTTCTCTATGTCATGATACAGGGAGATGGCGATATCCAACGCCTCCTTGTCGCCTGTTGCACGGGCATACTCCGAGAAACCATAGATGGCAAAGCCGATGGCGTAAGTCTGCTTCTTGGTATCGAGCGGATTACCCTGACAGTCAACACTCCAGTAGATGCCGCCATATTCCCTGTCGAGGAAATAATCGCGCACATAATCCTTGGCACGGGTGGCAGCCTCAAGATACTCCGGCTTCTTCAAGACACGATAGGCAGCAGAAAACGCCCAGAGGATTCGGGCATTCATCACCGCTCCCTTCTCGGCTTCAGGATGCACCTGGTCGTTGCCGTCTACACGTCCATAAAAGCCACCGTTTTCTTCATCTTTCACTTTCGTTAGCCAATAGCTGAGGATATTGTTCTCCAGAACATCCCGCATCGTTTCTTTAAGATTTTCCATGTTTCCTTTCTTAATAGTGATTATTAGTTATGTTAAAACAGTTATTTGCGGATAGGGAACTTCCAAGACAGCACCATCAGCAGGAAGGCGATGACGGCTGGGAAGAGAGAGAACAACGACCATACCATCGTAAGCACAGAGTCGGTGACACTGGCTGGATCGATCATCGTATTACCCATCTTATCTGTTATCATGTTGGCACCTGCCCAGCCCAGGAAGAGGGCAATGAGAGAACCGGAAATGGCGGTACCAAACTTCTGGCTCATCGTACCGGAAGAGAAGATAAGACCTGTAGCTGATGTTCCGAAATGCTCGGTATGATAGTCGGCTACATCGGCATACATAGACCACATCAATGGCGAATAGATACCGATACCCATAGAGGTAAGGATAACGATAACTATCATCACCCAGATATACGACGGATCCATCGGGATGAAGAAGAAGACAACCGAGAGAACCAGACAGAGTGCTGCAGCCCAGAAGAATGCCATGCGCTTGCTGCCTACCAGACGGGTGAACCAAGGAGATACACCACCGAAAATCATACAGGTTACTTCACCAAACGCCATGAAAACGGTATAGTTGATAATCAGTCCCTCGATGGTTACATTGCCATGCAGACAGTAATCGAACATATAGCCAGCAACGGCATAGCGGAATCCATTGAAGAAGTTGGTGCACACAGCGATGGCTGTCATATAGAGCCAAGCCTTGTTGTGAACGAGGTCGGCAAACTGATGGAATGAGAACTTCTCAGCGCGCTTCGGCTTCAGACGTTCCTTGGTAAGAAGTCCGCAAGCCAATGTCATCACAGCAGCAATAATACCGAGCACGGCACCAATGACAGCATACTGATGAGCGGCAGAACCACCTACCATCTTCTGGAGATAAGGGAAAGAGAGCAGGGTGACGAATCCCATGGCATAAGCACCCACCATACGGAAAGAAGAGAACTGGTTCTTCTCATCATCATCCTCGGTCATCACACCGAGCAATGAGCCGTAAGGCACATTCACCATGGTATATACCGCCATCATCAGCAGATAGAGGGCGTAAGCATAGATTCGCTTGCCCACAGGACCGAAGTCTGGTGTATAGAGCAAGAGGGCGAATATCAATCCGAAAGGAATGGCACCATAGATGAGCCAAGGACGGTAGGTACCGAAACGGCTCTGGGTACGGTCGGCAAGAGTACCCATCAGCGGGTCGGTAACCACATCGAACATGCGGGCTACGAGCATCAGTACTGCCGCATCCGCAAACGAGAGTCCGAAGACATTTGTAAAAAACAGAGGAAAAGCGATAGACATCACCTTCCATACAATACCACCAGCAGCGGCATCACCCAATGCATAAGCTATTTTTTCTTTTAAACGAGCCATTGTTTTTAATTGACAATTAATAATTTATAAATTATTCAAGTTTCGCAAGTGAGGGAATTGACAGAAGTTAAAGAAGTTATCACTCCCTACGGTCGTTCGGGAAGTGAAGAGACAATAGTCTTCTTTCGTAAAACGTAGGACATTTGTCCCTTAACTTCCCTCTAACTTCCCTAACTTCCCTTAACTTCCCCACATGCGAAAGTTCAGTAAATTACTAAAAAAGGGATTCGCTCCCCATCTATAACAATACGGATGAGGAGTACGAATCCCTACAATCTTAATACCTGAAACTATTTACTTAAAGTCTGTTTATTTTTTGCTACCAAAGCCTTGATCTTCTCTACTGAGAACTGAGTGCGATAATCATCCTTTGGTGTATTCATGCAGTAATCTACCAATCGGTCGATGGTAGAAGTTGCCACATGCATGCGGGTATCAGAAGAAGCATAGTAGATGAATACCTTGCCATCCTCATCTGCAATCCAACCATTGGCAAAGACTACATTCATTACATCACCGATATACTCAGGACCTTCCGGTACAAGGAGATATCCACCTGGTTCTGCAATCACCTTTGTAGGATCCTCAAGAGAAGTCATGTACATATAGAGCACATAGCGGAGACCGCTGGCACAGCCACGAACACCGTGAGCCAGATGCAACCAACCCTTATCAGTCTTGATAGGATGAGGACCCTCACCGTTCTTCACTTCCTGGATGGTGTGATAGTGACGGGCATTGATGATCTTCTCTTCCTTGATTTCGGCATGAGTGATATCATCAACAAGAGCCCAACCGATACCACCACCAGAACCAGTATCGATGAAACCATCCTGTGGACGGGTATAGAAAGCATACTTGCCATCAACGAACTCTGGGTGGAGAACCACATTGCGCTGCTGGCTCTTGGTTTTCAAATCAGGAAGACGCTCCCAGTTTACCAGGTCCTTGGTACGGGCGATGGCTGCAGTAGCAGTAGCAGCACTGAGGTCTCCAGGCTGTGCATCATCATGACGCTCAGCACAGAACACACCGTAGATATAGCCATCCTCATGAGCTGTGAGTCGCATATCATAGATATTGGTAGCAGGAACCACATCCTCAGGCATGGTGATAGGCTCATCCCAGAAACGGAAGTTGTCAACACCATTAGGACTCTCTGCTACGGCAAAGAAACTCTTGCGGTCAGCACCCTCGACACGAACAACGAGGAGATACTTGCCGTTCCACTTGATGGCACCGGAATTGAGGGTAGCGTTCATCATGATGCGCTGCATGAGATAAGGGTTGCTCTTCTCATCGAAGTCGTAACGCCACTCCAATGGAGTATGTTCTGCGGTGAGGATTGGGTTCTTATATTTCTCGTAGATACCATTTCCCCACTCTACGGGTTCATTCTTACGGCTCAACAATTCCTCATGATGAGCGCGAAGTGCTTTCACTTTGTCTTGAAATGTAGTCATAATATATCTTACTTTGAACTTTAAACTTTGAACTTTGAACTTTATGATTAGTAAAGACTATTGAATTCTTCACTCTTCACTCTTCGTTCTTCACTTAACTTTCTTGATGTCTTTGGCGAAGAGGACTTTCTTTTCCTTCTTGAATGCCTTGAAGTCCTCGACGATGGCACCATCGCCTACTCCAGGGAGGTAAGCCTCTTCCTGAGGTTTATCCCAGGCATTACGCCAGAAGAGTACATAACTCAACTGATACTTCTGAAGTACAGGCCAAAGGGTTTGCGTAAACCAATCCTTCTTGCTGGAGATACCCCTGCAACCCGTTTCGGTGAGGGCAGGAATCTTGCCAACCTTCTTGGCTGCCTCCATCAGCACATCGAGCGTAGCAGCAAGGTTCTGCTGATAGTTGGCATCGCTGTTGTCGAACTCGTAGACGTCAACACCCAGCATATCCACATACTTTTCTCCCGGGAATCGCTCCAGGAATTTTTCTACCGTCTTCTCGTCGCTGAGATTTGGTGACCAAGCCCAAACGATGTTATTGCACCCTGCTTTAGTAAGTATATTTAGGGTTTTTACGTATAATTGGTTATATTGTACAGGTGTGCAACTGCTAGCTCCCCACCAGAACCATCCGCCATTCATTTCATGCCATGGTCGGAAGATGACAGGAACTAGTTTACCATCGTTTGTCTTCAAAGAAAGGATGAAATCGGAAACCTTCTTGAGCCATCCGTCGAACTTCTGTTGCTGGGCGCCTCCATCCAGGACTGCAGCCACAGCATCACCTTTCGGATCCCAGGCATTCTCGCCAGTAACCGGATTCCAAGGATGCCAACTCAAAGTTACGATACCGCCACGCTTGTGCTGTGCCAGAATCTCCTTTCTCATACGATCGAAAGGAACGCCGTCGAGATTTTCCTTGCTGTCGAGTTCTATCTTACCGAGGTCGAATCCCATCACTGCAGGATAGTCGCCCGTAGTGAGGAGCACGTCGCTCTTTCCTTCATCCCATTTCCAAGTAGTACCATACATCGGATCATCCTGATGACCGAGCATGATTCCCTTGTTCAGTAATTTCTGCAGTCTGACCTTCAGTTGCTCTGCCGGAGTATTGCAACATTGCTTTTTATCCTTGCAGCTGGAAGTATTGGCAGTCTGGACTGATGCGCCCGTAACGCCATCAACCTGTGCCATTGCTCCTTGCATCGCCATGAGGCAAGCTGCACCAATCAAAATTCTTTTTCCTATCATATATCTATTTCTTTAATTGCTGAATAATCCAAGCCTGCCATTCATCCCACTGCTCCTGATACCAGTAATGACCGGTCATCTGGTACAGACTCAAGGTCTTTGGCGCTTTTACCGAATTATAAAGTCCGTAAGACGATGTTGGCGGAACCACCTCATCATTATAACCGAAACTGTACCAGCCAGGAACGGTGATACGACGGGCGAAGTTGACGCCATCATAATAGCGTGCACCTTCGAGTCTTGCCTTTTCCAAATCTGTAAGTTTTTGCTCTTTCCATGCAGCCCCCTGCGCCTTGTCTTCCTTATAGAAGTAGTGAGGCCATCCGCCTGCAACTCCGTGAATCTCAGCTTCATAATCACACATAGCATCATGAACAGGAGCCAGGAAAGTGATTCGCTTGTCGAGAGCTGCCACAGCGATGGAAAGGAATCCACCCTGTGAAGAACCCGTTACACCGATAGTCTTCCCGTTCCACTCAGGAAGCGAAGCAATATAATCCACACCACGAACAGCACCGGTTACTACCCGTCTGTAAGCATTGCGATAAGGATTCTCGAGATTGGTATCCCAGTAACCATTCAGTTCGCCATTGGCAAGATCATCATAAATCTTCTGCTGCATGGTAACAGGAACACCATGAATACCGATTTCCAGTACGATGCATTCAGCAGGAGCCGTATAAGTATCGCCGGCATAAGGGCGCACACCCGCACCAGGTACACGGAGCAAAGCCGGATACTTACCTTCTTTTACCGGTACACTCAGGATACCATACATCTTAGAGCCCCATCGGTTGTTGTTATAGCTGATTTCATATACATTCTTATCCTTGGTACAACGCTCAGGCAGAAGCACCTTGGTAGGATTGAGGTCATTCTGTCTAGCCTCATCCAGTGCCTTCTTCCAGAAAGCATCGAAATCCTTAGGTTCCTGTGCGAAAGGCTGAATCTTCTCTGGAGAGAAACCTGCCGTGCAAAGTCCCTCGTAATCCTTGCCATCAACATGAGCGATAACCTTGAAGCGGTAGAAGCCCGGTCTGTTCAGACTGCCGCACCATTTCATGGTTCCGTCCTTGAGAGTGGTACTTTTCTTCACCTCCGGAAACATTGCCGGACCGGCTTCATAATCTACCTTCACCTGATTGAGTAGCGTACCGCTCTTTCTCACATTCACCGTGAAGTTAGCCTTCTCGCCTACCCGATAATTCCAGTCCTGATGATCAGGAGTTACCGTTACAACGATGTTGTTTCCTCTGATTTGTGCGCTGAGGCTTGAAATCCCCAGCACACTCATCAGAACACCTATAATTATTAACCTAAAAACATTTGCTATACGATGATTCATATTGTCGTTGGTAATCTTGTTAGTTAAACATTCTGTTTTACGGTTGCAAAGTTAACACAATTCTTTCTATAACCCTAGTACTATTTTGCTAAATGATTACACTTTCTTATCAAAGAAAAAAAAAAGCATTATTCTATCTTTAAATTACCTAAAAAGTAGTCACTAAAAAAGGTGGCAAGCCCTTTTTTAATGGGATTTGCCACCTTAATTATATAATTCATGATTGATTCGTTCAAACTATTATTTGAAACTTGGAACCTGATCACGGGTAATCACATTCTTGTTATTGAAGAAATTCTTCATGAAAGTTGATGTATTGTATGAACTGTTGAAGTAATCAATGCCATCGGCATCCTTACCATACCAAGGCATAGTCCAGCTCCACATCGCTCCATCGGTGAACATATTCTCAATAGAAGGAATGGCATCACACTCACCCAGTGTAATCAGCTTCTTACCATTGGTAATCTTGCGAAGTTCCTCATACTCCTGAGCAAAAGATGAATGATAAGGAGTATTCTGGCTATTGCAGTAGTAATCACGTGCGATGATATCTACATACTCATCTCCTGGATACCAGTCCATATCATTGGTGATAGTCTTGTCATTCTCATCCTGATAGTAACCTTCAGAAGTCCAGACCCAAATCAAGTTATTCACGCCCTTCTCCTTGAAGGTATCATACATCAGTTTCCAGAGTTTCTTGAACTGAACAGGACCATTAGATCCCCACCAGAACCAAGGTTTGCCGGAATCACCCCACTTACCATAGTTACCACGAGCCTCATGAAGAGGACGCCAGATAACAGGGATACCCTTTGCCTGAAGAGCCAGGAGATAATCGGCAATGACATTCAAGTCGCGCTTTACGCGATTATTCTCCCAAGTACCGTTTCTTACAGCTCGTCTACAGGTGAAAGAGGTCTTCTCTGCATAGAACGAATAAGAAGAAACGTCGTTAATCTTATCCTCAGATGCAGGAACATTCCAGTGCCACATGCATTCTACGATACCATTGTTGTTATACCAGTCCTCTACTACGCTTGTGTTGGTATAGTCTATCCAACTAGAACTGCTCAATGGCTTACTGTTGTTGAAGTGAACGAAGTCGAAACAGTTGAGTGCAGGATACTTGCCTGTGAGTTCATACATCTTCTCTGCATTCTCCGTATTCCAGTTTACATTAGCCATCGCACCGGCAAGGGTCTTCTTTCCGAAATTCTCCACCAGGTAAGCATAGAGCTTCTTGGTTGCCTCTGTAGCATTGGCGTTACACAAGTCAGGAGTAATGTCAAACAGTTCTGCATCCCAGTTGTTGTAAGCACGGGTAGAGAGACTGAATGTATACTCAGAAGCGAAATTATACGAACTGTCACGCACCGAAGGCTTCATGATCTGAATCTTATAATTCGTGGCAGCCTTTGCATGCAAAGGAATAATTAGCTGATTACCCTCAGTATAAGAAAGGGTATCATCCACATAATAAAAGGTGGAGTCATCGGTATATACTTTAATCGTCGTGTTAGGAGCTGCGTATACAGGCTCATCGTATGTGACAACCACATTGACGAAGGTATCGAGTTCAGAAGCTCCATCTTCTGGCGAAACTGACACCACCGATGGTGCCGTCGCATCGTCGAAATGACGAGCAGGCAAGTAATCGGTGTCGTTGTCAGAACATGCAGCAAAGGTCATAGCCAACATCGCTGCACATAAAAATAATATCTTCTTCATAATCTAAAAGTCTTTAATATTTCTTTGGTTCAATACGGAACTGACCGAAGCAATGGTCCACATTCCAGGCATCAGCCGTATTAGGCTGCATCACGAATTCCAATGCAACAAACTGGTCTGCCTCTGTAGGCAGGCTGCCACCCTTCAAGACATCTGTAAGAGGAATAGATACAGTTACCCATTTACCATAGGTATTGTTGATACCCATAGATACTGGGTCAAACTGGCATCTTCCTTCGCCACCAGCCTGCAGGGTGAAGTTGTATCCACCATTCTTACTGCCGCTGGCACCATTGTCACCATAGTTGTTGAATGGATTAGAAGAATTGGTAGCCACCTCAAACTTCAGCACATAGTTCTCTGGGTGAGCCGAGGCATCAAACCATTTCCAGTTGCAACCGAAACCAGTACTGTTCCATGACCATGCATCATAGGTACCCTTGACACGGAGGAAACCGAAACCGAGCGACTCTGGGTCGCCACTCTTGGTACCATCTGTAACAAGTCCCTTGCCCCAATCGTTCCACCAACCGAGGTCGCCGGTGAAATCACCGAACATCAGCTGGTCTGTCATGCGATAAGGAATCGTTACTGTCTTGTCCCCACTAATCTCATGCCATGAGAAATGAATCAGTGAATTGTCTGGGCAATCCTCAGGAATCACGATGCTGGTGAATTTCTCTGAGCAGGAATCACAATGGATTTCCTTTCTGTAGCCGGCATCCACATTCTCGATATATACCTTTGCAGGACTTGTCTCTGTGGTATCATTGAATCCATAGAGATCCATATAATCGGAAGTGATCTGAACCTGGTTGCCCTGTAGAGCAAACTCGTTCTTCAATCCTTCAATCTCTACGCTAGGAATAGAAACCGGGAAATTAATTTCCGTTGTTCCCTTATCTGTCTCATAGAGGAGGATATCGTTCTGCACACCAGGAATGACACGTGGAATCTTGACCCACGCCTCATCGGTTGTTGCATAAACCTGACGGACATCTACATCAACGTCGTTGAAGCGAATCTTCTTGGCATTAGCCAGGTTCTGTCCCTTGATGTGAATCATCTGGTTGAGCACACCGCCATTGAGCGGTGCCACATAACCAGTATCCTGCACATCATAAATCTGGCTGATAGCAGGCGCTCCACTGTTGGAGGTTCTATCTGGCACAGAGTAATCTACCACATCACTGCATGATGCAAAAGCGATGATTGCCATCGCAGATAGACTGATATTTTTGATATTAATCTTCATAATTATCTTCTTTTAAAAGAATTACACATTAATTCCAACCTGGGTTGTTGGATGAGATGCTATCATTAACATTGATTTCATCTGCTGGGATTGGATAAAGCAGATTGCGCTCTGTACGAGCCTTGTTGATATTTGCCTCATCACGACCTCCGATGGCATTCATTGCCTGGAGATAGATACCCCAACGAATCAGGTCCCAACGGCGGTCGCCCTCGCAGGCAAACTCCTTGGCACGCTCTTCCAGGATGCTGCTTCGCATACCGGTCTGGGTAGATACGGCACTCATCAATGTGGCATTCGAGCGCTTGCGAACTACATTGAGATACTTCATCGCCTCTTCCAGGTTGCCCAACTCGGTTTCTGCCTCAGCATAAATCAGGAGTACATCGGCATAGCGCAGGAATGGCCAGTAACTGTCTGGATACTCCAAGGCATCATTCTCACAGTCATCATACTTGGTGGTGAATGCCAGACACTCACTGCCCTGGTTGTACTGGTATGCCATACCCGTATTCTTGTACTCTGCATCCGGTTCACGTACATAGTTGCCATAAACATCATTACCGGTAATCTTCTCACACCAAGACTGTGGATAATAGAAGCATCCGTTATACTCTTCCTGGTAATAATATCTCCAGGTGTGACGTACACCCTTCACAATACGCAAGTCCTGGTCATCGAAAAGCTGATACCATGCATTGGTACAGCCTACCCATCCACCAGAAGTGAGGAACTCGCTACCTGCACTCTCCTTATAACCCGAGTAGGTGGTGTGAACATTGGTACGATAGTTGTCAGAAGCTGAAGAAATGGCAGAACGTACGCCCCACATCATCTCTGAATCTGTGCGATGGTTACGAGACCACAGATTGTTGTATGCACTCAACTCGTATGGCCCAAACTCGCCGTCAATCACCTTCTTAGCCCATTTAGCAGCCTCGGTGTAAAGCTCATGCGGATCCATATCCTGATATCCGTCTACCTGAGTCTTTCTGAATGTCTCGGTGGCTGGAGTACGATAGAGCTTGTATTCCTTGCCATTCACTGTTACCGTGCGGAAAGGCTCTCCGGTACGTACATTCACCTCAGTGCCTACCGGCATGGCAGCAGAAGCCATGGTAGCATATACCTTAGCCAACAAACCTGCAGCAGAACCGGCATTGACATGACCCTCCTGATACTTGTTGTTATCACGATGGTACATCAAATCAGAAGCCTTGGTCAGCAAATCGATGATGTGACCGTAAATCTCCTTCACCGGACGGCGGCTGTGCATGAACTCACCACTGGCACTCACGTCGGTAGCCATATATGGAATAGGTCCGTAAGCTCTAACCAGCATGAAGTAAGCAAAAGCTTCCTGGAAGTAGCACTCGCCGATGGCATTGTTCTTGTAATCCTCGCTCACATTGCTCATGGCTGAGATATAGCGCACAGCGATATTGGCATCATTAATCAGATTGTAAGGCCCCTTCCACATCTTGTCCAATGCAGACTCAGCCTGGAAGTTACCAGCACCCAGAGTACCAAACAGCCAGTCTGGACCGGAAATATAGTCAGCATCAAGTTCCAACACCTTAGGGAACTCACCCCAAACGAACATATCGTAAAGCCAGTTGCTATAAACACCTGTCACCCAAGTATCAACAGCCTCTTTTGAGTCACCGACATTGTCAGGACCAACCATACTTTCAGGCTTCTCTGTCAGATAATCATTACAGGAAGTGGTAACCATAGCACCGCAACCCAGCAACATGGCCGACAGTATATATTTATTTAATCTTTTCATAATTCTATATTTAAAATATGTGTATCTTTAGAAAGTTGCATTGATACCAAATGTGAATGTACGGGCTGATGGATAAGAGTAGATATCCACACCACGACGAGAAGAGTCGCTACCGAATGCATTTACATCTGGGTCATACCAACTGTAGTCTGTGATAGTGAATACGTTGGTGGCAGTGAAGCTAAACTGCAAGCGCTCCAAGCCTACGCTCTTGAAAGGATGATTCCAGTTGTAGGTCAAGCTGATGTTCTTCAACTTGATATAGCTGCCATCCTCTACATAGCGGTTACTTACCAGGAAATTACGCTCGTAGCCAGAAGAAGCCTTAGGCCACTTGGCATTTTCGTAGTTGTCGGCTGTCCAACGGGTATTATAGGCATCCACAGTAATATTACCGATGTTACCCAACTTTATATCCTGCAAGTTACCATTGAAGATATCGTTACCATGAGAACCCTGAAGCATGAAGCTGAGAGACAGATCCTTCCATGTCAGGTTGTTGGTCAAGCCCCATGTATAGTCTGGGTTGGTATCACCGATGATGGTACGGTCTGCCTCGGTAATCTTGCCATCATGATTGAGGTCAAGGTAACGGATTTCACCAATCTTCGACTTCACGGTTGCTGCACTTGCAAAGGTATACTGCGGATCGGCACGTACGGCTGCTTCATTGTTATAGAATCCATCCTCTACATAGCCATAGATGGCACCGATAGGGCAACCATTGCGCTGTATAAACACGTTATCTGCACCATCCCACAAGGTGTTGGCATACTGGTCACCATTCAAGCCGCCAATCTCATTCTTGTTGAATGCCAGGTTCGCATTGATGTTCCAATGCCAGCCGTGGCTGTCAACAGGAGTGATGCCCAATGTCAACTCAAGACCCTTGTTGGTTACATTACCCGAGTTGGTCAACTTGTTAGAGAAACCTGTAGAAGAAGGAATCTTCACCTCCTGCAGCAAGTCGCGGGTCTTCTTGTAATAATAGTCGGCAGTGAAGGTCAGGCGGTTGTTAAACAATCCGAAGTCAACACCGAGGTTATACTGAGCAGTGGTCTCCCACTTGATATCTGAATCTACAGGACCGCGCCATGAAACCATAGCCGAACCACTCTGAATGCTGCCGTTGAATGGATAGTTGGCAACACCGAGCTGAGGCAAGGTACGATAAGAACCGATACCCTGGTTACCAGTCTCACCATAAGAGAGACGGAACTTCAGGTTAGAGAAGATGTTCAAATCCTTGATGAACTTCTCCTCAGATGCACGCCAAGCGAAGGCACCTGAAAGGAAGGTAGCCCACTTGTTCTTGTCAGTAAACTTAGAAGAACCATCAGAACGTACACTGGCAGTGAACAGATACTTATCCATCAAGGTGTAATTGATACGACCCAGGAAAGAAGCAAGGCGCTGATTACCCTTGTCGCTGGCGAGAGTAGCCTTGTCGAGTGCACGGCTCAAGTCATTATCCTTTGTCAAGTCATCAGGGAAGTTGGATGCCAGGATAGAGGTGTTGTCCCAAGACGCATTCTCTACCGTGAAACCAGCCACAGCGTTAAACTTATGAACCTTAGCCAATGTATAGTCGAATGTGAGGAGCGACTCAGCAGTCAGACTCTTCCAGATATTAGCAGCACGACTAGCCTTACCATTGGTAGGAGCCTTACCCTCCTGGGTATGACGGTCGTAATAGCTTCCACGATGAGAATCATTATAAGAGAGACCCAGGTTCTGGCGGAACTTCAGAAATGGGAACAGCTTGATTTCAACGAAGGAACTGCTGAAATAGTTGATGCTATGCAACTCATCCTTGGCGCTGTTTACATAAGCTGTAGGATTCGCAGCCAACCAGTTGAGATCATCCATCTGGGTTGTATCCGTGTTAGGACCGTAGGTTGGAGGGAACAGCAACGCAGAACGTACAACACCGGTATTGTAACTCAATGTGTTGGCAAAATTAGTAGTACTGTTGGTGAAGCTCTGGTTAGTACCGATTTTCAACCAACTGTAGATATGGCGTGCGATGTTGGCACGAAGTGCATAACGCTCGTAGCCTGAATTCTTGATGGTACCGTCCTGCTTGGCATAGTTGCCAGAGAATGAATAGTAACCCTTGTCATCACCACCGCTCACGCTGAGGTTGTAATCATGCTGGAAAGCAGTCTGAAAAATCTCATCCTGCCAATCAGCTACATCAATCTGGGTAGAGTTGCCATACTCATCATAGTACCAGCCTGGATGAGCATAATCCTCAGGCTTACCGGTATACTTACCTGTATTATAATTAATGTGACCATCATTATAATACTGATAGCCCCATGTACCAGGATATGCCAAGTTTGTTTTATTAGAACCCAGATAATACTGGTCGCTGATAACCTGCTCGTTCCGATAACGGGCATAAGTAACAGGATCCAGCATATCAATCTTCTTAGAGATATGAGAGAAGCCCCAGTTGCCAGAGAACTCCACCTTTGGCTTACCGGCCTTACCACGTTTGGTAGTGATGATAACGACACCGTTAGCACCACGAGAACCATAAATAGCTGTAGCTGAGGCATCTTTCAGGATTTCGATATTCTCGATATCATGAGGGTTGATCATGCTCAAAGGGTTACTGCCCTGCTCATTCTGAGTAGCACCATTGCTTGGAGTTGAACCGGTATCGAATGGGATACCATCTACAATATAAAGAGGTTGAGAAGAGGTGGAGAATGAATTGGCACCACGTACCACGATACTCATACCACCACCAGGAGCACCATCGCTCTGGTTAATCTGCACACCGGCCACCTTACCCTGCATACCATGAGCCAGATCGAGCGCACCACCCTTCATCAGGTCTTCACCCTTCAGGGAACTCAAGGCACCGCTCAAGTCGCTCTTCTTCATCGTACCATAACCTACGACTACGACTTCATCCATCACCTTGAAATCTTCCTGCATCGTAATGGTTATATGCGACTTACCAGCCACATTGATGACCTGGGTCTTCATACCCACACTAGACACCTTGATACGTGTCTTACCCTTAGGCAGAGTAATACTGAAATTACCATCCATGTCGGAAACACCTCCAGTACCAGTGCCTTCCACGATAATGCTTGCACCAATCAGAGGTTCATTGTTCATGCTACCATCCAGGATGGTACCCGTCAACTTATTCTGGGCGAAAAGCTGGCAGCTCATAACAAGCGCCAAGAAAGCAAAAACTATTCTTTTCATAAATTATTATTATTGTTGTTAATTGAAATCGTTGTCATTATCATATTGTTTATTCGTCGAAATCAAAATGTATTATCATTTAGCTGATTGTTTTTGTATTTCATTTCGGTTGCAAAGTTAATACTATTATTCAATACTATATGATATTATTTTGCCGATTACTAACATTTATTTGCTTTTGATAAAAAAAAGGTGATAAATCCACCCTAAATGAACTTATCACCCCTAATACTTATTTGTATTCTATTATTGCGTTTAAACGCAAAACATAACAATCACGTCTTTACCGCAGAGATTACTGAACGTACTTCTTACCATTCTTGATAACAACTCCCTTGTAAGACTTGCCAACCTGCTGACCTGCGAGATTGAACACCTTTGAAGACTTAGCTGCAGGAACAGCAACAGCTTGAGAGATACCTGTTGCTACATAATCCTTTACACAAACGTAAGAACTTGCCAAAACAAACTGAGCACCAGCAGGACCCTGAAGATAGACCTGCTTTACAGAGCTCTTGGCAGCAGCATCAAGAGGTAACTCTACAGATGTAGCACCTTCTGCGAATTCAGCCTCGCTAGCAGCAGCACCACCATTATACTCAACAACCAACTTACCATTAGTAGCAGTAGGAGCAGCGAAGCTGACAACTACTTTATCAAAGTTACTGTAATCAGCCGTTCCAAAATACCAACCCTTACCAGACCAGTCATCAACAATAGTTACTGTCTTTGAGGCAGCATCATAAGTAGAGTTACCCCAACCACTTCCCAAATCACCGAGATTCAAATCTGACTTCTGAGGTTTGTTACCTGCCAATACAGCCTTGTACTCCTCTTCAGTACCTACATACGCTCCAGTAACAACAAGTTTACCAGTATTCTTAGCCTGAAGATAATATTGTGCAAACTGATCACTATACTCCTCATTCAACTTAACGCCCAAAACTAAGGTACCTGCAATAGCCTCTACTGTAACATCATTATTATAACCTGTAGTATATTGAGTACACAACTTAAAATCACAGGTAGACTCACTGAATGTTACCCAAAGATAATCATAGTCAGAGAAGTCTGTACACTTCTTTGGTTCTGTCTCACCATCACCAGTAACAAAACCGACTCCAGCACCCTTCCATGCTTCGGTAAAGGTCAGCGTATTACCCTCTACAGTACATCCATCACCCCAAGAACCGAAGGCTGTTGAAATCTGCTCAGCAGCGTTAGCGCAAAGCGCCATTGCCAATCCACACACTAAAGTAAATAACTTTTTCATAAGCTTTATATATTTTATAGGTTTAAAAATTTAAAAATCTAATTGTTTATTCTATTACATGAACTAATTTACCATTCACGGTTGCAAAGTTACAAGAAAATGCCGAAAAGAAGTAATATTATCTTGCTCATTATCAATACTATTCTTTCTACATGCCATTTTTTTTAGAATTTGATGCAATTTATCTAAATATAATTCGTATTTTTGCAGCGCAGTTACATCAACGGCACCCTATTTTTGATTTTAACCATAACAAAACCCAATATGAAGAAAATAGCATTATCCTTACTGGTAGCTCTGAGCTGCATCTCAGCCAAAGCTGCCGACGGCAAGTCGCTGTTCGTATCATTCAACGATGGTAGCAAGATAGAGTTTGCACTGAGCACTCTACCGGAAGTAACCTTCGGAGATGATAAGATGACTGTAAAATCTACAGCTACTACTGCCAGTTACGAACTATGGAAGGTTTCCACCTTCACTTATGGTACAACAACAGGCATCAAGCAGGTAGAAAACAACAACAAGTTTGCCTTCGAAGGTGACCGCATCATCGTAGACGGTACCAATAACAAAGTGAGCGCCTTCGCACTGGACGGAAAGAACATCAAACTCTCCCCTATCACAGCTGATGGCAAAACTATCATTCCGCTGGATGAGTTGACTCATGGCGTATACCTTATTAAAATAAACAACAAATCCATAAAAGTAGCAAGACAATGAAAAAGATATTACTCTCACTCCTGGCAGTAATGATTTCATTCACTGCCTTGGCACAGACTGAACGTTTCAAAATTACCATCAACAATTCAGAAGGAAAGCAAGCAGAATGGAATCTGACCGGCAAAGGAAAAACGGTCAGCAGCATGAAGCATAATGTCAACAACCAACTGGAAATCTATCTGAATGGGCAAGATACCGGAGCAAAAGAAACTTATGACATCAACAAGATCAACAATATCACCTTCTCTATCTATCACGAAAGCGAAGTGGACGATGTAAATCTCGCAGACCCTTCTGCTAGAGAAAAGACCAAACGTCTCTACAAATATCTGCAGCTGAACTATGGCAGCAAGACCCTCTCTTCGGTCATCGCCAACGTTAACTGGAACACCCAGGAAGCAGACAAAATCTATAAGGCAACAGGCAAATATCCTGCCATGAACTGCTATGACTTCATCCATATCTATGTTCCTAAGCAGGGTTCCAACGGCTGGATCAACTACAACGACATCACTCCTGTCACCAACTGGGCAGACCAGGGCGGACTGGTATCGCTGATGTGGCACTTCAACGTGCCTAAGACAGAAAGCACCACTCTGGGAACAGATGGAAGCGGTGTGACCTGCACCCCATCCGAAACATCCTTCAAGGCAGCCAACGTATTTACTGCTGGCTCTTGGGAGAACAAATGGTTCTATCAGGAGATGGACAAGGTGGTGGAAGTTCTGCAGAAGTTGCAGGATGCAGGCGTTGTTGCCGTTTGGCGTCCTTTCCATGAGGCTGCCGGTAATGCCTGTCTGAAATCAGGTGCCAGCTGGGGTAAGTCCTGGTTCTGGTGGGGATATAATGGTGCTGAAACTTACAAGAAGCTTTGGCAGACCATGTTTGATTACTTCCAGAACAAGGGAATCCACAACTTGATTTGGGCTTGGACCACACAGAATTACAATGGCGATGCCAATACCTATAACAATGATGCCGACTGGTATCCTGGCGACAAGTATGTAGATATCATCGGTCGCGACCTCTACGGTTATGATGCTGCCAAGCAGGCTCAGGAGTTCAAGGAGATTCAGGCACGCTATCCTGGTAAACTCATCGCTCTGGCTGAGTGCGGAACTGATGCCAACAACAAGACAGCTACCGCAGGTATTGACGAAGCATGGAACGCCGGTGCAAAATGGAGCTTCTTCATGCCTTGGTATGGAAGCAACATGCCATCCAACGACTGGTGGAAGGCAGCATTGAGCAGCAAGAACGTGATTACCCGTGACCAGGTGAACCTGAATGCCAACTACGTAGAGGAAAGCGCAGTAGATGCTGTGAAGAACATGGGCATCGGTACCAATTTCGGCAACTGCACAGATGTAGTAGCCATGTGGATGAACATGAACAGCAATTCTGTTACTGATTTCGAGAAAGCTTGGGGACAGGAGCCAACGACCAAACCGATGGTAGATTTCCTGAAGAAGAACGGTTTTAATTCCGTCCGCATCCCCGTTACCTGGTTCCAGCACATGAAGGCAGACGGAACCGTGGATGAAGCCTGGATGAACAGAATACAGGAAATCGTTGATTACGTCATTGATAACGGAATGTACTGCATCCTGAATGTTCACCATGATACAGGTGCAGACGATGAGAAAGTAAAGCACTGGATCAAAGCTGATGAAGCCAACTATAAGGAGAACAAGGAGAAGTTTGAATATCTCTGGACTCAGATTGCCACCCGTTTCAAGAACTACGACCAGCACCTGCTCTTCGAAGGCTACAACGAGATGCTAGATGCTGACAACACCTGGAATGCGCCAAAGAATGCTAGCAGCTATAAGGGTTTGAACGGATATGCCCAGAGCTTTGTGAATGCAGTACGTGCTACCGGTGGCAACAACGAGACCCGCAACCTCATCATCAATACCTATGCTGCAGCTAATGGTGACGACGTATTGAACAACCTCGCCATCCCTACCGACAAGGTGGATGGTCATATCGCAGTAGAAGTTCACACCTATGCTCCATGGGACTGGTTTGCCCAGAAAGGCAAGTGGGATGCTTCCTGCAGCAATGAAATCAAGAATATGTTCACCCGCCTGAACAAGAAGTTCATCAGCAAGGGCATTCCTTGCATCATCGGTGAATATGGTACTCACGGAAGCAAGAGTGTCAGCAAAACCAGTTCTGCCAGCGAGATTCAGGCTGCTGCCGATCAGGCAGCCGACATCGTGAAGCAGGCAAAGGCATACGGCGTAGCGACCTTCTACTGGATGAGCATCTTCAGCGAAAAAGACAGAACGGTTCCTCAGTGGACACTCCCTACAGTAGTGGAAGCCATGAAAAAGGCATATAACGAATAACAAATTATGAGAATCAAATATATTATATTGATGTTCGCGGCCCTCCTGGCTTTCTCTTCATGCGGTGAGAAGAAAAAGAAATCGTATGACGAGATTGCCATGAGCGGTCTCACAACCCGCACAGAGAATCTGAAAACCAACATCAAGGCGTATGCCAACAAAGGTACGCTGATAGGCCAGATGTATGGAACCTTAACCGGAATAGGCTGGAACCGCTGGCAATGTGACAGCGACCGATGCGACTTGAAAACTCTCTGCGGTTACAGACCAGCTGCAAATGGATATGAGTTGGCTGGCATTGAAAATGGAAAATCACAGAACATAGACGGCGTTCCGTTCAAGGCTATCAGGGAAGATGTGCTGAAACACTTCCGTAAGGGAGGCTTACTCATCATGAACTGGACAATGCCTGATTATAACGGCAATGATGATATGCTGGAGGAATATACCAAACAGGTTGCCAAATATCTTGATACACTGCAAGATGGTTATGGTATCAAAGCACCTGTAGTACTCAATCTTCTTCCTATAGACGGTAAGACATGGTACTGTAAACTCAGCAAAGACGACTATATCAGTCTTTACAAGAAGATACAGGATCTCTTGGATGACGAAGATGTAACAAATGTAGTTTATAGTTATTCTGAAACCTACCAGCCGGGCAAGAATCTGATGGATCGCTATCCGGACAACAAGATTGATGTGATCAACGTGACATATCTGCAAAGCAAAAATGCCATCGACCTCCCACTCTACCAGAAGAGCATCAAGGAGATTGTGAAGCAGGCTCTGCCTTTTGCCCAAGACCACAACAATGCCTTCGGACTGACAACAGGAGTAGAATCTATCGGTGATTCCAGTATTTTTTCAGAGACATTGCTTACAGTACTCAAGCAGCATCACATAGCTTACCTGATGTTTGGCAGAAACCAGGGAGAACCGATTGAGGAGCATTACTATACTCCATATCCTGGTGTATCGAACAAGAAGACTCATGGGTTCATGGAAATGATAAATGATGAAGTTTGTGTTTTCCTGGAAAAGCTAAACGGACTATATCTTGAACATTAATCAATGTTCGAAACGGATAAAATCAAAAAGAGAGGGCATTCACATACCCTCTCTTTTCTTTTCAACAAACTAAAAATATAACTCTATACTATTTCTGAACATACTTTTTACCATTCTTGATTACAACACCCTTATAAGATGCACCCACCTGCTGACCAGCGAGGTTGTAAACCGGAGCATTCTTAGCAGCTGGTGCTACAAGCGCATTTGATATATTAGTTGGAGTATTGTCTTCCAATAATACATAAGCGTGAGCTAACTTGCAATTATTATAGATATTGAAAGTTACACCACCCTTATGATATTCACCATCAACATAAGCATCTGTACCATTTTTTGCAGCCTTCTTGAAATCACCAACAGTAACAAAGATATCAAAATTCTTACCATCAGCTGCCTTCAATTCATAGGTAGGACTCCAATTATCTGAATTGGCAAATCCACCAATACCCCAACCATTGCGAGATGCATAAGGATCTGTCGTATTCTCGAAGCTTAGTTTCACCTTTGTATCATCAGCATATTTGTCAAATTCTGAAGCCAAAATAGTATGACCTTCAACCAATGTCAATTCAACCTCAGTCTGCTTAACCGCATTTTGGAAATAAGCACTCTTGAAAGTGACAGTCTTAGGAGCTCCATCTACACACTGCAAATAAATCTGGCAAACAAAGTTCTTATGATCAGCATTCAGTGGAACAGTAATCTTATTGTCGGTACCCATTGCAGTTGAGCAAATTGCTTTACCATCATCACCTTTGGCATCATATTCTACAACAACCTGAACATTAACCTTATCAGAATTTTCAATCTCTAACACGAAATCATCGTAATCAGAGCAATCCTTACTGCCAAGCCACCATCCTGGGCGATAGCTCCAATTTTCATGGAATGTAATAATTTTGGTCGTTGCATCATACCAAACAGTTTCACCATCCTTCACATTGTTGCTTGGCTCTCCAATATCAAGAGTAGCTGCGTTAGCAAACATAGCAAATAATACGCCACACACGAGAGTAAATAACTTTTTCATAAGCTCTTAAAAATTTTTTATAGGTTTAAATATTGTTTTTAGAATCAATACGTTTATTGGTTCTTGTCGATGCAAAGTTACAACAAAAGTAGCGAAACAAATGATACTTTATTATCTAATAATGATACTATTTTATCAAAGTATAAAATAAACTATTTTTATAGCTAATATTCCTATAGTTCCCTCGTTTCAAGTGAGGCCCACGTAATGTTTAAGTGAGGCTCACCTGAACTTCAAAAGGGGCTTACTTGATATGCAAAGGAGGCTTATCAGGAGTTCGAATGAGGCTCACTTGATTCTGGGCAGGATATATCTGAAATTACATCGCGACGTATCTGTTGCTGCGTCGCGACGCGTCTGTTATTACGTCGGGACGCAGCAAATGCTACGTCGAGACGTAATTTCGGGAGCATCGGTAAGCGGAATCGCTTACCAATAGGAGTGACAACAGGTGGCAATAGGTGACAATAAAAATATCGCTTATTGCCACCCATTATTCACTCATAATCAGAGTGTTACAACACGAGTGGCAGATATGACAACAAAATCGAAAAAAAAATACAATAAACAGAAAAAAGAGGGTGCACCATGAACTGATGGTACACCCTCCTAAAACAACTAACAATTTCACTAAACTTATAACTTACCAATCTTCTTCATTCTGTCTACCTGCGTCTTTACTACATCCAATGTAGATTTATCGGTAGAAAAAACGGAGTTCAGACCTTGCGCTTCCTGAGCAGGATCACCAGTGTAGTCATCACCTACCTGCCACTGCTCATGCTTAGGATTGGCAAAGCCGCCCCATCCCCAGAAGTTACAACCGGCAAAGTAACCGCCAGATGCAGCATTGTCGCCAACAAGACTGAACACATACTTATAATATCCATCACGTGCTTCTGTTGTAGAAGAAGTTGAAAAAGAGAAGCCATCACGAGGATAGCCGAACTCCTCCATCACCAATGGTTTTCTGATACGTCCGCATACCTCAAGATGTTCATCAATATACTCCTTGGTGTTCTTGCAGGAGATTCCCAAATCTTCCTGCAAATAGTCTTTTCTCGCCCAACTCCAGTTGTATGGCCAAAGATGAATGTTGCAATAATCTACATTCTTGTCGGCACAGATCCGTTCCCAACAGTTCAGTTCACCTTCACATCCCCATTTACCTTCGCTACCGATAGAAATCAGATGATTCTTATCGAGCGAACGGATCAGCTTGCTCGCTTCACCCAGCCACTTTTCGAAAGCAGGCAACTGCTCTTTGCTGAAAGCACGAGGCTCATTACCTATCTGCCATGACATGATAGCCGGGTCGTCCTTATACTTCTTCTTTGTATATCTGTTGGTTCTCGTAAGTATGAATTTCACATAATCATAGAAAAGCTGATGCGCCTTTTCGCAGGATGCATATTTGGCGACGAAGTTCATGAAGGCAGGATATCCATCTTCGTTAGGACGGGGAGCCTGGCCCAAACCAGCCTGCTCCAGGTAATAGCCATAACCGCCACTCCATTCCCAGGAATTGTTCAGATAGAGCACGGCCAGCATCTTGCGTTTGCCCATCTCCATCAGCAGATAGTCGAGACCGGCAAGAATCGTATCATTATAAACGCCCGGAGCTTCCTGCAGCGTCGGCTCAACCTTGGTCTTCACTCCTCGCTTTCCATCAGAGCCCACCAGGATGCGGAGGTTGTCAATGCCCATCTCCTTCATCTTATCGAGTTCCCTACAGAGACGCTCACGGTTGCCGCCCTGACCTTCTGAACCGAGGATGGCACCATACCAGAAATTGGTACCTACATAATAATAAGGTTTACCGTCGCGAACGAAATGTCCGTCCTTTACCTGCACAAAGTTTGACTTCGCAGAGATATTGCATGTAGCCAATGCCATCATCAATAAAACAAATATCTTCTTCATTTATTTATTAAGTTTACAGTTTAAAGATTCATTTTCGGTTGCAAAGATACGAAATAAGGGCAAAAAAGCATGATACTTTTTTGCCCTTTCTACATATAAATCTAAACTATGCTTATTTATTATTGCTTTTTCTCTATTTTTCTAAGGTTTCGGATAGATTTTCAGGTAATCTTCCATCCCTTCGGCTGCTCCCTGCATCACACCTTTAAATATATAGGAGTCAGAAACCACCTGCTTCTTTCTGTCGAAAATGGTCATGTGAGGAAGAGGCTGCACATTGATATCCCAGACGTATGGGATAAGTCCTGCCTTCATCATTTCGGCAGTCACAGCACCATACCATGCCATCATACTCTCATTATGCTTCTCCTGATTACCACCGAAGAGAGAGGCATCCTTACGGTTGGCACCATATTCACCGATGACTACCGGATAGCCCAGATCTACAAACTTCTGTTTCATCTTCATCACCTGATTGGTGATATGCTGGTAGGCATCCACGTTCTTATTATTATAAAAGATGGTGTTTACGGTTCGTCCCTGGTCATCGGCAGGCGCATGTCCCTTCCAATAGAGTGCCACCTTGCCCCAATCGGCATCTTTGTCCATCAGGGTAAATATATAAGGATCGTAGAAATGAACCTCTGCCATCAGACGGTTCTTTACCTTATCCTTCAGACGGGTGATGTCATAAGAATCCTTGGCAGCCAAATCAATCTCGGTCTTTGGAGTCTGTACGATGAGCACACGGCTGGCATTATTACCACCGGTAGCACGGACGGCATCGATAAACACCTGTTCGTATGCCAGGAGCCGGTCGGCAAACTCCTTACTATCAGGAGCCAGCATGTCGCCTTGAACCTGCGGACTGGCGCCTCCCACTCCCGGTTCGTTGAGGGCAGCAAAGAGAACCCGCTGGTCATACGTCTTGAATTCCTTTGCTATATTCGTCCACAGCTTGCGGAACATCTCCTTATATTCTGTCACATTCGCCCCACTGGTAAAAGCATCATGCTCCATCCATCCGCCATCCCAGTGTTCGTTGATGATGACACAGAGACCGGCATTGAGACCATAGTTTACGATTTCCTTGATTCGTTTCATCCAGACAGGATCTATGGTCATATTCTCCTTATCCGCAAGATGTCCAGCCACCCAGGATGTAGGAATGCGAAGACTGTTGAACCCCTGCTGTTTCAAACTCCGGATATAGCTCTCAGTAGTCTTATCATTCTGCCATGAAGTTTCTGACTTCAGTCCAGCCTGATTGGTAAAGACATCATTCCAGTCGCACGCCTCCATCGTATTACCCAGGTTGACTCCTGGAGCCATATAGTGAGCCAGTTCGGTAGCCGTGAGTTTCATTTTCGAGATACGGCCATCCACTGGTTTAACCTGTGCGCCAGCCCAAGCGAAATGAGCGGCAGCCAATATAATCATAACTATCTTTTTCATATATCAATCTAACGTATTATCGGGTTTTGAAGTTATCATGTTGCAAAGATAGTGAAAAAACGATAGTCTGAATGTATACTTTTGATAAAAGGATAGGTATATTATGTTAGGATGTACGATATTTGCACAAAAAAGGACGCACATCAGAGAAAAATTCCCCCAATATGCGCCCACACCTACTTTATATCAAACCTAAAGACTTAATATCTCGTTTTTTTTATTTAGCAGGCCACTTTGCTGCTGCAACTCCAGCTGTAATACTCTCAAGCATATTAGCATTGCTAACACTTGCACCAGCACGGTTGAAGATAGTCATACTAGGATAATTACTATTTGTATCCCAAGCCATTGGAACACAACCATTATTGATAGCACTAGTTACAACAGCCTTGTAATAGTCCTTAACTGATGCATCATGAACAGCATCCTTACCGATGGCCAGACGCTGGTTGGCACCAAACTCACCAATCACTACAGGATAACCCTTGTCGAAGAAGTTGGTCTTCATCTTCTTCATCTGAGCCTCTACATAATCCTCGTTGTATTTGGCATCAGCTGTACGACCAGCCTCAGAACCATTGGTGTTGTTCTTGCCCCAATAGAGGCAATACTTACCCCAATCCTTGTCTTCACTCAGATCGGTAAAATTATATGGATCATAGAAGTGGACCTCTACCATCAGTCGGTCGGTAGCAGAATCCTTAATCTTAGACATGTAGTTGTTGGCTACAAATTTATCGATATCGGTATTAGGGCCCTGAACTATCAGAACTCGCTTGGCATTGTTGCCACCTGTGGCACGAACCGCCTCAATGAAAGTCTGCTCATACTCAGCAATACGGTTACTCATATCAGCCACACCAATGATATCACCTTCACCTGCTCCTACACCTGGCTCATTCATGCCGGCAAAGAGAAGATGCTCATCATATGTCTTGAAATTATCGGCAATCTGAGTCCATATTTTAGTGAGCTGAGCCTTGGTAGTCTTGATGTCTGCATTGGCTGTCATACCATTGTGCTCTATCCATCCACCATCCCAATGCTGGTTGATGATAACATAGAGACCATCCTTGATACAGTAATCAACCACCTCTTTTACTCGCTTCATCCAAGCAGGGTCGATAGTGCATTTTTCAGCATCACTAATATGTCCCATCACCCAAGAACAAGGAATACGGATACTCTTGAAACCGGCAGCCTTCACTGCATCAATCAAAGCCTGAGTGGTCTTGGCATTCTGCCAGACTGTCTCTGTTTCGATACCAGCATTCTTCCAGAGATTCTTGCTGTCGCCACCTTCCAGGGTGTTACCGAGGTTCCAACCTGGATACATCAACTGAGCCACCTCCATGGCAGTCTTGTTCATATCAGCTGGTGGTACATCAGGAGTAACAACAGCCCCCTTCTTGGCACGAGTAATCGTAACATCCTTACGGCTATAGCCCTGGATGATGCGAACGGTAGCAGTAGTTACTTCATCTTCCTGAGAAGCGGCTACGGTTACATCGAAATTGTATGTGCCGGCAGCCTGATCCTTATAAGCAACAGAGCACCAGTCGGCACCTTCTATCACGGAAGCTGTAGGCTGAGCATCTGCCTGAACATTGATGGTCTGCACTCCGCCAGTACCGTCAAATGAAAGCTCTGGGTTGAGAACCTTGAAGCTAGGCTCATCATAATCATCGTCTTCGTAAGAGCAAGCCGAGAAAGCCAATCCGCAGACTATGCCCAAGAGCAACAAATATAGATATTTGAATTTCTTCATTTTCTTTTCATTTTAGAGAGAACCCGATATGTTCTGAAAACTATCGGATTCTCTGTATTATTATTTATCAACCATTACCATTGTGGGACAGCGAAAAGACTGTGAACTGTAAACTTAGCGCGCATAGACTTATTAAAGCCCAGCTCTCGCATCAAATCACCATCCTTGACACCAAATGCACAATTATCCTTTGTAGCAGCATAGCAATTAAACAATTCCAAACGATACTTAGGATTTTCATTGGCGTCAACCACCTTAGACTTATCGTAAGAAACAGCCTTACCGTCAAGATAGAACTCATCCAAAGTACTGTGTGTGCCTGGGAAGAAACCATAAAGGTCAGCAAACTCGATAAAGGTCATGATAGTACCACCTTCAAAGCCAGAACCTTCATAAGTCATATCGAACTGATTGTTCTCGAGAGAGTATTGACCCTTGTCACTCTTAACAACTTTCAAAGTAGAACCATCGTTATATCCAAACAACTGAGCTTCACCTTCACCCCAGCCACGAACGGCATTGAATGTAGGAGTGTAGACACCAGTACCATCACTTGTGTTGGAAACAACGGTAAAGGTTACCTCGAAAGTATGGTTGAATGCAAGCGCAGTCTCATTCTTTGTCTCGCCTCCATCCTTATGGAATGGAGTATCCTTCAAACCGTCCCAGCTGTCATTATGACCACATCCCCAGATGTTAGCCATTTCTACACGGTAGTTGCCATTGCCTTCCAGGTCGCCATAGAAGAACTTGTTGGCATCAAACTTCACGTCGTTACCATCAGCCTTGATTGCATCGATACGAACCAGTGCCTTAGGATAAGCAGCAGAGTATCCCTCCAATTCGAGGAGATAAACCTTACCGTTGGTACGAGGATACTGGGTATTGAAGGTTACGGTGTAAGTCTTCAAGCCTGCAGCGCCACCCAATACATTAACGGTAGCAGAATTCCAGGCATCAGGAGTATTCTCATCATCACCACCGTAGCAGGTAAGCTTAGCAGTAAAGCCATTCTTCAACTCGCCTGGTACATAGTTGATACTCATATACTGATTATCGCTTGCACGAGTAACAGCCAACTGCATGGTCTCATCAGTCAAAGACAAGATGCGGATATCCATATCCTTGGTCTCCTTCACATTACCGATATAGTTAGCAGGTATCAAAGGAGCAATGCTCAACTTCACGGTCTTGTTTTTCTCATCAATGGTATAGGTTCCCTCGGTATCCTGGAATGTTCCCTCAGCACCATCGGCACCAGCCACATACTGATGAACCTTAACGGTACCATCCTCATTGAAGGTCATAGAACCCTGGCAGTTCTTGGCATCACCACCTACTGTCCAAGAGTTGCCTGCGAAATCAGCAGCCCAGCACCCAACATTACCTACAATAGGCTGATTATTAGTAATGGTAGCCCAACTGTCGTCCTTACCAAGGAAGTAAACAGGACCATCAAACTTATAGTGAGAACCATCCAGACGGAGGTCGATTTCCCAAGTCTGACCAATCAGCTTAGTCTTGTCAAACTTCACATTCTTTGCTACAGAAACCGGACGGATAGCCAATGCCTGATAAACAGGAGTGGTAGTACGGCGTGCAGCATTCTGGTCGAAGTTGTATGCCATGGCAAATCTGTTGTCTGTTGCATTGATTGAACCAGAGAGATAGTAACCGTTCAAACCCTCGCCGGAAACATTGCCCTGAGTACGGGTACCGGCTGCAGGCAAGAAGATAGAGTTACCATTAGGACCGGTAAACTTGTAACCGGCTACATGATTCTCGGTATCCTCTACCCATTCTTTCTTACACTCTGTGAAGAGTTCTTCAAACTCATCGATGGTTGGCATGGTAACCCATGAACCATATACCTTGTTGGCAACATCGCGGTCGGTCTTATAGATATCTGCAGAAGCATAATCTTCCAGATTGATAGAAGTCTGGAAACCTGTCATATCACCAAATCCGAAGAGACCACCCAACTGCTTCTCATCAGAAGCACCTACATTATACTTAGCCCACTTGGTAGAAAGGCCCAAGTCTACGAGGTCAGTATCAGGATTGAAGTCAGCAGGAGCTGTTGTGAAGGTACGGTCTTCACCATATACAGTACCATTACCGAGGTCGAGATAGGCTGTATAGTGGTAAGTTGTATTAGGCAACAGACCCTCTGCCTTGATCTCGTAATTGTCGTTGATGCCGTCAGCAACGATGCGAACACCGGCACGAACATTCTCAGAACCCTCGACACCAGAGATAACGATACCGCTGGTAGCCTCCTGAGGAGCCTTTTCCAACTTACCGGTCAGGATAACAGAGTTGGCTGTCAAATCCTTCGGTTCGCCGGTGATTGCCTTGGCATCGGTCATGATGGCACTCTGTACAGAACCCTTATAGGTTACCTTACCCTGCAAGGTAACATAAGCCTGATAGTAGACTACATCACCTGGCATACCGGAAACCGTAGCCTGGAACTCACTGCTTCCAGTAGCAGCTACCTTCTCACTCAAGTTATCTTCGCTCTTACCATAGTAGAAGCCTAATGCATAGGCACTGGCATTCTGCTCTTCGAGGCCCTTTACCGTGCCATGGAATGTAGCGGATGTCACGGTCACATCAGCAGAACCAGTGGTCACCGACTCATCGGTAAGCAGCGGAGTATTGCTGATAGAATAATCATCATCGCTACAGCCTGTCATGAAGATACCCATGACGAAGGCCATAATTCCGTATAATATTTTATTCTTCATAAGTTTGCGCTATTAAAGTTATTGAATTGTGCAGGAAACAATCTCAATGTCGATGTTGTCGGTTGAGCCACCATAGTCGCCAAAGCCATCCAACTGGACAGAGAGGTCGAGACAGGTTGCTGTGAAGGTCTGAGTAGAACCGGTTGTATTGGTAAGTGAAACAGTAGTCTCACCGCCATTGGTATCTACAGCAACTGCATCAGCGAGGTCGAATGCACCTGGTTCCCATGTGGTCTTGATATTGTTATCAATCAAGGCACACTTAGGAGTCTTGCTCCAAGTCACGCCACCCTTAATCTTAAAGGTAACGGTGATAGTCTGGTTCTTCTTCAACTTCACAGACTTCACATCCTTGAAGATTCCCTTACCTGTTTCACCATAAGAGTGGAAAGCGACGCGGAGGCAACCATTCTCAACCCAAATGATACCCTCGTTATGGATGATGGAATTGTCGATAGCTACCTTGGTAGGACCAACAGGACCGGTAGCAATCTTCTTGTAAGCCAACTTAGCTACGAGATAAGAGTTAACCAATCCATTCTCATCCGTTGTCTCAGGAATACCGATAGTAAGATACTGATCATCGGTAGAGTTGCCAAGGATATAGAACTTCTTGCCCTTCAATTCGATGGTGCGCTTATCGCCTGCCACAGCAAATACAGAGATTTCCTTATCGAAGGTCATGGTATTCTCGGTGATTTTCACCTTACCATCTACCTCACCACATTCATAATTGTAAGAGCCATCAGAAGCCTTACTGATAGTCAACTCGAAGTTATCGATTGCCTTGTCGCCAAGAGCAGGAGCCCATGTAGTATTGTACTTACCTCCGATTACGCTCTCCCACGCCTTCACATTAGGAGAACCATTCCACCACAAGAAATCATAAGGAGTCTCAGAATCCAAATTGAAAGTCATCTTGCTACCAACATACTTGTCACCATTGATATCAGCAGTGAACAAGTCGGTATGGATATTCTCGAAAGTTGGAAGAATTGGCTTCACTGTCTCAATCAGATTCTGGTCTGCCTTAGGAATGCAAGCACCCTTGGTAGCAATCACATCCTCTGAAACGAAGTTCCATACAAGATACCAGTTGCCCTCTGAATTGGTACGTTTTGTCACCAACTGAAGGAGGTATGGAGTCAACTCAACAATCTGAATGTCCTGAGTATAGTTGGAGCAAACTGCATCAAAACCTATATTATGCATCGCATAGCAGTCGTTGAAAGTGATGGTAGGCTTGGTCTTGTCGCCCAATCCCAGATTGAACTTGCCCACCATGTTGCTACCTGTGCTGGCACCCTTCTCACCCGACTCACCACGATACATGGTAGCCACACAACCATTCTTAGCATCCATGCTGAATGTCATGTAAGAATCCATGTAAGGATCAGTTTCTGGAATCAGCCAGCTCTGGAAGCCAGGATCCCAGTTTGGTTTCCAATTATCAGAACCGAAGAGGATATCCTTATAAACGGCATTTGCCTCTTCATCAGCAGTATATCCCTTACCGTCGTAGTCAGGATCGTAAGGAGAGCAATACATCACAGGACTCGTACAACGGCCGATATTGTAATTACCATCGCAAGGATACCATTTTTTGCTGACACCGGCAGCGAGCGTTTCGCCAGATGGGAAAGCCTCGCCCGTCTTGTAATTCTTATCTGCCAGGAGGAACCACTTGTCATCGTTCAAAAGAGAGAAGTCGTTCTTTGAAAGACTCAACTTATAAGGCTCGCCATAAACGATACCACCAGGAGTTTCCACACCAAAGGTTACCTCATAATCGCCGGCAAAAGGCAATTCTACATCCAAAGCCTGCTGGGACTTACGTCCCACAGGAGTTATCCAAAGCGGAGTGGCATCAGGAATCTTGGATTCCAGCTTCACGATGTTACCATCTATGGTAACCGTATAAGCCTTACCCTCCACCAAATCTTCTGGAGAGTATGTATTCTTGCCAAATCCGAAATCTTCTGGTGAGCAAGATGCCAACAAGAAGACTGCCATGGCAACAAGAAGCGTATATATAAGATTATGTATTTTCATATCTTCTTATTATTAAATGTTTATTATATTACCTACCCAACTTTACCATCCGGCATTCTGAGTCAGAACGTTACCGGAAAGCGTAATCTGAGTATTAGGAATCTGCATCAGACCCTTCTTGCTGGTAAAGTTGTCAACAGCAAACTTGGTAGCTGCCTCCACTCCACCATTCTTTACCTTGGCACCATTCTGAGCCTTGGCAATTTCCTGTGCTGCATAAGAACCATCCTTGCCGTAACGCATCAAATCCCAGAAGTGAACACCTTCGAAAGCCAACTCGATGGCGCGCTCCTTGCGAATATTCTCAATACTGTAGTCTTCTGGTTCAAGACCCACACGGGCACGTACCTTGTTCAGACCATCGGCAGTGCCATTCAGCTCAGAGTGCATCAAGAGCACATCAGCATAACGCATGATGGTATAATCCTGATAGTAAGTGATGTTCTGATGCTGCTCACCCAACTGGAAGCCCACTTCCTGTCGAGTACCATCGGCAAAACACATTGGAGCATACTTGCGGGTATAATAACCCGTATACTCATAAGAGTCAGACTCATCAGCTGTAAAACCGGCATCCTTGCAGCTCCAGACACAGGCACTGAAACGAGGATCGTTTCTAAACTGCTCTACGAAATAAGGAGTAACCGGGCAAGCTCCCCAACCACTGGCGATGCATATATCAGTAGCACAACGGTTGCGAGGACCCAAATATACCGAGAAGGTATTACCATCACCATTGCCATTGTAATCGTGGGTAGAGTTCAGCTTCAGGTTCAAGACAATCTCCTTAGAGAGACTACCCTGTCCTGCCTTCCAGGTCTTTCCGTCATACCACTTGCCGGCATAGGTTGTTTCCCAGGCATAGTTACCCGTTGAAGAAGCATCCTTGGTACAGGAAGGCATCCAGAAATCGGCATAGTTCTTCTCCAACTCATAGCCACCGTTTTCTACCACATCATTGATGGCAGCAGTAGCCTCAGCCTTGGAACATGCAGGATGCTCCTCGCCGTAATATCCCGTATAATAAAGGTATGCGCGAGCCAGCAAAGCCTCAGCAGCATACTTGGTGATGCGGCCATCATTGGAATCACGGTCCTTCAAAGGATAAGCATCGGCAGGAATATTGGCTGCGGCATACTTCAAGTCATCGAAGATAGCCTGATATACTTCCTTCACCGGAGTACGCGGTATGTTTGCCTCAGAAGGTTCGAGCAACAAAGGCACATCACCAAACAAACGGGCCAAATCGAAATAGAGGATGCCACGAAGGGCACGAGCCTCGCCCATGATACGGCCTTCTGCCTTGGTATCACCATTCCACTTGATGGTAGCATCAGCCTGAATCAGCTGATTGCAACGGTAGATAGCCTGATAATAATTCTTCCAATCCGTATTGAAGAGATCTGTATATGATGGAGCAACTGTCAAATCAAACTGGTCGATGGCATTATTGTTCTTGGCATCAGAAAGACCCAAGCCTGCGAAAGCCTGCTCGGAGGCAAACTCAGCCGTCAGGTACATACCGACACCTTCATCGCTCAATGTACGCTGCCATCCATCGTAGCAGCCCACAAGGTCCATGTCTGCTGCAGCCGGTGTGCTGTAAGCAGTCTCGGAATTCATCTTTGTCTTAGATGAAGTGTCCAGGAAGTCATCGCATGACGTCAAAGCCATGGAAGAGAGAATCAGGGCACTCATCAATATATGTTTCTTATTCATATTACTTTCTGTTTAAGAGTTAGAATGCAAGATTTAAACCAACGATGAAAGTACGAGGATGTGGATAGTAACCCATATCAACTCCTGATACCCAAGAATCGCTGCTGTTACCATCAGTACCGTTGAATGAACCGATTTCCGGATCCATACCATCATACTTGGTCAAAGTAAAGAGATTCTGCACCTGGAAATAGAGGCGCATCTTAGAGAGTCCCTTCCAAGAGATGAGCTTCTTGAAATCGTAGCCCATGGTAAGGTTCTGCAAGCGGATGTAGTCACCATCCTGCAAATAGAGGTCTGAGAACAACCAGTTACCAACATCTCCGTAGGTAACACGAGGAATCTCATTGCTTGTACCCTCACCTGTCCAGCGCTTCAAGATTCTGCGGCTGTAGTTAGCCTGAGATGAGCTAGGATCACGGTAAGACTGTGCAATCTGGAAACCGGCTGCACCTGTGAAGTTAGCACTCAGGTCAAAGCCCTTCCATGCCAGGCTGAAATTGAAACCAAAAGTATACTTAGGAAGACCATTTCCCAAGTCAACCTTATCGCTGGCATTGATAACGCCATCATGATTCACATCAACATACTTTACATCACCAGGCTTTACATCTGCCTGATAAATACCGTTACCGGCAGCTATCCAATCGTTGATTTCCTTCTGGTTCTGGAAGAGTCCCGCAGTCTTGTAACCCCAGAAGTAACCGATTGCATGACCATTCTCCGCACGATAGAATTCCTCAGCATTCTGATAAATCTGATTATCTTTACCATGGATGATACCATCAAGGGTCGGGATATTACCTACTTCATTATGGTTGTAGGCAAAGTTGGCACCTACACTGTAAGTAAAGTCTCTTCCGATGTTGTCATTCCATGAAAGTCCTACTTCGATACCCTTGTTCTTTACATCACCACCATTGATGACAGGACCACCGGTACCAGCTGTAGCCAGGATAGGAGCCTGAACCAACCAATCCTTAGTGCTCTTGATATAACCATCGAGAGTCAAGGAAAGACGCTGACGGAGGAAACGGGCATCCAAACCAACGTTATACTGCTCTGAAGTCTCCCACTTCACCTTCTCATTAGCCAAACGCTCTGTATAAGCACCCATCACCCAAGCATCGGTACCACCAGTAGCACCAAAGTTGTAGTTGGTATTGGATGTTGTAACAGGAGCCAGATACTGATAGCAGTTGATATTAGCATTACCAACCTGACCCCAAGAGAGACGGAGTTTCAAGAAATCCAACCAGGAAGCAGCTGACTTCATGAAATCTTCCTCAGTCAAAGTCCAACCGGCAGAAACAGATGGGAAATAACCCCAACGATGTCCCTTGGCAAACTTAGAAGAACCATCGGCACGCATGGTAGCATTCACCATGTAGCGATCTTTCCAAGACCAACCCAAACGGGCGAAGAAAGACTGACCACGGGTAGCATCGTAAGGACCACCACTAACCTTACGGTCAGCATGTCCCTTCTCAGTATTCTCTACATAGGCATGCTCCCAGTCATCAAAGCCTGCAGTCAGGTTCACACCATAACTACCTGTTGATTCACCATCATACTTAGTAGTCTCACTACCCAACAAAGCACTGATATGGTGCTCCTTGATATTGAAATCGTAAGTCAGGGTATTGGTCCAAACCAGAGAAGTACCATTGCCATTGCTCTGGTTCACCTTGGTGATACCATTACCACTCTGCGGAGTAAACTTATAAATAGGAGTAAATGAACGATAGTTAGAGCCACCATAGTTCAAACCGAATACGGTCTTGAACTTCAGGTTCTTGATAGGTTCAATCTGTACATAAACATTCGCATCAACCGAAGTACTCTTGCTCTGGTTGTAGCGATTCATCATCATGGTACCATAAGGGTTACCATCATTCTTGTTCCAGTCTGAATCAACGGTAGAATAATAGTTACCATCTGCGTCATAAACAGGAACCAGTGGAGAAGTAGAGAACGCACTGCGGAGGTTGTTGTTATAGATATTGCCGGTACCCATGCCACGGCTATCCTTATAAACAAAACCTACGTGCTCACCAATAGTTACCAATCCATTCCACATCTTATGTTCAGAATTGACACGAAGGTTATACCTTTTATAATAAGAAACGTCAGAACCACCAATAAGACCGTCCTGTCCGGTATAACCACCAGAAATAGAATAAGTAGAAGTCTTACTACCACCGGTAAAAGCCAGACTATGGCTAGTGGTCAAGGCACCATTGTCTACAGCCTGGTCAATCCAGTCTGTATTATAAACATTACCATTTGCATCCCGGATAGCACTGAGAGAAGTCCAGTCGATAGGCGACATATTATTTGAATTCAGCAAAGCCTCATCCATAATCTGCATATACTGGTTGGAATTGAGCATTTCAAACTTGCGCCCCAGAGTCTGCCAACCTACATATCCATCGTATGTAATTTTGGAAGAACCTTCCTTACCGCTCTTGGTTGTAACGAGGACTACACCATTGGCAGCCTGCGCACCATAGATAGCAGCAGAAGCAGCATCCTTCAATACATCGATACTCTCGATGTCGGCTGGGTTCAAGGTGGTGATATCACCACCCACACCATCAATCAAGTAAAGAGGCTGAGAGTTTCCTACGGTACCCAAACCACGAATGGTAACACTCATGGCTGCACCTGGCTGACCAGAAGTAGAAACGATGTTAACACCAGGTGTCTGTCCCTGCATGGCAGAAAGAGGGTTGGTGGTGTTAAGTTTGGCGATGTCGTCACCCTTCAACTGAACGGTAGCACCCGTCACCAGCTTTTTCTTCTGAACACCGTAACCTACTACGACAACTTTATCAAGTGACTGCTTGTCTTCATTTAAGGTTACGTTGATTGTCGAACCTGTAACTTTAATCTTTTGGGTGATAAAGCCCAGATACGAAACTTCGAGTGTTTGTCCATTTTTTGCTTCAATGGTAAAGTTACCATCCAGGTCAGTAACGGCACCCGTCTTTGTACCCTGCACCATGACACTTGCACCAATCAATGGTTCATTGTCACTGCCAGAGATGACAGTACCCTTAACCGTCTGAGCATTGAGGACACCCGCTCCGATTCCTAACATTGCCTGGAACACCAACATGATGGCTACCAGAGCAACTTTGCAGAGCATGTGGCTCTGCGAGAATTTCTGAGATGTTTTTCTCATAATTACTTTAGGTTTAAATTAATAATTGTTGCTTCTAGGTGTAATATAGGGCCTATGTAACATAGGTCGAATATTACCTTTATATAAATAAGGTATAAGCCTCGGTTATGAGGATTGCCTCGATTTATCGTTGTTTACATTTACTTTTCGGGGGCAAAGATAGATAAAAAACAGACACAATGGGGTATGTTTTGGTTAATCAATTACGTATAAAATGTTGCGCAACCTACATTTTTTAACGAAAAAGCACCAAAATGTAGCATAAAATACATTTTGGTGCAAAAATAGTTTAATTAATATGATATTTTATCAACCCCGGCATCGGGGCTTTCAAAATCTGGGAAATCTTGAGATGAAACTCATCCTCCATCACATTTCTCAAAGGTGATTCAAAGTAATGAGCTATGCTTCCAACAAAACCAAGCATCGGGATTTCTTCTTCCAAGGATGAATGCCATGCCTTCATGCCTGGCTCCAACTGGCTTATATCCTCGGTGCTCGCCTTGACATATTTAATATAAGGCGTGAGATTCTTTGCGTAGAACTGATTGAAGCTCTCCAGTATCATGCGATAGAGTGACATCGCTTCGTTCAGTTCGTCAGTTCCGTTCTCGTGTTTCTCACCTTCTGCTATCTGTTCTGAGATAAAAGGACAGATGGAAGCCAGGAAGCGATTGGCAAGCGGTTGCCTGTACACCTTATTAATAATAGTAGGATAATCCAAACCCGACCAGGCAAGATATTTATTCTTTAGTGATACAGGCAATGTGCCCTTGAAGATACCATTGAGGAAAAGTTTGCCGATTACTGCCCCACTACCCTCATCGCCCAGGATATATCCCAACGGAGGAGTGTTCATCACAATCTTCTCTCCATCGTAAAGACAACTGTTGGCACCGGTTCCCAAAATACAGGCTATACCCGGTTTCTTGCCAAACAAGGCACGGGCTGCTCCCAGCATATCACCTTCAGCCTCAACCTTGGCTTCAGGGAAAGACTGCTGCAAGAGTGATTTCATGCGAGACTTCATCGCCTCGGTTACTCCACTGCCATAAAAGAAAACCGCCTGAGGCTGCTCTGACAGAACAAGTTCCTTACACAATACATCCAATATCTCGGCATCACTCTGATGAATCGGACTGATGCCCTGCGTCTTACAAGTAACCATCACGTTACCCTGTTCATCAACCAGAGCCCAATCGGTCTTGGTACTGCCACTATCTGCTATGAGTATCTTCATATTCTTATCTGATTAATTAACGTATTCTTTGACGTTGCAAATGTAATCAATTTATATGAAAAATGCAAAAGATAACCCTAAAAATCGAACGTAAAGGTGCTAATATATCAAAAAAGGCGAATTTCTCTTTGCTTTTTCATGAATTATTAATAACTTTGCAGTCAAATTTACCAAATATGAAGAAGAGACTATACATCATAATACTGCTGATGATGGCATTCGTGCTGCCAAGCAACGCTGTGCTCAAGGAAGCTAACCTGGACACAACGCTCTATATGCTGCGCACTGAATTGACCAACTATCATATAGACTTGGAAAGACAGAACCAAGCTGCCAAGGCCCAACAGTTGGCGGTGATTCAGGAACTCATCAGTATTGTGAAACAGGCTGACCAGAACTCCATCATGCTCTATTCACAACGCAACGGGTATATTTTCGACATGACGTATGCCTGTCATGAGGCTACAGAGCAGTTTAAGAAGTTTAAGTCGAAGGCTGTTCCTTTCCGCCAGATGATCAAGAAGAACAATGTTGAGGTGGCGCGTTTCGATTCGCTCATCAACTATCTCTACGGCATGAACACCATGTTTCTCAGCGAAGAAGCACAGGTGAACCGAAACGTTGACCTGACTCTGGCAGTCAATATCCGCCGCCAGCTGGTAGAGAAACAGAAACAGTTGCAAGCCTATGTACAGGCTTACGACAGAACCGACCATAAGCTACAGGCACTCAACGACTATGCCAACCACAGATACGAAGATATCCAGAACAGCATCTTCAATAATGGAGGCGACAACTATCTGCGTATACTCCGCAATATCAGCATGAACTATAAGGAGGCGAAGACGTCTGTAACCGAGAAATACAAGCCCGTACCGGGCATGATGTCACAATGGGATGTACGTATCATCTTCATCCTCTTCGGTATCATCATCTTCTGGGGTCTCATCTCTATCTTCCTCAATCTCTTTACCATCCGCATCGTAATTACCCAACTCATAAAGCATGGTATGTTCGAGAGCAGAAAGGAAAGTTTTATGGCAAAACGTCCATGCCTTATCATGGCTATGACAGTAGTAACCTTCGCAGTTATTCTCGGTATCGTAAGAATGACGGTTACCCAGAACTTCGTGATTATGGCAAGCCAGCTGCTGGTAGAATATTCCTGGTTGGTTGGCGTCATCCTGGTATCTATCTTGCTACGCGTAGACAACGATAAAATCAAGAATACCTTCCGTATCTATTCGCCATTGATGCTGGTAGGTTTCATCGTTATTGTGTTCCGTATCATCCTGATACCAAACGACCTTGTAAACCTCATCTTTCCACCAGTCCTTCTGCTCTGCGCTCTCTGGCAGTGGAATGTGATTGGCAGAAAGCACAATCAGGTATTGCGCACCGACAAGACATACGCATTCATATCGCTTGCCGTATTCGGAGCGAGCACCATTTTTGCCTGGACAGGTTTCACACTGCTTGCCGTCCAGCTTATCATCTGGTGGACCATGCAGCTTACCTGCGTGCTTACCATCACCTGCTGCGAGGGATGGCTCAGCGTATATGCCAAGCGTAAAAAACTGGCAGACAAGGCGATTACCGATAAATGGCTGTATCGTTTTATCTACAAGGTATTGCTCCCTATTTCAGGTGTGCTCTCGTTCATCATCTCTATCTACTGGGCAGCAGATGTATTCAACATGAGTGATACGACTTGGGAGATATTCAACAAGGATTACATCAAGACCAGCAACTTCACTGCATCGCTTTACAGCATTTCAGAGGTAGCTTGCCTATACTTCCTGTTCAACTACCTCAATATTACTTCTGTAGATTTCATGCGACATCACTTTGGAAAGGCAGACCCGGCGTCGGCTGCTTCAAAGATTGTGATGTTCAAGAACGTGATGCAGGTGATTATCTGGGGTATCTGGCTGATGATAGCCCTGAATGTGTTCCAGGTAGGAAAATCATGGCTGCTTGCTATCTTTGCCGGCTTATCAACCGGTCTGGGTTTTGCATCAAAGGATATCCTCGAAAACATCTACTACGGCATCTCTCTGATGATGGGCCGTGTGAAGGTGGGTGATTATATCATCTGTGACGGCACCCGTGGTAAGGTGAGCAGTATCAGTTATACCTCTACGATGCTGGAGGCTACCGACGGTTCGGTCATAGCCTTCCAGAACTCGCAGCTCTTCTCCAAAAACTACAAGAACATGACCAAGAATCATGGTTATGAGCTGGATATTCTGGAGGTAGGTATTGCTTATGGCAGCAATGTGAAGGAAGTGAAACAGATTCTGATTGATGCCCTCATGAAACTGGACTGTATCTATCAGGACAAAGGGGTGAAGGTATTATTGAAAAGTTTCGATGACAGCTGCATCACACTCAGAATTGTGGTATGGGTGAACGTGCTTACCCAAGCCATCGACGATGCCACCATTATGGAGTGCATCTACGATACGCTCAACGATCACAACATCGAGATTCCGTTCCCACAACGTGAGATTACAATCAAACAAGTTAATAATTAACAGGTTATAGTTTACAGTTAATAGCAGGTTAGCCCCCTATCAACTATAAACTATCAACTATAAAGTATAAAAAAATATGGCAACATTCATAGCAGGTCCTTGCGTCATCGAGTCAATGGAACTATTGGAAACAGTAGCTCAGGAACTCGTCCGCATCAACGAGAAGTTAGGAACTAAAATCATATTCAAGGCTTCATTCGATAAAGCCAACCGTACCAGCATCCACTCTTTCCGTGGTCCAGGACTGGAGAAAGGACTCCAGATGCTGGGAGATATCAGGGAGAAATACAACCTTCAGGTTACAACAGATATTCATGAGAGTTATCAGGCTTCAGCAGCAGGCGAAGTTTGTGATATTCTCCAGATTCCAGCCTTCCTCTGCCGTCAGACCGACCTTCTGGTTTCTGCAGCCAAGACTGGTAAAATCGTCAACATCAAGAAGGCACAGTTCCTGAGCGGTAGAGATATGAAATATCCTGTAGAAAAAGCATTGGAGAGCGGTGCCAAGGAAGTTTGGCTCACAGAACGCGGCAACTGTTTCGGCTATAACAATCTCGTGGTAGATTTCAGAAACATCCCTGACATGAAGGAGATTGTGCCAAATGTCATCATGGACTGTACCCATAGCGTTCAGCGCCCGAGTGCAGGTGACGGCAAGACGGTAGGCGACCGTAAGTTCGTTCCAGCAATGGCAAAGGCGGCTAAAGCTTTCGGAGCTACCGGCTACTTCTTTGAAGTACATCCAGACCCAGACCAGGGCAAGAGCGATGCAGCCAATATGCTGGAATTAAACAAGTTGGAATCACTTATAGAAGAACTCCTGTAAGTGAAGAACGAAGAAACAACGTTCGGCGTCCGAAAGGAAAGCCAATTCAAATGATTTAGAAATGACGGATAAAAATAACAATATAGATGATAAGATTGTTCGCGGTTATGGCGAACAGGCTCTTAAAGACGAGGCGCAGGCCATCCTCGACCAGATACCTTATCTGAACGACAACTTTGAGAAAGCTGTAGACATGATGTATCATTGCCAAGGCAAGATTATCGTTACAGGTGTGGGCAAGAGTGGACACGTAGGTGCCAAGATTGCCGCTACACTTGCCTCTACAGGCACACCAGCCTTCTACATCAATCCACTGGATGTCTATCACGGCGACTTAGGTGTGATGACCGATAAGGATGTGGTTCTGGCACTGAGTAACAGCGGTCAGACCGATGAACTGCTTCGTTTCATCCCGATGGTACTCCACATGAATGTTCCTATCATCTCCATCACCGGAAATCCAGATTCCCTGCTGGCAAAATACTCCAACCATCATATCACCGTAAAGGTAAAGAAGGAGGCTTGTCCGCTGAACCTCGCCCCTACCAGCAGTACTACTGCAGCATTGGCTATGGGTGATGCACTGGCTATCGCCCTGATGCAGGTACGCCACTTCAAGCCTCGTGACTTTGCACAGTTCCATCCTGGTGGAGAATTAGGCAAACGACTGCTGACCACAGCAGAAGATGTGATGCGCAGCGATGATATGCCTATCATTCCTAAGGAAATGCACCTGGGCGAGGCTATCATCCACGTAAGCAAGGGCAAACTGGGATTGGGTATCTCATTGGATGAAGACAACCACGTTATCGGACTTATTACCGATGGTGATATCCGACGCGCCATGGAGAAATGGCAGGCAGAATTCTTCAACAAGACTGTAAGCGACATCATGACCACCACTCCAAAAATGGTGACTCCGAAAACGAAGATTTCGGAGATTCAGCGCATCATGCACAAGTATAAGGTGCATACGGTACTGGTTGTAGACAAGGATAATCATTTAAAGGGCATTGTAGATCACTATGCCTGCATGGTATAATTTTTTAAGCACGGATAACACAGATTACACGGATTTATAGATAACACGGTTATAGATAAGATGAGATATTTTTTATTAATAGCGACATTATGGCTGTCTTGTTCGCTGTGCAGCGCACAGACCAGCGATTCACTGATTGTTAATCAGCTTCGTGGGAAAGGTGTGAGTTTTTCTCACGATAATTCCGTGACCCTTCTGATGAATGGTCAGGAAAAGTTTGATGATATGTTCCAGGCAATCCGACAGGCTAAACATAGTGTACACCTGGAATACTTCAACTTTCGTAACGACAGCATCGCCTCCCTTCTCTTTGATATTCTTGCACAGAAGGCAAAAGAGGGTGTAAAGGTGAGAGCCTTATATGATGGTTTCGGAAACTCATCCAACAACAAGCCTCTGCGAAAGAGACATCTCAAGAAAATCCGAGCCAACGGCATAGAGATTTATGAATATAAGCCCCTGAAGTTTCCATGGGTACATGCGGTTTTCAACCGTGATCACCGCAAAATCGTTGTCATCGACGGGCAGATAGCCTATACGGGCGGTATGAACGTAGCCGATTACTATATAAAAGGTACGAAGGTTGTAGGAGAATGGCACGATATGCACTGCCGAATCGACGGCAGTGAGGTAAATACCCTGCAGAAGATATTCCTCAAGATGTGGAACAAGGTGAGCGGACAGCATATTGATGGCGAAGAGTACTATCGCAAAGAAAAAGAAGACTACCTGGTAGAGAATCTCAAGCCAGACACAACAGCAACTGCCTACAGAAAGATGGTCGGCATCATCAATCGTGAGCCTCATATAACAAAGGATATCATCCGATATTTCTATGTGAATGCCATCAATGATGCACAGGACAGTATCAAGATTATCAGCCCCTACTTTACCTTGAGTCATAAACTTAAAAAGGCATTGAAGAATGCAGTGAAAAGAGGAGTAAAGGTAGAAATCATGCTCTCTACCAAGAGCGACATTCCTCTGACCCCTGACTGTGGTTTCTATAATGCGCACAAACTGATGAAGGCAGGATGCAATATTTGGATGTATACGCCGGGCTTCCACCATACCAAGATTATTATGGTAGACGGCAAGTTCTGTACCGTGGGCAGTGCCAATCTCAATGCCAGAAGCCTGCGCTGGGACTATGAAGAGAATGCAGTGATTGTGGATTCTTGTACTACACAACAACTGGTACAGCTCTTTGATGGGGAAAAGAAAGACAGTTTCTTACTCAATGAGAAGAACTGGAGAGAGTGGCGTACGGGCTGGCAAAGATTCAAAGGATGGTTTGCCGCAAAGGTACTCACTCCATTCTTGTAAAAACAAGATATAAGTATAACCCAACTTTCACTAGTAGAAGTAAAATAAACAGAGATGAATGAAGAAATGATGAAAGCCATGGCTGGCAAACAGATGCCGGAGATGGCAATAGTAGAGAGCAATACACTCGCCGCAATGGGACTCAGACAACTGCTTGAGTCGGTGATGCCCATGATGAAAATCTCGACCTTCGGTTCGTTCCGTCAGTACGAGGCAAACAATCCAGACCACTTTGTTCATAGCTTTGTATCTATGCACATTGTATTGGAACACCGTTACTTCTTCACACAAGGCAACAGGAACCGCCACGTGATTGTTCTGACACCCAGCAACGATCCCAATTCGCAACTTGCAGAATTTCATTGTCTCTGCGTCAATGTACCAGAAGGATACCTGATAAAAGAGCTTCTCAACCTGCAGCATTCCGGTCATCCTCATGGCGAACATATCCCTGCCATGCCCCCTGTCACTCAGGAAAAAGTTCTGTCGGATAGAGAAATAGAGGTATTATCTCTGGTAGCACAAGGGAAAATCAACAAAGAGATAGCCGACCAACTCTGTATCGGACTGACTACAGTGATTACCCATCGCAAGAAAATACAGGAAAAACTGGGATTAAAAAGTGTGTCTTCACTCACCATTTATGCTGTGATGCATGGTTTTGTTGACATCAATATGATCTAGCCTTCACCATAAATAGTGATGCAGAATCATCACATACCCAAATATAATGATAGCGCCTTCCCCTCATGTGAGAGAAAGGCGCTATCATTTTAGAAAAAATAACATTATTTAAACTGATATTCCACAGATAAACTACAGCTTTACAGAAGAAATATCAACCAAATTGTTCACGATGGCATAAATTGTAAGACCTGCAGGAGAGTGAATCTGAAGCTTTCGGGCGATGTTTCTGCGATGCGTAATGACCGTATTGATAGAGATAAACAGGTGGTCAGCAATCTCCTTATTGGTCATTCCCTGAACCAAAGCAACAATCACATCTTTCTCACGGTCGCTCAACTGTTCGTCACTCATCGGAGTCTGATTAATCATGCTCGAAATCTTGGCACTCACATCGTTCTGCTTCAGTTTACGCTCTGCATTTCTTACTGCAGGAATAAAGATTTCTTCCTCAACCTCAGAATGATGTTTCAGCCATTCCTCATTATTATATATATCATAAAGAGTGGCGCTGAGCTGATTGTTATGCAAGCCATCAGAAGGCAAATACTTGATAATGATACTCTTGAGTTCCTTTAACTTCATATCTACCTGAGCATGGTGCTTCGAGAAGGTTTCTATATCAAAGCTTGCATTGGCATTACCATCTATAAGTGCCTGAACATAAGGGAATACCATCTTTTCTTCATACCGCATGTGATTGGTTATACTATGGGCATAATCATCATAAAGTTTGAGGATAAGACGTGCCAGATTATCTGTTTCATCCAAAGCCTCAACGAGTTCCTTACGGATGAAAGGCAACTGGAAATCAATATAATAGACATGGGATGCCTTGAGATAATGCAAAAGGGTCGGTAACGACAAACGGTCGGCATTGTCATACTCTTTATAACCATTGATGGTATAATTGACCACAGCCAAGAAAGTATAGGTATCCACCTGCTGTTCTTCGCAAACTTCGCGCACAGTTTTATCACCAAAGCCCAGGTTGATGCCGAAGCTGCCGAGGCTCTGTAAAATGTTATAATTGTCTCTAATGATGCTGATCATCTTGTCATCAGCTTCATACATCTTCTGATTTTTCATCTTTCTTTCTCCTTAAATGAAAACATCCTTGTATCAAGAACATTCATAATGTTTCTATTTCGGTTGCAAATATACAAAAAAGTTTCGAAACTCGCAATACCTAGAAATGGGGATGCGGCAGTTTACCGATTTTTAGGTATTGCAAGATTTTTTAAAACTCTGTACCTTTGCAGCCGAAATCGAGAAAGAGCGCAGTGATGATTGCCACTCCCGAGCGGCAGAGCTGCGTAATTCCTTATCAAGTCAGATTGGCTTTAAGGAGATACTAGGCCTCTTAAGTATCGAGACCGCAAGCAGATATCTGCGCTCTTTTCTTTATATAATATAGTGTAAGGATAATACGAAAATAATAATTCTAAAAAAAAATAAAGATGAACAGTTTAAGAATTGGATTGATGTCCGCTGCCCTCGTTGCCGGTTTGGTAACGGCAAGTGCACAGACGGTAGCTGCCGACAGCGTGATGCAGCATGTAAACGGCAAGCGCCTCAGCGTGGGTGGTTATGGCGAGGTTGCCATGAGCCGCAACTTCTATAGTGACCACGTGAGCCGTTACAGTTTGGCAGATGAGCACAAAAAAGATCCAAGTCATGGTCGTTTTGATATTCCTCATGCAGTTATCTATTTAGGTTACGACTTCGGAAAAGGTTGGACCATGGGTACAGAGATTGAGTTTGAGCATGGCGGTGTCGGTATGGCTTACGAAAAAGAAGATGAAGAAGGTGGCGAATGGGAACAGGAAGTAGAGAAAGGCGGAGAGGTCGAACTCGAACAGTTCTGGATTCAGAAGTCATTCGGTCGTTGGGCAAACATCAAGGCTGGTCACATCGTAGTTCCTGTGGGTTTGAACAATGCTTACCATGAGCCTTTGAATTTCTTCACTGTCTATCGTCCTGAAGGTGAGAATACGGTTCTCCCAAGCACTTGGCATCAGACAGGTATCAGTTTCTGGGGTAAGACAAAGGGCTGGAGATATGAATTGCAATTTCTGGCAGGATTGAACTCGGATAACTTTACTAATACAGGTTGGATCAACAAGGGACCAGGCACTCCTACCGAAGGTGAAATTGCAACAAAATATGGTACAGCCCTCCGTATCGACAACTACTGCATCAAGGGCTTACGCATCGGTCTGAGCGGATACTATGGTCATGCCATCGGCAACTCTTATCCAAACAACAAGGATGGAGCAGAATCTAAGTACAAAGGTGTGGTAGCTATCGGAGCCATCGACTTCACATACAATAATTATAACTGGATTGTACGCGGTCAGGCAGACTATGGTTACCTGAGTGATGCAAAACAGTTGAAGTACTTTACTAATCGTCTAAATGGTCTCTCTCCATTCCATCACTCAGCATTCGTCAGCAAGAATGCCTTTGCATACGGAATCGAGGCTGGCTACAATGTTTTCTCGCAAATTGAGAAACTCCGTCAGTCCAACCAGAAGATGTATCTCTTTGGCCGTTATGAGCACTATAATCCATACGCTTCCAAGACCAAGAATACTTCATACGATTACACCAACGTACAGCGCATGGCAGTAGGTATCAACTACTATCCAGTAAAACAGATTGTAGTAAAGGCAGAATATTCACATCGCTTCCTGAAGAGCCAGTACAACAATGAGCCAGCCATCAACATCGGTGTGGCTTATGAAGGATGGTTTCTCTAAAGATTCTCACAGAAGAACTTAATATAAAGTGATTGAAACAAAAATATCAATAACAAAATATTTATATAAAAAATGAAAAAGGTTTTTAAAAGTGCAGTAATGCTCATGGCAGCTTTCATGTTGCCATTAGGTTTCACTTCATGCAGCAGTGATGATGATCCTGTAGAGAACAACAATGACTTTACAAACAAGGAGTATGGTCAGGATGCCATGGATGCCTGCGATGAACTTTGCAATGCCCTCCGTGCAGCCTACAGCGAAGTAAACAACGCAAATTTGAGCACTGATCAGGAAACATACCTGAAGAATGTATGTGCTAATGCTGTAGACAATACCATCCAGCCAACATACAAGTCATTGGCTGATGCAGTAGAGAAGTTGCATACAGCTCTTCCTAAGAGTGTAGATACCAACAACCTGACTCAGGAGAACATCAACAATGCCTGCGAAGCTTTCAAGGAAGCACGTGCATTGTGGGAGAAGAGCGAGGCTTTCCTCGGTGGTGCAGCATCAGACTTCGATATTGACCCACACATCGACTCTTGGCCATTGAACCGTACACTCCTCCACAGCTACTTTGCTACAGGTAAGTTTAGTGATGCTGCGCTTGAGGATGCTTCTATCCTTGGTTTCCATGCACTTGAGTTTATCCTCTTCCGTGATGGACAGAATCGTAAGGTTGCAGAGTTCAAGGGAAACGATACCTACAAAGGCTTCACAGACGTAAAGGGTTCTGAGGAGCTGAAGTATGCAGAGGCTGTTATCGAGGACTTGGTTAACCACGTATATGAGTTGGAGGTTGCATGGTCTGAGAATCCTAACCCAACCCGCCTCGCAGCAGTGAAGGAAGCAAAACTTAAGTACCTGACAGACATGAAGCAGACTTACGCAGCCAACATGAAGAATGCAGGCAACACTTCTATCAGTAAGTTTGCTACATTGAAGGCTGCCATCCAGCAGCTTCTCTCTTTGGAGGAAGGTTCAGCATGGGGCATCTCTAACGAGGTAGGTACAGCCAAGATTGCCAACCCATTCCAGACAGGTGATATCAGCTACGTAGAGTCTCCATATAGCCACAACTCTATCACCGACTTCCAGAACAACATCCGTTCTATCGAGAACTTGTGGTATGGTGGCACTAATGGTACAAGCTCTAATGCTAAGTATAGCTTCCATCAGTTCTTCAAGGATAATGCATCTGCAGAAGGTCAGCGTGTAGAGACAGCTATCGCTAATGCTATCAGCAAGATTGGTGGTATGCCTTCCCCATTCGTTAAGTATGTAAGTACCATTTGGGGTAAGAAATTTGATGAAGTTAACCCAGAGTAATCTTGGGTAAACAAACATACAGGAAGCATCTCACCATACGCTTTTTGGTGAGATGCTATTCTGCGTAAAACGAGAATATAAAACAGAATAAAACAGAATAACATTATGATTTATCAAAGAATTAGCAAAATGTTATTGCTCGGCTTGCTCGTATTGCCATTGGCATCCTGCTCTGACGATAACAGTGTTGTAAACAATGACAAGTTAAATGGCGAGTCTCAGTTTGGTAAGGCAAACGATGTTTTTGAGGCATCAGAATGGTATCCAGGTGGCGAACTTGGAACTGACGAAGGTATGAGTTATTCGGCAGAAACACCAGCTACCACCAACCAGGGATTGTCAAACAGTTTCAACAAAGGTGAGGATTTCTTCGAGCACCTTTACACCATCACAGAGGCTCCACGTAAGGGTCTTGGCCCAGCTTGGGTTCGCAGCAGCTGTATTCACTGTCATCCAAACTATGGTCATGGAAAGTTCCAGAACCAGTATCAGGCAGACCAGTTTGGTAACGGCTACCTACTTGTTATTTATCACCCTACAGCAGGTACAACCGCTGACGGAAAGGAATACAAAGCTAACTCTTACATCTCTGAGGTTACAGGTATGCCACAGACCAAGGCTATGACTCCATTCTCTGCTCCTATCGACGAGAAGCAGATTAACATCCAGTGGAATGAGGTTACAACCATGCCTAGTGGTTTGGCTATGAAGTTCCCTAAGGATGGCGAAACTTTCGCTTTGCAGTATCCAGAGGTTACTATCCCTCAGTCTGCATTCAACACCAATCCTAAGCCAGACAACTATGAAGTTCGTCTGGAATCAACCATCGGTATCTATGGTACAGGCTTGCTTGATGCCATTGACCAGGATGAAATGAAGAAGGTTTATCAGAATGAGGCGAAATACGCAGAATTGAATCCAGGCATGTGGGACAAGACTGCTAACGATTGGGCTTCAGGTGCCTGGTACACGTTGGCAGATGGAACCAAGAAGGTGAAGAAGTTTACCTATGCCATGACCCGTGCTTCCCTGCAGGATGGTGCAGGTGCCAATGCCATCTGGAACATCACCAACGTAACACGTTCCGACCGTCATTACCTCTATACCACTCCAGCTTGGGCAAAGTATCAGAGCGAAGACCCAGAAGTAATCAGTTATATCAAGAAGCATGGTGCTGACGAATCTTCTGTACTCCACCCATACTATGCAGATGGAACTGACGAAGGTATCAAGAAGAGAGTAAACGAGATTCTGAGCTGCAACAAAGCACCTCAAGATGGCAAAGAAAATGCCTTTGAGAAGTACCTCCTCAAAGGAGCTCCTTACAATGGCGAGGAAGAGATGAGCAACAAGGATTACTATGACTTCATGGTATGGCATCGTGGTCTGGCAGTTCCTGCAGCTCGTAACCTCGACAACGCACAGGTTCAGGAAGGCAAGAAGCTCTTCACCCAGTGGGGTTGCGCTACTTGCCACAAGCCATCATGGAAGACTGGTTCTGACAACTATTGGGTAGATAATGCTATCAAGGCTTACGCTAAGAGCATTGGTCAGGATCCTAACACCATGTTGCCAAAGTATCCAAACCAGACTATTTATCCATACACCGATTTGGTACAGCACCGTCTGTTCATGGCTAACGACATCCGCACAGGATGGTGCCGCACTACTCCACTCTGGGGACGTGGTTTGTCAAGCATGTTGACTGGTCGCAGCGACCGTTTGCACGACTGCCGTGCCCGCAACGTAGTAGAGTCTATCATGTGGCACTGCTATGACAAACGCAGTGATGCTTACAACTCAGCACTCAACTTCTATAATGCAACCAAGGAAGAGCGAGATGCTGTAGTGGCATTCATCAATGCTATCTAAGCCTTTACAAGAAGAAACAAAAATAAGAAAAGCTGCCAGGCTATCAAAAGCATTTGGCAGCTTTTTTTATCAGAACCTCTAAATATACGTATAAAATCTTGCTTGTCTCCGAATAATATCGTAATTTTGCAGCGGAAATTCTATCAAGATTCCAACTAAGTATGGTTAAAAAGATTATATTCATTCTTTACATCCTTGTGCTCGTATGCATGGCTTCCGCCACCATCGTGGAAAAAAGCCAGGGCACGGATTATGCTCATGCCCACTACTATGGGGCATGGTGGTTCATTCTTATCTGGGCAGTACTTGCTGCCCTCGGTGCTTTCTACATCATCAAAAGAAAAGTGAAGTGCGCTTCTACATTGGCACTCCATCTCTCCTTCATCATCATCCTTGCCGGGGCATTGCTCACACATATATCGGCTAAACGGGGCATGATTCATCTGCGAATCGGTCAGCCTACAGATACTTATATGGCTCAGGATGAAGAGCAGGGTATGAAGGAAGAGAAACTCCCTTTCTCGCTCTGCCTGCAGAAGTTTGAAGCGAAGATGCACGATGGAACCAACGCCGTGGCTGACTATTCTTCAAAATTCACCGTAATAGACGGAGATGATAAGAGCGAAGGCGAAGTTTCGATGAACAACATCTATTCCCACCGGTCGTACCGTCTTTATCAGTCATCTTACGATGAAGACGGCAAGGGAAGCGTGCTCGCTATCAATGCCGATCCATACGGCATACCAGTCACCTATACTGGCTATGCGCTGCTCTTCATCTCCCTCGTATGGATGCTCTTCGACCCTAAGGGCGGTTATCGCAAACTACTGAAGAGTCCTTTGCTCAAGAAGGGAGCCTTGATGACAGCACTCATCCTCAGCATGGGCAATATACAGACACTGCATGCAGAATCTGCAACAGGCAATCTCCAAAATGCTGTATTGCCAAAGGAAACTGCAGAGAAGTTTGGCGAGCTTCATATTCTCTACAACGACCGCATCTGTCCGGTACAGACCTTTGCCCTCGATTTCTGCAAGAAGATATATGGAGCCAGGAGCTATCAGGGATTGACTGCAGAACAGGTACTCTCTGGTTGGGTATTCTATGGAAATACTTGGGCAAACGAGCCTTTCATCAAGATCAAGAGCGGAGAAATGAAAACAGCGATGAATCTGCCTGACTATGCTTCGCTCAATACTTTCTTCAATCGTGAGATGGGTGGCTATACCATCGGACAGTATGTTCAGGAATACTACAATGGTCAGCAGGACAAGTTCCATCAGCAAGCCGCTGATATCGATGGCAAGATACAGATCATCATGGAATTGCGTGAAGGTGTTTCATTGAAGGTTCTTCCTTACACCTTCACCAAGAACGTGAAAGCTACCAAAGATCATCCTTTCATCAAGGCGGGTACCACCACCTGGTTTTCACCTGTAGATAAGTTGCCACAGGCCGTGGAGCACCAGCATGCGCTCTATATCAGGAATGTATTCTCTCTGCTGAATGGTGATGTAAAGGCAGGCAATACGAGCCGTGTAAACGAGTTCTTCGTCAAGATGAAGAAATATCAGGAGGTTAGTAGCGGTAATTCGCTGCCAACAGCTACACAGTATAAGGCAGAACGCATCAATAATGCCTTTCCTTTTGCAACCATTCTCTTCATGGCAAACCTCACACTGGGCTTCATTGCCCTCTTCTACACCATCTATCGCATGACGAAGAAGAAAGAAATCAAGGTATTGAACATCGCTTTGCCTATCCTGCTTGGCGTATCCTTCCTTGCCTTAACCTTCGGATTGGCATTGAGATGGATTATCAGCGGCAACGTACCTATGTCTAACGGATATGAAAGTATGCTAACTGTTGCCTGGTTCGTGATGCTTATCAGCATTTTGATGCAGTTGCGCATCCGCATCGTCATGGTATTCGGCTTCCTGATTTCAGGATTCTTCCTTTTGGTAAGCCATATCAACCAGATGGATCCTGCTATCGGACAGATGATGCCGGTATTGAACAGTCCGTTACTCAGCATCCATGTCAGCATCATCATGATGAGCTATGCACTGCTATCCTTGACTTTCATCTGCGGCATCATGGGCATCTTCATGCGCTCTCATGGCGAAGAGCTTCAAGCACTGAGCCGCATCTTCCTATACCCTGCCCTCACCACGATGGGATTCGGCATCTTCATCGGAGCCATCTGGGCTAACGTGAGCTGGGGTAATTACTGGAGTTGGGATAGCAAGGAGACGTGGGCACTCATCACCTTTATGATTTATGCCGTAGTAGTGCATACGCAGAGTCTACCGGTTTTCCGCAAGCCGCTGGTGTATCACATCTACATCACCCTGGCATTCATGAGCATTGCCATGACGTATTTCGGTGTGAACTATTTCCTCACGGGCATGCACTCTTATGCATAGCCCATCAGAAGACAGAATATATTTAGTCTTAAGGCAAAATTTATTTTCCCTTAAGGATAAATATATTCATGCTTCTAATAAAAAACGATCTAAAAGTTTGGAGGTTACAAATATTCAGCGTATCTTTGCATAAGATTAAAAAAAAAATGGCGTATGAAACAGGTAGAAGAAAGATACATCAGCTTGCTGACCGACTTCGGTTTCAAGCGAATATTTGGAACGGCAATGAACAAGGATTTACTGATTTGCTTCCTCAACAGCTTGTTTAATGGCAGACAGGTTGTGAAGGACGTGTCGTATCTGAATCCAGAGCACGTGAGAGATGTCTATACCGACCGCAAGGCCATCTTCGATGTATATTGCGAAGGAGAAAACGGCGAGAAGTTCATCGTGGAAATGCAGAATGCCTACCAGACTTATTTCAAGGACCGATCCCTCTTCTACTCCACTTTCCCAATCCGTGAACAAGCTCCCAAGGGAAGTGACTGGGATTTTAAGCTCAATCATATCTATACCGTTGCGCTGCTCAACTTCAACATGGACGAGGATGCCTTCGATAAGGAGGAAATCCGACATCATGTACAGTTGTGCGATACCGCTACCCACAAGATTTTCTATGACAAGCTGGAGTTTATCTATGTAGAAATAGCCAAGTTCAATAAGACATTAGGAGAACTGGAAACGCTCTACGAGAAATGGCTTTATGCGCTGAAAAACCTCTATAAGCTTACCCAGCGTCCTAAGGAACTGTGCGACAAGGTTTTCGACCGTCTCTTTGAGGAAGCCGAGATTGCCAAGTTCACGCCTCAGGAAATGAGGGAGTATGAAGCAAGCAAGATGGCATATCGTGATATCAAAAACGCTATTGATACGGCGAAGGAAGAAGGTAAGAATGAGAAAGCCTTGGAAATTGCTAAGAACATGCTTGCCGATGGTGTTGACATCAATCTAATCAAGAAGTATTCCGGACTAACCCTGGAACAGATAAAAAAAATGAAATAACTAATAGAATAAAAAATGAAGAAAAAAATCAAGTTGGTTGGCTGGAGCATTCTGGGAATCCTGCTCATAGCAGTAGCAACATTACTGTTGGCACGCTTTGTTTTCAATAAACAAGTGGAAGCTTACCTTTGCAATTCGCTGAAGAATGAAATGGTAGAAAAATTAAAAGACGCTGGCAAATATGTACCAGATACTACGTCCTATAATTTTGCATATCAGAAAGATTCTGTCCAATCACAAAAAATCCGTGAATATTTCAAACTCGATACAGTTGTATCTTCCACAATGCCAACATGGGACAAGGCTATTTCACTGGCACGTTTTGTAGCGGAAAACATTCCTCATGCCAATCAAAAGATTAATCCTAAGAGACTTAATGCTATAGATCTCTGGAAATACACTCGATCGATAGAGCCTGCATTCAACTGTCGATTACACTCCATCCTCTTACACGAACTATTGCTGTCTGAGGGTATTGTAAACCGCTTTGTAACTTGTCATCCCGCAGATTCCGAGGATTCCGACTGCCATGTTGTTAACCTGGTGTGGCTGCCAGAATTACAGAAATGGGCTATGCTAGACTCGGATATGAAAGCTTGGGCAGAAGATGAAAAAGGCACTCCACTTTCTCTTACAGAAATGCGTGAGCGATATATTGACGGCAGAGAAATCGTTTACCGTCCTCTCTTGAATTCAGATAATGATTTTGTTTATTACAGGGCATATTGGGCAAAGAACTTATACTGGTTTGATACTTGGGAGACAACAGGCTATGGTCGCGAAGATAATAATCCTGCTTATCGAAACAATAATCGCCATATCGTGCTTGTTCCTTCTGGATTCAAAGGTTTTGAACTTCCCGACCATTCAGTACTGACAACAGATACTTCACGTTTCTGGGCAGCTCCCCAAAATTAGTAACTGCCATTTACTAGATCTACCCCAGGAACAAATACAATAGGCTTCAATGGCAAATGAAGCCTATTTCATTGTCCAACGAAAGTACTTTCATGTGCTCATGAAAGTACTTTCGTTTTTTATTGCTTTTCTACTATATTTTATTCCATAAAGACAGAGCGCCAAAGACTGTAGCGCGCTTCAGGATTCAATTGCTCCAAATGCCGGAAGACGGCTTGCATATCCGAACGGCGGGTAGTCTCTTCGTAAGGACACAACGCCTTCTGCTTAGTGAAATGCAACTCTTCTGCCACCTGACGGATATCCGCCTCATGTACCAGACAGAGCGGACGGATAATGGTAAGCGGATAATGTTTAAGAGGAAGACTGGGCTGCATGGTGGAATGCGAACCCTCGAAGGTGATGTTCATCAGCAGGGTAACGAGGATATCATCCATGTGATGTCCCAGAGCTATCTTATTAAACCCGTGGCTTACAGCAAACTCGAAGAGCGTCTTGCGGCGGTTCCAGGCACAGAGGAAACAACGGGTCTTGCGGGGATCGGTGGATTCATCGAACGAACTATGCAGGATATGGAGTTTGATGCCATTCTCTGCACAAAATGCCTGCAGATAAGAACGGTCGGTCTCGTAAGGGATGTTATCCATAATGATATGCGCCGCCTCTACCTCGATATGCGGCTTATAGATGCGAGCACGCTGAGCCAGCAAACGGACCAGTTCCAGGGAATCCTTTCCACCACTCAAGGCTATAAGAATATGGTCACCATCTTCCAAAAGCCGGTAATCGACACATCCTTTATTGAATCGCTTTAATACTTTCTGTTCTGCTTTCATCATATTCTGAAAAGGGAAAAGAAAAGCCGCACCCTTTTTCCAGAGTACGGCTTTATCAAGATACATCTCTCTACCTTGCAGAAGAGAAACGACAATTTAAACTTCAAATATAATTCTATCTTACTTAGCGTAAGCTACACTACGAGTCTCACGAATCACAGTAATCTTAACCTGACCAGGATAAGTCATCTCATTCTGAATCTTGGTTGCGATTTCATCAGAAAGTTTGATACTCTCTTCATCGTTCATCTTATCCGCACCCACGATGACACGGAGTTCACGACCTGCCTGGATAGCGTAAGTCTTGGTTACACCAGGATAACTCATGGCGATAGCTTCGAGATCATTCAAACGCTTGATGTAAGCCTCTACAATCTCACGACGGGCACCAGGACGAGCACCAGAGATAGCATCACAAACCTGTACGATTGGAGCCAACAAAGTATTCATCTCAATTTCATCGTGGTGAGCACCGATAGCATTGCAGATATCTGGTTTCTCCTTATACTTCTCAGCAATCTTGGCGCCATACAATGCGTGTGGCAATTCACTCTCCTCATCAGGCACCTTACCAATATCGTGCAAGAGACCAGCACGCTTAGCCTTCTTAGGATTCAAGCCCAATTCTGATGCCATGACAGCACAGAGATTAGCTGTTTCACGAGCATGCTGCAAGAGGTTCTGACCATAAGAAGAACGATACTTCATCTTACCGATGATACGAATCAACTCTGGGTGCAGACCATGGATGCCGAGGTCGATAGCTGTACGCTTACCAGTCTCGATGATTTCATTATCCAACTGCTTCTTCACCTTGGCCACCACCTCCTCAATACGGGCTGGGTGGATACGTCCGTCAGCTACCAACTGGTGGAGAGCCAGACGGCAAACCTCACGACGAACAGGGTCGAAGGCTGAGATAACGATTGCCTCTGGAGTATCATCCACTACGATTTCTACACCAGTTGCAGCTTCCAAGGCACGGATGTTACGGCCTTCACGACCGATAATACGTCCCTTCACCTCATCATTATCGATATGGAAAACGCTGACAGAGTTCTCAATAGCTGTTTCAGTAGCAACACGCTGGATTGTCTGAATCACAATCTTCTTAGCCTGCTGGTTAGCATTGAGTTTGGCATCATCCATAATCTCATTCACATAGCTTGCAGCATCGAGTTTAGCCTGATCTTTCAGACTCTCAATCAATCTCTGCTTAGCCTCTTCAGCACTCAGACCAGAAAGTTCTTCCAGTTTAGCCTGCTCCTGTTTCTGCATCTTATCAAGTTCCTGCTGCTTGACAGACAAGAGTTTCTTCTCGTTGTCAACACGCTGCTGATACTGATCAATCTCCATCTTGCGTCGACCGAGGTCTTCCTGACGCTGATTGAGAGAAATCTCGCGCTGTTTCAGCTTATTCTCATTCTGCTGGATGCGAGAATTACGCTGCTGCACTTCTTTTTCGAGTTCCGCCTTCTTATTGAGGAATTTCTCCTTCACTTCCAAAAGTTTCTTCTCTTTTACTACTTCTGCCTCTTTGTTGGCAGCATCTATCATTTCATTATATTTTCCCTTAATGACATAACGGAAAATGAAATACCCTGCAGCACCACCTATAACAAGGGCCACCAAGGCTGCTATAATAGTTACTATCATTATTATATATATGTTTATTAATATTCTTATTTCAAAGCGTCTTCAATCTCGGAGGTAAGCTTCTCAAGAATATCGTCATAAGGTTTCGTATCATTCCGATCCGATTCCTTCTCATATCTCAATGCCACATCAATGAGCGCCATATATAGGATTTCCTTATCGCTCTTTCTGCCTTTGAAAATCTTGGTATATGAGTTTACAATATCATCTATCAGTTTGGCTGATTTACGATAATACTCCTCGTCCTCTCTAGGTATTCTTACCGAGAGATCGGTATCATAGACGTGTAATCTTATGAGTAATTTATCTTGTTCTTGTTCTGCCATCGTTCCGATTTTTATTTTTCACCCAATAGCGTAATACACTTATTGACATCTCTAATAAGTTTGGTGATACGTTTCTGCGTAGTTTCGATATCTGCATCAGAAATCGTCATCATCTTTGCCATCTTCAAGCTGTCGTAATCATTCTGCGCTTGAGCCAACTTTTCCTCCAATGCCTTGATCTTGGCATCGCGCTCATCCACCATCGCATAGAGTTCTGCATTCTCCTGCTTGACCTCGTCAAACTTGAGAATCATCTGCCTTACTCTTGTGGCAAACGTATTGATTGTTTTCTCATTTGCACTCATGACTATTATTTTTTGGCTACAAATTTAAGAGAATTATTTGAATAAAACAAATATTCTGCTATTTTTTTTTATTTTGGGCGCAACATTTGTTACTTTCCCATCTTCTGCTTCGCCTTTTCTACGTCTTCATCTGATGGACGTGGCTCTTTTTTGGCAAGCATCAATACCTGGAAGGTAAAGTCGGTTACCCATTGCTGGCTGAATGCCAAACGCTTGTTGAACTGGCGTAACTGAAGCACGGTTTTCAGCACACTGGCATCAGAGAAATCGTTCTTGGTAAAGATATCTTCTACTGTTTTAGCAGTCATCTTATATAGCGAATTCTTCATGAAGCTAGGCAAACGGAGTTTAAACTTCATCAGATTGCCCATCAGCATCATCAGATCCTGCGTGAAGTTTTGGAACTGGATAAGATATACGTTTACATCCTGCAGTTTGTGACAGTTCTTACGGATACTGGAATCTATTTCCTTGAAGAAGGCATCATCCGTATCATAGATATTCTTCATCATTTTCTTCACCTGTGCCTTTTCGCCAATACCCAGACGATTGTTGACCGTCGGAACATGCAGACTTGTCTTGAAGACACGCAAGTCTGGCAACATGGCCAAATTGGTGATACCTAACTGAGAAGCAAGTGCTGCCTGAAAGTATACACGGACCAATGTCATGTAATCTTCCATTCCACCTACCTTTTTATCGTCGTCTTTACGACCGAATAGTTTAGCAAAAATTCCCATTCCTTTATTATTTTATTTTCTATATCTATTTAAATTGTTCTGCAAAAATACAATAAAATCAGTAAATACCCAAATCAAAGCGATGTTTTTTCTCTAAAAAGGTGTTTTTTTAAATAAAAAATGCAATTTTATGTCTTTTGATTTCCCACATTCAACTTTTTTTAGTAACTTTGCCGCGTTTTTAAGACAATACTTTTCAACTCAAACAGTTTAGAAATAGAGAAGAATATGAAAGGAATCGTATTAGCAGGTGGTTCGGGTACAAGACTTTACCCTATTACCAAAGGTATCAGCAAACAATTGATACCTATCTTTGATAAACCAATGATATATTATCCTGTTTCCGTGCTGATGTTGGCAGGAATCAAGGAGATTTTGATTATTTCTACCCCTTTCGACCTACCAGGCTTCAAGCGGTTGTTGGGCGATGGCAGTGAATTGGGTGTACACTTCGAATATGCAGAACAGCCTTCGCCAGATGGTTTGGCACAGGCATTTATCATTGGAGAGAAATTTATCGGCAACGATTCTGTCTGCCTGGTTCTGGGAGATAACATTTTCTATGGAGCCGGTTTTTCAGGACTGCTCAAGGATAGCGTAAACGCTGCTGAAGAAGGATTGGCAAGCGTATTTGGCTATTATGTCAACGACCCAGAAAGATATGGTGTGGCAGAATTTGATGAAAATGGCAACTGCCTAAGCATTGAAGAGAAACCAGCAACCCCAAAGAGCAATTATGCGGTTGTAGGTCTCTATTTCTATCCTAACAGCGTGGTGAATGTAGCTAAGAACATTAAGCCTAGTGCAAGAGGAGAGTTGGAAATTACTACCGTAAACCAGCACTATCTGGCAGAGAAAACGCTCAAGGTAAGAACTTTGCAGCGAGGTTTTGCATGGCTTGACACAGGTACACACGACAGTCTTTCTGAAGCAAGTACCTTTATTGAAGTCATAGAAAAGAGACAAGGTTTAAAAGTGGCTTGTCTGGAAGAAATTGCATTCAAACAAGGATGGATCAATAAAGAGCAATTGTTGAAACTGGCTCAACCGATGCTCAAGAACGGATACGGACAGTATCTGAAAGAACTTGCAGAAAGCAAATAACGAAAACTCTATCATTTAAAAAGAGTATTATGATAAGGTGTAAACACAATAGAACATTTAATAATGGAAGAAACAAAGAACTTAGAATTGGGAAGTGGACAAGAGCAAGAAGAGAAGTCAGCTATCGACTTCCAATTGATTTACTCTACACTTATCCTTAACTGGAAATGGTTCGTTCTCTCACTCATTGTATGTTTGGGAATGGGGTATCTCTACTTGCGCTATGCAAAACCTCAATATCAGGCTACAGCAAAGTTGTTGATTAAGGATGACGACCAGAACAAGAGCAGAGGTATGGGTAACAGCATGATTCAAAATGCCGCGAACCTCGGTTTTATTTCAAACTCAAATGGTATAGACAATGAGATTGAAATCCTTTCTGCACAAGACTTGGCCACTCAGGCTGTAATAGACATGAAGTGCTATGTGAACTATTATCACAAAGGCACATTCAAGGATCAGCTGGTTTACAAAGAGCAGGAAGTCAACGTAGATTTAGACCTGGCTCATCTCAAGAAACTGAATGCTCCTATCAAACTCAAAATTGAGAAAGACGGCAACCAGTATTTGGTTACAGGTTCATACTATATTCCTGTTGATGCATTCTCATTTCAGAAGGAGCCTGTAAAAATCGAAAAGACTTTAGCAAGTTTACCTGCAAGCATCAACACCCGCGTCGGAACGCTCAGTTTCACAAAGAATGGCAATTTCAAGTTAAAGGACGGAGAAAGTCTGAAGGCTATCATTGTTTCTCCAGAGATGGCGGCTTCAGGCTATGCTAAAGCATTGGCTGTCAGCCAGACTTCCAAGACGACAACTATTGCCGAACTTGTATTGAAAGACGAAGATCCTCAGCGCAGTATCGACTACCTGAATACATTGATAAAGGTATATAACCGCCAGGCAAACGAGGATAAGAACGAAATTTCTTATCGCACAGAGCAGTTCATCAACCAGCGTCTGGAGAAAATCAACAGCGAGTTGGGTAGTACTGAAGGTCAACTTGAAAGCTACAAGAAGCGTAACAATGTAGTAGAGATGAAGCTCAACGCTACAGCAGCTATAGCAAATTCTGATACATACGCCCAGAAACTCCAGGAGGCCAACACACAGGTTGAACTGCTGAACGAGCTCGGCAAATATATGAACGAGCCGGGCAACAAGTACCAGCCTATCCCATCAAACGTAGGTTTGACAGACGAAAGTTCTACAGAGTTGATTAATGAATACAACAAGATTGCATTGAACCGTAATCAGATGTTGCATTCTGCCAGCGAGAGCTCTCCAACCGTAACCCCATTGACAGCACAGTTGGAAGACCTCACAAAATCTATCAAGCGTGCTATGCGCCAGGCTAAGTTGGGTATGGAAATCCAGCGCAACAGCATCGCTCAACAGGCAGCTATGTATGCTAACCAGATTGGCAACTCTCCAGAACAGGAAAGAGTTCTTACACAAATTGGCCGCCAGCAGGAAGTTAAATCAGGACTTTACCTGATGCTGCTCCAGAAACGAGAGGAAAACTCTATTTCGCTTGCTGCAACAGCAGATAAGGGTAAGGTAATCGATGCACCTTCATTGGTAGGCAAGGTGAGCCCTAAGAGTTCTATCATCATGCTCATCGCATTGGTATTAGGCCTTGCAATCCCAGCAGCCATCCTCTTCCTGATTGAATTCTTCAAGTATAAGATTGAGGGACATGAAGACGTCATGAAGCTGACTCAGATTCCTGTCATTGCCGACATTCCTGTGGCGAGCGATGCTGCCAAGAAGGAAGGCAAGGCAGATATTGTGGTTCACCAGAATGTAAACAACCTGATGGAGGAAATCTTCCGTGGCTTGCGTACCAACATTCAGTTTATGTTGAAGGAAGGCGAGAAGGTAATGCTGTTTACTTCTTCTACCTCAGGTGAAGGTAAAACATTCGTGGCATCAAATGTCGGTATCTCGCTCGCCTTGCTGGGTAAGAAGGTTATAATGGTCGGTCTCGACATCCGTAAGCCTCGTCTGGCAGAGCTCTTCCAGATTGACAACCACCATAATGGTATCACCAATCTGATTGTACACGACCATAATACATGGGATGACATTCAGAAACAGATTCTCTCTTCGGGTGTCAACAGTAACCTCGACCTCCTTATGGCTGGTCCTGTTCCTCCTAACCCAGGAGAGTTAGTAACCAGAGCAAGCCTTGACGACATTATCAGTCAGTTGAAGGAACATTACGACTATGTTATCCTCGATACGGCTCCTGTAGGTCTTGTAAACGACAGTTTGCAGCTTGGACGTCTGGCTAATCTCTGTGTATACGTCTGCCGCGCAGATTATACTCCAAAGGCAAGCTTCGGCATGATCAATGGTCTGAACGAAGAGAAGAAATTGCCTAACATGTGCTTAGTACTCAATGGCGTCGACCTCTCTAAGAAGAAGCACAGTTTCTACTATGGTGTAGGTAAGTATGGCAAGTACGGCAAATATGGCAACTATGGTTCTTATGGCTCATACGGCAAATATGGCAAATATGGAACTTATGGTCAGTATGGCAGCTATGGTAACTACAGCAACAGCCACTATGGCAACGCCAACGACAACAGTATCAAGAAGTAATCAAGAACATATATACAACCAAAAAAGAGAGTCTTTCTATCTATATAGGAAGACTCTTTTAGATTAAAACCCTTCATAACTATGGCAACAATTGCAGTAGATTTCGATGGTACTATCGTAACCCACGAGTACCCTAAGATTGGTACAGAGCTACCATTCGCAACAGAAACATTAAAGATGTTGATAAAAGACCACCACAAGCTGATTCTCTGGAGCGTACGCGAAGGCAAACTCCTTGATGAGGCAGTAGAATGGTGTAGAGAAAGAGGAGTTGAATTCTGGGCTGTAAACAAGGATTACCCTGAGGAAAACCTGGAGAACAACAATCACTTCTCACGCAAGCTTAAAGCCGATTGGTTCATCGACGACCGAGGTATCGGCGGTTTGCCTGACTGGGGTGAGATTTATCAGATTATCACCAACCATACAAGCTATCGTCGAGTACTGAAACAGAAGTTCGGTGAACTGCAAGAAGCTCCTAAAAAGAAACATTGGTGGAGCCGCAGATAACAGATAAAGAAGATATTCCTCCAAAAGATATCATAATAGATACATAAAAGATATCCCAATAAATAAAAAAGGTGTATTGCTCATTGGCAATACACCTTTTTTATTTATTGGAATGAATTTACTAGTCTGAATTAGAAGAACAAGTAGCGGTTATCAACTACATGAGCGTTCAGATAAAGTTCGTTCATGAAGTTACCTGCATACTGCATAGCCTTCTGACGGCACTTCTGCTCGTATGTCTTGTCATCGAACTTAACAGGACGGTTAGTCTTGTTTACAACCTGGAAGAGATAAACACCAGCGTTACCCTTCACAGCGTGAGCAGAGAAAGCACCCTTCTTAGTACCTGAAACAGCACCAGAGAGAGCTGGCTCGCTAGCACCTGTAGCTGCAACAAATACAGGAGCAGCAAAAGTAATCTGGTTTACAGAAGAAACCTTACCGCCCTTAGCCTTAGCTGCTGCAATGTTCTTAACACCAGTCACCTTAGCCTCAATCATCTCAGCCTTCTTGTCTTTGATAACCTCAGCCTTAACAGTCTCCTTGACAACAGCATCGTTCAAATCACGATAACCGATACGATGAATCTTGTCAAGAACAACAACCAACAGGTGGTTGTTGTCACCACACTCATAGAGAGGTGAGATCTCACCTTCCTTGCTATCGAAGATCCACTTCAAAGCCTCGCGTGTAGAATGGATGTTTGCTACATAATGAACAGAAGTTGTAATATCCTTCAAGTCCTGAACCTTGTAACCTTCCTTAGCTGCATTCTTCAAGAGATCCTCAGACTTAGGATTTGCACTTACGAAGCTAGAGAACTTGTTGTAAGCTGTACGATAAGTACCCTGAGAAAAGTCGATAGGCTTCTTGATAACGGCAGCAGTATACTTGCTGACCATTGCCTTGCGGTCAAGAACCTGAAGAACTACATAACCCTGACCCAGCTGAAGCTGGTTCAAAGAATTGACAGCTGCTGTGTTCAATGTATTGATGAATGTCTTATTGTCCTTATCCATAGACTGAGCATACTCATACTGCTTAGTAGTCATCCAAGCCTTGTCACCAGTCTGACCATACTTCTTAGCAATAGCCTCGAAATCAGCACCACCGGCAATAGCACCTTGAATAGAATCTGCCTTAGTCTTAGCCTCAGCTACTGAGTTTGCAGCAACCTGGATAACACGATACTGTACAGAATCTGGCAATTCCTGCTTAGCTACCAACTTAACGATGTTCAATGTATTGTCACCTGCATTAGCCTTTACAGTAGAGGTAGAGCCTACAGCCATAGAATCGAGCTGAGCAGCGATATCACGTGGGAAAGCATCCTTTGAAACAGGAATACCAAGATAAGCTACAGTAGAAGCTGACTTACGTACAACCTCTGTAGGATCTGCAGCAGCAGCCAACTGTGAGTGATAACCTGCAAATTCCTTGTTAAGAGCAGCACGGTCTGCATTTGAAGCCTGAACCTCGATATCAACAAACTTGATGTCACGGCTCTCAACAGGCTGCTTGAAGCGTGCCTTAATCTCATCATACTTAGCCTTCAGATCGCTTTCAGAAATCTTCACCTTATCATCCTGGATATCAGAGTATGGGAAAGCTGCCAACTGAATCTGGCTCTCTTCATTCTCCTCCTTGAAAGCCATCTTAGCCTCTACAGGATTTGACAGGAAGCAACCGGCGAGAAGAGCCTGATACTTCTGAGCCAAAGTCTGCTGACGAAGAGTCTTCTCGATGAATGACCAGTAGTTGTAAATCTTGGTATACTGATCCATCATCTGTGCGTTAGCAGATGGGTTAGCTTTCTGTGCCTTGTAGTCTGCCAAGAACTTCTGGAGAGAAGATGCGTCGAAACGACCAGTCTGCTGATTAACGAAAGGAGTCTGCTGAAGCATAGGGTTAGTACCTGTCTTCAAGATGTCCTGAAGTTCAGCGTCTGTTACTGTAAGACCCAACTTGCTAGCTTCCTTTGCGATAATCTGGTTCTGGATGTATGTATTCCATACCATATCCTTCACCTGATTCATCTGCTCTTCAGGAAGATTTTCCTGACCCTGTTGCATTTTAATAACTTCTGAATACTCATCAACGAGCTTCTGGAAATCCTGCACGCTGATTTTTTCGCCCAAAACCTCACCAATCTGCTGGCGCTCATTATTCTTTGCTGAATCGCAAGAGCGGAAAGCTTCCTCGGCAATAAAGGCGAAAAGGCCGAAACTGATGATACAAACCAGTATCACGCCTCTTTTTCTAATTGTTCCTAATGCTGCCATTACGTTTTAATTATTATTATTATTTTTATTTTTTTCTAAGTTTAGATTGAACCACTTTTAATGCTAGTAGCCAATTGTCTGCAAAAATACAAAAATAATACGAGAAAAGGGAATTTTTTGCTATCTTTTTTGACTATTACCTCAAAAAAAGCAAAAAATTCCCTTTTCTCGCTCAGCTATTTGATGATGTGGAGTTTAACAAGCTCTATTTTACGCGATGTTGACTTGATAATCTTGAACTCAAAGTTATCAAACTTAATCACCTCGTTGAGTTTAGGAAAACTCTGATATTCATGCAATATCAAACCGCCTACAGTCATATATTCATCACTTTCCGGCAGCTCAAGACCAAACATATCGTTCACCTTGTCAATCTCCAGTCGTGCAGAAAGGAGATAGTCACCATCATCGGTTTTCTTAGCTACATATTTGGCTGAATCGTGCTCATCTTCTATATCACCGAAGATTTCCTCCACGATATCTTCCAGACTCACCAAACCGCTGGTACCGCCAAACTCATCTACAACGATACCTAAAGACTTCTTCTGCTGCAAAAAAGTCTGCATCAGTTTCTGCGCCTGCATCGTTTCCGGCACAAATGGAAGTGTACGGATATGATCCTGCCAACGTGAAGGATGGTGGAAGAGTTCGGAACTGTGAATATATCCCGCAATATGATCTATATCCTCTTCATATACAATGATTTTCGAATTACCGCTCTCGATGAATTTCTGCTGCAGTTCTTCGAGAGAAGTATCCATTTCAACTGCCTGAATCTCCGTACGGGGCACCATACAGTCGCGTACTTTAGTATCGGAGAAATCAAGGGCATTCTGAAAGATCTTCACCTCGTCATTAATTTCATCTTCATTGGTAGCATTATCAATACTTGACTGCACAAGATAATCAAGATCTACCTTAGAAAAGCCTTCATCTGTCCCCTCTGCATCCATCTTCATACCCACCAGACGCAACAGACACTTACTCAAGAAAGTACTGAATTTACTGATAGGCCACAATACCACATAGCACAGATAAGCTACCGGACTGAAGATAGAAAGCAAGCGGTTCGGGTTAGACTTGAAAAGCGTCTTTGGCAGAAACTCCCCTGTAAAGAGTACTATCAGCGTAGACAGGATGGTATCTGCAGGCACCGTAAATGCTGCATCAAAGCCTGCGAAAATCGTATTGTCGAAAAGACGGGCTATCAGGATACCATAAACCACAAGGGCTATATTGTTGCCCACGAGCATGGTACTGACAAAGCCATTCGGATGATTATAAAACAAAGATAACAGTCGCTGCGTAAGGCCATTTTTCTCCTTATCCATCTCCGCCAACATACGATTGGAAGAGACGAAGGCAATCTCCATTCCGCTGAAGAATGCAGAGAAGACCATCGTAATGAGAATGCCTACGACTAAACTCATATCCACCTGTTCATTCATTATATCTTTTTCTTTTTAATTAGTGCATGATAGGAATCGTAGTGGCTCTGACAGGTGTAGCAGGCTGACGGAAGTTATTCTTGACAGAATCAGGCTGGTTGCTCAACGTATCGGCACCACCACCACCTCCTGTCAGGTCTCCCTTTTCAAAGCTACCCTTCGAATTGCTCACGAAATAGCGCGTCATCTTTTCATCACTCCAGAAATGAGAACCCTGAAGCGTTCTTTCCGGAGTAACAAGTTTGCTGAACACGTTACTTGACAACTCGTGCTTGTTCTGGTCCCAGGTAAGCTGCTCACTGTTGAAGCGCAAGCCATCCTTGGTCAGGATGCTCACCCTACCATAGAGTTTCCATATCTTCTGTTGATCATAATAATAAGCTGTATCACACTGGATATAGCTATTAATATGAAATTTCTCATCAAACTGCTCCAGCAAAAGTCCCTTATCAAAGATCCACAAGGACGGATTCTTGCTGGTATTCACCTCCCACCGCTCTGTAACGATGCGATATTTGATAACTCCCGAGTCGCTAACCAATGTATTTACACCATACGACGTCATCATCGCCACCGAGTCTTGCGGACGGATGGCGGGCGCAGTATGTTCTACCTGGTTCTGGCAACCTGCCAAAATCAGGAACATCAGAATACCGACAACATAAGAGCATTTTATTCTATACATTATTATATAGAGATTCTATACATTATTATATATAAGTGGAAGATTAATCCATCTTCCACTTCTTAAACCAATCCTCGTTGAATGTGAATCCGATATTGATACGGAAAGAATTTTCCTTAATCAGATCCTTAGCCGAACTCTTCACCCACTGACCGCTGATATTCAACATAGAGCGGTTGTTGTAAGAGTTCATGATAGGAATACCGAAACCGGCACTTACAGAGATTTCCTTCGGACCATCAACACCATTCATCTTATAATAAGGTGTGGCATAGCTGGCACCTACACGATACTGAACACGCTTGAAGAAAGCACGGCTACGCTCTCCATAGCAATACTGGGCACCAAGATTAAACTTGCTTCTATCTTTGTAGATGCCATCCTGCAAAGTGTAATGGGTACCATCAAAGCTAGGATAACCCAAGCTACCCCACTTCTGCAGACTGTAATCAAAGCCAACCTTCCACTGGTTGTTATGATTCCACATCACACCCGCACCAATCATGGTAGGCAACTTGTAAGCCTTGCCGATAGAGTAAGCGGTTGTATCGGTAACACCGTTCTGGGTATCATTAGAAATGATTTTCATATCAGCAGAAGCTCCCAGACCATGTCCTGGTGAGAAGGTGACACCTACGGTAGCCCAATCTTTCTTTGAGAACTGATGGGTATACTGTACACCGAAATCAACCTTATAGCTATTCACCTGCATAGAATAGTAGCGGGTGAGGGTCTTGTAATAAGAATTACTATAGCTGTTTGCTACACTTCTGTCTATACTACCCCAGAGATATGAGAAGTTGGCACCTACGGACAAGCCCTTGACCGGTTCCCAACCCGCACCGATGTATGCCTGATGCAAACCACCATCGCCGGAATAAGTATTAGTATAATAAGCTTCCTTGTCAGCATTCACCCATTCTGATGCAGAATAATTATAGCCAACATTGGTAAAAGGAATGATACCGAAGCTCATACCTACATGTGGCAGCAAGCGGAAGCCTGCAACAACATACTCAAAATTTGAGTTGTTGGCATTCTTCTTCACACCATTCTCTTCAAAATTTGTCACCTGACCAGAGATACCGGCATCAAGGATGAAAGTCATCGAATCAATCGAAGCATAAGATGCAGGGTTGAGATAGTTTACCTGATTATGCTCATGAAAGCCAAGACCGACTCCATTCATACCGCGATTAAAACCAGAAGTCTGGTCCGACAAGATGCCAAGACCATACTGGCTGTATGGCGAATTAGTACCACTTTGGGCATTAACCATAAGGGCTGACCCCAACAACAGGGTTGCTAAAAAAAGCTTTCTCATTCTTTAATAATCATTCAAAATTATATTCAGAGTGCAAAAGTATTAAAAAAAATCTAGAAAAAAGAAGGATAATTGAAAATAATAAGGTATTTTTGCATCGTGAAACGTTTTAAGCATATTTTTAGTGCCATTTTAGCAGTAATTTTAATCAATTTAACTACTGAAGTGGCTGCACAGGATTTTTCAAGAGACAAGGACTCTGATATTTCTGTGCAGAACAGTCGTGTCAATGAAGAAGCTACTGCGTGGCTCGATTCTGTTGACATTTCTCTCCTGACTTGCGGACCAGGTCAGGAGGTGTGGTCGTATTATGGACATACCGCTCTACGCATCCAGAACAAAGCTATGGGAACGGATGTTGCCGTCAACTGGGGTATGTTCAGTTTTAACCAAAGTTGCTTTGTACTCCGTTTTGTTTTCGGACTCACCGATTATCAGATTGGCATCTATCCGATGAGCGACTTCATTGCCGAATATGCACATGAAGGCAGATGGGTAAGACAGCAGCGCCTCCGTCTCTCCCGTACAGAGAAACTGGGAATTCTGAGAAGCATCGACAAGAATGCACAGCCGGAGAACCGCGTATACCGCTACAATTTCTTCTATGACAATTGTACGACCCGGGCACGCGAGATGATTCTCTCCAACATTGGGAACCAGAGCACCAACTTTAAAGATATCCCTACCACTTCTACCTACAGGGAAGAGATTCACAAACTCAACGGACAGCACCGCTGGGCAAGATTCGGCAATGACCTTCTTTTGGGTTGTCAGGCAGACCGCCCTATCACACAAAGAGAATGGGAATTCTTGCCAGACAATCTGAGCAAAGACTTCGCCACAGAAGGAAGAACCGACTTTATTGATGCATCTCAGACTACAGACGGCAAAACCAATGCAACAAGTGCCAGCGGCTATATCACTCTGGTAGATGAAACATCCGATATTATCCCAGCCCAGGCACAAATAACAGACGATGCTCCTGTTACACCACAAATGATAGCCATAGCCCTGGCAATCATCATCATAGGAACAACGGTAAGAGAATGTATAAAAAAGAAAAACTACTGGTGGTTTGATGCCATTCTGCTTGTCCTGACAGGATTACCGGGACTGATTCTCTTTGCCATGATCTTCTCGCAGCATCCTACCGTACAGATAAATTTCCAGATTCTGATACTGAATCCGCTCAACCTCATCTTCGCCTGGAAGACGGTCAAGAGGATGAAAGCAGGTCATCTGTATTGGTATTACGAACTCCTGGGATGGCTTCTGCTCATAGCCCTGTTCTTACAGATATGGCAGAACTATGCTGAGGGAATGAGTATTTTGGCACTTTCTTTGCTAGCGAGATACTGCGTCAAGTCGACCATGATGGATTTAAGTCCAAACAATTATGGTTTGCAGAAGCATATCGTAAAGAAATTCAGAAAGAATAAATAGACATTAAAATATACGTAAGGAAACGATTGGCACAACATCGTTTCCGAACAGAAGAAGATAAACAACAATGATGGTAAACAGATATATCACAGCCCTTTTGGTTGTCCTGGCGGCAACCGGCATGGAGGCGCAGACTTATCAGCAGGCGCTGAAGTTTGCGCTTACGGATATATCCTACGATGAATTCATCCAGCAACCGGAGGCGAAGGCATTGGAGGAGGACATTCTCTGCGTGCTCAAAGCCATCAAAGCGGCTTCAGAAGATGAAAGCATCGCAACACATCATCCTACCTTGTCGGCAACACTAGCCTCCACTTCTTCTGACATTCTGACAGACATTCATTCACATATTTATTATGAATCCCCTACGGAGCACAGACACAAAGTTACGTATGGGAGTATCGTTATTCGAGGTCCAGACTGCTGATTTTGTGCTTTCCGTAAGCAAAACTCAGAAGATTTGCCATAAAAACAGGTAATAATTGGCAATTCTTTGCAGATTTACAGATATTTTTAGTAAATTTGCAAGCTAGTAATAAACAACAGGAGATTTTACTCCAAAACATCATCGAATAATAATAAAAAATAAATATACAATGAACTTTAACAAAATTCTCCAGTCATTGTTTGGCAACAAGTCAACACGAGATATGAAGTTGATTCAGCCAATCGTAGAAAAGATCAAGGCAGAGTATCCTAAGATGCAGGCCTTAAGCAATGACGAACTTCGTGCAAAAACAAAGGAAATCCAGAAGTACGTAAAAGAGTATGCCAACGAGGAAAAGGCAAAGATTGCTGAACTCAAGGCTAAAATCGAAGACACTCCTATCGATGAGCGTGAAGGTATCTTCAACCAGATTGATAAGTTGGAGCAGGAAGCACTCGACAAGTATGAGGTTGTTCTCAACGAGGTGTTGCCTCAGGTATTTGCCATCGTAAAGGACACTGCTCGCCGTTTCGCAGAAAACGAGGAGACAGTTGTTACTGCAAACGATTTCGACCGCGAGTTGGCTTCAAACCCTGCTAACGACTTCGTAACCATCGATGGCGACAAGGCTATCTATCACAACCACTGGACTGCAGGTGGTAATGATATGAAGTGGGAAATGATCCACTATGATGTACAGCTCTTCGGTGGTGTTGTTCTCCATCAGGGTAAGATTGCCGAGATGGCTACCGGTGAGGGTAAAACCCTTGTAGGTACAACTCCTATCTTCCTGAATGCCTTGACTGGTAATGGTGTTCACGTCGTTACCGTGAACGACTACTTGGCTAAGCGTGACTCTGAGTGGATGGGACCTCTCTATATGTTCCATGGTCTCTCTGTAGATTGTATCGACAAGCACCGTCCTAATTCCGACGAACGTCGCAAGGCATACCTGGCAGATATCACCTTCGGTACCAACAACGAGTTTGGTTTCGATTATCTTCGTGATAACATGGCAACCAACCCAGCCGACCTGGTACAGCGCCAGCACAACTACGCCATCGTCGATGAGGTCGACTCTGTGTTGATTGATGATGCCCGTACCCCATTGATTATCTCCGGTCCTATTCCAAAGGGCGATGACCAGATGTTCGAGCAGTATCAGCCATTGGTTGAGAAACTTTACGAGGTACAACGCAAGCAGGCTACAGAATTGCTCGCCGAGGCTAAGCAGAAGATTAACGAAGGTACAAAGGCTAAGAATCAGGAACTCCTTGACGAAGGTTTCCTCGCACTCTTCCGTTCTTACAAGGCATTGCCTAAGAACAAGCCATTGATCAAGTATCTTTCTGAGGAAGGTATCAAGGCTGGTCTGCTGAAGACTGAGGAGTACTACATGGCAAACAATAACCGTGAGATGCCTAAGGCTACAGAGCCATTGTACTTCGTAGTAGACGAGAAACTGAATTCTGCCGACCTTACCGATAAGGGTACAGACTGGTTGGCTAAGCAGGTAAACGACAAGGAACTCTTCGTATTGCCTGATATAACAACTGAGATGAGCGAACTCGAGGCTCGTACAGACCTTTCAGACCAGGAGCGTCTTGACAAGAAAGACGAGATGTTGGCTCACTATGGTGTACAGAGCGAGCGAGTACACACCTTGCAGCAGCTCTTGAAAGCATACACCATGTTTAATAACAACGACGAGTATGTCGTGATGGACGGACAGGTGAAGATTGTGGATGAGCAGACAGGACGTATCATGGAAGGCCGTCGCTGGAGCGATGGTTTGCACCAGGCTATTGAGGCTAAGGAGCATGTGAAGGTAGAGGCTGCTACACAGACCTTCGCTACCATCACACTTCAGAACTACTTCCGTATGTACCACAAGCTCGCAGGTATGACCGGTACTGCAAGTACAGAGTCAGGTGAGTTCTGGGATATCTACAAACTCGATGTTGTTGAGATTCCAACCAACCGCCCTATCCAGCGTAAGGACTTGGATGACCGTGTATACAAGACAGCCCGCGAGAAGTATCGTGCAGTTATCGACGAAATCGAGGAAACACGTAATGCCGGCCGCCCAGTCTTGGTAGGTACTACATCTGTCGAGATTTCTGAGTTGTTGAGCAAGATGTTGAAGATGCGCAACATTCCTCATAATGTATTGAACGCTAAGTTGCACCAGCAGGAGGCTCAGATCGTAGCCGAGGCAGGTCGCTCAGTAAATGGTAAGGGTGCCGTAACCATAGCTACCAACATGGCAGGTCGTGGTACCGATATCAAGCTGACTCCTGAGGTAAAGGCTGCAGGTGGTCTTGCCATCATCGGTACAGAGCGTCATGAGAGCCGTCGTGTAGACCGTCAGCTCCGTGGTCGTGCCGGTCGTCAGGGTGACCCAGGTTCTTCTGTATTCTATGTATCATTGGAAGATAAGCTGATGCGTCTCTTCGCTTCTGAGCGTATCGCCAAGGTAATGGACCGTCTCGGTTTCGAGGATGGCGAGCGTATCGAGAGCCCAATGATCAGCAAGAGCATCGAGCGTGCTCAGCGCAAGGTTGAGGAAAACAACTTCGGTATCCGTAAACACCTCTTGGAATATGATGACGTGATGAACCGTCAGCGTACCGTTATCTACGAGAAGCGTCGCCACGCCCTCATGGGTGAGCGTATCGGTATGGATATTGCCAACATCATCTGGGACCGCGTATTGAACATCGTCAACAACAACGACTTCTTCGGTGCCAAGGAAGAGTTCCTGAAAGTTCTCGCTATGGAGATTCCATTCAACGAGGATGAGTATGAGAACGGCAGACGTGAGGATTTGGCAGAGCGTGCTTTCCAGGAAGCAATGGCTACATTCAAGCGTAAGACAGACCGCATCCAGGCTACAGCTATGCCTATCATCAAGCAGGTATACGAAAACCAGGGTGCTATGTACGAGCGCATCATGGTGCCTATCACAGACGGCAAGCGCATGTACAATATTCCTTGCAACCTCAAGGAGGCATACGAGAGCGAGGCTAAGAACGTAGTGAAGGAGTTTGAGAAGAGCGTTGTTCTCCAGATTATCGATGACGACTGGAAGGAGAACCTCCGCAAGCTCGACGAACTGAAGCACTCTGTACAGAATGCAAGCTACGAGCAGAAGGATCCTCTCCTCATCTTCAAGTTGGAGAGTGCCAAGGTTTGGGATGCCATGATCAATGACATGTACGACCGTATTGCAAGTATCCTGATGCGTGGTCAGATTCCAGTAATGGAGCAAGAGCAGCCAGTTCAGGAGGCAGCTCCTGAGCAGCGCACTCAGCAGAACTATGTTGAGAGCAAGGTTGATTTGGATGCAGAGCGTGAGGCCCAGGAGGCAGCTGCTAACCAGGATACCCGAGAGGGCGCACAGGTAAACCGCACTCCTTACCGTGCAGAGCACATGCCACGTCCTAACGATCCATGTCCATGCGGAAGCGGCAAGAAGTTTAAGAACTGCCACGGCAGAAACCTGTAATCACAGGAAATGATGATGCTCTTATATATAATAAGGTATAAGAACATCCATCATCAGAAATAATGATAAGAATACCTAGATTTGATGATACTCTCATCATTTCTAGGTATTTTTGCTATAAAACTACATCATTGCTACCAAGTTGCAAATAATTATTAGTATTTTTGCAGTCGAAAAGAAAAAAGAGCTGACCATGAGGTCATGCCCCAAAGAAAAGAACAAGATTAAAACAAGGAAAGATATATGAAATTATCAGAACTTAAAACAGGTGAAAGTGGAGTCATCGTCAAGGTATCCGGTCACGGTGGCTTCCGCAAGAGAGTCATCGAAATGGGATTCATCAAGGGCAAGAAGGTAGATGTGCTCCTTAACGCCCCACTCCAGGACCCAGTGAAATACAAGATTATGGGTTACGAGGTGTCACTCCGCCACAGCGAAGCCGACCATATAGAGGTGGTTTCTATTGATGAAGCCAAGCATGATGCAAAACTCAGCAAGGCGGAAGAAGAAGACCGCCAACAGGTAATTGACTCAAAAGTAGTAGATTCCAACGATAGCGACGAGCAGGCGCTCGGCGACAAGATGCTCGTAGCTGAAAGAAAAGACAATGCCAGCAACGAGGCTTTGGCTGAGCAGGAAGCTGAACGACTCCACCGCGTCATCAATGTGGCACTGGTAGGTAACCCAAACTGCGGTAAGACTTCCCTCTTCAACTTTGCTTCGGGTGCTCACGAACGTGTTGGAAATTATAGTGGTGTAACCGTGGATGCCAAGGTGGGTGAAGCCGATTTCAACGGCTACCACTTCAATCTGGTAGATTTACCAGGTACCTATTCGCTTTCAGCCTATTCTCCAGAAGAACTCTATGTGCGCAAGCAGCTCATCGAGCATACGCCGGATATCGTCATCAACGTCATCGATACCAGCAACCTGGAGCGTAATCTCTATCTCACCACCCAGTTGATAGACATGCACATCCGCATGGTCTGCGCCCTCAACATGTTTGATGAAACCGAGAAGCGTGGCGATAACATCGACTACGACAAACTGGGCGAACTCTTCGGTATCTCGATGATTCCTACCGTCTTCACCAATGGTCGAGGCGTGGATAAGCTCTTCGAGACCATCATCGAGCTCTACGAAGGCAAGGAAGATGCCAGCGCTCACTATCGCCATATCCACATCAACCACGGACATGAGATAGAGCATGGTATCGAGCATATCCAGAAATATCTGAAGGCAGATGATTCCATCCGCCAGCGCTACTCCACCCGCTACCTCTCCATCAAGTTGTTGGAGAATGATAAGCATGCCGAGGAATACGTCAGCCATCTGAAATCGGCCAAGGAAATCTTCGCAGCCCGTGATGAGGCTGCCAAGCGCGTGAAAGAAGAGACCCTGGAGGATAGCGAAACCGCCATCATGGATGCCAAATACGGATTTATCCATGGCGCATTGCAGGAGGCAGGCTATGAACCGGGCAAGGCAAAGGATACCTATCAGATAACCCACCTCATCGACAGCATCCTGACCAATAAATATGTAGGCTTCCCAATCTTCGTTCTCCTGCTGTTCATCATGTTCTCAGCCACCTTCGTTCTGGGCGAGATTCCTAAGGGATGGATTGAGGACGGCGTGGCATGGTTGGGAGAATTCATCAGTACCACAATGCCGGACGGACCAGTGAAGGATATGCTGGTAGATGGTGTGATTGGTGGTGTAGGTGCCGTGATCGTGTTCCTGCCACAGATTCTGATTCTGTATTTCTTCATCTCTTATATGGAGGATTCGGGATATATGGCTCGTGCGGCATTCATCATGGATAAGCTGATGCACAAGATGGGCCTGCATGGCAAGTCATTCATCCCGCTGATTATGGGATTCGGATGTAACGTGCCTGCGGTGATGGCAACGAGAACCATCGAGAGTCACCGTTCGCGTCTGATTACGATGCTGATTCTGCCATTGATGAGTTGTTCGGCTCGTCTGCCAATCTACATCATGGTCATCGGAACGTTCTTTGCCATCCAATACCGTTCACTCATCATGGTATCGCTCTATCTCATCGGCATCTTCCTAGCCGTGATATTGAGCCGCATCTTTGCCAGTTTCGTGGTGAAGGGCGAAGATACCCCATTCGTAATGGAGCTGCCTCCTTACCGTTTCCCTACCTGGAAGGCGATAGGCCGACATACCTGGGAGAAGGGTAAGCAGTACTTGAAGAAGATGGGTGGTATCATCCTTGTAGCAAGTATCATCGTATGGGCTTTGGGTTATTTCCCTCATAATGAAGAACTTGATAACCAGGCTCAGCAGGAACAGAGCTATATCGGCAGAATCGGTAAGACCATCGAGCCTATCTTTACCCCACAGGGTTTCGACTGGAAACTGGATGTGGGCTTGGTTTCCGGAGTGGGTGCCAAGGAGATTGTAGCCTCAACGATGGGTGTGCTCTACAGCAACAACGACAGTTTCTCTGACGATCAGGATTACAACGATGAAGACGGGAAATATGAGGTTTTGAAGAAGCAGATGACTTCTGATTTGAAGAAGACCTACGGTTACAGCGATGCCGAGGCAGCAGCGAAGGCAACGCTCACCGCCTACTGTTTCCTCCTCTTCGTATTACTCTACTTCCCTTGCATCGCCACCATTGCCGCCATTAAGGGTGAGACGGGCAGTTGGAAATGGGCAGGCTTCGCCGCCGGCTACACCACGCTCCTGGCATGGGTAGTATCAGCCCTGGTCTTCCAGATAGGAAGTTTGTTTATCTAATCAAGGTGTCTGCTTTAAGAAAACAAACAAAGAGAGCGCACAACACCTGAACGACAGCCGCACAACAGCTGGGCGACGCTCGCACAACACCTGTTGTGCAAGCGCACATCAGCTGTTGTGCGGCTTACTATATAATATATCCAGGGCAAACGCATTAAACTTTTTACCTTTTAATATATATATATTTAAGCCATAT